>Ga0075163_10001640_pt1 | contig 30296 bp, 28 predicted proteins | sample JI1023141ADNA_FD_71478 | JGI IMG/M metagenome (GOLD analysis project Ga0075163, IMG submission 71478) | Wastewater effluent complex algal communities from Wisconsin, to seasonally profile nutrient transformation and Carbon sequestration -... | ecosystem: Engineered > WWTP > Effluent > Algae...
CTCCCCGGTGCGGCGCTCCGGCCAGACCCGGGCGGTCCAGCCGGGCCCGAGATGAGTGCGTGGCGACGTGACCTGGCGATCCCTTCATGGCGGCGGCGTGTCTCCGAGGAAGTTCGCGGCATACCACGGCCCAGACCCCCCTTGAAAGCACTTCGTGGCCCTCCCGCACGGGTTCGGGTTGCCGCACCGCCTGCCGATGGCATACAATGCTCCCCCGAGTCGGGCTCGCGGACGCGCGGGGACTGACCCGGTGCTAGCACCTGTTTTGGCCCGTCTGGCCTCCGTTCGTCCCCCCCTCTCCACGTCCCCCCCGCGGTCCCTCCCCCTCTGGACGCCCTCTGACATGAGCTACGCCGACACCCTCGAATCGTACATGCTCCGCATGGAGCTCCCCCACGAGCAGCTGTCGGACGACACGTGGGTGCTCGCCCCGGACAGCCTCCGCCACGCCCGCATCATCGTCCGCATCGACGAGCCCATCGTCCTCTACTCGACCCCGCTGTTCGGCGTCACCGAGGCGACCCCGGACCGCGAGAACCTGTTTCGCAAGCTGCTCGTGTTCAACGACAGCCTGCTCCACTGCGCGTACGCCCTCGACAACGACCAGGTCGTGCTGTCGGGCGCTCAGCAGCTCGCAGACCTCGACTACAACGAATTCCAGGCGATGATCGAGGACATGGTGATGGCCATCGACAGCCACCTCGACCAGCTCGCTGCGTGGCGGCCGGCGACCGTCCAGGAGGGCACCTGACATGGGACTTTTTTCACGACTCGGCACCCTCATCCGCTCGAACATCAACGAGCTCATCAACAAGGCCGAAGACCCCGAGAAGATGCTCAATCAGGTCCTCGTGGACATGAAGCAGCAGCTGATCGAGGCCAAGAAGCAGGTCGCCGTCGCCATCGCCGACGAGAAGCGCATCAAGAAGCAGTGGGAGCAGGAGGCCGCCAAGGCCGCGGAGTGGGAGAAGAAGGCGATGCTGGCCATCCGCGCCGGCGACGACACCCTCGCCCGCGCCGCCCTCGCCCGCAAGGCCGACCACGACGAGGTCTCCGGCCAGCTCAAGGACCAGTGGGAGGCCCAGAAGAACTCGGTCGAGACCCTCAAGGGCGCCCTGCGCGGCCTCGACAACAAGATCGAGGAGGCCAAGCGCAAGCGCAACCTCCTGGTCTCCCGCCAGAAGCGCGCCGAGGCCCAGCGCACCATCAACGAGACGCTGTCGAGCATCAACAGCACCAGCGCCTTCGACACCTTCGACCGCATGTCCGACCGCGTGACCCAGCTCGAGGCCGAGGCCGAGGCCACCGCCGAGATGGGCGGCGCCCTCGCCGAGGGCAGCCTCGAGTCGCAGTTCAAGGCGCTCGAGGCCAGCAGCGTCGACGACCAGCTCGAGGCCCTCAAGCGCAAGATGGCCCTCACCGCCGGCAAGACCGACGACCCGCGCCAGATCGGCGCCGGCAAGGGCCCCGCCGCCCCCGCCGAGCCCGCCGTCGACGAGCTCAAGGCCGCCGAGATCGACGCCCAGCTCGAAGAGCTCAAGAAGAAGCTGTCGAGCACCTGACGCGCGGACGCGCAAACCACCACGAGGCCGCGGCCACCCGCGGCCTCCGCTCGTCGGTGCGCCCATCGCCGCGGATGTCCTGCGCGCCCGGATCGCGGATGTCCTGCGCGCCCGCACTGCATGGGGGGTGCAGGTCGCGGATGTCCTGCGCGCCCGCACTGCATGGGGGTGCAGGTCGCGGATGTCCTGCGCGCCCGCACTGCATGGGGGTGCGGGAGGTCGGCGGCCGCGAAGGTCCTCGCGCCGACCCTCGCCTCGATGCCTCGGCAGGGTCGCCGCTGCGGGTTCGCGGCCGCCGACCTCCCGCACCCCCGCCCGTCCGGGGGCTGGAACATGCGCGCGGCGGTCCTTCGCGCGATGTCACGGCATGGCTCGAGCGACTTCCCGGCGGCGCGCGCGACGACCTTCGGTCGCCACGCGCCCCGACCCCGAACACATACCCGCCGCCCGTTCGCGTCACGACTGCGCAGACGTCTGTGCCGTGCCTCGCCCCGCCAGCGCTTCATCGCCACACCCGCGATCGCGTCCGCGGAGAACGCGAGGCGACGAGCGCCTCCAGGGTCGGGGCGCGCGGCGGCCGAAGGTCGTCGCGCGCCCCGCCGGACGCCGCACCTAACCACGCACCGGCATCACGCCACAGGTCGCCGCGCGCTTGTTTCAGCCTCCGGCCGCGCGGGGGCGCGGGGGGTCGGCGGACGCGAACCCGCAGCGGCGACCCTGCCGAGGGACCGAGGTGAGGGTCGCCGCGAGGAACTTCGCGGCCGCCGACCCCCCGTGCCCCCTTGCAGGCCGGACGCGCCAAACATCCATCGCGCGCGCTCAGCTGCCGAGCTCGCGTCGCAGCGCCTGGATCACCTTGGTGACCTGCTGCCGGCGCTCGCGCAGCGAGCTGTCCTTTTGGGCAGGTGCCAGCCCGTCGACGCCGGCGCAGAAGCGCTCGAGGTGCGCGAGCGCCTGGCCCTTGCCGCCGACCGCCAGCAGCGCGCGCGCCAGCCCGTAGTGCGCCTCGAGGTGGTCGGGCGCCGCGCGCAGCAGCATGCGATAGCCGGCGATCGCCGTGTCGTGATCGCCGACCCGCAGCGCCAGCGCCGCGAGGTTCGAGTGGGCCTCGGGCTGGTCGGGGTCGCAGCGCAGCGCCTGGTCGAAGTGGTCGCGCGCGCCGTCGAGGTCGCCGACCGCCGCCAGCAGCGCGCCGAGGTTCGTGTACGCCGCCGCGAACTCCGGGTCGAGGTCGAGCGCGCGGTCGTAGGCCTGGCGCGCGTCGAGGAACGCCGGGTCGTCGGGGTCCTGGCCGTCCCAGCCGCGCTCGCGCTCGCAGGCGATCATGAACCACTCGTAGGCGCTGCGGTCGTCCTCGTCGTCGGCCTGCGCCCGCGGGATCGCCAGCACCTGCGACGCTTGCTGATGCAGCGACTGCACGCTGAAGTCGAGCAGCCCCTGCCCCGTCGCCGCGTCGAAGGTGCGGTCGCTGGTCTCCACGACCACGCGGTCGTGCTCGCAGCGGATGCGCAGCCGCGACAGCGGCTGGTCGACCTCGGGCAGCTTGACGCGCAGCGTGTCGAGGCTCTTGCGCACGCGCTGCAGCGACAGCCCGGCGCCGAGCAGCTCGCGCGCCACCTTGATCCCGATCAGGTCGCGGAAGCTGTACCAGGTCCGGCCCTTGACGCGGATCGACGGCTGCACGAAGCCGGTCTGCGACCAGTAGCGCAGGCGGCTCTCCGGCAGGTCGAACAGGCGCGACACGTCGCGGATCGAGTACGCGGCCGCGGGGGTCTCGTCGGTGTCGGGGGCCGGGGCGGTGCGCGAGGTGGTCCGTGTCTCGGTCATGGGGTCCCTGCCTTGCGTGCCGGCTCCAGCGATACCATGGCGTCGCCGTCGATGAGTACCTGCGTGCCCTCCGCGCGGGCGTGGTGATCCATCTCGATGTGCAGCTGCGACTCCGGGACCTGCGCCAGGCGGGCCAGCTCCGGCCGCGCCAGCGCGATCAGCTTGGTCTTCACGCGCGGGCTCCCGATCAGCAGCTCCGCCAGCCGCTCCGCGGTCGCCACGTCGGCCGGCTCCCGGAAGTACGCCGCGCAGCGGCGCAGGTCGAAGGTCACCATCACCGTCGCGTAGAACCGGCGCCCGGCCGCCGCGCGCCCGACCTCCCCGCCCCCCTCGATCACGTGCTCGCCGTGCCGCCACAGCACCTCCAGCGCGCTCGGCGACAGCGTCTCCCGGATCTCGCGGCGGATGAGCTGCACCTTCTGCACGCGGGCCCACCGCGGCTCCGGCAGCAGCCCGGCCAGCAGCTTGAAAGAAGGAGGTGAGGTACTCACAGGACCTACAGGTATGACATCAACCCACTGGTGGGCTCAAGTTTCGCGCATCCGCGCGGGAGGCCCCCGCTCCGGCCAGCACCGCGCCCCCCAACGCGGCCAGCGCCCGCATTCGGGGTCTAGTACGGAGTTCGGCGCCGGCGCGACCTCGCTCTCTGGGGCTGGCCGACCGGGTATGCTGGGCCCGATGACCGTCGAGTCCCCGACCCCCGGAACCCCGCACGGCGACGTCCTGTTCGTGCTCGACCCCCTCTCGACCGTCCACCCGAACAAGGACAGCTCCTACCTGATGATCGCCGAGGCCCAGCGAAGGGGCTTTCAGCCGTGGGCGGTCGAGATGGGCGGGCTGCTGCTGCGCGGCGCGGACGCCTACGGCTATGCCACGCCGATCAGCGTGCCGCGGCTCGGCCAGCCGGTCGTCGTGCGCGGGCCGTCGGAGGTCCGCGAGCTCGGCAGCTTCCGGGTGGTGTTGATGCGCAAGGACCCGCCGGTCGACCCGCACTTCATCCTCGCGACGTGGGTCCTCGACCGCGCGGCCAAAAAAACCCTGGTGCTCAATGATCCGCAGGGCCTGCGAGATCTCAGCGAGAAGCTGGCGATCCTCGAGTTCCCGGAGTTCATCCCGCGCAGCTTCCTGCTGCGCAACATCGGCGACCTGCGCGACGCCCTCGCCGAGCTCGGCGGGCAGATGATCCTCAAGCCGGTGTACGGCTACGGCGGGCGCGAGGTGTTGATCGCCCGCGAGGGAGATCCGAACCTCACGACCCTGTTCGAGCTGGCGACCCGCGACGGCACGACCTGGACGATCGCCCAAGCCTTCGTTCCTGCGGCAAAACTCGGGGACAAGCGCATCTTGTTGGTCGACGGCGAGCCGATCGGCGCCGTGCTGCGGGTCCCGGCCGACGGCGAGTTACGCAATAACTTCCACGCAGGCGGCTCTCCGGCGGCGACCGAGCTCAGCGCGCGCGACCTGGCGATCGCCGCCGCGGTCGGTCCATTCGTCCGGAGTCGCGGGCAATTCTTCGTCGGCCTCGACGTGCTCGGCGATTATCTGACAGAAATCAATGTGACCAGCCCTACAGGAATGCAGGAGATCAATCGACTCGAGCACCTCTCGGGCGACGCCACCATGCAGGCGAAATTCTGGAGCGCCCTGGAGTCGCGACTGCGCTGAGCGCAGCGTGCGGCGCGAAATGGTGCTAGACCAGACGCCGACCGTCCCCCTCGAGATGCAAGGTCCATTGCCCACCCTCCGCCAAGTCCTCGCCGCCGAGCTTCCACGCCTCTACGTGGTCGCCTATCACATGTGCGGCACCCGTCCGGAGGCCGTCGAGCGCCTGCGGGAGCTGTGCGGCCTGGCCGGCGCCGACGGCGGCCGCGCCGTGCTCGAGGCCCCGCGCCCCGGCGACGCGCTGCTCGGCATCCTCGCCCGCCATATGGAGTACATCCTCGGTCGCAAGGCCGAGAAGACCTTCCAGATCCTCAACGACATCCTCCGCGACGACATCACCCACCCCATCGATATCAACACCCCCGGCATCGATGGTGACTTCGCCCGCGTCCATCCGCTGTTGTGGGAGCTCAAGCGGACCTGCCTGACCTCGGTGCTCGGCTGCCTCCCGCCCGGGGTCCGCATCTCGTTCATCCTCACCGACCTGCTCGGCTACGGCCCGGCCGCCTCGGCCGAGCTGCTCGGCATCAACGAGTCGGCCTACCGCGTCCGCCTCACCCGCGCCCGCAAGCGCCTCGACAGCCACCTGGCCCCCCTCTGCCAGCACGTCGACCGCCAGAACCCCTGCAACTGCGAGGGCCGCCTCGGCGTCGCCCTCGCCAAGGAGTTCATCACCTTCCCGCCGCACACCGACGACATCCCCCACGCGCCCCACGACAGCGGCCCGGAGTCGCACGAGATGGGCGCGCTGTACCGCGGGCTGCCGCGCATCACCCTGCCGGACGCGCACCGCGACGAGCTGCTCGCCCTCGTGCCCGACGAGGCCGCGGTCGACCTCCCGGCGCCGGAGCCGGCCGCCAACGGCGCCTGAGCCACCGAACTCATGCGAATCGCGCCCCGGGTCCGGGTGCAGCGAATGCGCCGCGAATATCGTGTCCCGGCCCCGCGATTCACGCCTGCGCGAGCACCAGCGGCTGATAATACCCGGACACCCCGGGCATCTGCCATCGCACCGCGGTGAAGCCCGCCGCCCGCAGCGCGACATCGACGACCGCGCGCCGCAGCGCCCGATACACGCCGGCGTGCCCGTGCGCCGTCCAGGCCCCCGGGACCCCGCGCACCACGAATTGCGTCACCGCATAGCGCTCGCCGTCGGCCCCCCAGTCCCACACCTGATAGACCATGCGCCGCCCGGACGCGTCGTCGATCACGCGCACCGGCGTGACCGTGGTGCCCGTCGGCCGCCCGGCGAGGACCTCGTCGTAATCGCGGATCGTCGCCAACAACACGCCGCCGGGCCGCAGCGCCGCCCGCAGCCTGACACACGCCGTCGCCAGCTCCGCGTCGTCGAGCAGATGCGGCAGCGCGTTGTCGCAGACGAGCACCGCGTCGAAGCCGCCGGGCGCCGGCGCAGCGAGCGTCCGCATGTCGGCGACCTCGACGCTCGCAAGCGTCAGCCCGCGGCTGCGCGCCTCGCCGCGCAGCCGCTCGACCGCGGCGCCGCTGAGGTCGCTGGCGTGCACGCGATGCCCCCGCCCCGCGAATCCCAGCGCCTGCGTCCCGATCCCACACGCCGCGTCGAGCACCGTCCACGGCCCCGGGCCCAGCACAGGCAGCAGCACCGCTTCGAGCACGCGAGATTGCCAGGTGATGGCGGCGTCCCAGTCGGCGAACAGCAGGTGATAATCGGCGCTGAGCCCGTCATAGAACGCCGCGACGCTCACGGCGTCACCGGCGTCCACGCGTCGTACTTCGCCGCCGGCTCCGGCCCCGCGAACACCTGGATCGCCACCAGCCGCGCGTCGCCATTTTTAAAGGTCACCTCGGCGTTCGGGGGCATGTAGATCGTCGCGCCCGGCCCGACCGCGTGGGCCTGCCCGTCGATCGTGAACGTCCCGCCGCCCTCGAGGATATGGATGTACTCCTCGGTCGGGTCGCGGTGCAGCGGGACCTCGCCGCCGGGGGCCATCTCGAGCTTGCCGAGGAACGCGTTGCGCCCGCGCGCGAGCAGGTGGATGTCGGCCGCCGCGCCCTTGCGCCGGTGCGGCGCCCGGTCCAGCGGCGTCACGGCCGCGGGCAGGCTCGCGGCCGTCGGCGAGCTCGCCGCTGAGTTCGCGGGCGGACTCGCGGGCTCGCAGGCCAGGAGGAGGAGCAACGGCGACAGGGCACGCGGGCGCATCACGGCGTTTCTACCACGCGGCGCCGGCGCGCGGAATGCTCACATATGCGAGCCCGCGGCGCCGGCGCGCGGAATGCTCACACCGGCGCCGCGTATGTGCATTGTGCTCACGCGAGCACGCGCTCGATCGCCGCGGCGACCTCGGGCGCCGCCGGGTCGACCGATGGTTCGAAGCGCTGCACGACCTTGCCGTCGCGGTCGACGAGGAATTTTGTAAAATTCCACGCGATCTCGCCGCGCAGGCCGGCGGGCAGCTCCTCGGTCAACGTGCGGTACAGCGGCGACTTGTCGCCCTTCGCCCGGACCTTTTCGAATAGCGGGAAGCTGACCCCGAACTGCGTGCGACAAAACGACTGGATCTGCCCGGCGTCGCCCGGCTCCTGCGCGCCGAAGTCATTGCACGGGAAGCCGAGGACCACCAGGCCGCGCTCGCCGTACCTGGCCTGCAGCGCCTCGAGACCGCGGTATTGCGGGGTCAGCCCGCACTCCGAGGCGGTGTTGACGATGAGCAGGGCGCGGCCGCGGTAGTCGGCGAGCGAGGCGTCCTCGCCGGTGATCGTGCGGACGGCGTGATCGAGGATGGGGGTGTCCATGGCCGCGAGGCTAGCGCGGACGCGAACCGCGCAGCGATCTGTTTGCCGGGGGCCTGCGGCGCCGTGTCACCGCCGGGCCGGGCCGGGCGGCGGATCGCGGCGATCCGCACTACAACTGGGCATGCCCGCGTCCCGCCCCGTCCCCGCGCGTGTGCACTGCCTCGCAGCGGCGCGCGCCCAGTTCGGCGGGCGCATGGACCGCCTCCTCGCCGGCCTCGAGCGCATGGACCCGCTCGCCGACGCGGCCATCCTGGCCCTCGAGGGCCGCCCCGACGGCCACGCGATCGTCGACGCCGCCGTCCGCGGCGCGGTCGCCCCCGCCGACCTGCCGCCGCCGCTGCGCGAGCTGCTGGCCAGCGTCGCCAGCTTCCCGGCGTGGGTCGACTGGGCGCGGGTCGACCGCGGCTGCCACGTGTTCCTGCGCGCCGGCTTCGCGGGCGGGCTGGTGCTCGGGCTGCGCTCGCTGCCCTACGGCTACGCGGCGCCGGCCGGCAACAAGCCGCTGGTGTTCTCCGGTCGGCTCGCCGAGCGGGCCCCGCGGCGCCTGGCGGAGACGGCCCGGTTCGTCAGCGCGGTCGCGGAGCCCGGCGCGCTGCGGCGCCGCGACGCCGGCCACGCGATCACGCTCAAGGTCCGGCTGATGCACGCGCAGGTCCGCCGCCTGCTGCTGCGCAGCGGCCGCTGGGACGACGCGCGCTGGTCGGCGCCGATCAATCAACACGACATGCTGGCGACGATCCTCCTGTTCTCGCAGGTGTTCCTCGACGGCCTGCGCCTGCTCGGCCTGCGCGTCACCGCGGCCGAGGGCGACGACTTCATCCACCTGTGGCGCGTCGTCGGCTGGCTGATCGGCGTCGACGACGACCTGCTCCCCGACTGTGAACGCGACGCCCGCGGCTGGGCCGAGGCCATCCTCCTCACGCAGGGCCCCCCCGACGACGACAGCCGCGCCCTCGTCGCCGCGCTGCTCCACGCCCCCGCCCAGAGCGCCGCCACCCCGGCCGCGCAGCGTCAGGCCGCCGCCCGCATGCGCCTCGCACGGCAGCTCAGCCGCCACCTCCTCGGCAACGAGCTCGCCGACGCCCTCGGCATCCCCGCCGAACGCCCGGCCCTCGCCGCACCGATCCTCCGCACCGCCCTCGCCGGCCTCGACCGCGCCCGCGCGACCCTCCCCGCCCTCGACCGCCTCGCCGCCGCCGCCGGCCGCCGCTACTGGGACAACGTGATCTCGCTCGGCCTCGGCGACCGCGCCGCCGACTTCGCCCCGCCCGCCCGCCTCGCCCGCGAGCCCGGCTGACCGCTCGTCGCGGGCCTGTCCCTCACGACCTGTCCCTCACGACCTGTCCCTCACGACCTGTCCCTCTCGCCCTGTCCCTCTCGACCTGTCCCTCTCGCCCTGTCCCCCCGGACATCCGCCTGGAGCGCCGCTTTGCCCGTCCCTGCCGCCCGTCTCTCGCTCGCCAACGCCGCGCCGGTCCGTCCCGACGGCGACTTCGTGCTCTACTGGATGACCGCGGCCCGCCGCACCAGCCACAGCTACGCGCTCGACCGCGCGATCGAGCGCGCCCGCGAGCTCGGGCGGCCGCTGCTCGTGCTCGAGGCGCTGCGCTGCGACTACCCGTGGGCCAGCGACCGCCTGCACGCCTTCGTGCTCGCCGGCATGCGCGACAACGCGGCCCGCCTCGCCGCCGCCGGCGTGGCCTACCACCCGTACGTCGAGCCGGCCCCTGGCGCCGGCGCCGGCCTGCTCGCCGCCCTGGCCGCGCGCGCGTGCCTGGTCGTGACCGACGAGTACCCGTGCTTCTTCCTCCCGCGCATGCTCGCCGCCGCCGCCGCGCTGCCGGTCTGCGTCGAGCGCGTCGACGGCAACGGCCTGCTGCCGCTGCGCGCCGCCGAGATCGTGTTCCCGACCGCGATCGCGTTCCGCCGCTTCATCCAGAAGCGCTGCCGGGCGCACCTCGAGGAGCGCCCGCGCGTCGACCCGCTGGCGCGCCTCGACCTCCCGCACGTACCTGTCCCGGGAGACATCCTCGCGCGCTGGCCCGCGGCCGCCGACGAGCTGCTGCGCGCCCGCCCCGACGCGCTCGCCCGGCTCCCGATCGACCACACCGTCGCCGCCTGCGGCCTCGGTGGCAGCGCCGCGGCGACGGCCGCGCTGACCCGCTTCCTCGACCACGGCCTGCCGCGCTACGAGGACCGCAACGACCCGTCGTCGCCGGTGACCAGCGGGCTCTCGCCGCACCTGCACTTCGGCCACATCGGCGCGCACCAGATCTTCGCCGCGGTGATGCGCCGCGAGGGCTGGACCGCCGAGCGCCTCGCGCGGACCAGCGGCGGCCGGCGCGAGGGCTGGTGGGGCGTCGGCGCCGCGGCCGAGGGCTTCCTCGATCAGCTCCTGACCTGGCGCGAGCTCGGCTTCAACATGGCCTTTCATCGCCCCGACTTCGACCGCTACGAGTCGCTGCCGATGTGGGCGCAGCGGACCCTCGGCGAGCACGAGGCCGACGTCCGCGACCCCGTCTACACCCCCGCGCAGCTCGAGGCCGCCGCCACCCACGACCCGCTGTGGAACGCCGCGCAGCGCCAGCTCGTCCGCGAGGGCACGATCCACAACTACCTGCGCATGCTGTGGGGCAAGAAGATCCTCGAGTGGAGCCCGAGCCCCCGCGCCGCGCTCGCCAACCTCGTCCACCTCAACAACAAGTACGCGCTCGACGGCCGCGACCCCAACTCGTACAGCGGCATCTTCTGGACCCTCGGCCGCTACGACCGCGCGTGGGGCCCCGAGCGCCCGGTGTTCGGCAAGATCCGCTACATGAGCAGCGAGAACACCGCCCGCAAGCTGCGCGTCGGCGACTACCTGCGCCAGTACGCGGCCGAGCCGACCGCCGCGGCGAGCCCCGCGAAGCCCCGCGCGCGCCGTTCGGCGGCGTGACCTGTCCTCGCGGCGCAGCCCGCGAGGCCGCGCCGTCCGGCCGTGTCACGCCGCCTGTCCCCGCGGACAATCGGCCTGTCCCCACGGACATGTCGTCCTGTCCCCACGGACAGCTCAGCCGCAGCGCTGGACGACCCGCGCCGCGCCGGGGCCGTCGATCTGCGCCGCGCCGGTCGAGCACACGACGATCTCGCCGTCGCCCTGGGCGTCGACGATCACGGCAGCGGCCGCGAACCGGCGCGCGTCGACCGTGGCCGCCCCCGAGACCGCCAGGGTCAGCGTCGGTCCGGCGCCCGCGAGCGTGAGCGCGGCCGCGTCGGCGGCGATCACGTCGAGCGCGACCGCGTCGGCCTCGCGCAGCGTCAGGGTCGCATCACCGTGCAGCTCGAGCGCCAGCGCCTCGCCGGCCCCGGAGATCTGCACGACGCTCGCGTCGGTCGCGTACACCCGCGTCAGCGCCGGCAGCCGCGCGCTCAGCGAGGGCGTCGTGGTCAGCGACGTCAGGTGGTTGGGGTCGACGTTGATCGAGAGCGTGGCCTCGGCGTGCACCTGCGTGAACAGCCGGTCCATCGCGTTGGTGTCGCCGCGGACCTCGACGAGCTGCGTCTCGCCCGCGACCGCGCCCGCGTCCACGCGCAGCGTCACCGCGAACTCGTCGAACACCTCGACGACGTCGAAGTACGCCAGCGTCCGCTCCTCCTCGAGCAGCCCGCCGTCGCCGCGCAGGGTGCAGGCGAGGGCGAGGGACGACAGCAGGGCGACGCGGCGCACGCCCGCGAGCATAACGCCCGCGAGCCCCGCGCGGACCGGCGCCGTCGCGGATCGGCCGTGTCGCCCGCCGCGTCGCGTGTTAGTGTCCTCGCCCTGGTGCGCAGCTTCGTCCTCGCGTGGCACGTGCTGACCGCCCAGGTGCCCGAGCCGCCCGCGTCGGTCCCGGCGGACGGCGTGCAGTGGAGCGCGCCGCCCGGCTGCCCCGACCGCGCCGCCCTGCTCGCCGGCATCGCCCGGCGGCTCGGTCGGCCGCTCGAGCCCGGCGAGGTCGCGGTCGACGCCCGCGTCGCGCGGACCCCCGGCCCGCGCTTCGCGGTGCGCCTGCGCCTCGTCGCCGGCGACCGCAGCGAGCTGCGCGAGCTGACCGCCGGCGCCTGCGCGCCGCTCCTCGACGCCACCGCCCTGCTCGTCGTCCACGCCCTCGAGGCGGCCGCCGACGAGCCGCTCCCGCCCGACGTCGTCGCCACGCCCCCGCAGGACACCCTCACCCCCGAACCGCCCACGGCCATCACCCCCGCGGCCACGCCCACCACCGCGCCCATCATCACGCCGACCCCCGAGCCGCTCGCGCCCGCCGCTGCGTCCCCCCCCTCGCGCGCCCCCGGCCTGCTGCTGCGCGTCCACGCCGGCCCCGAGCTCGGCGCCTTGCCAGAGATCTCCGCGATCGTCGGCCTCGCGGTCGGCGTGCTGTGGCGACGCGTGCGGCTCGAGGCGCGCGGCAGCTTCATCGCCCCGCGCACCGGCACGACGGCGCAGACCGACGTCCGCGCGCTGCTGGTCGCCGGCTCGCTGCACGGCTGCGCGCGCCTCGGCCGCGGCGCGCTCGAATTCCCGCTGTGCGCGGGCCTCGAAGCCGGGGCGCTGCGCGGCGAGGCCCACGGCCCGACCGCGGACGCCACCACGCTCGCGCCGTGGCTCGGGGTCGTGCTCGGGGCCGGCGTGGCCTGGCGGCTGCGCCCGCGGCTCGCGCTGTGGGCCGCGCTCGAGGGGGTCGGCGGCGCGGTGCGCCCGCGATTTTTGCTGCGCGACCCCGGCGACGACATCATCCTGTTTCGCCCCGCCGCGGTCTCGGGGCGGGTCATGGTCGGGCTCGAGCTGCGAATCGGCGATCCGCGGTGACAGATCGACGGGGAGCCGGGGACATCGACGGGCGAGCCATGCAGCACAGCGATCCCACCTCCGCGCAGCCGACCAGCGAGGCGCGGATCCGCGAGTTCCACGAGCTGTACCGCGGCGAGTTCCCGTTCGTGTGGGCGGCCGCGCGGCGCCTCGGCGTCCCGCCCGCGGCGATCGAGGACGCCGTGCAGGACGTGTTCGTCACCGCCTACCGCCGCCTCGAGCACCTGCGCTTCGAGGTGTCCGCGCGCGCCTGGCTGTACGGCGTCACCCGCCGCGTCGCGTCCCGCTACCACCGCGGCGTGTTTCGCATGGCCCGCCGCGTCGCGGCCCTCGGCGCCAGCACCGAGCCGCCGCGCGAGGCCCCGCAGGAGCGGCTCGCGCAGACCCAGCGCATCGACCGACTGCTCGACCGCCTCGGCCCGCGCACCCGCGCCGCGTGGGAGATGGCCGAGCTGCTCGGCATGAGCGGCCCGGAGATCGCGGCCGAGCTCGGCCTCCCGCTCAACACCGTGTACTCGCGCGTGCGCCTCGCCCGGCAGCAGCTCCAGACCGTCCTGCGCGACCCGCAGCAGCTCGACCGCTGGCTCGACGACGCCCGCCGCGACGACGCCCCGCCCGAGCGCGCCCAGCAGCGCGCGTGGGCGCTGCTGCTGCCCGCGCTCGCGAAGTCGGGCCCGGCCGCCGCGGGCCTCGGCGCGCTCGCCACGACCCGCGCCGCCGTGGTCGCGACGCTGACGCTCGTCGGCGTGGTCGTGATCGCGCGCCCGGGGCCGCCCGCGCCGGACGACGGCGACGCCGCCCGCTCACCCGCGCCGGTCGACGCCGTACGCCCACGCGCCGCAGCGGTCGACGGCGACGCCGCACGCCCGCCCGCCGCACCGGCCGACCTCGCCGCCACCAGCCCGTCCGCCGCCCCGCCCGACATCGACGCCGCCAACCCGTCCGCCGCCCCGATCGCGTCGCCCCCCGGGCCCGCCGCGCCACCGCTCACCGCGCCGACCGATGACGGCGCGGCCGGTGCGGACGAGGACGCCGCCCGCCTCGCGCGCGCCCGCGCGCAGCCCGGCGATCGCCTCGCGGAGGAGGTCGCCCTGCTCGACCGCGCCCAGGACGCCCTCAACGCCGGCGACGCCGCGACCGCGCTCGACCGCGTCGCCGAGCACGCGCGCCGCTTCCCGGACGGCGCGCTCGTCGACCTGCGCGAGGCCGCGCGGGTCCAGGCGCTGTGCCTCGCCGGCGACACCGCCGCGGCCCTCGCCGCCGCCGCGCAGCTCGTCGAGGCGCACCCGCGCTCCTCGGTGGCCCAGCGGCACCGCGACAAATTTAAAATTTGTCCGCACTGACAGAAACCGCCGCGAGGTGGGGACGAGCACCGGCATGACCTGCTCCAAGCTTATCTCCGCCCTGCTGCTCTCCCTCGCGCTCCCGGCCTGCGTCCTCGACAAGGACCTCGGCGACACCCCGCCCGACACCGCCAGCGATTCGACCGCCGCGCCCTCCACCGGCGAGTCGGGCACGACCGACCCGACCGTGACCACGGGTGACGCGCCGCTGTGCCCGGGCGCCGACAACTTCACGTGCACCACGCCCTTCAACTGCGTCGACTTCCCGTGCGGCGGCCTGCACGACCTGTTCGACGCCGACGGCTGCCCGCGGCAGCGCTGCGCCCTGGACCCGTGCCCTGCGGGTCAGGTCTGCTACGACACCGGCGACTGGGGCAGCTGCAACGCGAGCGGCATGTCGTGCGAGGACGTCGACGGCGCGTGCCAGTGCGGCCAGACCGCGGACTGCCAGGACATCAGCTACTGCGTGCCCGTCGAGCTCGGCCCGCCCGCGGACTGCTTCGCCATCACCGACAAGGACGCGTGCCTGGCGGCCGGCTGCAGCGAGGCGTCGAGCGTGGTGCCGATGGCCCTCGACGGCGACACGTGCGTGTGCGGCGAGCCGGAGGTCGCGTGCCTGTGGTTCGAGGAGGACGAGTGGGGCAGCTCGGCGAGCCCGGGCGCGTTCTACTTCAAGGCGACCGGCGAGGTCGTCTCGTTCCCGGGCATCTGGATCGACCCGCCGCACGGCTGGGCCGCCTGCGAGGGCGACGCGTCGGCCCCGCCCGCCTGCGCGTGCGCCGAGACCTGCGGCGGCTTCTGATCCTTCTTCAAAAGAAGAGAGCGTCGGCCCGCCCGGTCGTGAACCGGGCGGGCCTGCTCCCATGGACAGGATGCGCAGGGAGGGACTCGAACCCTCACGCCCTCGCGGGCCCGGGCTTCTGAGGCCCGTGTGTCTACCAATTCCACCACCTGCGCGGCGGCTCGTCTCGCTGCTTCAAAAAGGGAATGCACAGGGAGGGACTCGAACCCTCACGCCCTCGCGGGCACGGCCACCTCAAGGCCGCGCGTCTACCAATTCCGCCACCTGCGCGAAGCACCACCTCGAACGTTCTTCTTTCTTAGAAATTTGGACGGGATGACAGGATTTGAACCTGCGACCTCGTGCTCCCCGAGCACGCGCTCTCACCAGGCTGAGCTACATCCCGTTGATTCGACGTTCCTCTCGCTCGTGACTGCTGTTGGGGAAAAAATTTTAAAAAGAGTCGAGGTGGGAGGATTCGAACCTCCGACCTCCTGCATCCGAAGCAGGCGCCCTGACCAGGCTGGGCTACACCCCGAGGAGTCGACGTGGGAGGGCTCGAACCTCCGACACCCGCGTTCGGAACGCGGTGCTCTATCCGACTGAGCTACACATCGAGAGACGGAACGGAAGGATTCGAACCTTCGATCTCCTGCATCCAAGGCAGGCGCCCTGACCAGACTGGGCCACGTTCCGGGAGTCGGCACGGGAGGAATTGAACCTCCGGCCTCCGCGTTCGCAACGCGGTGCTCTATCCTGCTGAGCTACGTGCCGTGGGGAGTGTCGAGGCGGCAGGACTCGAACCTGCACCCTCCCGAAACCAATTCGGGACGCTACCAGTTGCGCCACACCTCGACGATATGCATTTGTACGCACGATCCAGCGGTGGCACATTCGCCATGGAATGTACCTGTGGGGTCCGCTGCGCCGGCTGCCAGCGACGGATCGCGGGCGGACGGAGCGGCGGATCGCCGCGACGGCCGCGATGCGACGAGTCCGCTGCGTCCCCGGATTGCGCGGAGAAGCGGGCTGTCGCGGGCTCCGACGGCGCATCGCGAGATGGACGCCGGGGGGCCTGCGGCCGGCGCAGGCGCCGGCGACGGTGTTTCCCCGCGTTTCAGGCGGGGTCGCGCCCCGTCGAGCGCGTGCTTGCGCTCCGAACTGGAGCGTTCACCGCGTAGGGAGCGGCAGCGGGCGAAGACGCGGACGTAGCCGCGGGCGCGGACGAAGGCGCACGGGGAGCAGCAGACCAGCGCGGAGCTGGAACTGGAGCGTCGACCCGTGGATGTTGTTTGCCTTCGTCATAACCGTGCTGCCCTTCGAGTTCGAGATATCTACGCCCTTCCCTCGCCGCCGTCAAGCATTGCGTCGATTTTTTTTGCCAGCACTTCGAATTATCTCGTGACGCGGGATTTCGCGCCGGGCCGGGCGGCCGAAGTGCCCGCGAATCGCCTCTTTATATGCACCGGGGTCGGTGGCCGCGAGCCGGTCTTCGGGGCCCGACGCCGGGGCTATACCGACGCCTCGGCCTTGCTCGCCGCGGACCCGCGCTCTACAGTCGCGTCATGCCCTTATTGCGATTCAGACCCCGTCGGCGGCCGCGCCTGCTCGCCTCGCTGCTCTTCATCACCGCCTGCAACGACCGCACGATCGACGACAGCGCCACCGCGACCGACGCCAGCACCAGCAGCAGCTCGGGCGACCCGTCCGGCCCGTCCACCTCGGACTCGAGCGGCGTCGTCGAGCCGACCACCGATAATCCGTGCACGTCCGGGTGCGTGCCCGACCTCCCGCCGGACGACTGCGACCCGTTCGCGCAGGACTGCGCGCCGGGCATGAAGTGCACCTCGGACGGCCAGGACACCGTGTGCGTCCCGCTCGACCCGATGGCCGGGGCGCCGGGCGACCCGTGCACGAGCGCGGGCGACGGCGTCGACAGCTGCGTCGCGGGCAGCTTCTGCTGGATCGACGACATCTGCCACGTGTTCTGCGTCGAGCCCAAGGCGCCGTGCCCCGGCGGTCAGGCCTGCGTCACCGCCGACGGCTTCGCCCAGATCTGCGTGCCGACCTGCAACCCCCTCGCCCCGAGCTGCCCCGTCGGCCAGGTCTGCGTCATCCCGTCGGACGACATCCCCGTGTGCGCGCCCGATGTCAGCGGCGCCGGCGGCGAGCCCGGCGACGTGTGCGAGTTCGTCAACGGCTGCGACCCCGGCAACCAGTGTGACGCCAAGGACACCGTCCCCGAGTGCGCCGGCAACCGCTGCTGCACCCCGTTCTGCGACATCGGCCTGCCCGACCCCGGCTGCCCGCCCGGCCAGAGCTGCCTCCCGTTCTTCGCCGGGGACACCGCGCCCGCCGGCCTCGAGTCCGTCGGCACCTGCGGCGTTCAATAAACCTGTCCCCCGGGACAGGTCAACGCCGACGCCGGCGCCGCGTCAGCAGCCCGAGGCCGAGCAGACCGAGCAGCGCCCGCGGATCGGCGGGCGCGTCGGCGCAGGCGCAGCCGTGGTCGACGAGCCCGTCCTGGCCGTCGCTGTCGGCGTCCGCGGTCCCGGCGTCGCTGCCCTGCGCGGTGTCGCTGGCGACGCTGTCGCTGTCGGGGCCGCTCGTCGGTCCGTCGCTCGTCGGGCCATCGCCGGTCGGGTCATCGGTGGTCGGCCCGCTCGTCTCCTCGACGGGGTCGAGCGGCCTGCAGTCGGTCTCGTCCCAGCGCGACGGGAACTCCTCGATGACCGTACAGACGTACAGCGGGCCGCTGCACTGACCGGCGAGCGCCTCGTGCGGGTCGATGACCCTGGGCCCGAGCTCATCGGCGACGTCGTCGCCGAAGCACACCGGCTCGCCCTCCGCGACCGCGCCGGTGGCCAGGTTGCGGACGTTGTACTTCAGGCAAAACGGCCCCGTCTCGCGCTGGTTGAACGTCGGCGAGAGGCCGTTCGTGGTCAGGTTGTCGGCGACGAACTCGTACGCCAGCAGCCCGGCCGTCGCCGCGTCTTGCAACGTCTCGATCGCGCCCGAGACCTCGAGGTAGCCGACCGCCATCGTCGGCGCGCACTCGCCCTCGTCCCAGTACGGCCCGTACGCGTAGCCGCAGATGTCGCCCATGGCCGGGAACGCCCCGTCGCAGCAGGCGAGGGCCTCGAGCGAATCGGTCGGCACGAGCGCGACCTCACCGGCGCCGACGAACATGGGGATCCCCAGCGGCTCGACGAACTCGTCGACGACCTCGAACGTGAAGTCGGCCTCGACGAGCAGGTCGCCGCAGTCGTAGCCGTACTCGTTGTCCGCGTTCATGAAGCTGGCGTGGACCACGTGGGCGCCGGGCTGCAGCGGCGCCGTGGGTCGCCAGATCAGGATGCCCGCGGGGTCGCTCTCGACCGCCCCGGCGATCGGCTGGCCGTCGCGCGTGACGGTGAAGTCGAGGCCGGCCGCCACCTCGCCCGGCGTGAACCCCTGCTCGGTGACCTGCAGGACCAGCACGCCGTCGACCGGGATCGCCGCGACGTTGACGCCCTGGATCTGGTCGACGCCCGGCGTGTTGTAACAGGGGTCCGGCGAGCACGCCTCCGCGGCGTCGGGCGTGAGCGCGAACAGGCTCGCGAGCGGGGCCGCGAGCGGGACGATCGACGATGCGCGTGAGGCCATCGCGACAGTATGCCCCGCCGGGCCGCGCGCTTGAAGCCCGCTCACGGCGCGATCTTGGCGAGCAGCGTGCGGTCGTACAGACCGGCGAGCTCGACCCCGTCGAGCTTGAGCAGGCCGAGCGCGGCCGCGTCCGCGGCGCTCTGCTCGAGCGACTTCATCTGCGGGTCGGTCGTGAAGGTCAGCGACGCGAAGGCGCGGGTCAGCAGCTCGTCGCCGAGGCGCTTGCCGGTCAGCTTCTCCAGCGCCGCGTTGACGCGCGCGCGGGCGTCGTCCTTGTGCTCGCCGATCCACCGCGTCGCCTCGACGTGGCCGCGCAGCAGCGCCTCCACGCGGTCGGGGTGGCTGGCCAGGAATTCGCGGCGGACCAGCAGCACGGTGGTCGTGTACTGGCCGCCGGGCCACAGGTCGCGCTCGTCGATCAGCACCTTGCCGCCGCCCTCGAGCACCAGGCGCGAGGCCCACGGCTCGGGCACCCAGGCGCCGGCCAGCTCGCCGCTGCGGAAGCGCTCGAGCGTCTGGGCGTTCTCCTGCGGGACCACGCTGACGTCGCCGCCGCCGGCGGTGTCGGTGGTGAGGCCCTGCTCCTTGAGCCAGGTCCGCAGGGCGACGTCCTGGGTGCCGCCGAGCTGCGGCGAGGCGACCTGCTTGCCGCGCAGGTCGGCGGCGGCGTCGACCTCCGGGCGGACGACGAGGAAGGCGCCGCCCGAGGTCGCGCCGGCGACGATGCGGACCGCGTCGCCGCGCGACTTGACGTAGCCGTTGATCGCCGGGTTGGGGCCGATGTAGCTGGCGTCGAGCGAGCCCGAGAGCAGCGCCTCGATCGCGGCCGGCCCGGCGTTGAAGGTGAAGGTCTCGAGCTTCGTGGCCCCGAGGTTGCGCGCGAAGATCCCCTCCTCCACGCCGACCAGCGCCGTCGCGTGGGTGATGTTCGGGAAGTAACCGAGCCGCAGCGTCGGCTCGCCCGTGCCGCCGCCGCAGGCCGGGAGCAGCAGGGCGGCGAGGAGCGTGGCGGTCAGGCGGCGGCGGGACAGCGACATCCACGCTCTATAGCAGAATGAATTTTCCGTCGCTATGCCGAAACTCGCACCGGCAAACCTGGCCGTCCAGGGCCAGCATCGGCCTTGAACGCTCGTTGAAATTCATCTTATGGAAAAATCTTTCATTTTGCTGAATAATGCCGGACACACGAAGACCTCGCCGTTCGGCTCGCGTTCGCGCGACATCCGCGGCACTCTCGCGCCGCCGCCATGCAGCCCCTCGCCCTCCTCGTCCTCTTCGCCCCTGTCCCCGCTCCGGCCTCCGCCCCGACGGCGCCGCCGCCCGCGGTGCAGCGGGTGAGCGAGCCGGTCAAGGACAGCAAGGACGCGAAGGATGCGAAGGAGGTCAAGCCGCCGAGCTTCGCGCTGCCGGCGAACGAGGAGGCGCGGCTCGGCGCGGCGCCGACGGACGGCGAGGCGCAGAAGTTCGTGCCGGGCAAGGGCATCGAGTTCAAGAGCAAGGACGGTCGCTTCGCGCTGGCGATGAGCCTGCGCTTCGGCTTCCTCTACAGCCTGCGCAACGACCCCGCGGCCGCGGCCGTCGACCACAACTTCGAGATCCGTCGGTTTCGCACGGTCTTCAGCGGCAACCTGTTCGGCGCCAAGAACCGCTACTTCCTGCAGCTGGCCCTCGCGCCGCGCGAGATGGACGTCCGCGACGGGGTCGTCCACGCCACGCCGGTCTACGACGCGTACATGCAGTTCGACCAGCTGCGCGACCTGACCCTGCGCGTCGGCCAGTACCGCGTCATGTACACGCGCGAGCGCAACATCGCCGACGTCAACCCGCTGCTGATCGACCGGTCGCTCGCCAACGGCGAGTTCAACGTCGACCGCGACATCGGCCTCGACATCCGCTCGGAGGACCTCGGCGGCATCAAGAAGCTGCGCTACTACGCCGGCGTGTTCCTCGGCGAGGGCCGCGACCTCAACAAGTTCACCGACACCGGCCTGATGTACGTCGGCCGCTTCGACGTGCTCCCGCTCGGCCTGTTCGACGACTACGAGGCCTCCGATGTCTGGCGCGTCAAGAAGTTCCGCGCGAGCTTCGGCGTCGCCTACGCGTACAACGACCGCGCGAAGAAGGACAAGGGTGTGCTCGGCGCGGCCCCGGCCGACGGCGGCACGACCAACTATCAGAACGCGACCGCCGACCTGATGCTCAAGTACGCCGGCTGGTCGCTCGAGGCCGGCTACATGTGGCGGCAGGGCAAGCGCAACCCCGGCGACGCGGTCGACGAGATGGGCGCGCCGATCGCCGTGCAGGCGGCGCGCAACGGCCACGGCTGGCTCGCGCAGACGGCGTTCCTGATCCCGCGCACGCGGCTCGAGCCGGCGTTTCGCTACAGCGGCGCGCGCGGCCAGGGCGTGACCAGCATGCCCGACCGCGACGAGGTCGGCGGCGGCCTCAACTACTACTTCTTCGGCCACAACCTCAAGCTGCAGGTCGACTACTTTCGCAGCTTCGCCCCGGGCCAGCTCGACATGGGCACCGACCTGCTGCGCCTGCAGATCCAGGCCGCGCTGTAGAAGTTTCAGCCGGTCGCGCGCGCGGCCTGGGCGCGCTCGATCGCCGCGAGCGCGCGCTCCATCACCTCGGCGGCGTCGCCGGGCTGCGGGGTCGTCAGCACGCGCCGGAACTCGCGCGCGCCGGGCTGCCCGCTGAACAGGCCGAGCACGTGGCGAGCGAGGCCGGAGAGCTTGTGGCGGGGGTGCTGCGCGAGCCAGCGGCTGGCGTACGCGCCGTAGCGCCGCGCGACCTCGACGCGGCTCGGCACCGGCGCGGGGTCGACGAAGTGGCGGCGGTCGACGGCGGCGAACAGGTACGGGTCGTCGTAGGCGGCGCGCCCGATCATCACGGCGTCGACGTGGCGCAGGTGCTCGTCGACCGCGTCGAGGTCGCGGACGCCCCCGTTGATCTCGACGACGAGGTCGGGGCGCTCGCGCTTGAGCCGGTACACCTCCGAGTAGCGCAGCGGCGGGATCGTGCGGTTCTCCTTGGGGCTCAGGCCGCCGAGCACGGCCTTGCGCGCGTGCACCGAGAAGCGGTCCGCGCCCGCGTCCGCGACCGTGTCGACGAACGCGCGCATGTGCTCGTAGCTGTCCATGTCGTCGATGCCGATGCGGTGCTTGACCGTCACCGGCAGGTCGACGGCCGCGCGCATCGCCGCGACGCAGGCCGCGACGCGCTCCGGGCGGGCCATCAGGCACGCGCCGAAGTTGCCGCTGGCGACGCGGTCGCTCGGACAGCCGACGTTGAGGTTGACCTCGTCGTAGCCCATGCCCGCGGCGATGCGGGCGCACTCGGCGAGCATCGTCGGGTCGTCGCCGCCGAGCTGCAGCGCGAGCGGGCGCTCCTCCGGCGAGAAGCCGAGCAGGTGCTCGCGGTCGGCGTGGAGCACCGCGTGCATCGTGACCATCTCGGTGTACAGCAGCGCGTGGCGCGAGATCTGGCGCATCAGCCAGCGGTGATGGCGGTCGGTGCAGTCCATCATCGGCGCCACGCTGAGCGGGCGGACGAGGCCGCGGGTGTCTCGCTGCGTCTGCACGGTCCTCATTCTACTTCGGTCCGCGGCCGCCGGCCCGGCTCGCCATCGCCTGGACCTCCGCCGGGGCCGAGCGCGTGCCGCTGGCGTCCGGGGCCCGGCGCGTGAACACGAGGTCGGGCCCGACCGTGCGCACGTGGCGGTAGCCGAACAGGTGGAACACGTCGACCACGCGCGAGCGAGCCAGCTGCGGATCGGCGATGAACTGATCGGCGCGCTCGGGGTGGCGGCGGATGCCGGGCAGCAGCGGGACCAGGCGGTCGAGCTGCAGGCGGCGCAGCGCGGCCGAGACGTGCAGCGCGAGCGGCGAGACGGCGCGCGCGACGAAGAAGCCGTCGTCCCCGAGGCCCTGGTACCTCGGCAGCATCATCAGCCCGGCGATCGGCGCGTGGACCGGGCCACGCGCGTCGCGGGCGACGATCTGGCCGCGCGCGACCGGCTGGAAGTTGACGAACCCGGGGACCATCACGAACGGCTCGCGCTCGGGGCGGACGACGTGGCGGTGGCGGATCTCGGCGACGGGCGGGAGGCCGAGCGCGCGGCTCGCGAGGCGCTCGCGGTGCGTGGCGAGCTCGGGGATCGCGTCGGCCGCGAGCGCGCCCGCGGCGACGAGCGAGATCCACACCGCCGACTCGTGGCAGTCGATCGTCGCCGGGTCGTCGTGCTGTCCGCCCTCGACGGCGACGCCGATGTGCCCGAGGTCGCAGAGGTAGCCGAGCAGCGAGCCGTCGAGCACCTCCTCGAGGCCGAGCACGACGGGGATCGGCAGGGCCAGCGCGAGCTTGCGGTTGCGCAGGACGTCGGCCATGCACGAAAACGGCGCCGCGGGGCCCGAGGTGCTGTGCAGGTCGAGGAACACGATCGGCGCGCGCGCGCGGGCCAGCAGCGGGGCGAGCAGCTCCAGCAGCTCGAGCTGCTCGCGGTCCTCGGCGGCCTCCTCGGGGCCGGCGTTGACGATGCGGGCGATGTCCTCGCGGATCCAGCGGCGGTTGAGGTCGCGGTCGACGAAGCGGCGGCCGAGCGCGAGGGCCCGCAGGTTGCCGGCCACGGCCCACAGCTCGCCGCGCAGCGGCAGGCGCTCGCGCTCGATCCGCGCGAGCACCCGGACCATCGCCGCGCAGCCGGCCGGCTCGTTGCCGTGCACGCCGCCGGTGACGACGATCGTCGGACCGGGACGCCCCCCGTCATGGCGCCCGATCACTCGGGACCAGGCGCGGGGCGTGACGGTGTCGGTGCTGGGCATCAGTCGCCGGGCGTCAGTGCTGGGCGTCGCGGAGGTAGTTCTCGAGCAGCTTCGAGGACACCTCGATCAGGTCCGCCTCGGTGATGACGCCGACCAACTTGCCATCCTCGACGACCGGGAGGCAAGACACCCGGCGCTCGCGCATCAGCTTCATGACCTCGAGCGTGGGCATCTCCGGGCCGATGGTCAGCGGGTTTTTGACCATGAGCGCGGACACGGGCGGGTGCTCGCCGATGCCGCTGCGGGTGCCGCGGGCGACGAGGCGCAGGAGGGCGCGGTGGGACAGCACGCCGACCAGCCGGCCGCCCTCGTCCTCGACGAGGATGTGGCGGATGTGCTTCCAGTCCATGATGTTGGCCGCGAGGTCGACGATGTCGTGCGGCTGGACGGTGAAGAGGTCGGTGGACATGAACTGTCCGGCGGTCTGATAGCTGTCGCGCCACTGGACGGGCGCGCCCTCGACCTTGGCGACCTCCCAGGTGTGGACCGGGGCGCCGGTCTTTTGGTTGGCGAGCATCGCGGTGGAGACGGTGCGAAAGCGGATGTCGGCGGTGCCCTGTTCGCCCATCCCGTGCAGGCTCGACAGGATCCACTGCGCGCCGGTCTGGCCGCTGCGCACGCGGTCCTCGAGGCAGCCGATGTAGCGGTCGATGTCGTCGGCGTCGACGTTGACGAACTTCAGGCCGGCGCGCGCGCGCGGCAGCAGCTCCTTGAGCAGCAGATCCTGCGCCGAGGTCTTCTTGCCGCCCATCCACGTCATCTGGGCCTGCAGGCCGTCGCGCGCGGCGTTGAAGAAGTTGGCGCGCGCCGCCTCGAACTCCATGCTCTGCTCGATGCGCCTGGGCTCCTCGGCGAGGTTGGCCATCATGCCGAAGAAGAACGCCGCGTTGGCGACCTCGTCGAGGACGGTCGGGCCCGACGGGAGCACGCGGTTCTCGATGCGCAGGTGGGCCTTGTCGCCGTCCCAGCCGTAGCAGGCGCGGTTCCAGCGGTACACGGTGCCGTTGTGCATGCGCAGCGCGGACAGCTTGGGGATGCCGCCGCGGGCGATGACCTCGCGCGGGTTCTCCTCGAAGGTGTTGGCGATGAGGATGCGGAAGCGGGCGATGTCCTCGCGGAAGATCTCGAGCACGCTCTCGCGGATCCAGCCGTCGCCGAAGTGCACGCGCGGCCGGGCCCCGCGCTCGCCGCGGCCGGTCGAGCGCGTGTCGACCGAGCGCTCGAACAGCGCGATGCGGGTCTCGTGCCACAGGCGGTGCTTGAGCAGCACCGGCGAGTTGACGGCCGCCGCCAGCAGCGGCCCGGTGATCGCCTGGGCGAGGTTGTAGAACTTCGCGAACTCCTGCGGGCTGACCTGGAAGTGGACCTGGAAGCTGGTGTTGCACGACTCGAGCATCACGTTGTCGTGCGTGGTCTCGAAGTCCTCGATGCCGCGGATCAGCACGTGGAAGTCGCCGCCGCGCAGGCGCCGGAGCGTGCGGTTGAGCTCGAGGTAGCGCGGCTTGGGCGTCATGTTGTCGAGCCCGAGGTCGCCGCGGCGCAGCGTCGGCAGGATGCCGGTCAGCAGCACGTCCGCGCCGCAGCTGCGCGCGCCGTCGCGGGCCATCCCGATCAGCTCGTTGAGCTCGTCCTCGATGCGCCGCAGGCACGAGCTGTTGAACACCTGCGGGGTCAGGTTGGCCTCGAGGTTGAAGCGCGCCAGCTCCGTGGTGAAGCGCGGGTCGGTGACGCGCTCGAGCACGTCGGTGACGACCGAGGCCGGCCGCAGGCTGCGGTCGACCAGGAACATCTCCTGCTCGGCGCCGACGCGGCGCACGCCCGTCTCGAAGCGGTCGGTCTCGAGCAGGGTCTCGAGCGCGACGACGTCGTCGAGCAGGGCCTTCATGAAGTTGCGGAGCTGTTCCTCGTCGACCGTCGCGGAGATGTTTTGTTCGCCCATGTGTGCCGCGGGGCGTCCTGGCCCCGATCCGCGGCCACATTAACGCGAGCCGCGCGGGCGACAAAGCGACTTGAAAATCGGGCGATGCGGCGGCCTTCGCGCAGTACCGCGGCCTCCGCCGCTTTGGCCGCGGAACGGCGATCAGGAGGCGCGGAGGAACGGTCCGACGACATCCGCGACGGTCTCGGGGTCGTCGAGGTGGATGTGGTGGCCGCCGGGGCGCTCGACGCGGGTGAGGTCTGCGATCCACGTCAGGCGGGCCTCGAGGAACACGGCCTCGACGGCGATGCCGGGGCGGGCGCGCAGCAGCAGCGTCGGGCAGGTGATCGCGCGCAGGAAGGCCTCGACCTGCGCCTCGGTCAGGCGCACCCGCGAGGGCAGGCGCAGGTGGCCGTCGGCGCGCCAGTCCCAGCGGCCCGGGGCGACCTCGTGGAGGCCGCGCTGCAGCAGGACCTCGGCCGACGATGGTTGCATGCTCACGGCGTCGGCGAGGCGGCGCGCGACCGAGTGGAAGTCGGGGTAGCCGGTGCGCTCGCCGCTGCGGCGGACCGCGGCCAGCTCGCCGGCGATCGCGTCGCGCAGGCGCTCGGGGGCGCGCGCGTCGGGGTCGGACATCGGGCCCAGGCCCTCGACGAGGGCGAGGCGGCGCACGCGATCCGGCCAGGTGCCGGCGAGCAGGGCGCCGACGCCGGCGCCGAGCGAGTGGCCGAGCAGCGAGAACTCGCGCCAGCCGAGCGCCTCGACGACGTGGGCGACGTCGGCGACGTAGTCGATGAAGGCATAGGCCCCGCCGGCGCGGTGCTGCGAGCGGCCGTGGCCGGCGAGGTCGAGGGCGACGATCCGCAGGTCGGGGAGCAGCGGGGCGAGGCGATCGAAGCTCGCGGCGTTGTCGAGCCAGCCGTGCAGCGCGAGCACCGGCGGGCCGTCGTCGGGGCCGTGGACGCGGGCGGCCAGCGACAGGCCGGGGATCTCGATCGTGCGCTCGGTGACGGACATCGCCGGTTTTCTCGCGCAAAACGCCGGAGCGCGCAACTTGAGCGCGGCCGCGAATGCCCGCGGGCTCGCGCGCGTACTCGAGGTCTGGGCAGCCGGCCCGCGCTCCCGCATGCTCAGGCGCGGCGGGCCGGCGACGGCGTGAGGTGACCTTGACCCGAGCGAGCGAAGCGATCTGGATCGGCTACACAACCCTTTATCGCGAGGGCGGCCCGAAGTTCGAACGCGCCGCGCTCACCCTCGCCGCCGACAAGCGCCGCGAATTCCCCGGCCTCGAGGTCCGCTGCGAGCGCCTCGAGTCCAAGCGCGAGTTTCTGAATGCGATGCGCCGACTCGAGGACGACGGGCTGGTGCTGCGCGAGCTCCACCTCGTCGTGCACAGCGGCATGTACGGCCCGATGTTCGGGTCGACCGCGTGGCCCGAGCAGTTCAGCCCGCACGAGTGGCGGACCATGAAGCTGCCGCTCGGGCCCGCGGCCGCGGCGTTTTTTCATGCCTGTCGCTCGGCGCGGTGGTTCGCGCCGTTTTTCGCGCGGACGCACGGGGTGCCGGCGCACGGCTATCACTGGTACACGAGCGTGTCGGCGGCGAAGGACAAATTCCGCTGGGACGGCCTGGTCGGCCCCGACGCGCCGCTCTACATCTTCGGGATCCCCGGCCGCAAGTCGCACGGGGCGCTCGGCAGCGTGCGCAAGTACCTGGGGCTGACGCCGCCGGAGCAGTTGCAACGATTCGAACCGACGCCGCCCGCGGGCGACCCGAGCTACGACAGCGTCGCCGAGCTTTATGATCAGGTGTTCGCCGACATCCGCGTGCGCGGCGACGAGTGGCGCTGGCTCGACGCGCGGGTGCCCGCGGGCGCGCGGGTGCTCGACGTCGGCTGCGGCAACGGGGCGCTGCTCGGCCTGCTGGCGCCGAGGATCGCCAGCGGCGTCGGCGTCGACGCGTCGCCGCGGATGATCGAGCGGGCCCGGGCGCGCGCGGTCGGGCTCACGAACCTGAGCTTCGCGGCGATCGACGGCCCGCGCCTGCCGCTGCCGGACCAGAGCGTCGACGTCGTGATCTCGCTGCTGTCGTTTCGCTACCTCGACTGGGACCCGATCATGCAGGAGTTCGCGCGGGTGCTCGCGCCGGGCGGGCGCCTGCTCGTCGTCGACATGGTCGCCGCCCCGCTCGCCGCGCGCGAGCTGCCGCGGCTGCTGCGCGACAAGGGCCGGCAGTTCGGGCAGCGCGTCGCGCAGCGCCGGTATCACCGTCAGCTCGCGCGCATGGTCGGCGACCCGCGCTGGGCCGCCATGCTCCGCTACAACCCGATCCGCGCGGTGCACGAGCTGCGCTGGTACTTTCAGAGCCGGTTCCCGGGCGGCACGCTCGAGACCCTGAACCTCGGCTGGCACAACCGCGTGCTCGCCTTCGACAGCGGCCCCTTCGAAGACGGTCGCGTGACCCCGCAGTCGTTCCCATGAGCCTGGCGGTCCTCGACTGGGGCATCGGCGGGATCGACTTCCTCGCCCGCCTGCGCGTCCGCCACCCGGACGTGCCCGTGATCTACTGGTCGGACAGCGGCGCGACGCCGTACGGCAAGCTCGCGCGCGACGCCCTCGCCACGCGCGTGGCCGCGGTCGCGGCGGCGCTGCGCGGCCGCGGCGCGACGCACCTGGTGATCGCCTGCAACGCGGCGAGCACGGTGATCGACCACCCGGCGCTCGCGCGGACGGGGCTGCAAATTTGTGGGGTGATCGCGCCGGCGATCGCGGCGACGCTCGCCGACCCGGCGCGCAGCGTCGGCGTGATCGGCGGGCGGCGGACGATCCGCTCGGGGCTGTATCGCCGGGCGCTGGTCGCCGCGGGCCGCCGCGTGCAGCAGCGCGTCGCCCAGCCGCTGTCGGCGATGGTCGAGCGCGGCGAGCTCGCGGGCGCGGCGCTCGCGGGCGAGCTCGACCGCATCCTCGGGCCGCTGCGCCGCGTCGACGCGCTGGTGCTCGCCTGCACCCACTACACGGCCCTGCTCGCGCCGATCCGCGAGCGCCTGCCGCGGGCCCGCGTCATCGACCCGGCGGCGGCGACGCTCGCCCACGTCGAGCGCACCTGGTCGCTGGGACATGTCGGAACCGACATGTTCTTGACGACAGGTGCGCCGGAGGCGACGCGCGACGCGGCGCGCCTGGCGTTCGCGGCCGCGCTGCCGGCGTTCGAGCGGGTCGTCGTGTGACGGGTCGCGTGTGACGAGCCGCGGCGCGGCTCAGGGCGCGGGCTTCTTGGCGAACTTGTCGATGCAGGCGGTGAACAGCGCGGGGATCTCCTTGCGCAGCTCCTCGGGCGCGTCGGTCAGCGCCTTGGCCTGACAGGCGGCGACCTCGATGCTCCCGCCCGACACGCAGGTCTTCTTGGTCAGGCCGAGCTGCGTGCCCTTGCCCGAGGCCCACTGCGAGGCCTGGTCCGGGAACCACTTCTGCATGAACGCGTCCTGGGCCGCGGCGACCTCGTCGCAGGCCTTGTCGAGCTTCTTCGGCAGCTTGGCCGGCAGCGTCGCCATGTCCTGCACGAGCTTGAGCTTCTTGGCCTCGGCGTCCTTGACCGCCTGCTCCTTGGCCTCGCGGTCGGCCTTGCGCTTGGCCAGCGCGTCGTCCACGGGCGGCTTGGCGTCGGCCTTGGCGGCGGCCTTGCCCTCGTCCTTCTTCGCCTCCTCGGGCTTGCTGCCACCGCCGCACCCGGCCAGCAGCACCGCCCCCAGCGCGATCGTCCCCACAGCTTGACGCGTTCGTTGCATTGGGCGGCAGCTTGCCACGCCACGCGCGCGCGCAGCAAGCGGCCGGAACAGCGTCCTGTTGACAATTGACCCCGAGTCACTTAGTAATGCGGGGGAGGTCTCTGCGCATGCAAGCACCGCCCAAGAAGCGCGCGCGCGCCGACGCGGACAAGCACCAGCGGCGGCAGGACATCCTGCGCGCGGCCTCGCAGGCGTTCGCGGACCAGCCGTTCGCGGCGGTGACGATGGCGGACATCGCCGCGCGCGCGGGCCTGGCCAAGGGCACGGTGTATCTCTACTACACCACCAAGGAGGCGCTGTTCCTGCAGCTGGTGACGGAGGCGCTCGACGCCTGGTTCGCCGAGGTGGTGGAGGCGCTGGGGCGCGAGCGGGCGCAGCTCGGGCCGGACGCGCTGGCGGAATTGCTGGTGCGCACGCTGTCGACGCGCAGCGAGCTGACGCGGCTGCTGGCGCTGCTGCACCCGGTGCTCGAGCAGAACATCGCGGACGAGCTGGCGCTGGGGTTCAAGCAGCGGCTGCGCGAGCAGACGGGGGCGGCGGGCGAGCAGATCGAGCGCCGCTTCCTCGACTTCGCGCCGGGCGACGGGGTGCGGTTCCTGCTGCGCCTGCACGCGGTGACGATCGGGCTCCACGCGATGGCGACGCCGTCGCCGTCGGTCGCCCGCATCCTCGCGCGGCCCGAGCTCGCCGGGCTGCGCGTCGACTTCGCCGCGGAGCTGCAGGCCGTGGTCGCGGCGCTGCTCCGCGGCTGGCGGACGCGCTGAAACTTCGGGGGGCTAGACCGCGGTCAGGAAGCGCATGTGGCGGGGGCGCCACTGATACCGGCGCAGGTCGACGCGGCCGCGCTCGTCGAACTCGACGCCCTCGCTGGCGAGGATCTGGCGCTGCCGACTGGCGCCCTCGGCGTCGAGGCTGATCTCGCCGCGGGCGTTGATCACCCGCTGCCACGGGACCTTGCTGTCCGGCCGCAGCGCGTGCAGGGCGTAGCCGACTTGCCGCGCGCGGCCGTGCGGCAAGCCGCTCAGCAGCGCGATCTGGCCGTACGTGGCCACGCGGCCCTTGGGGACGAAGCGGACTACCCGGTAGATCGCGGCGTAGTGCGGATGCATCGCGCGCGATTTTAGCAGGGGGCCGCGGCGACGTCCAGATCCGCGCGTCCGCGGCGAAAGCCAAAAAGCGGGGGCCCGGCGCGCCGCCGGACCCCCGCTCGGGGCTCTCACGTGTCTGGCTCTCGGGTCAGGTCCGCATCAGCCCGGCTCGAGCACGAACGGGTAGGTCACGATGACGCTGCCGCCGCCCTCGGGCTTCGGGAAGGTCCAGCGGCGGACGGCCTGCGCGACGCAGTTGCCGA
>Ga0075163_10001641_pt1 | contig 30285 bp, 30 predicted proteins | sample JI1023141ADNA_FD_71478 | JGI IMG/M metagenome (GOLD analysis project Ga0075163, IMG submission 71478) | Wastewater effluent complex algal communities from Wisconsin, to seasonally profile nutrient transformation and Carbon sequestration -... | ecosystem: Engineered > WWTP > Effluent > Algae...
GCAAACGCATAGGGAAACAGGTACTCCACAGCTTTGAAGCCGTCTTTCGCGGCCGCCTCGAAGCGGTCGAGGAAGGGCAGCTCGGGGTACATCATCGACAGGTTGGCGGCAAAACGGGGCATGGGCACTTTCGGTTGTCTCACAAAACAATAGCAGACAATGACCAAAGCACGCTGGGCTGGTGCTATTTTTCCTCTGAATTGAGGTTTGTCGGCCTCAGGCGGTCTACCAGCGGGCGCCAAAGGTCTGGCGCAGGTCGTTGATCTGGCTTGCGGTCAGCGGCACGGGCGGCGTGGGGCTCAGATGCACCAGCTTCGCCGTCTCCTCCAGCTCTTCCAGCGTGGCCATGGCGGCGGCGAGACTGTCGTGCCAGACGTTGGGGCCCAGCCGACTGAGCATCACCGCGCGGATGGGCATGCCTTGCCGGCCATAGCGCGTGATGGTTTGCGCCACCAGGCCGGCCGCCACCGGGTCGCCGGGTCGGTGGTAGGGGATGAGCGGCACGTGGCCGACCTTCATGACGAAGTAGGGCGTGGCCGCGGGCAGCAGTTCGGCCCCGGCGTCGTCCGCGCCGGGGCGCAGGGTCAGCGCGACGCAGTGCGTGCAGTGGGTATGGATGACGCAGCGGGTGGAGGGGTCGAACGCGGTGGCTGCCGCATAGATCTGGCGGTGCAGCGCGAGGGTCTTGCTGGCGCGGTCGCCGCCGGTCTGCTGCCCGTTGGCATCGACGCGGGCCAGGCGCGCGGGGTCGAGAAAGCCCAGGCAGGCGTCGGTCGGCGTGATCAGGAAGCCGCCGCCGGCTGAATCGTCGAGGCGCACGCTGATGTTGCCCGCCGTGGCGTGCACATAGCCGCGATCGAACAGGCTCTTGCCGACGCGGCAGATCTCTTCTCGGGCTATCGATTCGGTCATGCGAGCACTGTAAAGGCTTTAGAAAAAAAGTCGTCGGTGCCGAAGTTGCCGGACTTGAGGGTCAGGTGCAAACCTTCCTCCGCTTGCTTTTGCGCCGCTTGGTCCGCCGGGTGCCGGGCCGCCCCAAGGCCGGCGGGGCCCCCTATGGGGGCAGCGACGACACGCAGTGCGGAGCGTGGGGGCACGCAGTAGCACCAGGGCACACCGGGGTCGATCTGTGGGCCGATCTGCATCTGGGTGATGTCCAGCGCCTGCACGCACGCGCCGGAGGTCTCGCCGCCGGCCACGATGAGCTGGCGCACGCCAAGTTCGACCAGCCCGCGCGCAATCGTGGCGATACAGCGCTCGACCATGGCGCCGGCTGCCTCCACGCCGAGCTGCGCCTGCACCGATTTCACCGCATCCGGTTCGGCGGTTGAATAGACCAACACCGGCCCGCCCGCCAGCAAGGACGCGGCCCAGGCCAGCGTCTCGGCGGCGACGTCTTCGCCGGCCGCCAGCCGCAGCGGGTCGACGGCAAAGGCGGGGCGGCCCGTTGCGATGAAGTGCGCCACCTGCCGGTTGGTGGCCGCCGAGCAGCTGCCCGACACCACCGCCTGCAGCCCGGTGGCGGGCGGCATCCGGCTGGCCTGTGGCGAAGGGATCAGGCCAAAGTTGGCCGGCAGGCCGATCGCCACGCCCGAGCCGGCGGTGACCAGCGGCATGCCTTTGAGCGCCGGGCCGAGCCGCAGGAGGTCGTCGTTCGACACCGCATCGACCACGGCCACACCAACGCCTTGGGCCCGCAGCGCGTCGATGCGCGCGCGGATGGCCGCCTCGCCCTGCGCCACGGCCTTGTGGTCGATCAGTCCGACCTTGCGGCGTGTCTGTGCCTGCATCACGCGCACCAGATTCGGATCTGTCATCGGCGTGAGCGGGTGGTTCTGCATGCCGGATTCGTTGAGCAGCACCTCGCCGACGAACAGGTGGCCCTTGAAGACGGTGCGCCCGTTGTCGGGGAAGGCGGGAGTGGCGATTGAGAAGTCGGTCTGCAGCGCGTCCATCAGCGCCTCGGTCACGGGGCCTATGTTGCCCTGCGCCGTGCTGTCGAAAGTGGAGCAGTACTTGAAGTAGATCTGCTGTGCACCCTGCGCCTTTAGCCAGGCCAGCGCGTCGAGCGACTGGGCGACCGCTTCCGATGGTGCGATGGTGCGGGATTTCAATGCGACAACCACGGCGTCCACTTCGGCGTCCAAAGGGCCGTCGGGCACGCCGATGGTCTGCACCACGCGCATGCCGGCGCGCACCAGGTTGTTGGCCAGGTCGGTGGCGCCGGTGAAGTCGTCGGCGATGCAGCCGAGAAGAACAGGTTTCATGGTTTCCTCCTTGGTAGCTCAATGCCTGGAAAGATCTTGATCACCGCGCTGTCGTCCTCTTTCGCATAGCCCGCGGTCGAGGCCTGCATGAACATCTGGTGCGCGGTGCTCGACAGCGGCAGCGGGAATTTGCTGGCGCGGGCCATGTCGAGCACGATGCCGAGGTCTTTCACGAAGATGTCCACGGCCGACAGCGGCGTGTAGTCGTCGGCCAGCACATGCGCCATGCGGTTCTCGAACATCCAGCTGTTGCCGGCGCTGTGGGTGATGACCTCGTACAGCGCGGCCGGGTCCACGCCTTCGCGCAGGCCCAGCGCCATCGCTTCGGCGGCCACGGCAATGTGCACGCCCGCGAGAAGCTGGTTGATGATCTTGACCTTGCTGCCCGCGCCGGCGCTGTCGCCCAGCTTGTAGACCTTGGCGGCCATGGCGTGGAGCAGCGGTTCGGCCCGGGCATAGGCGGCGGGGCTGCCGGCGGTCATCATCGTCATTTCGCCGCTGGCCGCACGGGCCGCGCCCCCGGAGATGGGCGCGTCGATGTAGAGCAGGCCCAGGGCGTCCAGCCGCTTTTCCATCGCCACCGACCAGTTCGGGTCCACCGTTGAGCACATCACGAACACGCTGCCGGGCTTCATCGCGCCCGCGCAACCGGTGCCGTCGCCGTTCGGTCCGAACAGCACCGATTCGGTCTGCGCGGCGTTGACGACTACCGAGATGACCACGTCGCAGGCGGCGCCCAGCTCGGACAGCGAGGAACAGGCGATGCCGCCGTCTTTGGCGAAGGCTTGCGCGGCTTCGCTGCGCACGTCAAAGACATGCGGCGCATGCCCGGCGCGGCGCAGCGATTGCGCCATGCCTTTGCCCATCGCCCCCAGACCGATCAGGCCGACACGCGTCACTGTGTTCATGCTGTTCTCCGTTCAGCCCAGGGTGATTTTTGCGAACTCGGCGACACGCTTCCACTTGATCGCGTCGGCGGCCATGAAGGCGCCCATCTGGGCCGCGCCCAGAAAGCCCACTTCGGCGCCCCGTGATTCCATGGTCCTGGCGATCTCGAGGTCACGCGAGAGCTTGTCCAGCGCCTGCTCGATGCGGGCCAGCACCACAGCCGGCGTGCCGGCGGGCGCAGCCACGCCGTACCAGGCGCTGACGTCGAAATCGGCCAGCCCGGATTCGATCAGCGTGGGCACGCCCGGCAGCGCCTTGCTGCGCTGGCGCGTGGTCACGGCCAGGGCCTTCACGCCGCCGCCCTGGATCTGGCCCAGCACCGAGGGCAGGTTCTCGAACATCATGTCCACCTCGCCCGCCATCAGGCCGGTCACCGCCTGTGCGGCGCCGCGGTAGGGAATGTGGGTGATGAAGGTGCCGGTGGTGGTCTTGAACAACTCGGCGCTCAGGTGCAGCGAGGTGCCGTTGCCGTTGGAGGCGTAGTTCAGCTGGCCGGGCGTCTTTTTGGCGCGCGCGTTGAGGTCAGCCATGGTGTTGATGCCGCTCTTCGGATTGACCAGCAGTACGTTGGGCACGCGGCCGATCAGGCCGATGGGCACGATCTGTTCCGGCCTGTAGGGCAGGGTGGCATAGAGCGCGGGGCTGATGGTCAGCGGCGGCGAGGCCATCAGCAGGGTGTAGCCGTCGGGCATGGCGCGGGCCACTTCAGCCGCGCCGAGGTTGCCGCCCGCGCCGGGCTTGTTGTCGATCACCACCGGCTGGCCCAGCTCCTGCGCCAGCCGCGGACCGATCAGGCGGGCCATGGTGTCGACCAGCCCGCCGGGCGGGAAGGGCACCACCAGACGGATCGGCCGGGTCGGCCAGGCCTGGGCGCCCGCCATCAAGGGGAGAGCCAGCAGGGCGGCGCCGCTGCCTTTGAGGATCTGGCGACGTCGAAGGTTCATGTTGCTCAGCGGGGTGGGGAGGGGCGGTGTGTGATCAGAGTGTCGTCTGATTGGTCTGGTTATCATACAAATTGTGGTGCAGTGCAGTATCGGGTTTACCCGGGGCTGTGGTGATTGAACGATCGGGCCGGCGAAGGCCCGAGACTCAGTCCTTGCTTGCCAGGCCGCGAACCAGGGGCTGTGCCAACTGGACACCGGCCTGTTGCCAGAAGGACGGGTCAGCTTGTTCAATGCGCTGGATGGCGTTGTCCATGTGCCGCGACGCGGCATGGCGCGCCACCGCCGGATCGCCGGCTTCAATGGCTCGGGCGATCATTTCGTGCTCGTCCTGAACCTGTCTTGCGAAATCTGCACGTCGTGCTTCATTGGCGCGGGTGACCCGTGTCGCGCCACGCAGGAACTGGCCCAGGTACTCCAGGGTGCCGATCAGGAACGGGTTGCGAGCAGCCTCGGCGATGGCACGATGAAACTGGATGTCTTCGTCCACGCCGTCGCCACCGGCCAGCACGGCCTGCTCCAACGCAGAGATGGAACGACGGATGCGCTGGACGTCGGTGGGTGTGCAACGTTGCGTGGCCAGCGCGGCGACTTCAGCCTCCAGTGCCCGCCGCACTTCCACCATCTGGATGACAGCCTGTTTCGAAACGGCAGATTTTGCGTCGAAATTGAGCGGGGAAAACCCCGCGTCCCTGACGTACATGCCGCTGCCCTGGCGCGAATCGACCAGCCCCAGCGACTTGAGCCGTGACACCGCTTCGCGGACGACGGTGCGGCTGACGGAAAACTGCTCCACCAGTGCAGCTTCGGTCGGCAGTTTTTCGCCGACCGCCAGCCGGCCGGCGCGGATTTCGGCCGCCAGCACCTCCGCGACCTGATCGGACAGGTGCGCGCCGGGAGTGATGGACTTGAAGCGGGCGACCATGGGTGAACAATTGATCGTACAACTTTAGCTTATGTCAACCCGCCCAGGCGCAGCGCCAGCCCTGCCAGGGCACTGGCGGTGATCACCGGGATCACCCCCACCTTGAAGCGCAGCAGTGCCACGGCGGCCGTAGCGGCCAGCGCCAGGGCCATCCAGTCGATATTTGAATGATTTTGGTCATTCCCCAGCGTCGGAAGGGCGATATGCGCTATAAAAAACAAAGCAAGGCTGGCCACCACCCCGACCACCGCCGCCGTGATCGCCACCAGCGGCGCGGTGAAATGCACCTTGCCGTGGGTCGATTCCACCAGCGGGCCACCGGCCAGAATGAAGATGAAGGAAGGCAGGAAGGTGAACCAGGTCACCACGGTGGCCGCCAGCGCCGCGCCGAGGAACAGGCTGTCCGGCCCGAGCACCTGTTTCGTCCAGCCGCCCAGGAAACCGACGAAGGCCACCACCATGATCAGCGGACCAGGCGTGGTCTCGCCCAGCGCCAGGCCGTCGATCATCTGCGGCCCGGTGAGCCACTGGAAATGTTCGACCGCACCCTGGTAGACATAGGGCAGCACCGCGTAGGCGCCGCCGAAGGTCAGCAGCGCGGCCTTGGTGAAGAACCAGCCCATCTGCGCCAGCGTGTTGCCGGGTGAGACGTCCCGGCTTTGCCAGGCCAGCAGCGTGGCCATGGGCAACAGCCACAAACCGATACCGGCCGCCAGCACCTGCGCGAGGCGCTTTTTGCTGAAGCGCGCGTGGGGCGGCGTGGGCGTTTCGTCGCCGATCAAGGCCGGGTGGAGGGCCGCCACCTTTGCGCCATGTCCGCCGCCAGACGCAAACTGCAGGGGCGCCACCCGCGAGCCGATCCAACCTGTCAGCGCTGCGCCCAGCACCACCCACGGGAACGGAATCTTCAGCACCGCGATGGCGACGAAGCTGAGCATGGCAATGGCCCATAGCACGGGCGCCCTGGCCGGTGTCTTGAGCGTCTTGCTGCCGATGCGGTGCACGGCCTGCAGCACGATGGCCGCCACCGCCGGCTTGATGCCGTAAAACAGCCCGGCCACCCAGGGCACGTTGCCATAGGCGACGTACATCCAGCTCAAGGCGATCAGGATGAACAGCGAGGGCAGCACAAACAGTGTGCCGGCCACAATGCCGCCCCAGGTGCGGTGCATCAGCCAGCCGATGTAGGTGGCCAGTTGCTGGGCTTCGGGGCCCGGGAGCAGCATGCAGTAGTTCAGCGCGTGCAGAAAGCGCTTCTCGCTGATCCAGCGGCGCTCCTCCACCAGTTCGCGGTGCATGATGGCGATCTGCCCGGCCGGCCCGCCGAAGCCGATGAAGCCGAGCTTCAGCCAGAAGCGCAGGGCTTCGGCGAAGGAAACACTGCGGGGAGCCGGGCGGGGTGACATCGGCGGATTGTCCCGGAAGTGTCGCGCTGGCCTGAGGCTCTCTGGTAATTTGGCAACCATGCAAACCATATTCGAAGCCCCACCGACTGCCGCTGCCTTGTGCGCTACGGCTCTAATCGATAGCGATCACCCGGCCGTGCAGGCCTTTGCCGCAGAACATGCGCGCGGTGCCACCGAACGCGATCGCGCCGTGTCGCTGGTCTATGCCGTGCGCGACGGCTTCCGCTACGACCCTTACCGCATCGACCTGTCGCCGGCCGGCATGAAGGCCAGCACGGTGCTGGCCAACGGCTATGGCTGGTGCGTGCCGAAGGCCACGCTGCTGGCGGCTGCCTGCCGGGCGGCGGGCATCCCGGCGCGCCTGGGCTTTGCGGACGTGCGCAATCACCTCTCGACCGAGCGCATGCGCGAGACCATGAAGACCGACCTGTTCGTCTGGCACGGCTACACCGACATCTGGATCGATGGAGCCTGGCGCAAGGCGACGCCGGCCTTCAACCTGGAACTGTGTCAGCGCTTCGGACTGCTGCCGCTGGAGTTCGATGGCGTGCACGACTCGATCTACCACCCGTTCGATCTGTCGGGCCACCGGCACATGGAGTACGTGCATCAGCGCGGGAGCTTTGACGACCTGCCGCTGGACCGGATCCTGGCTTCGTTCAAGGAGGTGTATGGCGGGACGCTGGGTTCCGAAACCGGGAAGGGCGGGCTGCGGGCAGGCGATTTCCTGGCCGACGTGGCGCTTGAAGTGGATGCCGATCCGAAGCGGCCCTGAGCGCTTGAGGATCAGCCACGCTCGAACTTGAACACGGCCGTGCCGGCGCGCAAGTTGGGCAGAAAACGCACTTCGCGGCCTTCCTGCAGGCCAAAGGCGTCGAGCACCCGCAGCGAATTTTTTCCAGCCAAATCGGCAAAATCGGCATGGGTGCCGACCCGGATGTTGGGCGTGTCGTACCACTGGTAGGGCAGGCGCCGGGTCACTGGCATGCGCCCGCGCAGTACGCTCAGTCGGTTCGGCCAGTGCGCGAAGTTGGGGAAGGCGACAATGCCCAGGCGACCCACGCGCGCGGTTTCTCGCAGCATGACCTCGGCGTTGCGCAGGTGCTGCAGGGTGTCGATCTGCAGCACCACGTCAAACGACTGGTCGCCGAATATCGTCAGGCCCTCGTCCAGGTTGAGCTGGATCACATTCACGCCGCGCCGCACGCAGGCGTGGACGTTGACATCGTCCAGCTCGATGCCATAGCCACTGCAGCCGCGCTCGCGCTGCAGAAGGTCCAGCAGAGCCCCGTCGCCGCAGCCGAGGTCCAGCACCCGCGAGCCCTCCGGGACGAGGCGGGCGATGGACTGCAGGATCAGGGCGTCGCTCATGATGCGACTCCTTGCCCGGCGACGCGGTCGAAATAGGAGCGAATCACTGCCATGTAGCGCGCGTCGTCCAGCAAAAAGGCGTCGTGTCCGTGCGGCGCATCGATTTCGGCGTAGCTCACGTCGCGCCGGTTGTCGACGAGGGCCTTGACGATCTCGCGGCTGCGCTTGGGGCTGAAGCGCCAGTCGGTGGTGAAGCTCACCAGGAGGAACTGGCAGGAAGCTGCGGCCAGCGCGGCGCTGAGGTTCCCGCCATGGTTGCGCGCCGGGTCGAAATAGTCCAAGGCGCGGGTGATCAGCAGGTAGGTGTTGGCGTCGAAGTACTCGCTGAATTTGTCGCCCTGGTAGCGCAGGTAACTCTCGATCTGGAATTCCACGTCCTGAGTCGAATACCGGTAGCCGGTGACGCTGCCCGTCACGGCCTCGCGCAGTTCGCGGCCGAACTTCTCGTTCATCACATCGTCGCTCAGGTAAGTGATGTGGCCCACCATGCGAGCGATGCGCAGTCCGCGTTTCGGCAACACGCCGTGTTCGTAGAAGTGGCCGCCGTGAAAGTCGGGGTCCGTCACGATGGCGCGGCGCGCCACCTCGTTGAAGGCAATGTTCTCGGCGGTGAGGTTGGGCGCGCTCGCAACCACCACGGCGTGGCGCACGCGCCGGGGATATTGCAGGGTCCAGGACAGGGCCTGCATGCCGCCCAGGCTACCCCCCATGACGGCCGCGAGCTGGATGATGCCGAGTGCATCGAGCAGGCGGGCCTGTGCGTTGACCCAGTCCTCGACCGTCACCACGGGAAAGTCGGCGCCGTACACGCGGCCGGTGTCGGGGTTCGTGTCCATCGGGCCGGTCGAGCCGAAGCAGGAGCCCAGGTTGTTGACGCCGATCACAAAGAAGCGGTCGGTGTCCACCGGCTTGCCCGGCCCGATCATGTTGTCCCACCAGCCCTCGGACTTGTCCTGGCCGGCGTAGACGCCGGCCACATGGTGCGACGCATTCAGCGCATGGCAGATCAGCACCGCGTTGGAGCGATCGGCATTGAGGGTGCCGTAAGTCTCGTAGGCCAGGGAATAGTCGCGGATCGACGCCCCGCTCTGCAAGGGCAGAGCAGCCTCGAACTTCATCGACTGTGGCGAGACGAGCATATTCAAAACAAAAAAACCCGGTGACGCCAAAGAGGCGGAACCGGGTTGCGGATTCCCTCTTTAGCTGGTTTTCGGAACACCATGGTCCCGGCGCCCGCAAGCTGGAGCAAATCGGCGCTGGCAGTGAGTATAAATCCAAGGAGCGCGAAGCAGCGCCGCACGTCGCCGCGCCGCCATTGGCTGGCTCAGCCCCATCCGAGCAGAGCCAATATGCCCAACACGCAGAAGACGCCGGCGGAGACCATATGCACCACCCGGATCGGCAGCATCCGGGTGATTCGCTCGCCGAACCAGACGACCGGGGCGTTGGCCAGCATCATGCCGAGCGTGGTTCCGGCCACGACCCAGAACCAGGCTTGGTATTGGGCTGCGAGCATGACGGTGGCGATTTGTGTCTTGTCGCCCATTTCGGCCAGGAAGAAAGCCAGCACCGTGGTGCCGAAGATGCCCAGTCGGGGGGCCTTGCCATCGTCATCGCCCTCGTCCAGTTGGTCGGGAATCAACATCCAGGCGGCCATGGCCAGGAAGGAGACCCCGAGAACCCAGCGCAGCAAATCCGGGCCAAGCAAGGTAGTCACCCAGGTGCCGAGTGCGCCGGCCAGCGCATGGTTGGCCAAGGTGGCCACCAGGATGCCTGCAACGATGGGCCAGGGCTTGCGAAAACGCGCGGCCAGAACGAGCGAGAGCAGTTGCGTCTTGTCGCCCATTTCGGCGAGGGCGACGATACCTGTGGAGACGAGAAAAGCTTCCATGGATTTTGGGGGTCGGGCCGACTGTTGCACAAAACCTGTGACTGCACCGCATCTCCGGCCCGACCCCATGAAAGGGACGTGGAGGCTGTGCAGTCAAAGGTCTCGCCAAGTCAGAAAACCGCTTGCGCCATGCCCGCCGTCGGCGTGACAAGTCTGTTGACGCAAGCCCCTTTCATTTTTGAAGGGAGGCTACTCCCCAATGACAGGCCAGATTGTAAATGAGTCGAATCGAAGCCAATCGCCCGTAATTGGCGCGGTTTTTGCTTTGTTTTGGTGCGGTGCCGATGATTCGGCAAAAAAAGCACCAAAACAGTTCATTTATCCAAAGAGGAAAGTATGGAAGCACTCAAACAGGGCGCGGATACCTTGTTTATTCTGCTGGGCGCCGTCATGGTCCTGGCCATGCACGCGGGTTTTGCCTTTCTTGAGCTCGGGACGGTTCGCAAAAAGAACCAGGTCAACGCGCTCGTCAAGATTCTTGTGGATTTTTCAGTCTCGACGGTGATGTATTTCCTCGTCGGCTATGCGGTGGCGTATGGCGCCAGCTTCTTCGTTGGCGCCGAGCAACTGGCGGCCAAGAATGGCTATGAACTGGTCAAGTTCTTCTTCCTGCTGACGTTCGCGGCGGCCATTCCCGCCATCATTTCGGGCGGCATTGCCGAACGCGCCAAGTTCTGGCCGCAGCTGCTGGCTACCGCGGTCATCGTCGGCTTCGTCTACCCGTTCTTCGAGGGCATCGCCTGGAACCAGCATTTCGGCGTGCAGGCCTGGATCAAGTCGGTAACGGGTGAGGAATTCCATGATTTCGCGGGCTCGATCGTGGTGCATGCCGTTGGCGGGTGGATCGCACTGCCGGCTGTGATCCTGCTGGGCGCTCGCAGCAATCGCTACCGCAAGGACGGTGCCGTTTCCGCGCATCCGCCGTCCAACATTCCTTTCCTGGCCTTGGGCGCCTGGGTTCTGACGGTGGGCTGGTTCGGCTTCAACGTCATGAGCGCCCAGACGCTGGACAAGATATCCGGCCTGGTGGCGGTGAACTCGCTCATGGCGATGGTAGGGGGCACCTTGGCCGCATTGATAGCCGGCAAGAACGACCCGGGTTTCGTCCATAACGGCCCACTGGCGGGCCTGGTGGCGGTCTGCGCCGGCTCCGATCTGATGCACCCGTTGGGGGCGCTCCTGGTCGGCGCGGTGGCGGGAACCTTGTTTGTTGTGATGTTCACTCTGACACAGAACAAATGGAAGATTGACGATGTGCTTGGTGTCTGGCCCTTGCATGGTCTGTGCGGGGCGTGGGGCGGTGTCGCGGCCGGAATTTTTGGTGCGAAGGCCCTTGGCGGCCTGGGCGGCGTCAGCTTCGGGGCACAGTTTCTCGGAACAGCAATGGGCGTGGTCTGGGCCTTGCTCAGCGGCTTCGTGGTCTACGGGGTGCTCAAGGCGACCTTGGGCCTGCGTCTGAGCCAGGAAGAGGAATACGACGGTGCAGACATGACCATCCACAAGATCAGTGCGACCCCTGACCGGGAAGTCAGCTGGTAATTCAGGCGCCAGGGGTATGTCTGGGACCAAAGGAAGCGGCCCGGCGGACGCGCCAAACGCCAACGCTGATTTGCGCCGTTCGGGAACCGTGGTGGCATATTTGTTGTTTGTGGCGCATAATGGGCCAGCATCACCAAGTTGGTGGTGCGAGTTTGCGGTGTTTCGGTCAGTTTCGCGTCTTGAGAATTCTTCACTGGTTTGTTGATTGCGTTAGCGGACTCCATCGCGTTTTTTGAGTATCTTGAGGAGTCCTTCATGGGCAACAAACTGTACGTGGGCAATCTGCCCTATTCCTTCCGTGACGAAGACATGCAACAGGCTTTCAGCCAGTTCGGTAACGTCTCCAGCGCCAAAGTCATGATGGAGCGCGATACCGGCCGCTCCAAGGGTTTTGGTTTTGTCGAAATGGGCAGCGATGCCGAAGCCCAAGCGGCGATCAAAGGCATGAACGGCCAGAACATGGGCGGTCGTGATCTGGTTGTCAACGAAGCGCGCCCGATGGAGCCGCGTCCCCCCCGTAGCGGTGGTGGTGGCGGCTACGGTGGTGGTGGCGGCGGCGGTGGTTACGGCGGTGGCCGTAGCGGCGGCGGTGGTGGTTATGGTGGTGGTGGCGGTGGCGGTTACGGCGGTGGCCGTAGCGGCGGCTACTAAGCACAGCGTTTGCGAGGTCTTCGACAGAAAGTCTCCGCAAACCAACAAAAGGCCCCCAGGGGCCTTTTTTTTCGGCCGCGGCGTCCGTTTGCCGGCCTCTGTCCGGAAAAACACTTGCATGAATCGCGTGTGTCTGAGCCATAATTTATGAGCGCTGGTTCGTTCTGGCCACTTGCCGTAGCGATGAAACGGCCCCGTTTCCACTCTTCCGATGTTGTTCTGGCGTGTGGAGCGCGGAAGGGCCCCGTCGCTTTTTTCATGTGTTTTTAGGAGTCCCGTTCATGGGCAACAAACTCTACGTTGGCAACCTGCCATATTCTGTGCGTGACAACGATCTCGAACAGGCGTTCAGCCAATTCGGCGCCGTCACCAGCGCCAAAGTCATGATGGAGCGTGATACCGGCCGATCCAAAGGCTTTGGATTTGTCGAAATGGGCAGTGATGCGGAGGCCCAGGCCGCGATCAATGGCATGAACGGCCAACCACTCGGCGGCAGAAGTGTGGTTGTCAATGAGGCCAGGCCCATGGAGCCTCGTCCGCCACGGAGTGGCGGTGGCGGCTATGGCGGCGGTGGTGGTTACGGCGGTGGCGGCGGGTATGGTGGCGGTCGCCGTGATGGCGATGCCGGAGGCGGGCGTCGCGATGGCGGCGGCTATGGTGGTGGCAACGATGGTGGATTCCGCAGCCCCTACGGTTCAGGCCCGCGCGGAGGCGGCCGTAACGGTGGTGGTGGCCGTTCCGGTGGCGGTGGGTACGGTGACAGCTATTGACCGCAACACATGAAGAAAAGAAGAAGGCCCCGTTGGGGCCTTCTTCTTTGAAGAGCGAACACGGGTGCCTGCCCGACGCTCATTCAGCAGCCTGCCGATGCTTTCTCGGGCGTCCGGCAAAGAAACGATCAAACAGGCTGTTCGGCAAGAGACGCAGCACTTTTGCCACAAGACCCATTTGCCAGGGGATCACGCGGTAACTCACACCGGCCTCGATGGCGGCGAACGCTTGGGCAGCAAACGCCTCGGGTTGCATCAGGAACGGCATGGAGTACCGGTTCTTGCTTGTCAGCGGCGTGTCGATGTACCCGGGACAAATCGTGACGACTTTCACGCCCGCGCCGCGCAATTCGCCGCGCAGGCTTTCGCAATATGCAATCACCGCGGCCTTGCTGGCGCAATAGGCGCCATGTCCTGGCAGTCCACGGATCCCTGCCACGCTACCGATTCCCACCAGCGTGCCGCTGCCCCGGTCGCTCATGCCTTGGATGAAGGGGTGAAAAGTCGCGGCCATGCCGATGTTGTTGGTCGCGAAGACTCGGCTCATCACCTCAAGATCAGTGCGCACAGCAGTGTCCACGCCTAAGCTGATACCCGCATTGGCGACGACCACGTCGGGCAAGCCCTGTTGCTCCAGACAGGCATGGCATGCGGCCACGATGCTATCCACGATCGCAACGTCACCGCTATAAACTTGAAAGCGATCCGTGTCCATTCCGTGCTGGGTTGCCCATGATTTCGTCTCTGAAGTGCGACGGGCGATCAAGGCCAGGCGGTAGCCGGCCGCATAGTAGCGGGCCGCCAGTGCCTGACCGATACCACTGGAGGCGCCGGTGATGAGGGCCAGTTGGGTCTGGGTGCCTTGTTGCATTCAGGGGGCCTTGCGGGGAGTAAGCACGCTTCGGACCTGACCAGTCAGTTCAATGACAGACGCATGGTCGTCATAGGTCATGGCGTTGCCGCTGAAGCGGTCTTCGCCTTGGGAGATGACGACGGGAAGGTGTGTCATCACCTTTCCGTCGTCGGATTTCACGTGCAGGTACTCACTGCGGTATTCAACCGGCTCACGGGATTTGGCCGACGTTCCAGCAGGCAACTGGCGTGACACCTGGACATTGCCGAACAACTGGACATCGTCGCCGGTCGCATCTGAAATCGCCCGACGGGCCGTCGCAACGGTCGGTAGGCCGTTCTCGCCAAATGTGCGCATGTTGACCTGTTCAATCTCGAGCGTGTCGGTGTCCGGATAGTGCCGAGCCTCCCGACCAACCACCTCGCTCTTGAGCTTGCCTTGCACGTCGAACGCCTTGATCGAGAAATTCCGCAGGAAATAGTCCGCTTCATGCTTGAGCGGCTTGCCCGCCGTCGCCTCAATCACGGCCGGCGTGCTGCGGACGAGCCAGAAGGTGGCCATCGCAAACAGGCTCATGAGCAAGATCGGCAGATAGATGCTCAGCCGATCCCAGAAGAGGCGCACCGACGGTCTCTTCATCGCGTATGCCCGGTTGCCCGCTCAAGCAGGGTCGCATAGTGTCCCCCGGCCACCAGAAGCAGGTCACAGAATTCCCGAGCGGCACCAAAACCGCCAGCAGCCTTCGTGACGTAGTGCGCCAGCGCTCGGGCTTGGGCATGGGCGCCAGCGGGGGCGCAGGCAAAGGCGCAGCACTGCATCACCGAAAGGTCCGGCCAGTCGTCCCCCATGGCTGCCGCAGCTTCCCAGCCGACACCCAGTTCATCGAGGATGGCCTGCGCTGCCGGCTTCTTGTCGTCGATGCCGAAGCTGGCGTGGCCGATGCCAAGGGCCTCAAGCCGCATCCGTAAGGGCCTGGAATCACGGCCGGTGATGACGGCCGGTGTGATGCCGGCCATTTTGAGCAGTTTCAGGCCGTGCCCATCCAGCGTGCTGAAGCGCTTCAGCGATTCGCCGTGCTCGGAGAAGTACAGCCCACCATCCGTGAGGACGCCGTCCACATCGAAGAAAGCCACGCGAATGCCTTGAGCCGCCAGCAACAACTCCGGCGCAAAGTGCAGTGCGGGTGAAATGGTTCGCATGTTCAGATCACCTTGGCGCGCATGAGGTCGTTGCTGTTGACGGCGCCGCAGAGTCGCCCCTCGGCGTCGACTACCAGCACGCTCGTGATGCGATGCAGTTCCATCAGGGCGGCCGCCTCCGCCGCGAGAGCGTCCTCGCGAATGGTCAACGGTTGGGGGTGCATGACCTCGCCCGCTGTAGCCGCCCGCAGGTCGACACCTTTTTCAACCAGCCGTCGCAGGTCACCGTCCGTGAAGATGCCCAGCACTGTGCCGGCCTCGTTTACGACAGCCGAGGCCCCGAGGCCTTTCGCGCTCATCTCCCGCATCAGTCCGGTGAATGCCGTCGAAGGGCCAACGCGGGGAAGGTCTTCGCCGCGCCGCATGACGTCGCTGACATGGGTCAGCAAGCGTCGCCCGAGTGCGCCACCGGGATGGGAGCGGGCAAAATCCTCGGCTCTGAATCCCCGAGCATCAAGAAGCGCCACTGCCAAAGCATCGCCCAGCGCCAGTTGCGCCGTGGTGCTTGCCGTCGGGGCCAGGTTGAGCGGGCAGGCTTCCCGATCGACAGTGCTGTCGATCGTGACGTCCGCGTGGCGCGCCAGCGTCGAGGTGATTCCGCCGGTGATCGCGATGAGGGGAACGCCCAGGCGTTTCAGTACCGGCAGGATCGCGGTCAGTTCTTCGCTCTCACCACTGTTTGAAATCGCCAGAACCAGGTCCACCACCTTGATCATGCCGAGATCGCCATGACTGGCTTCAGCAGGATGGACGAACATGGCCGGTGTACCGGTCGAGGCCAATGTGGCTGCGATCTTGCGCCCAATATGGCCGCTCTTGCCCATGCCCATGACGACCACACGCCCGCGCACGTCCAGCATCATGCGCACAGCCTGTGAAAACCCCTCGTTCAGCCGTGCCTTCAGGCCCGAGAGTGCCGCGGCCTCGATATCCAGGGTCTCGTGGGCCAGCCGGATGGCCTGGGCAGGTTCAAATGTCATGGACCGATTCTATCGGCGCGCCTTTTACACCACATGGTGCAGGCATGGCGCCGCGGTGCACCGGTCCGTCACTTGCTAGCATCGGGGCATGACCTCACTGGAACTCACGCTGTTGTACCTGCTTGCCGCGGTGTTGGGCGTGGTGGCCTGCCGCTCGCTCAAACTGCCGCCCATGCTGGGCTATCTTGCGGTGGGGGTGCTGATCGGGCCTCATGCGCTGGCATTGGCCAGGAACGCCGACGACATCCGGCATTTGGGTGAGTTTGGTGTGGTGTTCCTGATGTTCGTCATCGGCCTCGAGTTCAACCTGCCGAAATTGCGGGCGATGCGGCGGCATGTCTTCGGGCTGGGGCTTTTCCAGGTCGGGATGACCATCATCGTGGTCACTCTCGGATCCGTGTTCCTGACCGTAACCGCGCCCTCGCTGTGGACGATGGAATGGCGCACCGCCTTGGCGCTGTCCGGTGCCATGGCCATGAGCAGCACGGCGATTGTCGTGAAATTGATGTCCGAGCGACTGGAGCTCGATTCGGAGCACGGCAAGCGGGTCATGGGCGTTCTGTTGTTCCAGGACCTGGCGGTCGTCCCCTTGCTCGTTCTCATTCCGGCTCTCGGATCGACGCCGGAAAAGCTTTTTTCAGAACTGGCGCTCGCGGCGGTCAAGGCGGTCATGCTGGTTGTCGTGCTTCTGGTGGGTGGCCAGCGCGTGATGCGCTGGTGGCTCACGCTCGTTGCGCGCCGCAAAAGCGAAGAACTATTTGTATTGAACCTGCTCCTGATCACGCTGGGCCTGGCCTGGCTGACGGAACTGGCGGGTCTCAGCCTTGCGCTGGGCGCCTTTATTGCCGGCATGCTCATCTCGGAAACGGAATACAAACAGCAGGTTGAAACCGATATCCGGCCGTTTCACGATGTGTTGCTGGGCCTGTTCTTCATTGCGATCGGGATGATGCTGGATTGGCGACTGGTTCTGGATCGCTGGCCACTGGTCATGCTTCTGCTGTTGTTGCCGGTGCTGTTCAAGCTCTGCCTGGTGGCCGCTTTGTCCAAAGCGCTGGGCGCAAGCGCCGGTGTGGCTTTGCGCACGGGCCTTTACCTCGCACAGGCGGGGGAGTTCGGTTTTGTGCTGCTGACACTCAGCTCAAAAAACGCACTGGTTCCCCCTGAGCTCTTCAATCCGATTCTGGCGGCAATGGTGTTGTCCATGCTGGCGACGCCGTTCATCGTCATGTACAGCAACCGAATCGTGATGAAGCTGGTTTCCAGTGAGTGGCTGCAGCAGTCCTTGCAGATGACGACGATTGCCCGCAAGTCCATCAATGCGAACAAACATGTGATCATCTGTGGCTATGGACGTTGTGGGCAGAACCTGGCCCGCATCCTGGACCAGGAGGGCATTCCCTACATGGCCCTCGATCTCGACCCGGATCGTGTGCGCCAAGCGGCTGCGGCCGGTGATTCGGTTGTGTTTGGCGATGCGGCGAGGTTGCAGGCGCTGATCGCAGCCGGTCTGGCGCGGGCCAGTGCGGTGGTCGTGACCTACATTGACGTTGGAGGCGCCATGAAGGTGCTGGCGCACACCCGTGCCCATGCGCCCCAGGTTCCGGTGATCGTGCGCACGCAGGATGATCGCGACCTGGAGAAACTCCAGTCCAGCGGCGCGGCAGAAGTGGTGCCGGAAGCCATCGAAGGGTCGTTGATGCTGGCCAGTCATGCGCTGGCGCTCATCGGAGTGCCGATGCGACGGGTGATCCGTATCGTGCAGGAGCAACGCGATGCGCGCTACAACCTGTTGCGCGGCTATTTCCACGGTGCCGACGACAGTACGGCTGACGAGCATGAACAGGAGCGCTTGGCGACTTTGACACTTCCAATTGGGGCCGCGTCGGTTGGCAGATCTCTGGACCAACTGGCGCTTCATGCCAAGGGGGTCCGGGTCGTCAGCCTGCGGCGAGCGGACGGGAAAGCTGTGGTTGTCAGCGATTCGGTGATGCTGGGGGGAGGCGACACGCTGGTGCTTTCGGGCAAGGCCGAGGCCTTGGCACTGGCCGAAAGCGCCATTTTGCGCGGCTAGCGGATCCAGGCATATCGAAAAGCCGGCTTGAAACGTACAACCACGTGCCGCTCGCACACGGCAAGCGGAGCGTTGGAAGGACTCCGGGGCAGAATCATGGTTTGCCCATTTCAAGGACGCAACGTGCAAGACCCAGCCGTCAACGCCTACCTCAAAAGCCATGTACGGACGGTGCCGGACTGGCCCGCTGCGGGTGTGCAGTTTCGTGACATCACACCGCTGCTTCAGAATCCCAAGGTCTTCCGCATTCTCATCGATGCTTTCGTGCATCGCTATCTGGAGCCCGCGCTGCGACCGGACGTGGTCGCCGGACTTGACGCCAGGGGGTTTATCCTCGGTGCCGTGCTTGCCTATGAATTGAACGTTGGTTTCGTGCCAATTCGCAAGAAGGGCAAGCTACCTTTCGATACCGTCGCCGAAACCTATGAACTGGAATATGGAAGCGCTACGGTGGAATTGCACACCGACGCTGTGAGTCCCGGCAACAAGGTGGTGCTGATTGACGATTTGATCGCCACCGGCGGCACCATGATGGCGGGGCGCCGGTTGCTGGAAAGGTTGGGCGCGATTGTCACCGAGGGCGCGGCCATTGTGGATCTGCCCGAACTCGGCGGCTCCACGCGCCTGCGCGAATCAGGGCTTTCCCTGTTTACGCTGGTTGATTTCGAGGGCGGCTAGAGGTCCTTGTCACATACCGTCCGACATTTTGCGGGCGATCAGATCTCGAATACCTGGCCAGCACGCAACCAGTGGATGTCGTGCGAAACATGTCGCCTCAGCGGTTCGCTCTGGTCGAATCTCTGAATTTCGGCCATGATCAATTCCGTCTCGGCCGGCTTGGTGTGGGTGATGTAGATCGGAAAACTTCGGGCGACCTTGATGTTCTCGAGTTCCGAGGCCAGGACCTGCGGTGACAGATGGAGACTGCGGCGAGCCAGTTCACTTTCGCGATTGCTGAAGGCGGTTTCGATGACCAGCATGGCGACGTCGAGCTGGTTCAACCGTTTCCAAAAGGCCGGATTTCGCTCCGTGTCGCCCGAGAATACCCAGCAACCCCGGCCCGCTGAGACGGCGAAGCCAGCGGCCGGGACGGTGTGCACGGCAGGAAGAACCTCAATGAGTTTTTGACTGGCAGGCAAGGATTGCCCGATGGCGATTTCGTGAAAGCGGATAAAGGGATCTTCCCTTGATGGGATCTCGCTGAAGTCGGGCCAGATGACGTTGTTGAAGATATGCGCCTTGAGGGCGCTGATCGTCCCTGGCAGTGCATGAATATGCAGGGGGGCCGCCCTTGTTGCTCCGACGGTGTCCACCATCAACGGGAGCGCAGCGACGTGGTCCAGGTGGGAGTGGGTCAGGAAGACGTGCTCGATTTTGCGCATCTCGTCCAGGGACAGGTCGCCAACACCGGTGCCGGCGTCGATCAAGGTGTCCTCGTCAATCAGGAAGGACGTGGTCCGGCAGTCCTTGGCGATTGCGCCGGAACAACCTAGCACCCTAATTCGCATCGAAATCCCCGGTTCATTTGGTTTCAACATTGGTTGTCCCATCCCAACCCGGGTCTGACGGCAGCCGCTTGCGCGACGCAACCCGTTGGGCATACAGATGGTAAAGGACATTGTCAGGATCGATAACAAGCAGGTTCGCCAGGGCGACTTCGCACGCTGGCCAGTCCTGGGCGCGGTAGCTGCGCAGCAGGCCTTCCCAGCCTTCTTCGGGGGATGCGCGGATGGCGCCATCAGTTTCGACTGACGCTATGGGCGACAGGGGGCGATAGATCGTGACCGCCTGATCGCGGCCCTTGACGCGAACCCTGTCCAGTTCCTGCCAGTGAAAGTCGCTGGCCTGGTCGCGTGTTGCCTGGCTGGCAATGATAGAAACACCATAGGTCTTGGTCAGTCCCTCCAGGCGGGAGCCCAGATTGACCGCGTCTCCGATGACCGTATAGCTGCGGCGAACATCCGAGCCCATGTCCCCGACGCACATGAGTCCGGTGTGCAGCCCGATCCCGATGGCGATAGGGGGTTGCCCTTCGACTTCTCGTTCCCGGTTGATCGCGATGATTTCCCTGGACATCGCCAAAGCTGCGCGAACGGCCTGTGCGGCGTGTTGTTCAGACTCCAACGGTGCGCCCCAGAAGGCCATGATGCAGTCACCCATGTACTTGTCGACCGTTCCGCGTTGCTCACGGATGATGCGCGTGAGGCGGCTGAAGATCGTGTTCAGTAGCCATTGCAGATGAACGGGGTCCATCTGTTCGGACAGGCGGGTAAATCCGCGCATGTCACAGAACATGACCGTGAGCTCGCGCTCGGCAGCCTGCATGGTGTAACGATCGGGATCCTTGAGCATTTCGTCCACCAGCTCGGGAGGTACATAGTTCCCGAAAAGATGGGCCAGTTCACGCTTCGAACGGCTTTCCACGAAATAGCCGTAGCTCATGTTCAGGCCAAAAATGGAGACCGCCATCATGAGGGCGGAGGCCATGGGCAACACGAGGCCATAGGTGAGGTACAGCCAGAAATTCAGGGCAAGTACGATACCGATGACCACGCCGCTCAGGGCGACAGCGCGGGTGGCAGACAGCGCAGGCAGGCCGAAGGCCAGTGCAATGCCGGCCAAGAGCAGCAACACCAGCTCGAAGCCTTCGGCATAGTCCGGCTTGACCAGCAATTTGTCGTCGAGCAGTCCGGAGATCATGTTGGCGTGGATTTCCACGCCCGGGTAGGCTTCATTGATAGGGGTTGCCCGCAGATCCAGCAAACCGGGCGCCGTGGTCCCGAACAGCACGATCTTGCCGTTGAGCAGCCCGGGAGGCAGGCGTCCCATGAGGACGTCTGACGCCGAGTGGTAGGCGTAGGAGCCACCCTTGGGGCCACCGGATCCCCGAAAGGGCACGAGCGCGGCAACGCGGTTGTCAACCGGTATGGACAGGCTTCGTCCGTCCTGTTTCAGGACAATGCTTTCAATGCCTGGAACAGGACCGAAAAGGGGTACGCCGAGCGGATGGCCGGGCTCAACTGCTGGGTATCCCGTGAGTTGACGGAACATGGCCAAGCCTAGAGACTCGTAGAAGCGCCCTTCGTACTCTGCAATCAAAGGCGTCGAGCGGACCACGCCATCCGGCTCGGCGATCGCGTTGAAAAAGCCGGCGTGTGGCGCGGCCTTGGCCAGAGCAGGGATGTTGGAGCCAAACCCATTCCAGAGGGTGATGCGGGTCTGTTCCCGCCGCAGACGGCCTTGCGCCATGACCGGTTCTGGCAGAACCCCTGTATTGCGACCGTCCCGGTCACTGGTGAAGTAATAGCCCAGCACGACAGGGCGCCCTTGCAGCGACCGAGCAAACAAGTCGTCGTGATCCAGGCGGGAGTCCATCTGGCGGACTTTTTCGACAAAACCCGCTTCGCTGCGCAACTCGTCTTGCGCCATCTTTCGCAGTTGCCGAAGTCCCGAGCTTTCGTCCGGTTCGGCAAAGACCACGTCAAAGCCCGCCAGAACGGCCTTCTGGCGGTCGAATACTTCATCCGCCAAAGCGGCCATCTTGTCTCGCGGCCAGGGCCAGCGACCGACCTCGGCAAGGCTTTTTTCATCGATATCGACGATCACGATGCGCTCGTCAAGCGTTCGGGGCATGGTCGCGCGCAATCGCGCATCGTAGATCATGTCGTCCAGTCGCTGTGCCAGTCCCAGGTTCAGGATGCCGGTGGCATGCAGGATGGCAAATAGAACGGGCACCAGACCCACGGTCACCCGCAGCCCGTAGCGAGTCATCGAAACAATCCGTCTTCCAAGATGGGAGGCCGTGTCCATGGCCACCGTCTTGGGCTCAGCGATCAGGCTTGCACAAACTGCATCTGGATTCCCGCCAGTTCCAGCAGATCGCCGTTCTTCAGGGCGACCGGGTCGGTCTGGATGGGGGCGCCATTGACGGTGGGGCTTTCCGCGCCATCAACGTGCGCCACGACGAACCCATTGGGTCGCTTGGTGATGGCAGCCACCGCAATGCCGGGTTTGCCGATCGTCGTGACGACTTTGACCAGGGCCACTTCACGCCCCGCAGCAGCGCCGCTGAGCACGCGGATGGCGGCCTGTCCGGATGCGGACTCCAACGGCACCGGCATGCTGGCGCCCGGGCCGCCGCTCGCCGAAGACGCGGGCTTCACAACCATGGTCTTGTCGAACCCGGCGCCAGCTTGATCAGACTGAAAGCGAATCTTGTACTTGCCGATTTCAATGGTGTCATTGTTCTGCAATGACTGCTTCTTCACCGCCTTGCCGTTGATGTAGGTGCCGTTGGTGCTGTTGAGGTCCTCCAGCACGGCTTCTCCATCGATGATCTGGATGACGGCATGTTCGCCGCTGACGGCGAGATTGTCGATCACGATATCGTTGTAAGGGCGCCGACCCAGCGTGGTGCGGTCCTTGGTCAACTGCACTTCCTTGATGACAACACCGTCGATCGATACGATCACTTTCGGCATGGCCGACTCCTGTTCCTTGACTTGTTCCAACGCAAACGGTCCAACACGCTATTTTCCCAGCAAACGGTCGAAGAGGCCGCGATTTTTGATACTTTGGCTCGCTTTGACCAGCAGAACGGAAACATTATCCCGCCCGCCCGCATCATTGGCGATATGAATCAGGTTTTCGGCCAGAGCGTCCAGCGTGTGGCTGCGTGAAAATTCGGCGGCGATCGCGGCATCACTCACCATGTCGCTCAAGCCGTCAGAGCACATCACGTAGACGTCGCCGGCCTCCACCTTGAACTCGTTGACCTCAAGCATCACCGATGCCTCGACACCCAGCGCGCGGGTGACAAGGTTGCGGTTGGGCGACACGGCGGCCTGCTCGGGGGTGATCAGTCCGGCGTCCAACTGTTCCTGCAACAACGAATGGTCCCTTGTGATCTGCACCAGCGTGTGGTTGCGCCACCGGTAGCATCTCGAGTCGCCGATATGGCCCAGGAGCAGACGTGGACCCAGAAAGGCCCCGACCACCAGCGTGGTTCCCATCCCCGAGTAGTCCGGATTGCTGCAGGCCGAATTGAAAATGGAAGTGTTGGCGTTCTCGACGCATATTTCCATGGCCCGCTTGATGTCTCTTGGCAAGACACGTCCTTCGGCCTGGGACAGCCAGCGCCCGAGTTCCGTGGTGATGAAGGACGTCGCCATCCCACTGGCGACCTCACCCGCGTTGTAGCCGCCCATGCCATCGGCGAGCACCGCCAGACCGGTTGCCGGATCGACGGCCACGGAGTCTTCGTTGTTTGCCCGCGTGCGCCCGGTGTCGGTCAACGCGGCATATTCGTAATTCATCGTGCAATCCGGGTTTCAGGGCGCGTGGTTGCGAGTTGGGTGGCTCCATGGCAAAAAAGCGGCTGGATGCACGTATTGTCGCGCCGAATGCTTTCGACATATTCCAGCTGATGGGTCACTGCGAACGCACGTGGCCGCCGCGTACCCGGGCAGACTGAATCGCCGAAGCCCCACGACGAGGTTGCCAAACCGCCTCACGGCATGGATTTGACAGGTTGACGGCACAACGGAACCGTCCATGCGGGTCGGGATTGCGCCTGCAACAGTTGACGGGCGGTCGAGCCATCGCAAGGCACATGGGGACCGCTTGCCAAGGCCGTCCGGTACTATTCAACAGACTGGCCCCTTGCGTCATTGCCCGGGCGCCGCCCCGGTCCGTGCCGGGGCGGATTTCCCCTGGCTCTATTTGCCTGCCGAGCGGGTGCTCAGGTACTTTCCGACTGCAACCACGAGAATGGCGCCGGCCGCTGCGGCTGCATAGTGAATCCAGGGGTTTGTGGCGGCGAATCCCTTCAGGGCTACATCGCTGGCAATGGTTTCGCCTCCGACCCAGCCTATCAAGGCCGCGCCCAGGGTGATGATGATCGGAAAGCGGTCCATCAGCTTGATCATCAAGGTACTGCCGAAGATGACCAATGGAATGCTGATGGCCAGGCCGAGGATCAGCAGTGTCGTGCTGCCTTTTGCCGCTGCGGCGACGGCGATCACGTTGTCCAGGCTCATGACCAGATCGGCAATCAGGATGGTGCGCACGGCCCCCATCAGGCTGCCGTACTCCTTGCCTTCACTTTCGCCATCTTCCTCGTCGCCCAGCAATTGCACACCGATCCACAGCAGCAGCATGCCGCCAATGATCTGCAGGTACGAGAGTTCCAGCAACTTAGCGGCCACCACGGTGAGCGCAATTCTCAGCACCACCGCAGCCCCGGATCCGAACAGAATCGCCTTTTTCTGCTGCGCCGGTGGCAGCGACCGGGCCGCCAGTGCAATCACCACCGCGTTGTCGCCGGAAAGGATGATGTTGATCCAGATGATCTTGATCAGGCCGATCCAGAAGTCGGTACTTTGCAGCAATTCCATCGCGGCGCTCCAGTGTCATGAATGAAAGAAGCGCCCGCAACAGCCGTTGGGAGCGCTTCTCATGGGCTCTCTCGCCCAAGTGTAGCGGGGCCATATGCCCCGCCGGGTCCGTAATAATGCTTAGAGCTGAGCCTTGAGCAGCTTGCCCAGTTCGGACGGATTGCGCGTGACGATGAAGCCGCACTCTTCCATGATGGCCAGCTTGGCATCGGCCGTGTCGGCACCACCGGAGATCAACGCACCGGCATGGCCCATGCGCTTGCCAGCGGGGGCGGTCACGCCGGCGATGAAGCCCACGATCGGCTTCTTCATGTTGGCCTTGCACCAGCGGGCCGCTTCGGCTTCGTCGGGGCCGCCGATTTCGCCGATCATGATGACGGCATCAGTGTCCGGATCGTCGTTGAAGGCCTGCATCACGTCGATATGCTTCAGGCCATTGATCGGGTCGCCCCCGATGCCCACGGCGGTCGACTGGCCCAGGCCCACTTCGGTCAGCATGGCCACGGCTTCATAGGTCAGCGTGCCCGAGCGGCTGACCACGCCGATGCGGCCCTTGCGGTGGATGTGGCCGGGCATGATGCCGATCTTGATTTCGTCTGGTGTGATGATGCCGGGGCAGTTCGGGCCGAGCAGCAGCGTCTTCTTGCCGCCGGCGGCTTCCTTGGCCTTCATCTTGTTGCGCACTTCGAGCATGTCGCGCACCGGAATGCCTTCGGTGATGCAGATGGCCAAGTCCAGGTCGGCTTCCACCGCTTCCCAGATGGCGGCAGCAGCGCCCGCAGGAGGCACGTAGATCACGGACACGGTGGCGCCGGTCTGCTGCGCGGCTTCCTTGACGGAGGCGTAGATCGGGATGTTGAAGATCGACTCACCGGCCTTCTTCGGGTTCACGCCGGCGACGAAGCAGTTCTTGCCGTTGGCGTATTCCTGGCACTTCTCGGTGTGGAACTGGCCGGTCTTGCCCGTAATGCCCTGGGTGATGACTTTGGTGTTTTTGTTGATGTAGATCGACATGTCTGTTCTCCGGGCTTACTTGACCGCAGCGACGATCTTGGTCGCGGCTTCGGCCATGGTGTCTGCAGCGATGATGGGCAGGCCGGACTCGGCCAGCAGCTTCTTGCCCAGTTCCTCGTTGGTGCCCTTCATGCGCACCACCAGCGGCACGGACAGGTTCACGGCCTTGCAGGCGCTGATCACGCCGCTGGCGATGGTGTCGCACTTCATGATGCCGCCGAAGATGTTGACCAGAATGCCCTTGACGTTCTTGTTCTTCAGCATGATCTTGAAGGCTTCAGTCACCTTCTCGGCGGTGGCGCCGCCGCCCACATCCAGGAAGTTGGCCGGCTCGCCGCCGAACAACTTGATGGTGTCCATGGTGGCCATGGCCAAGCCGGCGCCGTTGACCAGACAGCCGATGTTGCCATCCAGGCTGATGTAGGCCAGGTCGAACTTGGATGCCTCGACTTCAGCTGGGTCTTCCTCGTCCAGATCGCGCAGGGCCACGATCTCGGGGTGGCGGAACAAGGCGTTGGCATCGAAGTTGAACTTCGAGTCCAGGGCCATGATGTTGCCCTTGCTGTCGCAGTTCAGCGGGTTGATTTCCACCAGCGACGCATCGGTATCCATGTAGCAGGTGTACAGCTTCTGCAGCACGTCGGCGGCCTGCGCGGCCGAAGCACCGGTGAGGCCGACGGCTTGGGCGATCTTGAGCGCTTGTTCGGCGCCCAGACCGGTCAGAGGGTCGACCAGCTCGGTGATGATCTTCTCGGGCGTGCTGTGCGCGACTTCCTCGATGTCCATGCCACCTTCGCTGGAGGCGATCACAGCCACCTTCTGGGTCGCACGGTCGGTGACGATCGAGACGTAGTATTCCTTCTTGATGTCGGCGCCGTCTTCAATGTAGAGGCGACGCACCTTCTGCCCTTCGGGACCGGTCTGGTGCGTCTTGAGCTGCATGCCCAGGATGTCGCCGGCCAGACGCTTGACGTCGTCGATGGACTTGGCCACCTTGACGCCGCCGCCCTTGCCGCGGCCACCCGCGTGAATCTGCGCCTTGACCACCCACACCGGGCCGCCGAGTTTCTGGGCGGCTTCCACCGCCTCCTGCACCGTGAAGGCCGCAATGCCACGCGGCACCGGCACACCAAATTTGCGCAAGATTTCCTTGCCTTGGTACTCGTGAATCTTCATGAGGGCTCTCTCAGGAGTGGATGAATAGGATCCGTCGATCCCGGCAACCAACCGGGTCGCGACCGCTGGATATAGCGACTTGGAACTGTATCATGCTGCAGTGCACCAATTATTGGCTTGCGCCCTGTTTGCATAATGCATAATTATATGAACAGGCATCTGAACTGAAACTGACGAGGAGTGGGTCGCACCATGGCCAAGGTTTTCATCGACGGCGAAGCCGGCACCACCGGCTTGCAGATTCGCGAGCGGCTGCAACAGATGCCGCAGGTGCAGCTGGTCAGCATTGCGCCGGAATTGCGCAAGGACCCGCAGGCCAAGCGCGACCTGATGGCGCAGGTGGATCTGGTGATCCTGTGCCTGCACGATGAGGCGGCGGTCGAATCCGTGGCCATGATTGACAGCCTGCCCGGCCGCAAGCCCAAGATCATCGACGCCTCCACCGCCCACCGCACGGCGCCAGACTGGGTGTTTGGTTTTCCTGAACTGGCACCCGGCCAGCGCGAGGCCGTGGCGGCCGCCACCCGCGTGGCCAACCCCGGCTGCTATGCCACCGGCGCCATCGCGCTGATCCGCCCGCTGGTGGATGCGGGACTGATTCCGCGCGACTTTCCGCTGGCGCTGCCGGCGGTGAGCGGGTATTCCGGCGGGGGGCGCACCATGATCGAGGCCTATGAAAAAGGCGAGGCGCCGCTGTTTGAGGCCTATGCCCTGGGCCTCAAGCACAAGCACCTGCCCGAGATCATGCGCTACACCGGCCTGACGCGCCGGCCGGTGTTCGTGCCCTCCGTGGGCAATTTTCGCCAAGGCATGCTGGTGCAATTGCCCCTGCACTTGGACCTTCTGCCGGGCAAGCCGAAGGTGGCCGACCTGCATGGCGCGCTGGCCATGCACTACGCCGCCAGCAATACGCCGGAGTGCTGGGTCAGCGTCGAGCCGGCGTCCGAGAGCGGCAAGCTCGATGCGTTGGCGCTGAACGAAACCAACAAGATGGAACTGCGGGTCTTCGGCAACGACGAGTACCACCATGCTGTGATGATCGCTAGGCTCGACAACCTTGGCAAAGGTGCCAGCGGTGCGGCCGTGCAAAACATGAAACTGATGCTCGGCCTGTAGGACTCGCTGGCCTGTGGAGCGAACGCGGCCGTGCAATCCGACCTGAAGTTGTTCACAAAAATGATAGCAACTTACGACCATTCGGTGCTGGGAATAGCCTAGAAAGAATGAGATTCCCGCTTCGGTGAGGCCTTGTGTCCGGTCGGCTGCTCAGCTCTCGTCGTCATCAGCTCCAGTGACGACCCGGCGGATCGCCTCGGCGCCAAAGCCCCGGGACGCCAGGAAACGCATCTGTTTGGCCCGGCTTGCCGCATCCGATGCAGGTTCGTGGAACTTCTTGCGCCACACTGCCCGCGCTCGCTCCAGTTCCGTCCCTTGCAGGAGCGCAACCGCCTCCTGCACACTTTGTGCATCCAGCCCTTTGGCCTGCAACTCGTGTCGGATGCGCGACGCCCCCAGCCGACCTGCGCGGCGGTGTACGACCGACTCGATCACCCGCTGCTCGTCGACGAAGCCTTTGGCCTGCAGTTCATCAAGCACACGGACCAACTCGCCGGGCGTCTCCTCGAAGGCGCGGAGCTTTCGCTCGAGCTCGGTTCGTGAGTGCTCCCGTGCGGCCAGAAGCCTGAGCGCGCGCCCCTTGAGAGAAGGCGTGGACTGGTTCATGCAAGCGGCAACTACAAGAAGAGACGCAAACTATGACTATTGGACGCTGGGATTTTGCCTTCAGGGATCGAAATCCGGGTTGAAACCGGCTCAGGCGTTACTGGCGGCATCCGGCAGCAGCGGAATGCCCAGCGATTCACGCACCTTGTTTTCGATCTCGTGCGCAAGGGCCTCGTTCTCGCGCAGGAATTCGCGCGCATTGTCCCGGCCCTGCCCAATCTTCTCGCCGTTGTAGGCATACCAGGCCCCTGACTTCTCGATGATGCGGGCATTCACCCCCATGTCGATGATCTCGCCGTGGCGGCTGATGCCTTCGCCGAACAGGATGTCGAACTCGGCGGTCTTGAACGGGGGGGCGACCTTGTTCTTCACGACCTTGACCTTGGTCTCGTTGCCGATGGCGTCATCGCCCTTCTTGATGGTGCCGGTGCGGCGGATGTCCAGGCGCACCGAGGCGTAGAACTTCAGAGCGTTGCCGCCCGTGGTGGTCTCGGGGCTGCCGAACATCACGCCGATCTTCATGCGGATCTGGTTGATGAAAATCACCGTGCAGTTGGTCTTCTTGATATGGGCCGTGAGCTTGCGCAGCGCCTGGCTCATCAGGCGGGCCTGCAGGCCGGGCAGGGAATCGCCCATTTCGCCCTCCAGTTCGGCCTTGGGCGTGAGCGCCGCGACCGAATCGACCACGATAAGATCCACCGCTCCCGAGCGCACCAGGCTGTCCACGATTTCCAGCGCCTGCTCGCCGGTGTCGGGCTGGGAAATCAGCAGGTCCTGCAGGTTCACCCCCAGCTTCTGCGCGTACTGGATGTCCAGCGCATGTTCGGCGTCGACGAAGGCGCAGGTGCCGCCCAGCTTCTGCATCTCCGCAATCACCTGCAGTGTCAGCGTCGTCTTGCCGGAAGATTCCGGGCCGTAGATCTCGACGACGCGACCGCGCGGAAGGCCACCGACGCCCAGGGCAATGTCCAGGCCGAGCGAGCCCGTGGAGACGACCTGGATGTCTTCGATCACCTCGCCTTCACCCAGGCGCATGATCGTGCCCTTGCCGAACTGTTTCTCGATCTGGGCCAGGGCCACTTGCAGGGCTTTGGCTTTTTCGGCGGCTGCGGCGGCGTTCGGGGCGGTCGGGGTCTTGACAAGTGCGTCCATGAAAATCTCCTGGTGAATCAATCGGTTGGCCTGCTTTTACATCTGTGGTTTAAAACAGACTGGATGCTTGAACAGTACTTTAACGCAGCCGATTAAAAGAAGTAAACAACTATTTAAGTCAGTTTGCTTTACTATTTGAGCATGATGATTGAAGATCTGTCAGGCGGCTGGCGCCAGACCCACCTGGGTCGTCTGCTGGGGCTGGCGATGCGCCGGTTTGACGAGCGCGTGCTGGTTCTCATGGCCTCCAACGTCAACGTGCCACTGGGGCTGTCCAACCTGGCGGCTCGCGGTCAGGTCGGTGCCGCGCACATCCACATCACCCGCCACCTGGCCGTCGAAGGTTCCCGCCTGACCGACTTGGCCCGCGCGGCCGGCATGAGCAAGCAGGCCATGGGCAATCTGGTCGATCAGTGCGAGGCCTGGGGCCTGGTCATCCGGGAGCCCGATCCGCGGGATGCCCGTGCGCGACAGGTCTGCTTCACCCCGGTAGGTTTGGCCTGGCTCGCAGCGTTTCGCGAGGCCGTGAATCAGGCCGAGCGGGAGTTTCGCTCCGCCGTCGGTGACGAGGTGGCCACGGTCGTGGCCCTCGGCCTGGAGGCCTACGCCAGCTGAAAACGCCTTCAAGCGTCGATGCACACGCACCCGGCGCCTGCATCGGCCTAGAATTTGCCCCACGCGCGAAGCACGCGCCCCAACAACGAAGGAGACAGGCATGCGGATTCTGATTGCCGAAGATGACCAGGTGCTGGCCGACGGCCTGCTGCGAACGCTGAGAGCCTCAGGCGCCGCGGTGGACCATGTGGCCGATGGGTCCCAGGCCGACGCGGCGCTGATGACCAATACCGAATTCGACCTGCTCATCCTCGACCTGGGCCTGCCACGCATGCACGGGCTGGAAGTGCTGAAGAAGCTGCGCAGCCGCGGCTCCAAGCTCCCGGTGCTGATCCTGACAGCGGCCGACAGTGTGGAAGAGCGGGTCAAAGGCCTGGATTACGGCGCCGACGACTA
>Ga0075163_10001643_pt1 | contig 30272 bp, 24 predicted proteins | sample JI1023141ADNA_FD_71478 | JGI IMG/M metagenome (GOLD analysis project Ga0075163, IMG submission 71478) | Wastewater effluent complex algal communities from Wisconsin, to seasonally profile nutrient transformation and Carbon sequestration -... | ecosystem: Engineered > WWTP > Effluent > Algae...
CGCGTACGGTGCAGCGAGCAGGGGATAGGCCACGTCGGCGATCTCCGAAAGCCGCTGGCTCACTGCCCGCAGGTAGTCCGATTGGCGTGGCGTCCCCTTCACCAGCGCGAGCGACTCCCGGAGCACCGGAGGCGGCGCGGTGCGCAGCGCGCGCGCCAGGGCATCGCGCACGATGACGCGATCGGTGGTGTTGTCGGGGCCGAGGTACGTCACCAGCGCCTCCGCCGCGCTGGCGGGTGCCACCAGGGCGAGGAGCGGGGCCACCTGGGCGCGGGCAGGGGTGGCGAGGGCCGCCCGGAGCGCCGGCTCCGCCTTCTTGCCGCAGCGCTCGAACTTGGAGCGCGCGCGCTGCGAGAGATCCTTGTCGACCCCGGCGATGGCGGCGGTGAGGAGCGCGCCTTGATCGACGCACCCCTCGCGGCTCATGGCCACGTCCATGGCGAGGCCCCGACCGCGCTCCGAGAGCGTGGGGTAGCTGGCGGCGAGCGCAGCCAAGGTGGCGGTGTCGGCGCTCTTCAGGTACGCGGTGGCGGCCTTGGCCTCGTCGCCGCTGGCGTCGAGCAGGCCCAGCACGCTCGAGAGCGGCATGCTGTCGAAGCGCGTCACCGCCGACACCTCGGCCAGGCTCACGTCCGGGTGGTCACCTTCGGCGTCGTCCAGCACCACCGAGAGGCACGTGCTCTTCACCGGCGCCGGAAGGCGCACCTCCACTGCTTGGCCTGCCTTCACCGCCGGTAGCCTCACCCGATAGAGGTTCGATTCGGTTGCAAAGTACACGCTCTTGGGCGCCACGTCGGTGGGGGTGGCCTCGCTGGAGAGAGGAACGACCACCACCCGGTCGAGCGCCATGTCGCCGTCGACCCGGAACGAGACGAACTCGCCGCGCCCTTCGCCGGGCTTCTTCTCGCGCCACGCGGTCTTGGGATCGCCGTCGGAGAGCGCTTCGCCCCGGGTCCCGTCGCTGGCGCCCACCGCTTCGAGGGCGCGGCTCCGGACCGTCGGACGCTCCTCGAGCGCGGCTCCGGCGACGTCGATGGCGTGGTCCCGGCGCTCCTTGCCCAGCCGCTGCATGCTGATGGAAGCCCAGCCGAGCGTCTTCGGGTTCAAGGTGCGCGGCGCGGCCAGGGTGAGCGCCTCGCCGCACAGCTTGCTGCCGCCGCCGGCGACCTCGCCCACGATGGCGAACTCGCTGCGAGCGTCGCGCGGATGAAACTGGAGCGCCGTGGTGGCGCTCTTGGAGGGCGGCGTGACGCCCACGAACACCGGCTGCTCCTTGCCGGCCACGAAGAGCGCCTCCCAGCGCTCGTTCGGGCTCGCGATCGCGAGGTGCCAGGTCTCGGCGGGGACCCCCAGCTCGACCTTGCGCCAGGCCGCCAGTGCGCCCTCGGTGGCGATGGGGATCTCCAGCGACGTGACCGACCCCGCCGCGGCGTCGCAGAAGGATGCGCCGGCGGAGCAGGAGCGGAAGAACACGCGGTGGGTGCCGAGGTCGACCCGGGCGCCGAAGGTCTTTCCGGTGGCCACCGTCGGGTCTGCGGGCGTCACCGCGTGGGCGCTGCCCCCGAACGCCGTCGAGGCCAAAAGCACCCCGAGAAGAGAGACCGTACGCCCGAAGCTCCGCACATTCCGCATGGCGGCGGACTCTATCATCACCGGCTCCCACCGGCCCTCCAACAATCTCCGAACCCACCCGGCCGGTCGCTGGCTCTCACCGCAGAGGTTCTTCGCAATGACGCTCCGGATGGTTCTCTTCGTGGTGGTGGGTGGCGTTCTCGGCTTCGCGTATCAGCGCTTCGTGGGTTGCCGTAGCGGCGCCTGTGCGCTCACGCAGAATCCGTACATCACCACCATCTACGGCGCCTTCATGGGCTTCTTGATCTCGGGCCGCGGCGGCTGACGCGGCGGGCGCAGATCGCTCGGGCGGAGGCCGGTGTGCTGCGCGAGGACGCGCCGAAGCGTGGCCGACGTGTCGTAGCCCACCCGGCACGCGATCTCCTCCACCGAGATGCGCGTGGTGGCGAGCAGATGCCGCGCCGTTTCCATGCGCACCTGCTGCACGAACGCCAGCGGCGAGAGACCGGTAGCCTCGCGCATGCGACGGGCCAGCGTGCGGTGCGTCGACGCCGTCGCGCGGGCCAGCTCCGCCATGCGAAACGGGCGGTCCAGGTTCTTGCGGATCCAGCGCTCGGCCTTGCGCGCCGTGTCGGAGCCGTGGGTCAGGTGGTGCACGATGGCGTAGCGGGCCTGGCTCGGCCGCTCGTCCACCACCAGGTAGCGGGCCACCAGCTCCGCCAGCGAGGGGCCGGCGAAGCGCGACACCAGGCGGAGCACCAGGTCGATCTGCGCCAGCGCGGCGCCGGCGGTGAGCACGCGATCGCCCTCCACCACCATCTGCGCGGCGTCGACCTCGACCGCGGGAAAGCGCGCTGCGAGCTCCGGGCCCAGCCACCAGGTGGTGGTCGCCGGCTGCCCATCGAGTAGCCCGGCCGCCGCCAGCAGGAACACGCCGGAGCAGGAGCTCGCGACGTGCGCGCCGGTTCGCCATCGGCGCGCGAGCCAGCTGCACGCGGCCCGTACGTGCGGTTGCCCCAGGGTGGCGTCGATCTCCGCCGGGTCGGCCATCCCCATGCCCGGTACGATCGCCAGGTCGACCTTGCGCAATCCGGCGAAGGTGCGTGCCGGCGTCACCTCCATCCCCGAGCGGGCGCGTACCCGGGCGCGGGTCACGCCCACCACGCACACATCGAACGGAGCCGGCTGCCGCAGGAGCGCGGTGGCCGCGCGGTTCGCCGCCAGGAACGCGTCGAGGGTCACTGCCAGGCTGGAGTCGCTCACGCCTTCGAGGGCCACGATCGCAACCGAGACGGTCATTGGCAAAAAGTAATCGAATTGCGTCGTTTTCGCCAATCGAGCCAAACCATGGGAAACCTAGCCTCCGGAGGAGGAGGCTCCCATGCGGTACTCCAGGTCATGCTTCCGTCGGGCTTCGCCAAGCGCTGAGGCGTCGCAGTATGCGGCGTTCCCGCCGCTCCGGAGGCACGAGCCGCGGCCGGAAGGGCAGGGGGACGTTCGCCGTTTCTTTGGCCCACACCGGGGCGTCATGCCACACACCTTGCATGCGCTCGCGATGGATCTATGCCGCCGTTCCCCTGGGAGCCCTCGGGCTCTTTCTGGCGCTTCGCCACCCGAAAGCCGGCGGTGAGGCGGGCAAGGTCGAGGAGATCCCGCTCAGCAAGCGCATCTTCCGGCCCTCCGTGGAGTCGGACCCGGCATACCTGCCGAAGCTCGGTGGCGTCGACCTCACCAAGCTCAAGTCCGAAGGCAACGCCATCGTGACCGAGCTCCCGGACAAGACCCAGGTGAAGCTCACGCTGGACCCGCACCTCCAGCGGACTGCCACCGCGCTCCTGACGGCCTACGCCATCCCCGAGAGCTCCATCGTCATGATGGACCCGGCCACCGGCCACGTGCTCGCGTATGCAAGCCACATCGAAGGCAAGCCCAACCGCGACCTCAACGTCGAGGCCACCGCCCCGGCGGCCAGCGTGTTCAAGGTGGTCACCGGCACCGCGCTCGTCGACGTGGCGCAGCTCACCCCCGACACCAACCAGTGCTACACCGGCGGCGAGCAGCGCATCAACGCGGCCGACCTCGAGAACGACCCCGCCAAGGACAAGTACTGCGCCACCCTGGCCGGCGCCATGGGTCGCAGCTTGAACACGGTGTTCGCGCGCCTCGCCCTCAAGCACCTGCCGCGCGAGAAGCTGGCGGAGACCGCCAAGAGCTTCTACTTCGGCCGGGAGCTGCCCTTCGACGTCCCGGTGCAGCCGAGCACCATCACGCTGCCGGAGGACTCCCTCGGCTACGCGCGCACCGCGGCGGGCTTCTGGAACACCACGCTCTCGCCGCTCCACGCGGCCTGGCTCTCGGCCACCTTCGCCCGCGGGGGCGAGCCCGTTCGTCCGGTCATCGTCAGCGAGATCGTCCGCGCCGATCAGAAGAAGATCTACGCCGTGGGCGAGCCGGTGGCGCTGCCGCGTATCATGTCGGAGAAGACCGCCGACGCCGTCACCACCATGATGGAGTACACGGTCAGCGACGGTACGAGCTTCCGCGCGTTCCACGACCGCGACAAGACGCCGTTCCTCCCGGGCATCACCGTGGCCGGCAAGACCGGCACCCTCACCGACGCCCAGAACAAGCGCTTCTACACCTGGTTCACCGGGTTCGCACCCAGCAAGCCCGCGCCCGGCGCCCACGCCGTGGCCATCTCGGTGCTGGTGGCCAACGGGCCCATCTGGAAGGTGAAGGCCAACGTCATCGCCCGCGAGATGCTCCGCGCGTTCTTCGCCCAGGAAGGCGTGAAGGGGGTATCCAAGCCCACCATCTCGGCGCTCGACGTGAAGGCCACCGAAGACGCCATGGCCGACGCCAAGGCCGGTACGCCCACGCCGGCGACCTCGTCGGCGGTGGTCGACCCCGCGGGTGGTCTCGCCGATCCCCACAATCGGCAAGCCAATCTGCGTCGCCGCACCATTCGCCGCTGAGGCGTCGCCGACCTGGGGAAAACCCCTATATCGCTTTCGGTCGTACCCTCTTTGGGTGACGGGCATACGCGGCAGAGGATGATACGCATTCAGGACGACGCGCTCGCGCGCGTGAATCCCGTTTGGCGTCTCCCGCGCCCCCGCCCGAAAGGCCCTCGAATGCGACGAACCATGTTGTCGGTGCCTGCGCTGATCGTCCTCTGTATGCCGCGCGTTTCTCTGGCGCAGACGACGCCCGTGAGCCCGCCGAGCGCGCGCTTCGACGCCACTGCCGTTCGCTACGAGGTCCCGGCGAGCAACACCAGCGGCGGCTTCTTTGCTGCGGCCATGGGCACGACCAACAAGCACTGGTTGCTCTACGACATGAACGCCGACGGCAAGCCGGACCTCGTGCAGACGCGCGACCCCGGCAACCCCGACGCGGTCTTCGGCGTGAACGTGAAGAACGAGCACTGGCGCGTGTGGTCCGGTACGCCCACCGGCAGCAACCCGAAGCTGAGCCCGAACTGGGGCCTGCCTTCGAGCGGCACCGCCGGCGGCTTTCGCGGCTTCGGCGCAGCCCAGACCATCCGTCAGTGGATCGTGGTGAACTTCGACGAGCGCAAACGACCTTCGCTCCTGCAAACCCAGGATCCGACCACCAGCAAGGTGTGGATGACCGCCGATGGCCACCCCTACTGGAAGATGTTCCACACCGACTCGAACGCCCGGTTCGGCACCTACGAGATTCACGTCATCGTGGGCAACGCCGGCAAAGAAAAGGGCTTCTACACCGCCTTCTCCGGCTCCGGCACCGATCAGTGGACGCTCATGGACATGAACAAGGACGGGCGCCTCGACCTCGTTCAGACGACGAACCCCGAGACCGGCAAGGTGTGGTCGGAGGGGACCAAGCGATACTGGCGTGTATATTACAACAATACCGGTTTCGGCACGAACGAGATCCGGATGGACATCCCTACCCAGTGGACGGTGCCGGAGGTGGGCGCTCCCTACACCAGCGGATTCAACGTCGCCGCCGTCAACGACGGCAACAAGCAGTGGGTCACCTTCGACATCGACGGCGACGGCATTCCCGAGCTCGTTCACACGGCCGACCCGGCCACCGGGAAGGTGTGGGGCAGCGGCACCGCGACGCCGTACTGGAAGGTGTACAAGAAGGACGGCTGGGGCTTCTCCAAGACGCCCATCAACTGGTGGGTTCCCGAAAGCGGAAGCGCCGACGGCTTCGACGCCGCCACCAGCGCCGCTCTCGGCCGCAACTGGGTGACCATCGATCTCGATGGCGACGGTCGCCCGGACCTGGTGCAAACCAGCGCGCTCGACGGCAACAAGGTCTGGGGCGCAGGCACCCCGAGCACGTACTGGAAGTTCTACAAGAACAGCGGCTCGGGCTTCGTCAAGACGCCCGTGAGCTACCCGGTCCCCGCGAGCGGCACCGCAGACGGCTTCGCCACCATCACCGCTGCGGACGGCAACAAGCAGTGGACGCTGGTGGACATCGACGGCGACGCCCGGCTCGATCTGGTGCAGACGGCCGACCCCGCCACCGGCGACGTCTGGGGTCTCGCTCCCGCGCGGCGCGGCGCCAAAGACGAAGCCAAACCGTACTGGAAGGTCTACCGCGGACAGCCCTAGCCCGCGCAGTGCTACAGAGGGAGCGTGGAAACGAATCTCCCTATCGCCGCCCTGCGCGAGCCCTTTCTCGCGGCGCTCGCCCGCGGCCCGGTGGTGGTCTCTTCGCCCACCGGCTCCGGCAAGTCCACGGAGATTCCCCGCTGGTGCCCGGGTCCGGTGCTGGTCATCGAGCCCCGGCGCGTAGCCTGTCGTAGCCTCGCCGCGCGCGTCGCCGAGCTCGAAGGAGCGGAGCTCGGGGCCGCGGTCGGTTACCTGGTGCGCGACGAACGGCGCGCCACCCGGGATACGCGCATCGTGTTCGCCACGCCGGGCATCGCGCTCCGGGATCTCGCGCTGGTCGACGCGGCGGCCACCGTGGTGCTCGACGAGTTCCACGAGCGCACCCTCGACGTCGACCTGCTCCTGGCGCTGCTCACGCGTCGCCGGAAGCCTGGGCAGGGCCTGGTGGTCATGTCGGCTACCCTCGACGGCGAGCGCATCGCGCGCCACGTGGGTGGCGAGTACCTGCTGGCCGAAGGTCGTACGTTCCCGGTCGACGTGCGCTACCTCGAGCAGGGCGACGCGCTGCCCGATGCGTCGAACGTGGTTGCATCGGTCGGCAAGGCGCTGGCGCGGGCTGCGAACGACGCCGGTGACGTGCTGGTGTTCCTGCCCGGCAAGGCCGAGATCGAAGCGTGCGCCCGGGCCCTCGGTGGCTCCGGAGCTTTCTCTCTCGTGCCGCTCCACGGCGGTCTGTCGCTCGACGAACAGCGGCGCGCCTTCGAGGCGACGAGCCGGCGCAAGGTCATCCTGGCCACCAACGTGGCCGAGACGTCGCTCACCATCCCTGGCATCGGCGTGGTCATCGATGCCGGCCTGGTACGGCAGACGCGGTACCACGAAGGGCGGTCGTCGCTGGTGCTCGCGCCCATCGCCGAAGACGCCGCGGCCCAGCGAGCTGGACGGGCGGGGCGCATGTCGGCGGGCATCTGCTATCGCCTGTGGAGCCCTGCGGCCCGGCTCGCGCCCAGCACGCTGCCGGAGGTGTACCGCGAGCCGCTGGTGCCTCTGGTGCTCTCGGCCGCCGCCTGGGGCGCGCGTCCGGAAGATCTCGCGCTGCTCGATCCGCCGAAGCCCTACGCCCTCGAAGCCGCGCGCGCCGATCTCCACGCCTGGGGCGCGCTCACCGAAGACGGTCTGCTCAGCGACGGGGGGCGCCGGCTCTTCGAGCTGCCCATCGATGCGCCGCTCGCGCGGCTGTTGCTCGAGGCAGAGCGCGAGGGCGTGCTCGACGACGCGATCGATCTCGTGTCGGCGCTGGCGGTGGGACGTCCCATCTTCCTCTCCGGCATGGCCGAGGACCTCCACGACGATCTGCGGCTCGCCGGCTGCGACGCCACGGCGCTGGTGCGCGCGGTGCGCATCGGTCGTCCGGACACGCACCGGGTCTCGGGCTTCGCGCTGGAAGAAGCCCGGCGGCTCCGGACGCGGCTCCGCCGGGTGCACGGGCTACCGGAGCGGCGCCTGGCGGACGACGAGCTCGACCGCGAGGGGCTCTTGCGCGCGGCGATACGAGCCGACCCGCGCGTGGTGCACGTGGCGCGGCCGCGTGGTCGCGACGTGGCATTCAGCAACGGCGGCACCGAGCTCGATCTCGCCCGCGAGAGCGCGGTGCGCAACGTCCGCAACGTGGAAGCGCTGGTGGTGTTCGAGGCCCGCGCCTTCGGCAGCGGCAAGGCCACTCGCCTCCTCGTCACCTGCGCCTCGGCCATCCCCACCGCGTGGATAGCCCGCGCACGCATCGGTGAAGACCGGCTCGGCGCCGTGCGCATGGAGTCCGGCCGCATCGTCGCCACCGTGGAGCACGTGTACGCCAAGCGCGTCGTGGGCACCCGCGACGAGACGCCGGTGGGCGAAGTGGCCCGCGCGGCCATCGTGGAGCTCTTCCTCCGCGGGAGCCTCTTTCGCCCCTCGCTGGTGGCCACCAAGGAGCGCCTCGCGCTCCGCAGCCTCGCCGCCAAGCTGGCCCTGCGCGGACACCCGGCAGGGGTGCCGTCGGCGACGCCGATTCCGAGCCTCGCCGAGTGGGCCGCTGCGCGGGTGCGTGAGCTCGGCGTCGAGAGCGGCGAGGACTTGCCCATGCTCTCGGCCAAGGATCTGCTGGCGGAGGACGTGCCCTTCGAGTCGCGGTCGATGCTGGAGAAGGAGTTCCCACCCTCGGTGAACGTCGGCGACGCCATCTACGCCACCGAGTACGACGTGGACCGCGGCCAGGTGCTGCTCCGGATGACCAAGGGCAGCCGTCGCGATCCCCCGCCGCTCGGCTATCTCCCCCGGTTTCCCGGCCTGCGCATCGTGGTGGAGAGCGCCCGCGGCATCACCACCCTCCGCGAGCGCGGGTGAGCCATGGAGAAGGTAGTTCAGTCCTCGACGACGCCCGGCACGAAGCAGCGGCGGCAGCGGGCTTCATAGGCGGCCGCGCCACCCACGAAGAGCTGGCCCTCCTGCGCCACCAGTCGCTGGGTGCGGCAGGCCTCGCCGCCGCAGCGGGCGCAGACGGCATGGAGCTTGGTGACGTACTCGGCGATGGCCATGAGGCGCGGCATGAGACCGAAGGGCTCACCGCGGTAGTCCTGATCGAGCCCGGCGCACACCACGCGAATGCCGGCATCGGCCATCTGCTGGCAGGCAGCGAGGAGCGGCTCGTCGAAGAACTGCACCTCGTCGATGCCCACCACGACCGTGTCGTCCCACTGCACCAGCGCGAGCAGCTCCTCGGCCGTGGCCACCGGTACCGCGTCGGCGTTCACGCCTTCGCGGCTCACCACCTTCACGGCGTCGTAGCGGTTGTCGACCTTGGGCTTGAAGAGCTGCACCTTGAGGCGGGCCAGCTTGGCGCGCTTCATCCGGCGAAGCAGCTCCTCGGTCTTGCCGCTGAACATGGAGCCGCACACGACTTCGATGCATCCGTGGCGCTCCCCCGCCACCGCGGCGCGGAGCCGGTGCGCGAGGTGCTCGCCGCTTTCAGGTCCGCTCATCGGCGCCTGCCTTATCGCAAGTGAACCGCCGACGCTACCGTCGGCCTGCGGCCCCGCTGGATCGACCGAGATCCGGAACACCCGAGCGCCCCCGAATTCCGCCGCGAATCCACTTTTCGCCGGTGCCGCGGTCCGCGCCGTCGCACCATGTATGACTTCACCTTGGCTCCTTTCCATGAACGGTGAAATGCCGCTGTCCGTTGCGGCGCACGGTGCTATCTTCAACTTGTGGAGGTCGTATTGCGCAAGCTCGGCAAGGGCGCGCGGGCCGTGGTCGGTCGGCTGGTGCGCGCGCCGAGGAAAGGTTCGGTGATCGTCATCGAATTCCCGGACGGCATGCACGAGTACGTCACCACCCCCGTGAAGAGAGTCCTGCGCCTTGCGGGCCGCGAGGTCTTCTACATCGAGACGGTCAACAGCCGGTATCGACTCGAAGTCCGCGGTCGCGAAGAAGCCGTCGCCGAGAGCGCTGGCTGAGCTACCGCGGGAACGTTGCGGCGAACCACTGCGCAGATGCTTCGGCTTGACGCCGGCTCTGGGGCAGGGCACTGTGCGCGCCATGGGTAACTTTGACCGCCGAAACTCGATGAAAATGCGTCGCCGCAAGGCCCAAGCCAAGAAGAAGGGCCGCGAAGCCGCCAAGCGGAACGCCGGCGCTGCCGCCAAGGCTCCCGCCAAGAAGGCCGTCAAGAAGGCCCCCAAGGCCTGAAGCTGCGCATCCCTCGCCCGCACTGCGGCGCGAAGGAAGCCAGTCCGACGTCGAAATAGCTGAAGCCCGGGCGCCACGCGCATCCGGGCTTCCGGCGTTTTGTCCGTTGCGAGCCCTCGAGAGCTCGTCTAATCCGGTCGCGTGGCTCATCAAGCTTCTTCGAAGCTTCGACGAGTGGGGGGCACGCTCTTCGCCGTCGTCGCGCTCGTGGTCTTCTACGGTTTCACGCTGGCGCTCGCGCTCGGCCTGGCCCTGGTCCCGCCGATCGTCCTCGCGGCGGTCTTGGTGATTGGCATCCGGGTGCCCATCTACGCGCTCATCCTGCCGTTCCCGTTCTGCTGGATTCCCGCGTACCTCCTGGCGGAAGCGGTGCTCACCGCCAAGCGACGTCCGTTCGTGGCGCCGGGTCCGCTGCTGAAGGAGGCCGAATTCCCCCGGCTCTTCGCCGAGCTTCGGAGCCTCGCTGGGGCCGCGGGGGTCGCGGTGCCGGAGCAGGTCTACGTCACCCACGATGGCGACGCCTACGTCACCGAGCTTCCGGGCCGGCAAGGCCGCGTGCTGGTGCTGGGGTGCGTGGTGTTCGAGGCCTTCACGCTGGCCGAGCTCCGGGCCATCGTCGCCCACGAGCTCGCGCACTTCGCCCTGGGCCACACCGCTTACTCGGGCTTGCGCGGTCACACCTGGGCGCTGTTCTCGTCGATGGCGGTGGGCGTCGAGCGACCGAACTTCTCGGCGCATTGGTCCACCGAAGCGGGCACCGCCATCGGCCGCACGCTGGTGAGCGGGCTCCTCAAGGCCTACGCCTGGCTCTACCTTCGGGCCACGCTTCCGGGGGCGCGTCGTCAAGAGCTCGCCGCCGACGGCATGGCCGCGCGCATCGCCGGCAAGCAGGCGGTGACCTCCGCCCTCACCAAGGTCGCCTCGACCTTCCCCATCTACGACTTCTTCTGGGAGAACGAGGTCGCACCGCTGGTGGCCAAGGGCGTGGCCCCGCGGGATTTCTTGGCAGGCTTCGCCCGCGCGCGGGAGGGATACCGCGAACGGGGGCTCGAGCGCGAGCTCGCCGATGCGGTGCAGAGCCAGCGCACCCGGGCCTTCGATACCCACCCGGCGCTGACCGATCGCCTGGCGTACGTGGCCCGCGAGGATGCGGTGGAGACGGTCGACGGCGGTTCCGAGCCCGCGCACTGCCTCCTGGGGGACGACGTCGAAGCGCTGCCGGTACGCGTCCTGGAGCGCACGCCCCGTGCCCACGAGCTTGTACTCTACACCTACCAGGAGCTGGAGCAGGGGTACATCCCCCGGACGCTCTATGACGAAGCGCAAAAGCTCTCGGCCAAGCTCTACCTCATGTTTCCCCGAGCGACGACGCTCTCGGCGATGCTCGCCACGGTGGTCGAGCTGGCGCAGGCCGGACGCTTCATGGAGTGCGCGCACCAGTGGCTTCCGTCGCTCAACCAGCCCATGCCGCCCCAGGCGCGCCACGCGGCGGTGGCGCAGCTCTGGTACAACGTGCTCAGCACCCTGGCCCAGGGCGTGCTGGTGGAGCGGGGGGCTACCGTGGACTCGAACCTCGGGCGCTCGAGCTTTCGCCTGACCCTGGCGGGCGCCTCCTACCTTCCGGGCGACGTGGCGCACGCGGCGGCGACCGGAGACCGCGCTGCGCTGGCAACGCTGCGCACGTGGGCCGAGGTCAGCGTCGTCCCGTCTTGAGGCTCAGTCGTTCTGGGCGGCGCCACCGGTGAGGTGCACCGTGGGGAACTGCTTGCGGGGGGCGTCCTGGGCCGGCGCGCGCACGCGCTCCACCGGCTCGCCCAGAAGTCCCACGTCGCCGTCGACGCGCTCTTCGGCCACCAGCTTCCAGTCGCCCTTGAACTCGCGCCAGTGCTGGCGAATCGTGGTGCTCCGCAGATCGTCCTCGTCCTGGCGGTACCAGGCGAAGCGCAGCGTGACGTCGGCCTCGGTCTTGGTCTCGTTGGTCATGCGCATGCCCGCGCCCTCGAGGTCGGCGATGCGAATCCGCGAGCCCCAGCCCTGATGGTGCTTGGTGAAGTCCTCGCGGGCCGACGGCGCCACCTTTTCGATGGCGATCTCCATGCGCCCGAAGCGCGTGTTGAGGTTGAACTCGTTGGAGGTCTCCTGCGCCCGGGCCGGACCGGAGGTCTGGCTCACACAGCCAATGAACAAGAACGGCACGGCGAGGAAGAGGGAGCGCATGGCCGGAGGGTACGGGGGGCGCCCTCGGATGGCCCACTTTTGTGCCGGACGCACACCTGGAGCGCACGTTTACCGCGGCCGTCGCCGTCGACATCACGCCGTTACGAAAATGCGTAACGGTGTTAGGTTTTTCGTTGCGCGCGGCCCCGGCCGCCGCAAGAGTTGGGGGCATGACGCGCCTCGCAGCCCTCGTGCTCTTCGCCTCGTCCCTCGTCGCCTGCGGTTCGAACGATGGCGCGCTGCCCGCCGACGTGCCGGCGCCGGTCGAAGACAAGACGTCGCGGGAAGCCGGAGCTCCCGGCTTCGACGCAGGCAAGGTGGTCGATAGCGGAGCGCCTGCGCCGAGCGGCACCGCGTTCTCGGTGCTCACCTACAACGTCGCGGGGCTTCCGGAAGGTCTCTCTTCGTCCAAGCCCGCCACCAACACCAAGCTCATCAGCCCCAAGCTCAACGCCTTCGACCTGGTGATGGTGCAGGAAGACTTCGCCTACCACGCCGATCTGGCGAGCCTCGCCACCCACGCCTACCGCTCCACTCCCAAGGGAGCCAGCGGCGCCGACCTGGGCGACGGGGTCAACGTGTTCTCGGCGCTGCGCTACACCCAGACCGCCCGGGTCAAGTGGAACGACTGTAACGGCATCGTCGACGACAAGAACGACTGCCTCACCAGCAAGGGCTTCCTGGTGGGCGCGCTGGAGCTCGCGCCGGGAGTCGTCATCGACGTCTACGACATGCACGCCGACGCGGGCCGCGCCAGCGGCGACGCCAAGGCGCGCACCAAGCAGGTGGCGCAGCTGGTGGCGGAGATCGCCGCGCGCTCCGCCGGAAAGGCCGTGCTGGTGGCGGGCGACACCAACATGAAGACCGAGGACGAGCCGGCGGTCCTGGCGCTCCTCTCCGGCGCGGGTCTCACCGACGCCTGTCGCGCGGTCGCGTGCCCCGAGCCGGGTCGCATCGACCGCGTGATGTTCCGCGGAAGCGCCGACTTCGCGCTGATCGCCAAGAGCTGGGCGGTTGAGACGACCTTCGTCGACGCCAAGGGCGATCCGCTCTCGGATCACGAGCCGGTGCGGGTGGGCATGGAGTGGCGCCGCTAGCCTCCCCAGCGAGCGCCATCGCCGAGGCCGACCTCGACCGACGCCCGGGGATGCGCTACTCCGATGCACTCCCATGTTGCTCCGCCTTGCCGTCTGTTCGTCGCTCCTGATGGCCGCCTGCGGCACCGACGGGGTGTCGACGACGGCCGATGGGGGCGCGAGCCCGACGCCGGTGCCCACCGGAACCACGAGCACGCCGGCCGGACCGCTCCGCATCGCGGTTCCCGACGTTCCTTCGGTGGACGAAGAGCGCTTGCTCGAGGTCTCCGTTCGCACCGAGGGCGGAGCCGCTACCTCGCGCCTCTTCGCCGAAGATCTGCCGCCCGGCGCCAGCTGGGACGAGCCCGCTGGCAAGCTCTCGTTCCGGCCGGACTTCACCCAGGGCGGCCACGCCTGGACCGTTCGCTTCACCGCCGACGACGGGGCCACGCGGGCATCGGCGACCGTCGCCATCCGGGCCAACGACACCATCGTCCCGCCGGCTCCGGTGGTGACCAAGACCGAGACCCTCGATGGCTATGCGCGCCTCACGGTCACGCAGACCACCGATGCGTTCCTCGACAGCCCGGGCTACGCGGGGCGCACCTTCACGGCGGTGGTCCTCGCGCCGCTCGCCACCGCCAAGCCGCTCCCGGTGCGGGTCGGTCTCCACGGCTTCGGCGGCGTGCCGGAGACCGCCGGCTGGAGCGGCGAGTTTCGCATCTATCCCTCGGACCCCAACGACACGTACTGGTGGGGCTACGCCAGTAGTTTGCCCGGCGCCGCGCCCAGCAGCGCGACGGGCGACGTGCCGGACTACACGGCCCGGCGCGTGGTGCATCTCCTCGCGTGGGTGCTCGCCACGTACCCGGCGGCCGACGCCGACCGCGTCTACCTCGACGGCGTGTCCATGGGCGGTGCCGGCGCCATGACCATCGGCCTCCTCCACGCGCGGCACTTCTGCCACGTGCGCGCCGGTTACGGTCAAGCGATCCCGAAGAACCACCGGCCTTCGCGCCTGGCCCAGCTGCGTGGGTTGTGGGGCACGCCGGAGCTCGGCCTCTCCGACGGGCAGGGGATGTCCATGTGGGACCGCTCCGACCTCACGCGGGTGCTCCGCGACGTCCCGGAGGCTCGCGATCAGTTCCTCACGCTCCACCACGCCAAGGACGATCCCACCATCCACTTCGGCGCGGTGGTGACGCCCAGCACGCTCACCGGCGCCACGTTCTATGGCGCGCTCCAGGCCCAGCACGTGGGGCACCTCGCCATCTGGGACGAAGGCGCCCATGTGGTTCCCGATCCGCTGCTCGGCGACGGATGGTGGTCTACCGGGTGGGACCCGGTGTTCGACACCACGAGCCTCCTCCGCCGCGGCCGCGCGTTCGTCGCTTTCTCCGCGGCCTCACTCGATCGCAACCCCGGCACCGGCAAGGGCAACGGCCTTCAGCCGTGGAACGCCGAGTCGGGATACGCCGGCAAGCTCGCGACCGTCGGCGACACCGGCTGGGATGGCGATATCGCGGGCGGAATCAACCGCGGCCTTCGCTGGGACGGCACGCGCATCGTCGATACCCTCGAGGCGTTCGAAGTGCCGGTGCGCGTCCTCGACGGCGCGGGCGGGGCGCCGCCGCGCTCGGGCTACCCCACCACCGGTGACAAGCTGGCAGCACCGCTGCCGGTCACCGTGTCGATCACCCCGCGCCGCACCCAGTCGTTTCGCTGTCGGTCGGGCGAGCGCGTGAGCTGGCGCCTGGGCACGCAAACCGGCGCCGCGACCGCCGACGCCACCGGTGCCGTGACCATCGCAGGCGTGAGCTTGGGCGCTTCCTGGGAGACGCTGCAGCTCACGCGCGCGAAGTAGACGCGGCGACGCGGTGGCGGAACGTCTACTCCGTCGTGTTTCCGTCGAACTTCTCGCTGTCCGCGTCGGCGGCGGCGCGTGTCCGGTGAACGACGCCGTCGCGATGGTTCGGGGGCGCGTAGAGCGTGTAGAGCTTGAGGGGGGCCGTGCCCGTGTTGACGATGTTGTGCTTCGTCCCGGCGGGGACGAGCACCGCGAAGCCTTCGCGAATCGGCGTGCGGACGCCATCGAGAATTGCCTCTCCCACGCCTTGCTCCACCCGGAAGAACTGGTCGAGGTGATGCACCTCCGCGCCGATCTCCTCTTTCGGCTTCAAGGCCATGAGGACCAGCTGGCAATTTTTGGCAGTGTAGAGCACGCGCCGGAACTCCATGTTGTCCACCGCCATGCCCTCGATGTTCTGAACGAAGCCTTTCATGATGATCCCTTTCGAGAGCTCCAGCCTGCACCTACGCGGCCGGCGGAGTCGTCGTTTCCCCCACAAGGAGCATGGCCCGTGCCATGCGAAGGAACGCCCGAATCGACGACCAGGGGAGGTCGCCGCGTGCAAGCACGCACGCCTCAACCAGCGTGGCTGCCTCGCGCAAACGATGCGCCGCGCAATCAGTACGGAACGGCTGCCACGAAGTAGGGCTTGTCGATGCCCTTGCTGGTGAGCCCGCGCGCGTAGCCCAGGCGAAACGTGAGCGCCAGGTTGTAACCGAGGATGAGGTCGAACCATGCCTCGGCTCCGGTGCCGGTCTTGAACTCGGCGCCGCGCAGATCGTCGAAGGCGCTGCCGTAGTCGAGGAACACGTTGCCGGTGATGCGGTTCAGGAAGATGGGCAGCGTGCTGGGACCGTGGTCGAGGTTGAGGATGGGAAAGCGATACTCGGCGTTCACCAGCGTGTAGTTGGAGCCCGCCACCACCACGGGTGCATAGCCGCGCAGCACCAGGCCGCCCTGGATGAGCGAGTTGCGGATGGTGTCGATGATGGCGGTGTCGACGAAGCCGCCCACGTAGAACAGCCCGCGCCCCGGATAGCCGCCGCCGCTGGTTCCGCCACCCGCGTGGAGCGCCAGCGAGTGGTGCTGCAGCCAGGGCATGGGCACGTAGGCGCTGAAATTGGCCCGCGCTGCATAGCCTCGGTACTCGCTGGCGAAGGCCGGATGGGTGGCGTTCACGTCGAAGCTCGCCGAGAACCCGCGCTCCGGCCCCACGCTCCACAGGTAGCCCTCGGCGTTGGAAAAGCTGTATCCTGCACGCAAGAATCCGGCGTAGCCCCGGTTGCCCGCCTGCGGGGTCTCGTAGGGATCGAGCTTGTTGCCGTCGTACTCCACGTCGGTACCGATGCGGGTGAACGAGTACCCGAACGAGAAGCTCTGGGAGTCGAACATGCGACCCTTGGAGAAGCCGATACCGGTGTCGACGCCGATGGTCTCTTGCGCCAGGTTGGGGCTGGTGGCGTTGCCCAGCTTGAAGTCCTTGGTGGGCACCACCGAACGGAACACGCCCACGCTCATGTCGAACGGCAGCCGCCCGTAGGTGTAGTTGATGGACCCTTGCAGGGTGGGGCGCTCGAGCTCGGCGTACAGGGTGGCGGCGACGCTGTGCCGCGCGGCGATGTCTTGGCCCAGCACGCTGAGCACCGCCATCTGTCCGAAGTTGCCTTCGGTGATCTGCGTGGAGTACTTGCGCGGGGTGAGCGTGTGCAGCGGGTTGTAGGCGGTGAGCTTCTTCTCGTGGTTGCGAATCTGCGGCATCGAGGGCCGGGTGTCGACGTAGGGCTTGGCCTCCACGAAGCGGCTCTCGTCGAGTGGCATGGCGAAGAGATCGAAGCCGTCCTTGGTGTAGCCCACGTAGGCCAGCGTCTTCCCGTCGGGCGAGGGCTCCGGGTAGAAGGCGCCGCTCACCACGTTGGTCACCTGGTACAGCTTCTGGGTGGCGATGTTCCAGGCGAAGACGTTCATGACGCCGCCCCGCCGGTCGGAGTGGAAGTAGATGTACTTGCCATCGGCCGAGAAGGAAGGGGCGCCGTCCATCGCGCGATCGTGGGCGATCTCCACGAAGGTGCGGGTGCGCAGATCGACGTAGCGAATGTCGCGGTACCCGCCGTGGGTCCAGGCGCTGTAGGCCACGTGGGTGCCGTCCGGAGAGAACCGAGGCGTATAGGCCTGCTCGAAGCGCTCGCTCTCCACGATGGGGCGCACGTTGGCGATGCCGGTCTCCTTCAGGTCGGCGATCTGCGCGTAGCGAGTGCCGCGGTGGTTCGACACGAAGGCGACGTAGCGACCATCCGGCGAGACCGCCGGGTCGGACGCGCGAAAGCCGTCGGTGAGGCGCACCCGCACGCCCTCGTGGCCGGAGGTGCTGGTGGCGCCCGCCGGGTAGCGGTGCAGGTCGAAGAACGAGAAGATGCTCTGGTGGCCGTCGGCCGAGGCCATGATCACGTCGCCTTCGGGCGTGAACGAGGCCGGGGTGTCGGCGTTCGCGCGAATGAGGAGCTCGGCCTTCTTGCTACGCTTGGTGATGGCTCCGCCGGCGTCGCGCTCGACGTCCACCGCGTAGAGGCCGGCGCGGGAGTGCCCGTCGTCGCGGAAGTACACCAGCTGCCCCTCGTGGTCCTTGAACGAGCCCTTGGGAATCCACCGGGGAAAGGCCGCCGACTGCCCCTGGAAGGTGAGGCGAGTGCCCTCGCGAATACCCTCCTTCTTGATGGCCGCGGCTTGCGCCTCGTAGCGCTCCTTCATCGAGGCGATCCATGCAGGATACATCTCTTCGAAGGTCTTGCCGGTGGCGCGCCGGATGGACCGGTTGAAGCCCCACGGGACGATCTGCCCCGCGTAGTCGCGGATCATCTTGCGAATGGCCTCGGTACCGTAGGTGTCGACCACCCAGCGCATGAAGTACGAGCCGTACAGGTACCAGATGTTGCCCTGGGGCCAGCGGCGCACGAAGTTGCCCATCTGATCGATGGTGGCCACGTTGTTGCCGAGCACGTCGGCGCGCATGTACATGTCCCAGATCGACGAGCGCAGGCGGCCGCCGCTGGTGTGCTCGGTCTCTTCCACCACCGCCAGGCCTTCCAGGATCCATCGCGGTTGAATCTGGTTGGGCGCCCAGGTGCGGCCGATGAGCGCGTTGACGATGGCGGGGATGCCGCGAATGCTGTCGAGCTGCACCACGTGGGTGAGCTCGTGGGTCACCAGCTCCACGTACCAGTCGTCGACGTCCGAGAGCGGCGAGAGGTCGTCCGGCGCGGTGACGTACAGGTTGATGGCGTTGTAGGGCAGCGCGGTGGCAGAGCCGTTGGCGCTCTCGGTCTGGTCGAAGAGGGAGATCTCGGTGAGCCCCTTGGGCATCGAGCCCAGCTCCTTGCCGATGGTCTCGTACATGGTCTCGGCGACGTCGGCCACGCGCTCCGCCACCTCGCGCTCGCCCGAGTAGAAGTTGATGCGGAAGTGCTTGGTCTCGAGGCTCTGCCACAAGAGCGTGGGGTCGTTGCCCGCCGAGGCCGAGGGAGCCCACACCGTCGCCGCGCAAAGCACCGCGGCGGCCGCTACCGCGCGTCCCATCTTGCGAAGCGAAAGCACCAAGGCGCGCGAGTGTACCGCCACCCTATGCCCCCCTGCCAGCACTACGATTCCGGCGCGCTACCGTCTGCCGACCGTGCAGCGGAAGCCGGTCGCGACCGAATGCGCCACCGGAGAGACGCCGCCCCGCGTGCTGGCCCGGCCTTCGTACTCGAACTGGCTGGTGAAGGTCGCGCCACGTACCACGCGGGTGTGCTCATCGTTATATGGGGTCGCGGTCCACTCGGAGACGCTGCCCGCGAGATCGAGGACCCCGAGCGGCGAGGCATCGGCAGCGGAGGTACCGACGGCGCAGGTGGCGCGGCGCTGCGGCTGCCCCTTCAGCGACCAGCACACCTGCGCGTCGGGGACGGCGTCGCCCCAGGGATACCTCGAGCCTCGCGCTCCGCCGCGGGCCACCCACTCCCACTCCTCCTCGGTGGGCAGCCGTGCGCCCTGGGCTGCGCAGAAGGCAGTGGCCTGCTTCCAGTCGACGCAGTTCATGGGTTGGCGAGCGCGCCCGGGCTTGCCGTAGTTGCAGTTGTCCTCCGGGACGAACGACGCGCCGTCGCTGGTCCAGCCGTCGACGTGCGCGTCCGAGCATTTGCCCGCCTTCACGCAGGCGGCGTAGGCATCGACTGCGACCTCGGTGCGGTCCATGCAGAAGGGGGCAACGGTCACCATCTCGCGGCGAGCGGGCGTGGTGTACGAGCCGCCCGTGATGCCCACCATCCCTGCGGGGCAGGTGTCGACGAGCGCAGCCGACGTCGCTTCTGCGATGGGGGCAGCCGCGCTCGACGAGGCCGCGGCCGGCGTCGAGGCTCGCGCCTCCGGAGCGACGGGAGAGGCTGTTGGTCGTGGCGGTGGCGGCGCACTCGGCCTCGTGGACTGCGTCTCGCAGGCGAGGAGCGTCACGGCGGCGAGCGCGGGTAGGAAGCGGTGCGAGCGCATCGCGCGACACTATCGCAAGCCGGGCGCAGCGGCGTCGAGGCCCGGTGAAATTGGCGCTATTCGGTGATCACCGAGGCGCGGGCATCCTCGAACACGGCCACTTCGTCGGTGTAGCCCATGGAGACGACGCTCGCTTGCTTGGCGTACACGTGGGCTTCGGAGATGAAGCCCTCCACGTCGATGAACGGCAAGAGTCGCGGGCCGTCTTCGAGCGGCGCGAAGAACGAGTCGTGGTGGGTGGGGATGATGAGCTTGGGGGCCAGCGCGTCGACCAGCCGCGGCAGGTAGCGCTCGGTGCCCTTGCGTCCGGCGAGGCACGCCAGGAGCACGTCGGCCTTCTTGCCGACGAGCTCGGCGTCGATGAGGTCGGCGCTGCCGTTGTGGTAGATGGATAGGCCCCCGGCGCGCACCAGGACGCCATAGGCGCCGCCCATGCGGTAGTGGAAGATGCGGCCGCTCGGCGTGATGGGTAGCTCCTTCACCTCGCCGGGAAGCGGGACGCGACCGAGCACCGCCTTGCCGTGACGGCTGGGGACGAGCTCGATCTCCACGTCCCCCACCTGCACCACGCCGCCCGCCGCGGGTACCTCCACCAACTGTGCGTCGGGAACGCCGGCGGCTCGCCCCCAAAGGCAGGTGGACCGCGAGCCGATGAGCTTGGCGCCGCGAAGCTTGGCGATGCGCGGCGCGTCGAGCACGTGATCGTAGTGGCTGTGGCCGCACACGATGGCGTCGACCTTCTCGGGAATCCAGCGGGCGATGGCACCTTCGTCGGGCACCAGGCGCCGGGTTGCGAGGGCGACGAAGCCGGGCCGTGAAACGAAGGGATCCACCAGCACGGTCGTGGTGGCGGTGGAGATGACGTGCGAGGCCGTCCCCAGCCAGCGCAAGGTCACCTTCGCGTCTTTCCCGGAACCGCGGGGCTGGTGCTCACGCCGGGGCGCGAACGGACGAAAGATGCGGTCGAGGGAGCTACGAAAGAGGGCCACCGCTCAGAGATCGTCGTGGAAGAGCGGCTCGCGGTTGCGAACGTAGCGGTACACGAGCTGCCGCGCTTCGGGCGAAATTTGCGTGAACTGTGCACCGAATCCGGGCTGCGAATCGCCGAACGGATCGGTCGACTCTCGCGACCACTTCACCACCGCGTTGGCCTCGAACTCGTAGCCGCCGGGGAGCGACACGCGCAGGCGGACCGGCGCGCCGATCTTGGGAATCATGTAGGTTGCAACGAAGAGACCGCCGTGGTCGATGATGTCGTTGCCGGAGAGCCCCTTGTAGAAGTTCGTCGCGCTATGCGCGCCGAGGGCAGCGTCGATGGGGGCGCCGTTGCCCTGGGCCGCCGGAGAAGGGATCGCTGCGCCGGGGGCGGGCATCGGGACGCCGCCTTGCGGACCCGACGGGCGCGCGGCGAACGGGTCGACGCCACCTTGGCCACCTTGGCCACCTTGGCCACTTTGAGAGGGGCGCGCGGGCGCGGCTTGCTGCGGCGGGGGTTGGCCCGCGAACGGCGACTGTTGCGGCGGCTGCTGCATGGTCGGTTGGAACTGCATTGGCTGCCCTTGCGGCACGAAACCCGGCGGCTGCTGCTGGCCCTGCGGGGGCTGGGGCTGAAACTGCTGCTGCTGCGGCGGTTGCTGGGGTTGAAACTGCTGCGGCGCTTGCTGCTGCGGCTGCTGCGGCGGCGGGAACGCTTGCTGCGGCGGCGGCTGATGCGGCTGGGCAATGGGCTGCGGCTGGAACTGCTGCGGGGCCGGCTGCTGCGGTACGTGCTGCGGCTGCGGCTGATGCGGCTGGGCAACCGGCTGCGGCTGATGCGGCTGGGCAACCGGCTGCGGCTGAAACTGCTGGGGCGGCTGTTGTTGCGGCGGCTGTTGTTGCGGCGGCTGTTGTTGGGGCGGCGGCTGCGGTTGAAACTGCTGGGGCGGCTGTTGCTGCGGTGGGGGAAAATGCGGCTGCTGGGGCTGCGCTGCCGGCTGTGCGACCGCGGGCTGCGCTGCCGGGGGCTGCGCTTGCGGCGCCGGCTGTGCGGCCGCGACCGGAGGACCCGGAACCGGGCCTGCGGCCATCTTGCTGAGTGCGTGCACCATACCCAGCGACGCAGCGACGGCCTCCATGGCGGCGATGACCGCCGGATGGGGGTTCGGAGGCGCTTGCAGCTGCGAGAGCGCCGTGCGCACGTTGTTGAGCGCCACTTCCGCGTGCGGCGTGAGCTGCGCGCCCTGCGAGCGCTCGATCTGGTGGAGGGCTCCCATGGCCTGCGCGATGGGCGCGCCCAGCTCCACGAGCTGCGGGGGAACATTGGGATCGCTCTGAAGAGCGTTGAGGCCTTTGGCGAGCGATTCTCGCGCAGATCGGGCCAGCGTCGTGGGGTCGGACACGGGGCGGTTCTCCTTGGGCTACGATGCTACGGCGCTCCATCGGCTTCGGAAACTTTTTTTCCGCCGCCGCGCCGGACTTCTTCTGCGATTCTCGCAGCGTTCCACACTTCTGGGGCATCCGTCCCTTCGCCGTCGTCGTCCGGCTCGGGCCTGGCGGCGCGCACCGCGATGGCGCCATCGCCGGTTCGAATGATCACCTGGGTTTCTCCCAGCACGGCGCATTCACCGGGCTCGAGCGCGCGCGGGTAGCTCTCCAGCGCCTCCACCTCGAGGAGCGCGACGGTGGGGGCGTCGTCGCCGTGGCCGATGCGGGTGAACGCTCCGGGCCAAGGTCCGGCCGCGCGAACCCGGCGCACGATGGCCGCGGTGGACGCGTGCCAGTCGAGCTCCAGGAGATCGTCGTCCGGCTGCGGCGCCTCGGTCGCCCGCGCGTCGTCCTGGGGCACCCGGGGGTACGGCTCGCCCTTCGCCTCGGCGGCCACCACCCGCCGCAGCACGCGGAGCGACGGCCGATCGAGCTTCTTCGCCAGGGTCCAGGCATTCCATGTAGGATGCACGGAAATGGTCTCCTGCGCGAGGATGGCGCCGGTGTCGTACGCCTCTTCGAGCACGTGGGCGGTCACCCCGGTCACCGGATCGCCGGCGTCGATGGCCCAGAAGTACGGGTCGGGCCCGCGATGTCGTGGCAGCAGCGAGGGATGCACGCCCAGGGCGCCGCGCGGCGCGAGCCGGAGCGCCTCCTTCGGTAGCCGCTTGGTCCAGAACCAACTCACCACCAGGTCCGGCGGCTCGGCGGCGAAGCGCTCCAGGAACGCCGCGTCCACCCGTGGCGTCACCGATACGCGCGCCTTGCCCAGCACGCGCCTTAGCCGACGCAGGCCGAGCGCGCCCTTCCGGCACACCGCCGCATGCACGATGGTGTGGCCGTCCCGATGAAGGAGCAGGGCCGCCAGCGGCAGCCCGAAGAAGGCGATGCGCAAAGGAGCTGGGCCCGACTCAGGCGTGACGTTCCACCGGCCCCGAGTTCACCGGATCGTCACCCATCATGCGCATCACGGCGCTCTTCACCGCGTGCTCCACCAGCTGCCACAGCTGCGCGCGGTCGGTGGAGCGGCCGAGGAAGCCGATGGGAATGCGGAAGCCGCCCTTGTCGCGGCGTCCGCCACCGTAGGCGCGACCCTTGTCGTCGTGGCCGAAGGCTTGCTCGAGCCAGGCCGCGGGGTCGACGCTGGGCGAGTGGGTGCGGAGCGACCCCTCGATGAAGCGCTCGCCCACCACGCCGTAGACGATGACGGTGTCGATGTCCTCACGGCGCACCAGGAAGTCGGCGGCCTGGGCGATGGTGTCGCGGTCGGTCTCGGAGACGAAGCCCACGCCGGAAGCGGCGAAATTGCGGCGCACCACCAGCCCGGTGAGGGACCGCGCGATGACGTCCATGGCCGAGGGCGCGATGGCCCGGCGCGAGAGATCGGTGAGCAGATCGCGGTCCACCGCCTCGGAGATCATCGCGGCGGCGCGGAAGTCTTGCGGCCGCGCCAGAGTGAAGTCGTCGGTGTCGGTGGAGAGGCCGTGCATGAGCGCCGTGGCCACCCGGCGGTCTTCTTCCACGTCGAGATCCAGCGGCGACAGCTCCGAGAGGTACTCCACGAAGATGGTCGCGGTGGCGCCCACGTCGAGCCGAAGGTCGACGAAGCGTCCCTTGGGGGGCTGGTTCGCGCGGTGGTGGTCGACGATGGTGAGGACCTCGTAGTCCCCGGCATCGGCCAGGTCCGGCTCCAGCTCGTGGGCGTCGACCAGCGCCAGGAAGTCCACGTCGCCCGCGTCGCGGACGCTCTTGATCTTCCGCATGTCGACGTTGAGCAGCTTCACCAGCGCGCGGTTCTCGCGGTGGCTGAGCTCGTGCGAGTACCCGATGGTGGTCTTCTCCACCCCCAGGCGCTGGGCGAGGTGGGCCTGGGCCAGGGCGCAGGCGATGCCGTCCGGGTCCGGGTGGCCACGCAGGGTGATGAGGAGGTGCTTCCCTCGGGCAGCGCTCATCGCCTCGACGAACGCCTTGGTGCGGTCGAGCGGCATTTGCGAGGTGATGGTCAGCTTGCGAACGGCTTCGCTCATGGAGGTCATTTTCGCCCTATCTGCGCCGAAGGTCGAGACCTACGGCAGTGGATCCACCATCCTACCTCCGGCACGGTCACTTTCGTGTGCCTATTCCTCGGGTTGGCGTCGCCCTCGGAATGACCGTGGCGGAGAGAAAGCGGTCCGTTGCCTTCTTTTGCGCCACCGAAAGCGCGATACACGGCGCCACCGGGCGCGAAGTGTTCTTCGTCCACGAGCTCCAGAAGCGTGCAAAGTGCACTGATGTCGACGCGAGCACGGCGTCGAAGGCGCGCGCGCGCCCGAGCGGTCCGGCCCCCGACGACCTGTTCATGCCGTAGTTTGGGACCATTTCGCCCTCTGGTGGTAAGGTCTGACGCGTCATGTCAGCGCGAAAATTCAAGGTCGGGGTGCTCGGTGCAACGGGGATGGTCGGGCAGCGGTTCCTCACGCTGCTGGAGGATCACCCCTGGTACGAGGTGACGCTGGTGGCGGCCAGCCCCTCTTCGGCGGGAAAGACCTATGCGGAAGCCGTGAAGGGCCGCTGGGCCGTGGGCGCCGCGCCGCCGCCGCGGGTGGCCGCGCTCACGGTGAAGAACGCCTCCGAGGTGGCAGCCATCGCCGCCGAGGTGGACTTCGTGTTCTGCGCCGTCGACATGAGCAAGGAAGAGACCGCGAAGCTCGAGGAGGACTACGCCCGCCACGAGACGCCGGTCATCTCCAATAACTCGGCGCACCGGCACACGCCGGACGTCCCCATGATGCTGCCGGAGGTGAACCCGGAGCACGCGGCCATCATCGAGGTCCAGCGGAGGCGCCTGGGAACCAAGCGCGGGTTCATCGCGGTGAAGCCCAACTGCTCGCTGCAGAGCTACGTGCCGGCGCTGCATCCGCTCATGGACTTCGGTCCGAAGCGGGTGGTGGTTTGCACCTACCAGGCCATCAGCGGCGCCGGAAAGACCTTCGAGACGTGGCCGGAGATGGTCGACAACGTCATTCCCTTCATCAAGGGCGAAGAGGAGAAGTCGGAGCGCGAGCCGCTGAAGATCTGGGGCAGCATCCAGGGCGACGCCATCGTGCCCACCAGCCGCGTGCAGATCTCCGCCCAGTGCATCCGCGTGCCGGTCTCCGACGGGCACATGGCCGCGGTGTTCGTGGAGCTCGAGACCAAGCCCTCACCGGAGGTCATCATCGAGCGCTGGAAGAGCTTCGTGGGTAAGCCGCAACAGCTGGAGCTACCCAGCGCGCCGCGCCCGTTCCTTCGGTATTTCGACGAGGAGAACCGGCCCCAGACCAAGCTCGACCGCGACGCTGGGAACGGCATGGGCGTGACCATCGGCCGCCTTCGCCCGGACGCGCTGTACCACTACCGCTTCGTGGCGCTCTCGCACAACACCGTGCGCGGCGCCGCCGGCGGCGCGGTGCTCACCGCCGAGCTGCTCACCAAAGAAGGGTGGCTCACCCCCCGCTGAACGGCGGGTGGTGCGAAAGCGCGGGGTCGTGATGCGTGTACTCCTCACGGGTTCGTCCGGCTGGCTGGCGCAAACGCTGGCGCCGCGGCTCGCTGCGCTGGGTCACCACGTGGTGGGGCTCGACGTGAAGCCCGGGCCCTTCACCACGGTGCTGGGCTCGGTGGCCGATCGCCCGCTGGTGGACCGCGTGCTCGCCGAACAGGGCATCGACGCGGTGTGCGCCGGGGCCCTCCACAAACCCGACATCGTACGTTACCCGCAAGCCGAATTCGTCTCGGTGAACGTGCAGGGTACACTGAACTTGCTGGAGGCGTCGGTTGCCGCCGGCGTGCAGCGGTTCGTCTTCACCTCTACCACCTCGCTGATGATCTCGAGCCGCATCCGGGCCGGGAAGGCCGGCGGCGCCGAGCGCGCGGCGTGGATCACCGAGGAGATGCAGCCGCTCGAGCCACGGAACATCTACGGCGTCAGCAAGCTGGCGGCCGAGCACCTGTGCCGCATGATGGCGCGCGAGCACGCGCTGCCGGTGGTGGTGCTCCGCACCGGCCGCTTCTTCCCGGAAGAAGACGACATGGCGCACGCCATCGAGCAGACCGAAGAGAACACCAAGGCCAACGAGTACCTGTTCCGGCGCCTCTCGGTGGCCGACGCCGCCGAGGCGCACGTCGCGGCGCTCGCTCGCGCGCCGGAGCTCGGCTTCGACACCTTCATCGTCTCGGCGCCCACGCCGTTTTCGCCGGACGACTGCGAGCAGTTGCTGCACGACGCGCCGTCGGTGGTGGCCCGGTACTTCCCGGCGTACCCGGCGCTCTATCGCAAGCGCGGGTGGACCATGTTCCGGTCCATCGATCGCGTGTACTCCGCCCAGCGCGCCGAAGACCGCCTCGGCTTTCGCGCCAAGACCGACTTCGCTGCGGTCCTGGCGACCCTGTAGAGCCCTATCGTGCGTCGCCGGCGGGGTTCTTCGCGTACCAGGCGACGATGCCTTCCATCTCCGGCTCGAAGACGCCGGGAGTCACCAGCGCCAGGATGCCCGCGCGCGCGTCGCTGCGATTCTCGAAGGTGTGGGTGACGCCTCCTGGCACCAGCACGAAGGCGCCCTTGCGTGCGTCGTGCCACACATCACCCACGAGAATGCTCATGGTGCCCTGGAGCACGTAGAACGCGTTGTCCTCCGGGTGCGCGTGGGCGTGGGGCCCTTCGGTGTTGGCCTCGAGCCACCACTCGGCGATCGAGTACCGGTCCTGGGTCTCGGCGCAGTCGGCCTTGAACACCGCGCGAATGCGGCCCATCTCGTACGCCCTGCCACCCTTGGGCGCGAGCACGATGGGCTCGCGAGGAGCTGCTTTCTTCGCCATGGCAGATAGTTTCTCATGGGAGAAACTATTGTCAATGCGAGCAATTATTTCTTGGTGTAGACCTGCTCCACCACGATGGTGCCGATGGTCGAGTAGAGCTTCAGCTCGGTGGCGGTCGCGGTGAACTCGCCATTCTCGGGCGCACCGGCGTCTTTGGCGGGGAACGCGCAGGTCTCGGTGAGGGTCACGGTGGTGCCCCGTACCGCAAACGTCGCAGTGCTCCGGGACTCCTTGCCCTTGTCGTCGGTGGTGAACGCGTTGAGTGCGTCGCCAGCCAGCTTCTCGATGGTGATCTTCGTCGCGATGGGAAACGGTGTTGCCGTCTTGTAGAGCGTGATGGCCGTGAGGGTGTACTTGCCTGCGGCGATGGTGCCGCCCTCGGCCGCCGGCGGATCGGCGGCGTTCGCCGTCGCGGTGATCAACGCGCCCTCCTGCGTCAGCGCGTTGCACTGGTTGCCGCCATCGCTGCCCGAGCTGCCGCTGGAGCTCGACGACGAGCTGCTGGACGACGAGCTGCTGCCGCCGTCCGTGCTGCCGGAGCTGCCGCCAGAGCTGGACGACGACGAGCTCGACGAGCTCGACGACGATACCGGGTCGGGGCTGGAGCAGGCAGCGCCGATGGCGAGGGCGAGGATCGACGCGGCGGAGGCGAGAATGCGAAGCTTCATTGGGGACCTCGAAAGCAAGTGGGAAGGGAACGGAGGGCAGTGTAGCCGAGCCGCGCCTCGGGGCCAGGACCGGCCCGCGCATTTCCGCCATGCTATCGTCGACCCGTGCGCAACTACCTCCGAGGGTTCCTCAGCCTGGCGGTCGCTCTCTCGCTCTCGCGCGTGGCGCAGGCCGATCAAACGCTGGTGTTCGATGGTGACGTGCCCGCCGGTGGCCCCGATCACTTCTTCGTGCCCTTCGAGGTGCCGGCGGGAACCGTGGAGATCGAGGTCCGCCACGACGATCTCTCGGAGGCCAACATCCTCGACTGGGGGCTCGACGATCCCAACGGGTACCGCGGATGGGGCGGCGGAACCACCGAGCCGGCGGTGGTGGGCGAGCGCGCTTCGTCGCGCGCCTACGTGCGGGGGCCGATTCCGACCGGCACCTGGCGCGTCATCGCGGGCAAGGCCAAGGTGGTCGCCTCGCCCGCCAAGTACCACGTGGAGATCGACCTCCGCACCGCGCCCAAGCTACCGCCCCAGGAGGGCAAGGTGCCGTACGCCGCGGCGGCAGCGCGCAAGACCGGGCGTCGCTACTACGCGGGCGACTTTCACACGCACTCGCTCGAGAGCACCGACGCTCGGCCACCGCTCGCCGAGATGGTGGCCTTCGCCAAGGGCCGCGGCCTCGACTTCATCGAGATCTCCGACCACAACACCATCACCCAGCTCGACGACTTCGACGCCGTGGGCAAAGCCTCGCCGGACTTCTTGCTGGTGCCCGGCATCGAGTACACCACCTATGCGGGCCACGCGAACGCCATCGGCGCCACGCGCTGGGTGGACCACAAGATCGGCCAGCCGGGCGTCACCATCGAGGGCGCGGCCTCGGCCATTCACGGGCAAGGCGCGCTCTTCGCCCTCAACCATCCGACCCTCGATATCGGGACCGCATGCATCGGGTGCGCCTTCAAGCAGCCGGTCGACCACGCGCAGGTGGACGCCATCGAGATCTCCACCGGCGGCGTGGTGCTCCTCTTCAAGCCCACCCTCGCGCTGTGGGATAGCTACCTCGCGGAGGGGCGTCACGTGGCGCCCATCGGTGGCAGCGACGACCACCAGGCGGGCAAGGACGCCGGCGGCTTTCAAGGTGGTATCGGCAGCCCCACCACCCTGGTGCTCGCCGACGAGCTCTCGGTGGCGGCCATCCTCGACGGCATCAAGAAGGGCCGCACGGTCGTGAAGATGGTGGGCCCCAAGGACCCGATGGTGGAGCTCGAGGCCGGACCGAAGGGCGCGGTTGCCGCGGGTGTGATCGGCGATACGGTGGCGGCGCGTGCGCGCACGTTCCGCGCCACCATCACCGGTGGCAACGTTCCCGACGCGGCGGCGCGCTTCGTGAAGAACGGCGAGATCCTCGACGAGGTGCCCATCACCGCCGATCCCTTCGTTCTGGAGCGCACCTTCGAGGCCCCGGCCACCGGCGAGGACCGCCTGCGCGTCGAGGTGGTGATCGGCTCGACCTTGCACACCGTCACCGGCCACATGTGGCTCCGCCGCGATCCCGCAGGCCCCGACGATCGCCCGGTGGCGGCCGACTCCGGCTGCCAGAGCGCCGGGGGCTCCGCCGATGGCTGGGCGACGGGCCTCCTCCTCGCGATTGTCACCTGTATGTTGCAAGCGCGTCGCACGCGCCGCTCTGCCGGGTAATCTCGCCCGAACTGGGGCGTTTTTGTCGGTGTAGCGATTGTGCCATGGCGCATTTTGCCGGAATCGTGACGGCGTTCGCCCAGTTCGTGAATAATGTAAGTTCCACCCACGATGAGCGCGCGAGATTCCAAAGAAGTGGGCGAACGCCCGAGCAAAGACTCGCATGCGCCTTCCAGCGTCCGAGGAAACGATGTGACCCCGGTGCCGGGGCTCGCGGCCTACGTGCCCACTTCGGTCGTCAACGGCCCAGCCTCCACTTCGTCGCCGGTCTCGGCCCATCACGCGTCGCAAGGGTTCGGCGAGGGCGGGTCCGACCTTCGCTCGCCTTCGCTCTACTTCAACCGCGAGCTCTCCTGGCTCGAGTTCAACCACCGGGTCCTTCAGGAAGCCGAGAGCGACTCGGTGCCGCTCTTCGAGCGGGTGAAGTTCCACGCCATCTTCGCGTCGAACCTCGACGAGTTCTTCATGGTGCGGGTGGCCGGCCTGAAGCAGCAGCTCACCGGCGAGGTCGACGACCTGGCAGCCGACGGTTTCTCGGTTCACGACCAGCTGGCGAAGATCTCCCGGCGCGTGCGCGAGCTGCTGAAGGACCAGTCGGAGTCGCTGGAGAAGACGCTCTTTCCCGGGCTCCGCGAGCAGGGCTACCTCCTGGTGAAGCCGTCGGAGCTGCCGGCCGACATGCTGGCGCACCTCGACGAGCGCTTCAAGAACGAGGTCTTCCCGATCCTGACGCCCATCGCCATCGACCCCGGGCACCCGTTCCCGCAGGTGCGCAACAAGAGCCTGAACCTGGGCGTCATGTTCCACCGCGACGGCAACTCCGACGCCGGCTTCGGCGTGGTGCAGGTGCCGCAGATGATTCCCCGGTTGGTGGAGGTGGGCACCCTCAAGGCGGAGAAAGAGCGTCCCAAGACGCTGTTCGTCCTCCTGGAAGACCTCATCGCCCGCCACGTGACCACCATCTTCCCCGGTGTGAAGATGCGTGGTGTATACACGTTTCGCGTCACCCGCAACTTCGACCTCGAGATCGACGAGGAAGAGG
>Ga0075163_10001644_pt1 | contig 30260 bp, 23 predicted proteins | sample JI1023141ADNA_FD_71478 | JGI IMG/M metagenome (GOLD analysis project Ga0075163, IMG submission 71478) | Wastewater effluent complex algal communities from Wisconsin, to seasonally profile nutrient transformation and Carbon sequestration -... | ecosystem: Engineered > WWTP > Effluent > Algae...
AAAATGGCCCCACAAATCGATACCACTACAATAAAAGAAACAAAACCAGTAAATCAAATTGTATATGTTACTGTAAAAACCTTCAATAACGTATTTGAAGAAAATGATAATCCAAATAGTAAGGTAATAGGTAAAAAATCTCTTAATGATGTGTTTATAAAAATTGTAGATGAAAATGATAAAAAAGTTGTAGAAGGATACACTGATAACAATGGTTTTTATTTTACAGAAATACCAAAAGATAAGTCTCTCAAGATACTTGGCGCTAAACTAGATTATTTGAATGCAACTAAAGAAATTAGTACAAAGAATTTAGTATTTCCTACTAATGAAAATACCTTGACAATTAATACTGAATTAATCTTGGATAAAATTTATGCGGATAAAGAAATTAACCTTGAAAACATTTATTATGATTACGATAAGTGGGATATTAAAGCTGAAGCCAAGCCTACACTTGATGCCTTAGTAAAAATCCTTATGGATAATCCGCAAATTAATATTCAGCTTTCTAGTCATACTGATTGTCGTGGTACAGAAGAATATAACGAGGAACTTTCTCAAAAAAGAGCACAATCTGTAGTAGATTACCTTATCTCAAAATCAATTTCTTCATCACGGTTAATCCCTAAAGGATATGGAGAGTCATTGCTTATAGATAATTGTCTATGTGAATCATGTACAGAAGAACAACATCAAACAAATAGGAGGACTACATTTAAGATAGTAAAGAGATAAATGCTGGTTTATATTTTTATTAAACCATAAAAATTTAGGTTTACAGTTTAATGACTTTGTGCATTGACGTGCTACTTTCACAAATAATTTTTAAGTAATATATTCCTGAAAATAAATCAGTTATATCAAGAATTTGTATTTCATTTGATTTGTTTGGCATAATTGTTTTGATTTTATCTCCACCTAAAGTTAAAACTTGAATTTCTCTTATTTCACTTTTATGATGTACAGAAATGTAACCATTGGTAGGATTTGGGTAGATGTAGGTTGACGATATGTTGGATTCTTCAGTGGAAGAAGTATTTAGTACATCAAATGAAGTAGTAAATAAACAACCTAAGGCATCAATAATTTGTACGACATAATTACCAGAAGATAATCCTGATACACATGGCGTTTTTTCAGTTTTTCCTTCCCAAATAATCTCCAAAGGTTCGATTGCTCCAAAAATATCAAGACAAATTTCTCCTATTCCATTATTATCAATATCGTGTTTTAATTGACCTTCTACCTTAATATCTGAAGTAGATGATATTTGGATGGATTCTGTGATTTTTTGGCAATTATTTTCATCTGTTATCGTCGCAAGGTATAATCCATTTGCAAGATGATTAATAGTTTCTCCTTCACCTACATTCCATGCAATATTATATACTCCTGTTCCTCCATCAACTTCAATACTTATGACAGCATTTGAATCAGTGTTACAAATATTTTCTATCACATCAGAAATTTGATACGTTATGGGCTTTATTTCTTTTATCGTAACTGTTGGTGAGACTCCTACACATCCTTCGGCATCTGTGATGGTAAGCATATAGTTACCACTGGGTAACTGAGTAACTGTATCAACAATGGTATTTTTAATATATTGGACCCCATGACTCCAGTTAAAATCAAAAGGTGACTTACCATTTATTACATTTGAGACAATCGATCCAATTCTGTCTTCGGAACATTTATTTTCTCTAATAATGTTTAGTTCCGACAAAATAGGAACATTATTATACGGTATAAATATAATTGGGATAGAAGATTTACATCCAAAAATATCATATGCTGTGACATTGTAGTTACCTGAAATAAGATCTGAAAAATTATCAATAGATATATCAGAGTGGCTCCAGGCGTAACTATAGTCTTCAGTACCTCCCTGGGTAATAAGTGAAACATACCCATTTTTACCAAGTCTACACATCGATGGTTGAATACTATCTATACTTATTTCAAATAGTTCTGGTTGTGTGACATCTACATCTAACGGAATAGACCTACACCCTAAAGCATCTGTAACCGTAAGAGTATACCTACCTGCAGCAAGATTAAATATGTCATCAGTTGTTCTGATTCCTGTCCATAAGTATGTGTATGGTGGCGTTCCTCCAGTAGAATTAGTTTTTATAGAGCCATTTGATTCCCCAAAACATCTGACATCTTCAATACTTACAGGTACAACTTTAATTGAATCAGGTGCTACAAGTTTAGTCGTTAAAAATGACTCACATCCATTCTGATCATAGACAGTTAATGAATAATCCCCAGCAGGAAGGTTTGTGATTAATCTTGTGGTATCTCCAGTATTCCATTGAAACCTATAGTTTCCACTGCCATTTTGCACAATTGCAGATATAAACCCATTTTGCATGCCATGACAGGTAGGGTGTTTTATAGATTCAATACCTGAAAGTAATGAAGGTGTATCATTGACAATAATTTTTGAGATACTCGCCGTACATAAATTGGCATCCGTTACGGTCACTGAATACTCACCTGCTTTGAGATTCATAACATTTTTTGTAAACGCTCCATTAGACCATAAATATGTGTATGGTGGATTATTGATATTATGTTCTATGGTAATTATTCCGTCGTTTATACCTTGACAAGTTGTATTTGCTATTTCTGAAATGACAATATTTAAGCTATTTAAAGCCTTTACATTAAGAAAGTCTGTTTTCTTTAAACAACCTCCAATATCCATTATTTCAGCATAATAAAATCCTTCTTTTATGTTATTAATAGTGTTACCAGTTTGGTTTTGACCTGGCCAAGTAACAGTGTAGGGCCCTGTACCACCAGAAATATTAAGCGAAATAGAACCATCAAAGCTACCATTACAACTAGCATCAATTATACTAGAAGTATACAGGATTGGATGAACATCTGCAGAATCATCTTCATTACCATTGCAATTTTCGTCTATACCGTTGCATTGTATTTCTGAAATGCTTGGGTTGATAGACGAGTTTTCGTCATCACAATCTCCTGATATTGATGCATAACCTTGAGGAAGTTCACTACTACAGATATCTATAAACTCATTTTCAATACCATAACCATCATGATCATTATCTACATAGAATCTTTTAAGACCATTTGCGAGTGTAGATTTATAAAATTCAATTTGATCTATAGCTATATCTGCTATTGGACCTTCACCAGAAGTACCCACAAATCTAAAAATCCCAGTCATACCATCATAAGGCGCTAATGATAAGGTTTCTCTTTTCCATTTGTCACCCTGATTTCCTGTAAGTGTGATTAATGGTGTCCACGTATTACGGTTGTCAATACTTAATTCAAGAACTAATGATTGTATATCAATTCCATACATATGGTAATAAAATGACATATCACATCCTGAAGCATTACTTTTAATGTCTATACATCTCGATATAAGCTCGACATTGTTCTTTTCACCACAAAGAATAGGGTTATTTTCGACATATAAATATTTTCCAATTCCTGAGATATCTGTGGTAGGACCAGTGTTATCAGTATCAGTTTTTCCATTCCATATGATCCAGTCTTGACTACTTTCTTCTTTGGCATTAAACCAAATTGGCGCATTAAAATTACATGCTACAGCACAACCTTCTACACATTTACTGTAAGAATCGAATGATTCTCTAAGTGTAATAGATTCACAAGTTGTGGTGAAGAAAAGTTTACAACTTTCGATAGAATTGGAATTTGAACATCTTGCTTCTATGGTAAGTTCGTAATCTGTGTTTGGTAGTAAGTCTCTCAATATTTTTAAGGAAGGGTTTTGTTCTTTGCAATTTATAGTCAATTCATTAATTTTAACACCATCTCTACTTAGATTAAATATCACAGTTGTACAAGAACCGTAGCTATCCCAATCAACCATGGCACTATTATTACCGATGTTTTTTACTACAAAATTTTCTGGAACTACGCATTTTTCTCTGTTAAACTTTATTTCAAAATATTTAAGGTTACCAGCATCTTTCAAAGCTCTATCAAAAAAGACTAATTTCCATCTTCCTTGTGATTGAGTCCCATTCGCTAAGCCACTGATTTTCTCATCAGGAACAAATGAACCAATAAACGGTGGTCGACTATCTTTTATTTTCTCACAAGCATTCTGATTAAATGAAGTTACGTTTACACAAGTAAGATCCTGTATGTCACCAAAGTTATTAGTAATGGTTCCATTATGATTTGACAATGTAATCATATCTCCAGATGGTGATTCTAGTCCAATTTTTAAATCAGCAGGCCAGCCATGTTCGAGAATCATATCTACGGATTCTATAAAGATATCTTGACCTAAAAGTCCTGCTTCATTTATATCAATAAAAAAAGTTTCAGTTCCATTATCCTTTATCGGAAGATTGGTAGGGCAGGGAGTTGGATTTGTAAATACGGTGGTGAATATTGCAGGCCCAGTCCACACACTTTTGTTTGTTTCATTACACACTGTTCGTACATAGACTTCATAAGATGTTGCGGGTTTTAAATTTTCAAGGATATATTGTTTAGATGTGATTAATGGCGTTGTAGCTTGAGATGTCCGAGTTTCGCCACGTTCTACAAGTTCTAATTCCCAGCCAAGTGGTGATGTATTTGTATCTGCCCACCTGACGTTAATGGATGTTGTAGTTTGCGTATTAAATGAATTGAAAAATGGTTGTTTGCAAGATTGACTAGATAAAGGAGCGATATTTTGATATAGTCCTAGGTAAATGAAAAACAAGATTTTTGTTAAATTAACGTACATACACCATTGTTTAGATGTCAAAATTAAGTATTTTAAAGGACACTGATGACAAAGCTTAAAATTTATTTAAAACAAACAAATTAGCTGTTGATACATTATGATTTTTATGATATTTTTCGTATTTTTGCACATTGTTTTTAAAAATATAATATTAAATACGTAAATGGCTAATGATCAACGAATTATCCCGATAAATATCGAGGACGAAATGAAGTCATCCTACATAGATTATTCTATGTCAGTCATCATTTCAAGGGCACTCCCTGATGTTAGAGATGGGTTGAAACCGGTACATAGACGGGTACTTTATGGGATGTCAGACCTTGGACTAGCATATGGTAGAGCGCATAAAAAATCGGCAAGAATTGTAGGAGAAGTATTGGGTAAATATCACCCGCATGGTGATTCATCAGTCTATGATGCTATGGTGCGTATGGCACAGGATTGGTCTCTTAGATATCCCCTTGTGGATGGTCAAGGTAACTTCGGCTCAATGGACGGAGATAGTCCAGCGGCAATGAGGTATACTGAGGCAAGACTTTCTAGAATTAGTGATGAAATCCTTGCAGACATCAATAAAGAAACGGTTGACTTCAGATTGAATTTTGATGATTCTCTTGAAGAACCAACGGTGTTGCCTGCACGAATTCCTACACTTTTAATCAACGGAGCTTCAGGTATTGCCGTAGGTATGGCTACCAATATGTTGCCACATAATTTGTCAGAAGTTATAGCAGGTACAAAAGCAGCTGTAGATAATCCAGAAATCACCATCGATGAATTGATGGAATACATCAAAGCGCCAGATTTTCCTACAGGTGGTACTATCTACGGATATGCAGGTGTAAAAGAAGGATTCCATACAGGTAGAGGAAAGGTTATCGTACGTGGTAAAGCAAGTATCGAAAATAGTGCAGGTGGAAAGGAAACCATCATCATCACAGAGATTCCTTATCAAGTAAATAAGGCTGGCCTTGTAGCAAAGATTGCTGAAATGGTCAATGATGGAAAGATAGAAGGTATCACAGATATTAGAGATGAGTCAGATAGAAAAGGACTTCGTATCGTAGTAGAAGTGAGAAGAGATGCCATGGCAAGTGTTGTTTTGAGTAAGTTGTACAAATTTACACCTTTACAGACTTCTTATGGTATCAATAATATCGCTTTGGTCAATGGTAGGCCTAAGGTGCTTAATCTCAAAGATTTAATTGAAGAATATATCAAGTTTAGACTTGAAGTTATTGTTCGTAGGACTCAATACGATTTACGTAAAGCAGAAGAAAGAGCCCACATCTTAGAAGGGTTACTTATCGCCTTGGACAATATTGATGAAGTTATCAGAATCATCAGAAACTCCAAAACGGTAGAAGACGCTAAAGATGGTTTGATCGAAGCGTTCAAATTTAGTGAAATTCAGGCAAAAGCCATCTTGGAGATCAGACTTCAGAGATTGGTTAGTCTCGAGATAGATAAAGTAAGAGAAGAGTACAATGAAGTATTAGCTAAAATCGAATATTACAAAAGTATTCTTGCAAGTGAAAGCCTTCAAAGAGAAATCATCAAACAAGAACTTGATGAAATCAATGAAAAATATGGTGACAAACGTCGTACTGACATTTCTTATGCAGATGATGAAATCAGTATTGAAGACCTTATTCCTAATGAAGAAGTTGTCATAACAATCTCTCACTTAGGTTATGTGAAGAGAACAAAAACGGATGAGTTCAAACAACAAAGCCGTGGTGGCAAAGGATCTAGAGGCGCAAAAACAAGAGATGCCGACTTTGTAGAGCAAATGTTTATAGCCCATAATCACAATTATCTGTTATTATTCACTGAGCAAGGAAGATGTTTCTGGTTAAGGGCATTCGAAATACCTGAAGCAAGCAAAACATCTCAAGGCAGAGTTATTCAAAACTTACTTGCCATTCCACCTGATGATAAAGTTAGGGCTTATATCAAGATTGAAAACTTAAATGATGAAGAGTTTATCAATAATAACTACATCATTTTCTGTACTAAACAAGGTATGGTTAAAAAGACAATCGTAGAAGCTTTCTCTCGCCCACGTACTAATGGTATCAATGCGATCACTATCAATGAAGGTGATACATTGCTCGAGGCAAAACTGACTTCTGGTATTAATGAAATCATCATAGCAAATAAAGAAGGTCGTGCAATTAGATTTAATGAGTCCAAAGTAAGACCAATGGGTAGAGGCGCAGCAGGTGTAAAATCAATGAAACTTGGATCTGACAAAGATGAAGTGATTGGTATGATCTCTGCAGACCCAACAAAACCTGAGTTTTCTGTATTTGTGGTTTCTGAAAAAGGAAATGGTAAACGTTCTCCATTAGAAGATTACAGGATCACAAATAGAGGCGGAAAAGGTGTCAAAACCATCAACATTACTGAAAAAACTGGTCAATTAATTGCAATCAAATGGGTAAGTGAATTTGATGACTTAATGATAACAACCCATGATGGTATTATTATTAGGACGCCAGTTTCTTCACTCAGGGTCATGGGTAGAGCGACACAAGGTGTGAAAGTGATAAGAATCCAAGATAAGGAATCCATCGCAGATGTTACAGTGATCAGTAGAGAAGAAAGTATCGACGAAGAAGAATAATCTTCAGCGTAAACATAGTTAATAGAGGCCAGTAGATTTGATATTTACTGGCCTTTTTTGTTTAAGTAATGACAAAAATCATCAAGTTTTACTTCAAAAAATATCTTTCATTTTGAACTGATGTAATAAACAATCGTTTAAATAAGATAATTTTAACGCTTTAAAGTATATTTTTAACATTTATTAAACGATTTTTATAGCCTAAATTCGTCTTAATTACGAAAAAGTATGTTAGCCAAATATATTTTTTTATTTTTGTCACATAATTAATAACTTTTAACATTAAACGATGAAACAATTTTTTTTAAGTGCACTTTTAATCTTGGTCTCCCTGTCAATAGTGGAAGCGCAAGAATATAAAAAACAGCTAAAAAATGCAAACAAAAGTCTTGGTAAATACTATCTAGATCCAGTGGCTAATAAAGCATTATTGACAGAAGCAACAGCTTCTATTGATCAAATATTTACTGCTGCTGATGCGCAAGCAGATCCTGAAGCATGGAATAGTAAAGGTCAGATTTATAATGAAATAGCTAGAACTGAAATCAACAAAAAAGTAGTAGACCCAGCTTATGTTATTACAGCACCGGATGCTTCATTAATTGCTTATGACGCATTCCAAAAAGCAATATCTTTGTCTATCAAAAAGTCACATACCAAAGATGCATTGGCTGGTATCAAAGAAAATGAAGAGCACCTTAATAATGTAGGAATATTCCAATTCCAAGCTCAAGATTACAATAATGCTTTTAAAAGTTTTTCAACAACAATTAAAGCCTACGAAACACTAAAAGCAAATGGTGAAGCAAGTAGATTGGATGATGCTGTTATAAATAATGACCAGACATTTTATACAGGTGTATGTGCTTATTTCGGAGATAACAAAGAAGCGTCAATTCCTTATTTTGAAAAACTTTATGCAGCAGGTAAAGCACAACCATTGGTTTATGAAGGTTTATTTAATCTGACTGCAGAGAAAGATGAAGCAAAAGCAATGACATATTTATCAGAAGGAAGAGCAGCAAATCCAGATGATAATGGATTACTTTTTGCCGAAATCAATTACTATTTAAAAGTAGGTAAATTAGATCTTTTGACGGATAAATTAAAAGCTGCAATAGCTAAAGAACCTGATAATATCTCTGTTTATACCACTCTTGGAAATGTGTATGATCAATTAAATCAAAAAGAAAGAACTGCTGGCAACATTGAAAAAGCAGATGAGTATTTTACACTTGCGTTTGAAAAGTATGCAGAAGCTTTAGCAAAAGACCCTAAAAATTTTGATGCCACTTACAGTCAAGGAGCTCTTTATTACAATAAAGCGGCAAGTATGACTGCAAAATTGAATGAATTAAGTAATGACTATTCAACTGCAGGTACCAAAAAATATAATGCAATAAAAGCAGAAATGGATGGATACTTTAAACAGGCTCTTCCGTTTTTCCTTAAAGCAGAAGAATTAAGTCCTAAAGACTTAAACACAATGGTAGCCCTTAAAGAAATTTATGCGAGAGAAGGGCAATTAGAAAAATCAGCAGAATACAAAGCAAAAATGGAAGCTGCTGGCGGTCAATAAAATGAACATCATATTCAAATAAATAAAAAAGGGATTCAAAATCATTTTGAATCCCTTTTTTTATTTACGCCATTTTTGCTTAATATTTACCAAACATTCACTTCGTGTTGGATATCAATGTAAAACTTTTTGAAAACGGCTCCTTTTATTTCTAACGATAAATTATAAATATCGCGTCCTTTACTTCCACCATAATTGACTAATACCAAAGCTTGGTCTTTATGTACTCCGTAGGTGTCGTATTTTTTTCCTTTGTAACCTAACCTTTCTATTAACCATCCTGCTGGAATTTTTACAGTTCCATCTTCTTGAGGAAAGGAAGGTACATCAGGATATGAAGCCACAAGATTGTCAAACTGGGAGGAAGAAATCACAGGATTTTTAAAAAAACTTCCTGCATTTCCCACTTTTCTAGGGTCTGGAAGTTTTGATTGTCGTATCTCAATGACTGCTTCTGATACATCTAAGATAGTCGGTTTTTCAATATTTTTTTTATTCAGAACATCTTTTATTACGCCATAATCAATGTTCAGTATATGTTTGTTTTTTTTCAATATATAGCAAACATGGGTTATAAAATATTGATCTTTTAGTTCGTTTTTGAATACACTTTCACGATATCCAAATTTACATTCATATTTAAAAAAAGATTTTCTCACACCTGTCTCGAGATGAATAGCACTAAGACTATGAAATACAGACTCTTGTTCTACACCATATGCGCCGATATTTTGCATAGGCGCAGCGCCCACACTGCCTGGAATGAGCGATAAGTTTTCTACACCACCAAGTCCATGAGAAATCGCCCAAAGAACAAAGTTGTGCCATTTCTCTCCAGCACCTACATTTACCATCACCCGATCATCATCTTCATCTACAATCTCAATACCTTTGATTTCATTTCGAAGGACATAGGCATCGATATCTTCTGTAAGTAGAATATTTGATCCTCCACCCATTATTTTCAAAGGGCTTAACTCTTCTACCAACACTTCATACAAGTCATTTTCTGAATGAATTTGTATAAATCCTTTAGCGTTCACATCTATGCCAAAAGTATTGTAGCTTTTTAGGTTTTGGTTTTGTTTGATTTGCATTTATAAAAGATTGTTCTAAATACTAAAGTTCACTTTCTGGACTTGTGATTTTTTTTAACATTGGTCTGTTAAAATCATATTGAAGCCCGATATTTAGTGTATTTGCTTCTAAATCAGGATTAAAACCATATCTCACGATACCGTGTGCAGTAAAACCACTCAATCCAAAACCATAACCAGCTTGAACTATGTAGGTCAGAAAATAGTCACGCTTTAGTCCTTTAGCTCTGAACTCATCTTTGATGCCATATAGTTCAGTTTTACTGTATTGTATACCTCCACCAATACTAAATCCCATTTTCCCTTCTCTGTCAAATGTACTTAGTCCTTTAAAATTTAATTTTCCCATAATAGGAAACGCTACAGTTCCTAGTCCTTTAGACTCACTAGAATTGACCCCTAAAAAACCAAAAACTGCTTGTGCTTCTGCTGAGAATGACATTTTTGGCCCACCAATCCAAATTTTTGGACCAACACCAAGATTCAATATGGCACTACCAGATGATCTTGATGAGTTATCACCTACTAACTTTGGGTTGACATAGCGATGATAAAGATCATTACTTGCAGTAAAACCATATCCAAACTGTCCGAAACTTTTTAATTGACTAAGCGTCAATATTAGGATTATTATTGTTTTAAGTTGCATCTGTTTATGTTGAATTATAAGATGTTTAAAATACAAAATTGTTAAACGAAACAATCAATATACAAAGTATAACCATCAAATAAGTAAATTTGTTACGTATTAAATTCAAATTGTAATCGTGCTAATGCGCTATAAGTCCCTGTTTCATTTTCAATAAGTTCTGAATGGGTACCTTTTTCTATAATCTTACCTTTATCAATAACGTAAATACAATCGACTTCTCTAATGGTAGCAAGTCTGTGGGCGATAATAATAGATGTTCTATTTTCCATTAATAAATCTAGGGCGTCTTGAACAAGTTTTTCTGATTCAGCATCTAGAGAAGATGTCGCTTCGTCTAGAATGAGTATTTTTGGATCTTTCAAGATAGCACGTGCTATGGCTATTCGTTGCCTTTGACCACCTGAGAGCTTGATACCTCGTTCACCTACAATTGTGTCTAGTCCATCAGGAAAAGAGTCTATAAATTCCCAGCTATTTGACTGTGTTGCGGCCATTATTATTTCTTCTTCAGTAGCCAAGGGTTTTCCGTAAGAAATATTTTCTCGGATAGTACCACCAAACAAAATGACTTCTTGTGGCACAATACCAATATTTTGTCTGAAAGCAGTTAAGTCTAAATCATTTATATTTTTATTATCTAAAATTATTTGACCTGATGAAGGATTGTAGAACTTTAAGAGTAATTGAACAATTGTAGATTTTCCACTTCCACTTTGGCCTACGAGTGCAATTTTTTGACCAGCTTTTATGTCAATATTGATACCTTTTAGCACTTGCATATCTTTTCGGGTAGGGTAGGCAAATTCAATTTTTTGAAAAGAAATATCTCCAACAATTTTTAATTGTGATGCTTCATTATTTTTACTTTTACTAATATCAAATTCAGACGGAGTGCCTAGAATTTCAAAAATTCTTTCCGTTGCAGCGACCGCACTAATGACTTGTGTGTAGAGTGTACCAAAACTTGCAATTGCACCACCCAACACACCAGTAAACAAAATAAACGTAAACAAATCACCGGCTTCCATTTTGTTTTCTTCTAATAGGAGTGCGCCTTGCCACAAAATATAGAAGATGCCACCAAATAATATAGTAATGATGAATGTGAAAAATAGGCCCTTCATTTTTGCTGAACTTAGTGATATCTTTACCACAGTGTCTACAGATTTACGATATCTGATGGATTCAAACCACTCATTGGCAAAAGATTTTACGATAGTAAATGACTGAAACGTTTCTTCTACGATTGTATTTGTTTTGCCTAGCTCTGTTTGACGATCCTTTGCTAATTTACGTATATATTTCCCAAAAAACATTGCCAGTAATACAATAGGTGGAAATGTCATCAACATAATTAATGAAAGGTCTGGCATCCAATATATTATCAAAATAATCCCTGTAATCATAATCACTATTTGTCTGATAAACTCAGCCAATGTGATGGAAAAAAGTGACTGAAGTTGTTCAACATCGGAAGTGATTCTGCTGGTCAATTCACCCACTCTGTGTTCTTCAAAAAAAGTGACTGGTTGAGTAAGGATTTTATCATATAGATCTTTTTTCAAATCTGCCATACCTTTCTCTGAGACAATTGCAAAGAAAACTGTCCTGAAATAGCTCAAAGTACCTTGTACTACCAACAATCCCAAAAACACCCACCCATATTCGCGTACGCTTAGTCCTAAGTTTAACTTTGTCTTCTCGCCAATTGCCTGGTTTGCCATATCTCCTGGTAATCCCATCAAGCCCATGAATATTAAACTTCCAAGCACTAAAAAGACCATTGCCGCTACAAAATATTTCATATATGGCTTGATATAACGGAATATTTGAAGCGAGTTTTTTATGGATTGTTTGCTTAGTTTGGGCTTTGCATTTTTCTCTTCCTTTAATTCTGACATTCACTAATTAATTAAGTGACAAAAATAGTGCTTTTATAAGTCATATGTAGACATTTTGAATATTAAAATTTTATATGTGACAAAATAATTTAAAAATAAATGATAAAATTAGACAACTAGAAACATGTTTTTTAGTTCTAAAGTATAATTATTGTTAATTTCATTCAATTTTAGTAAATTCTTTTTGATGTAAATACACTTCTTATATTAAAATAATGATACCTTTGCGGCGCTATTTACAGATTCTTGTGATTTGTATCATTGGTAAACATAAAAATACATTTAAATGTCAACTTATTTAACAGAAGAAAAGAAGAATGAAATCTTCGCAGAGTATGGTGGTGGAGCTGCTAATACTGGTTCAATAGAAGGTCAGATTGCCCTTTTTACATTTAGAATTAAGTCTCTTTCTGAGCACTTAAAAGACAACAAAAAAGATATGTCTTGTAAAAGAAGCATGTTGACTTTGGTAGGTAAAAGAAAAAGATTACTTAAATATCTTGCTAGTAAAGATATTCAGAAGTACAGAGACTTGATTGATAAATTAGGTATCAGAAAATAATAATTCAAAAGAGCGGTGGAAATTTTCATCGCTCTTTTTTTTTGACTTATTGTTTACTACAAATTAAAATTATTAACTATATTTGCACATCATTTAATATTGGTCACAACTAGGACATCGCCTCCCGTCTGTGTTGTTGCCACAAAAATGTTGTTTTGTTTTTGATTAATGGGTGATATTATTATCCTACAATCATATGCTTTACATCATTTTTCAAAACGTTTTAGATTCATTTATAAAATATTCAATTCATTTTTATGGGAAATATCATTCCTACTTCGACTTCATTCAGACTTCCTGACGGTAAGGAAGTGACTATTGAGACTGGCAAACTTGCCACTCAAGCACACGGCTCTGTAGTAGTTCGTGTAGAAGATACTATGATCTTGGCTACAGTAGTAGCAAGTCCTGAAGCAAAACCAGACCAGTCTTTTTTTCCATTGTCAGTAGACTATCAAGAAAGGTTTGCAGCAGCAGGAAAGATTCCTGGGAATTTTTTCAGGAGAGAAACAAGACTTTCTGATTACGAAATTTTGATATCAAGGCTTGTGGATAGAGCAGTTCGTCCATTATTCCCAGATACATTTTTAAACGAGACTCAGATCATCATCAATTTGATTTCTGCGGACTCTAAAAATATGCCTGATGCATATGCAGCACTTGCAGCTTCGGCAGCTTTGGCTGTTTCTGATATCCCTTTTGATGGACCAATATCAGAAGTGAGAGTTGCAAAAATAGGTGGGAAATACGTTGTAAACCCAGAAAGAGACCAATTAGCAACTGCTGATTTAGATCTAATTGTTGCTGCTACTATCAAAGACGTAATGATGGTAGAAGGTGAGGCAAATGAGTGCCAGGAACACGAAATCATTGAAGCAATCAAAATAGCACACGAAGCAATTATTGTTCAATGTAATGCTCAGCTACAACTTGCACAGTTAGTAGGCGAAAAAGCTACTATAAAAAGAGAAGTAATTGTTCCAGAAGTAGATGCGGAACTTAAAGAAATGATTTCAGCACTTGCTAAAGATAAAGTTTATGAAATATCTGCATCAGCTTTGGATAAACATGCGAGAAAAGATAAATTTAAGGAAGTCGGTAAATATGTCAAAGAAACCATTTTGGAGCAAAAAGGGGAAGAGTATTTGACAGAAAAAGCAATTTTGATCTCAGAATACTACGACAAACTTAAGAAAAATGTCATTAGGCAGATGGTTCTTGATTCAGGTGTTCGTCTTGATGGCAGAAAACTTGATGAAGTCAGACCTATTTGGTGTGAGGTGGATTATCTCCCTGCAGCACACGGAAGTGCGATCTTTAATAGAGGAGAAACGCAATCATTGACGTCAATGACTTTGGGTACCAAGTTGGATCAGATGTTGATAGACAATGCTTTAGATCATTACAATGAGAAATTTATTCTTCATTATAACTTCCCGGGGCTATCAGTTGGTGAAGTAAAACCCAATAGAGGTCCAGGTAGAAGAGAAGTTGGCCACGCAAATTTGGCAGGTAGATCTTTAAGGAAAGTGTTACCAAAAGAAATGCCTTATACCATTAGAATTGTATCAGATATTCTAGAGTCGAATGGTAGTTCTTCCATGGCTACAGTTTGTGCAGGTTCGTTATCGCTTATGGATGGTGGTATAAAAATTTCAGCTCCTGTATCGGGAATTGCCATGGGTATGATTGCAGAAGGTGGTAGAGTGGCTATTTTGTCTGATATTCTTGGTGATGAAGATGCACTAGGAGATATGGACTTCAAAGTAACTGGTACAACCAAAGGTATTACTGGTTGTCAAATGGATATAAAAGTAGATGGATTACCATATGAAACTTTGGAGAAAGCCCTTGCGCAAGCGAGAGAAGGAAGGCTTCATATCTTGGGAGAAATGGACAAGGTGATAAGCGCACCTAAAGATGATCTCAAACCACATGCACCAAGAATGGTTGAAATCATTATTGATAAAACATTTATCGGAGCTGTAATAGGACCTGGTGGAAAAATAATTCAAGAGCTTCAAGCCAAAACTGGAACTATAATTAATATCGAGGAAGTGGGTGATAAAGGTGTTGTTACTATTGCAAGTACAAATGCTGATGGGCTTAATGCAGCAAGAGCGGCTATTGCAAAGATTACATTCACACCGAGTGTAGGTGAAGTTTATGAAGCAGAAGTTGAATCATTGATGCCATATGGAGCTTTTGTAAAGTTCTTTGGTCAAAGCGGATTACTTCACGTATCTGAATTGTCTCATGCTAGGGTAGAAGATGTAAGTACAGTATTGAAAGTAGGAGAAAAAATCCAAGTCAAAATTATTGGAACTGATCCGAAAACTGGAAAGTTGAGATTGTCAAGAAAAGCATTATTAGATAATCCTAAGGGTAATTGATATATTGTAGAAGTTGTCCTAACCGACACATTACAAAATAGAAGTTTGAATCCCGATGATATTAATTTATTGTCGGGATTCTTTTATTTTACGCACATTCGAAATATTGAAAAGTTAGCAATGTTTCTATTAAATTACGAAATTGTAATTAATTACTCCACTTTGGTGCAAATACAAACTTCCCTATTTCGTCTAGGGCCTTTATAAAATATATCAATTGTCCTAGTATGTCTTTTTCCCATGATATCCATTACCCTATACACGCCTTCCCACCTACAATCAGAAAGTCTTATTTTTGAATGTAAAGGATATTTTTCCAACAAATCAGGTGAAATTGCAAGGAATTTTCCCTTTATTTTTGTGGTTCTATATCCGGTTGCAGTTCTACCATTGATCTTGTATGTTAATACATCTACTGTGTCTTGTGATGTTTCTATCTCTTGGCTTTTTAGAATCATTGGGGCAAAAATAATCAAACCCAGACACGTTATAAATTTAAAGCTTTTCATATCATGTTGTAAATCTTCATTTTAGATCAATCATGCAAACAGTGTTCCTGTCACACTTGGTGGTACTTTGCCTATATGTTTATAAGCTTTTGCTGTAGCTTCTCGTCCTCTTGGTGTACGTTGTAGATAGCCTTCCATAATTAAGAAGGGTTCGTGCACTTCTTCGATCGTACCTGCTTCTTCGCCTACTGCGGTAGCAATGGTACTAATTCCTACGGGTCCACCTTTGAATTTCTCAATGATAGCTGTCAAAATTCTATTATCCATTTCGTCTAGTCCACTTTCATCCACATTAAGTGCATCTAGACCAAACCGAGCTATTTCTTTATCAATGCTACCATTTCCTTTAATTTGGGCAAAATCTCTGATTCTTCTCAACAAGGCATTGGCGATACGTGGAGTACCTCTGCTTCTTCTCGCTATTTCATTGGCACCATCTTCATCGATATGGACATTTAGAATTTCTGCACTTCTGAAAATGATCTTTTTTAAGGTAGGCACATCGTAATAATCCAACAAAAACGATATACCGAATCTTGCTCGCATTGGAGCTGTCAAAAGTCCCATTCTAGTAGTAGCGCCTACCAGTGTAAATGGGTTTAAGTTGATCTGAATACTCCTTGCATTAGGTCCAGAATCTATCATTATATCAATACGATAATCTTCCATTGCGGAATATAGGTATTCTTCTACGACGTTATTCAAACGATGGATTTCGTCTATAAAAAGTACGTCTCCTTCTTCTAGACCAGTTAACAAACCTGCTAAATCACCAGGTTTCTCTAAAACAGGGCCTGAAGTAATCTTCAGATTTGTGGCAAGCTCATTTGCTATGATAAATGAAAGAGTTGTTTTACCTAGTCCTGGTGGACCATGGAGTAAGACGTGATCAAGAGCTTCTTCACGCATTTTTGCCGCCTGAATGAAAATGTTAAGATTTTCGACTATTTTTGGCTGACCACTAAAATCATCTAAGCCTTTGGGTCTAAGTGCTTTTTCGACTTGTTTGTCTTCAGGCTTAAAATGGGCTTGGGTAGGGTCTAGATTTTCATTCATTTTTTCCTAATCTATGATATCAGGCAGAAAATGAAGTGCCGCATCCACAAGTTTCCTTAGCATTAGGATTGGAAAATGTAAAACCGCGATTGTTTAATCCGTCTACCCAATCAATCTCCATTCCTAATAAATATATAGCATGAGATTTTTCCATAAAGACTTTAAATCCATCTATTTCATGGATTTCATCCTTTTCTTTTTGAACATCAAAACCCAGCACATAACTGAAACCTGAACATCCACCACCTTTTACGCCAATACGAAGTCCATGCTCTGATGTGAGATTTTGTTCTTCATGAATGCGTTTGAGTTGATTCAATGCGCCTTCTGTTAATGTGATAGGTTGTATTTTTGTTAATGTATCTGTAGACATTATATATTATGGTTTAGATTATGATAATGCAAAATTAAGCATGTTTCACTAAAAAAATGAATTATACAAGATATTTGAATCAATTAACGCATTTTTTTAAGAAATTGTTCATTCTATTTAAATTAGACTAACTATAAATAATTTATGCAAGTATAATATATTTATTTTGGAATAAAATGATTGTTGTTTAGTAAAAAACATAAAACTTTGATTCCGTCTAGTAAGTGGAACTTTAATTCCTAATCCATATTTTTATCGAATTAAAAAAGTGGTAAATTTGATTAAATTAGGGATAATATTTTATGATCTAAAGTGTCTTAATCCGTTTTCTACAAAGATATTTGTGTTCTTTATTACATTAAAAAATATATGTATTTAATATGTTGATATTGAGTATTATATCCTTATAATAAGTGCAAAAACATGCTAGTAAAAACTATCGATTTACACTAAAATGGAATAAAAAATAACATTGCGGCATAAAAAACTTGGCAGTATATTTGCAACTGTAGGACTTTGGGTTCCATTTTATGAAACCAGTTAAATTTTTGTAAAACTTTATATAGTTATATTGATTTATTAATATTAAATCGCAGAATAATTGTTATTTTGCAGTCTATTCGTTCTGAATGTTTTATGTGTTTTTGTTGTAATAAATTTAAAATATTAAATTCGTGGAAAGTTTTTTGGAAATATTAAAGTATTCAATTCCTGCATTAATTGTTTTTGCAACTGTTTTTTATTTATTTAGGAATTTTTTGAACCAACAATATCAATTGGAAGACCTTAAATTTCGACAAAGTCAATCGAAAGAAGTTCTACCTTTAAAATTGCAAGCTTACGAAAGATTGATGATGCTTTGTGAACGCATTTCTTTAGACAACCTTACTTATAGGATGGTGAATCCAGAAATGGGTGTAAAAGAATTGCGCAATAGTATGTTGATAGCTATCCAACAAGAGTATGAGCATAATATTACGCAGCAAGTATATGTGAGTGAAAATCTGTGGAAGATCATTAAACTTGCCAAAGATCAAATGCAAAACATCATATCAAGTGCTGATGGCAATAATAATTTTGAGTTTCTTCAAAACATTACTAAAATAATGGAAGAGTCAAAAACAGACCCAGCTGCCTATGCAAAATCAGCAGTTAAAAATGAAGCTCAGTTATTAGTTTAATTCAATCACCACCTATGCGTTCATACCAATATTATATCATTTTAATATCTTTTCTATTACTAAGTACATCATGTGCAAAAGTTAATCATGTTGCCGACGTAAATAGCAGAAATTATCGGATTGAAAAGGCATCTTTTCCAGTAGACACTAAAGTAGCTTCGATGATTGAGCCATACAAGGCAAAATTGGATGAAACAATGAATGATGTTATTGGATATAATGAAGTAGAATTAACCAAAGGAAAGCCAAATTCAGGTTTGACAAATTGGTTTTCAGATGTTCTTTTAGAAGAGTCTCAAAAATTGGTGACAGAAAAAGTAGATTTTGCCATTCAGAACTATGGCGGTATTCGAATACCCGTTTTGGCTCAAGGTAATGTTACGGTAGGCAAAATATATGAATTGATGCCTTTTGATAACTTGATGTATATTCAAGAACTTTCAGGTAGTGTTGTTCTTCAATTATTTGATAAAATCGCTGAATCAGGAGGATGGCCAATTAGTCATTCAGTAAGTATGGACATAGCTTATGGGAAGGCAAAAAATATATTTATAAATGGTATAGCTTTGGATACAGCCAAAATGTATGTTGCTGCAATACCTGATTATATAGCGAATGGTGGAGACAATATGATCTTTCTCAAGGGTGTTAAGACAACAAACACAAATGCTTTGATCAGAGATTTGTTGATTAACAATATCAGGTTTCATACTTCTCAAGGCAGGAATATTAAGTCAAATCCTACACCAAGGATAAAAGATTAGGACACTGTCAATATAAGAAGGTGATTTTAATGGTTTTCAAATTGACCAAGTTAGCAGTTTTAAAAAAAAGTATTAATATTTAATCATGGATAGAAGGAGTTTTTTAAGAAATACAACATACACTTCCATTGTACTATCTAGTGGAACATTCCCATTGATGGCTTCACCTTTCTCTCCAGAGATCACCAAACTCACCATTCTCCATACAAATGACGTACACAGTAGGATCGATCCTTTTCCTATGGATGGTAGTAAAAACGAAGGGTTGGGTGGTGCTGCAAAAAGAGCATCCTTGATAAAAAAGATACGTTCTGAAGAAAAAAATGTATTATTATTTGATGCGGGTGATATTTTTCAAGGAACACCATATTTCAATTTTTTTGGTGGGGAGTTAGAAATGAAGCTTATGTCAGAAATGGGGTATGATGCAGCCACTATTGGCAATCATGATTTTGATTTAGGTGTAGATGGTCTAGAAAAACAGTTAAAACATGCTAATTTCCCATTACTTACTTGCAATTATGATTTTTCTGATACGGTACTCAATGGGAAAACACAACCTTATAAAATTTTTAAGAAAGATGGAATAAAGATTGGTGTTTTTGGGGTAGGCATAGAATTAAATGGTTTAGTACCTGCATCATTGTATAAAGGTACTATTTATAAGGATCCGTTAGTAGAAGCTGAAAATACATCTAAGTTTTTAAAAGAACAAGAGATGTGTGATTTTGTGATTTGTTTGTCCCATTTAGGATATAAATATAATGAAAATAAGGTGTCTGATCAGGTATTGGCATCAGCATCATCTCATATTGATTTAATATTAGGTGGACATACCCATACTTTTTTAAATACACCTGATAGGGTAGTAAATAAGGCTAATAAACCTGTCATAATAAGCCAAGTAGGTTGGGCGGGAATAGTGTTAGGAAGGTTAGATATTTATTTTGAAAGAAATAAAAAAGACACATGTGTCACTTGCAAAAACTTGATGGTAAGTAGCTAAATATTCTCTCAATACTTTATTAATTATAAAAATAAATAAGATTTAAAGCATTGACTTATAGTGAGTATTGTAATACAGAAAAGGATATCTATCATTTTGATATTGAATTACTTATGTGGATAAAAAAAAAATGAAAATTAATGCGATTAAACTTTTTTATGATGAAAAAATTAGAGACTTTTGCACCGCTCCCAAATTTTTGATCCCGAATTGATTAAGGACGAGTGAAGCCGATTAACCGTTTTTTTTATTGTCAATTGGCTAGGTTGAGTGAGCATATTAATTAAACAATTTGAATTTTATTAATGGTAAAGGATCATTTACTTGTTTGGAATAACTGTCTGAATGTGATACGGAAAAGTATCGAAGCTCAACCTTTTAAAACTTGGTTTGAGCCTATTAAATCAGTGAAATTACAAAATGACGTTTTAACAATACAAGTACCAAATAAATTTTTTTATGAATGGCTAGAAGAGCATTATGTAGAAGTTATAAAAAAAGCAGTCAAACAAGAATTAGGATATAGTGGACGTCTTGAGTACAATATTTTAGTAGAAAACCACAGAAAAATTGGAAATGAAACATCTGCAAAAAGTATTAAGATAGATAATGAAGAATCTAAATTTATTAACCCTTTTGTGATTCCTGGGATTAAAAAAATAAAAATAGATCACCAACTTAATCCGCTTTACACTTTCGAAAATTTTATAGAAGGTGATTGTAACAAATTTCCTGGCTCAGCTGGTATGGCAATTGCTAAAAAACCGGGTGGTACGGCTTTTAATCCACTAGTCATTTATGGAGATGTAGGTTTAGGAAAGACCCATCTTTCTCAAGCAATAGGTAATGAGATTTTAAACAAGTATGAAGACAAGCAAGTCTTGTATGTCACCACTGAAAAGTTTACAAATCAAGTCATTCAAGCTATAAAGACTAACGCAGTCAATGACTTCATGAATTTTTATCAGATGATAGATGTATTAATCATAGATGATATTCAGTTTTTATCTAATAGACCAAAGACCCAAGAAATATTTTTCAACATATTTAATCAATTACATCAGACAGGAAAACAAATTATTTTAACTTCAGACCGAGCGCCAAAAGACCTTGTGGATGTTGAAGCAAGATTGATATCTAGATTTAAATGGGGCCTAGTTGCAGATCTCAAAACACCTGATTTTGAAACTAGATTACGTATTTTAGATAAAAAGATAGAAAAAGAAGGGCTTGAATTGCCGCAAGAAATTAAGGATTATATTTGTAGTCATATTAAAAATAACATACGTGAACTGGAAGGTGTTATTATATCATTAGTAGCTCAATCTACACTTAATAAAAGGATGATAGATATGAAGCTTGTCAAGGAAGTAATCAGACAATTTGTGTCTCAAGTAGATAGAGAAATTTCTGTTGACAATATTAAACTTTTAGTTGCCAAATATTTTGACGTACCTGTTGAAAAGCTTCATAGTAAAACAAGATTGCGTAATGTGGTCATGGCTAGACAGTTATCGATGTATTTAGCCAAAAACTATACAAATAGTTCCTTGAAGATGATAGGTGATAGTTTTGGTGGTAGAGATCATAGCACGGTCATACATTCTCTAAAAGCTGTCCAAGATATGATGGATACAGATCTTTTATTTAAGGATAAAGTAAATGCTTTAGTTAAAAAAGTTCAGACTACTTTAGTAAATATTTGAATCTTTATATATACAAATTATATTATTTGTTTATCTTTGCGACTTCAAAAAATAATCCAAGTTTTATGAAATATATTGTATGTTTTTTAATTGTTGGTTTGTTTAGTTTTGGGTGTAACAACAAAGGTGGTTACGATACCAAAGATGGCGAGTTAACTTGGTTAACAATAGAGCAAGCAAGTGAAATCAGGCAAACAAGTAATGATAAAAAATTTCTTGTTGACGTTTACACTGATTGGTGTGGTTGGTGTAAAGTGATGGACAAAAAAACATTTACAAACCCTGAACTGATAAAGTATCTAAATGACAACTTTCATGTTGTGAAATTTAATGCGGAACAGAAAGAGCCAGTTAATTATAGAGGCAAAACATATGAGTGGATGCAAAGTGGTCGTAATGGGGTCAACACCTTAGGTATAGAATTACTAAATGGAAGACTAAGTTATCCTACATTAGTTTATCTAGATTCAGACCTTCAGCCGATCACCGTTTCTGCTGGTTATAAAACTCCTGAGCTACTTTTGGCAGAGCTTAAGAATTTGAAATAATAATAGGGATATTAGCTCAGTTGGTTTAGAGCACTACCTCGACAAGGTAGGGGTCACTGGTTCGAGTCCAGTATGTCCCACATAAAAATCTGATTTTGACTTAGTTAAGTGTAGGTCAAATCTTTTTTAAAAATAATTTTCATTTCTATTTGTTTAATACATTTGAGAGTTATATCTTTGCGTCGCTTTTAAAGAAAGGCACTAAAAGTTAAAGAAATTTAAGGAATTATTTACTTATAATTTCCAGTTCATAGAGAGAATTGTTCTTGTAATATTCTCGCTGGTGGGGTGGGTGAGTGGCTTAAACCAACAGTTTGCTAAACTGTCGTACTGGAAACGGTACCGGGGGTTCGAATCCCCCCTCCACCGCTTGATTAGCGCAGAAAAATAGAACATAAACATATACGGGGCGTAGCGCAGTTCGGTTAGCGCGCCTGGTTTGGGACCAGGAGGCCGCAGGTTCGAATCCTGCCGCCCCGACATCATAGAGTTCAATCTTAATTAGGTTGGACTCTTTTTTTTTGAACTAAAGCTAAGTCAAACAAAAATGTATACAGTTTATATTCTATATTCTGAACTACTATCAAAATACTATGAAGGTTTTACTTCTATGTCAGTTAGTGATAGATTAACACGTCACATTCAAGATCATGGTGGATTTACATCAAAAGCAAAAGATTAGGAGATTCTTCACACGGAAGTATATGCAGATAAAAAAGAAGCCTTGCAAATAGAAAAGATAATAATGAAACGAGGCGCACGAAGATTCCTAGACCAAAAAGATAAGAGTGATTTATAATATTTTAATGACATTATTTGTGTAGCGCAGTTCGGTTAGTGCGTCACGAATAGGGTATGAAGGGCGCAGTTTCGGATTATGTCATCCCTTCGGGATTAATGGATGTTTATATAATTACATTTCTGCAATCATGTCATCCCTTCGGGATTTGGTTATCTATAACATTTTGACCAAAATGATATAGATAACCAAAATTGTTGAACATATTTTGATGTAGTCACAACGCTAATCCTAGGCTATTCGGTAAATGCTACCTAATATTGTTTTTATTCATCCAAGCAGCAAATGCATTTGCATTCTTTACGTGATCTTCATAAGTTACTGCAAATGCATGAATCCCGCTATTATCTGCTTTGGCACAGAAAAACATATACTCATGATCTTCAGCATTGATTACGGCTTCAAGACTTGCTAAGGATGGCATACAAATAGGTCCAGGTGGTAAACCATTGTACATGTATGTATTATAAGGTGAATCATATTCTAAATGTGAGTATAAAACTCTTTTAAGGTCGAATTCTCCTACAGCATATACTACAGTTGGGTCGGCTTGCAGTTTTTCGCCTACTTTTAATCTATTGAGATAAACTCCTGCAATAGTTGGTCTTTCTGGGTCGTAATTACTTTCTTTCTCTACTATGGAAGCTAGGATATAAGCATCAGTTTTAGAAAGATTCCATTTTTTTAATTTTTCTACTCTTTCATCTGTCCAAAATCTTTCATATTCTTTAGCCATTCTTGTCACAAATTTTTCAGGAGTTGTCGTCCAGAACATTTCGTATGTGTTCGGAATAAATAATGTCAAAAAATTATCTTGATTAAGATTGTACTCAGATGGCGTTTCTGGTTTCAGAAAATGCGTCAGAAAACCTAATGAATCTGTTTCAAAGTATCTTGATGCTTTTCCTGCAAGATCACTTATTTTTCTAATGTTATTGATGACAACTTGCGAAGGTGTCTGGTTTCCTGATCTTAATGTAGTAATCAAATCTTTATTAGACCAACCATTTTGAAGCTTATACTGGCCACCAGGTACTTTATCCTTTTTATAACCCAATATAGTAGCAACGCGATCAAAAGAATTAATATCAATTAAGTAATTATTCTGTAAAAATATATTTTTGACATCTTCAAAAGAAGCATCTGTAGGTATTTCAATAAAAGCGGTTTTGTCTTGTAATTTGACATTTACATTCCATAAAGCTCTACCTACAAAGAAATATCCAACCAAACCAACTAAAGCTGAAACAGCAAGAAGTATTATAACTATTTTTTTTGACATATTTGATAAATGCGTATTGTATTAATATTGTTCATCAGAATTAGGGAAATCGCCTGATTTAACATCGTCTATGTATTGCTCTACTGCGACTTTGATAGTATCATATAAGTTCAAATACCTTCTTAGGAATCTAGGGTTAAAGTCTTTTGTAAGTCCAAGGACGTCATGAACGACTAAAACCTGTCCGTCCGTACCGTTACCTGCTCCTATGCCTATTACGGGTATGTGCAATGCTTCTGATACAAGCTTGCCTAAGCTTGCTGGGATTTTTTCTAATACCAAGGCAAAACAACCAGCTTCTTGAAGTAATTTCGCATCACTAATTAATTTCTGGGCTTCTGCCTCTTCTTTTGCTCTAACAGAATAAGTTCCGAATTTATAAATACTTTGTGGTGTTAATCCTAAATGTCCCATAACAGGTACACCTGCTGATAAAATTCTTCTTACAGACTCTTCTATTTCCGATCCACCTTCCAGTTTTACGGCGTGTGCCCCTGACTCTTTCATGATAGCTATAGCTGAGTTAAGTGCTTTTGTACTATTTCCTTGATAGGACCCAAATGGCAGATCGACAACAACAAAAGCTCTCTCCACTGCTCTAATAACTGATTGAGCATGATAAATCATTTGCTCAAGTGTAATGGGAAGGGTTGTTTCGTGGCCCGCCATAACATTTGACGCTGAATCCCCTACCAATAATATATCTATTCCAGCAGCATCGAGTATCCGTGCCATCGAATAATCATAAGCGGTCAACATGGATATTTTTTCTCCTTGTTCCTTCATTGCATGCAGAACATGTGTCGTAATTCTTTTGATATCTCTTTTAGCTACAGACATTTCTGATATTTAATAATGAATAAAATACTAATAATGAATAAAATCAAATATACGGTAATTACCAACTTTAGTATAAATCAATGCAAATGTCTAAAATTTAAATACATTCTGAAATTATTTTGCACTTTTGTCGTCAAAGATTTTAAAAACTAGCAAGTAATCTAAATTATGCAGGAAATTGACTTATTAACCTAAATAAAATTATTGGTGGATGGATTTTACAATCTAATGGCATAAGAAACTTTAATTTGCATTTTAAGGTATTGATATATAGTTATATACAAATGTGTTAATTATTTATATAATAAAAAGTATCAAATGATGGGTAAAAGGTCGACGCTTATTTATATTTTTGCGCAATTATTATAATTTGTTAACACTTACAGGTAGCCCTAAAGTATAGTATTATGAGTTGGTTCAAAAGACTGAAAGAAGGAATACAAACAGCCACTAAAAATAAGAAGGAAACACCTGATGGGCTTTGGCACAAATGTACTCGTTGTCAAGAAATGACCACCGTCAAAGATTTAAAAGCTAATCTTTACATTTGTCCTAAATGTGATTACCACACAAGGATTAATTCAACTGATTATTTTGAAGTCATTTTTGATGGAAAATATACACGTCTTTTTGATGAAATCGTTTCTGTCGATATGCTACAGTTCAAAGATGTAAAAACTTATGAAGATAGGTTGACAGATGCTTATAAAAAAACAAATCTAAAAGACTCTATGTCTGTTGCAGCTGGGAAAGTGAATAAATATCCACTTGTAGTAGCTTGTATGGATTTTGGTTTTATTGGTGGTTCAATGGGTTCAGTGGTAGGAGAGAAGATTTCTAGAGCCATAGATTATTGCTTAGAAAATAGGATGCCATTTATGATTATTTCTAAATCTGGTGGTGCAAGGATGATGGAATCTGCTTTTTCTTTAATGCAAATGGCTAAAACATCTGCAAAACTGACATTACTTGCCAAAAAAGGTATCCCTTACTTTTCATTTATGACGGATCCTACTACTGGAGGTGTGACCGCATCATTTGCAATGTTAGGTGACATTAATTTTGCTGAACCAGAAGCGCTTATTGGTTTTGCAGGACCAAGAGTAATCAAAGAAACCATTAAAGTGGATCTTCCTGAAGGCTTTCAAACTTCTGAGTATCTATTAGAGCACGGCTTCCTAGACTTTATAGTACATAGAAGAGACCTTAAAGCCAAGTTAACGGATCTTTTATCTTGTTTTGATGTTAAAAAACCAGATTTAGAAGGATCAGAGGTAAACGAATAAAAATTCTTTTTGCAAAGGATTTAGGTTGTCAATTAGTTTCTGTAAAAAATCTTTTTCTTCACTAACCAAATATTGAAGTAAACTTTCTTTTCTTTCTTGCAACCCATGGTCGGGGAAAAGTTTTGATTTGATATTTTTGATTTGATTGACAGAAACTTCTTCTTTTTGTTTTAATGATCTTTTTAACCTAGATTCTATAGCTTCAGTTGCTTTTATGATTTTGGTGGCTTCGCCAATGACAAAATGCTCTAAAGTAGGATCTATAGACTTAGCTTTTTCGGCAATTTCATAATAAATTTCAGTTATTTTGGCTGTTTCTTTATCTAACTCAAAATCTGTAGTTGATGTCTTTTTTAAATATTGAGAGACAGCAGCGTCTTCGTCCAATAATAACTCTTCTTCTGTCATACCGAGTTTTGCCATGGATTTTTGAATAGCCTTGGATATCAACATGACAGAATTTCTACGAATCAAGGTTGGATAAAATACACCAAAATATTTAAATTGTGATTTTCGTTCTAACCAATAAGCTATTTCTCCACCACCACCAATGTATGCTATATTTGGGAAGGTGTATTCTTGGTAAATAGGTCTGAGTACAACATTCGGGCTAAATCGTTCAGGATGCTTATCTACTTCTTCCATCATAGCGGATTCGGTAAATGTTAACGTAGTATTATGAACTTTGTATACATTGTCTTCAAATGTAATACGCTCTCTAGATTGCGCAGACATATAAAATAGATTGATGTCCCTTGCAAAAGCTTGTGGCTTAAAGTTGAATTTGTGTAATTCGTTTTGGGTGTCATGGACGATACTTTCACTTTTCCTTTCTAGAAGTTCTTTTTTTAGAATGGGAATGAAATTTCGTTTTAATCGGACATCATCCATATTAATTACAAGTAGTCCGTGTTCTGCGAATATGTCGTTTAACCAATTGAAAACGAAATCGTTATATTCATGTGCGTCAACTAAAGCTTTATTGAATGATTGCGTCATTTCTTTACTGCTTTCATTATCGCCCAGAATGTCAGAAACATTTTGGATAAGTTGAGCAAGATTGCTTGTATTGAACTTTCCTACTGGTCCGTGCTGCTCAGTTTCCCAAGATAAAGACTTTCCAAAAAGCTGGAGTTTATTGACTTCATAAAAATCATGGTCTTCCGAGCCGTTTATAAAAACTGGGATAAAGGTTTTGCCAGGATGTTGCCCCGTCAAATGAAGGCAAAGATTTATTGTAGAGCATATTTTATAAAAATAATAAGCAGGTCCGCCTAGTATAATTGGTTGATGAGCAGTTATTACGGTATAAGTTTCTGCTGAAAGCAGGGATTTTATATTTGAAAGCTGCTGTGCAGATGCTCCCTTTTTTTGATACTGATCCGAAACCACACCATGAATCAATGAACGGTCAACATTATATTCCGATCGATCAAGTATTGCTTGTTTTAAGCCATCATCATCAGGTGAGTAAGTAATAAAATCTGTTAATTTTTGATTTTGTAACTGGTAGAAAACATCCTTTTGAGCAAGTGCACTTATTTTTTCAAACCCAATTTTTGAAATACGCATAAAACGGTGTTGATTTTAGATATGAAAACGTGGAGCTTACAAATATTTTTTAAAGAAAGCTATTGATTTACTCCAAGCGTCATCTGCAAATTCTTTGTTGAATTTTGGATTACTAGGATTTGCAAAAGCATGATCCGCAGTATATGAGTGAATTTCTATTGATTTATTTACCTTTTCCATATTTGACTTGAACTCTTCTACAACTTTTGGTGTAATCCAACCATCCATTTCAGCAAATATTCCTAAAACGGGTGCTTTTATCTGAATCAATTGGCTCGAATCATTCACAGGCATCCCATAATACATGACGCTCGCCACTACTTTGTCTCCAAGTAATACAGCTGCTTTATTCGACCAAGCACCACCAAAGCACCATCCTATAGTCGCAATCTTTGCATCTTTTCCTGCAAAAATAGCTGCATTTGTTATGATTTTCTCTAATCTTTCAGGTTTAGCTGCTTGCATTAAGGCTGCAGCTTCTTCTCTTTTTGTAGCTGTTTTTCCATCGTACATATCCAACGCAAAAATATGTGCATCAGGAAATTCTTTATGTAATTTTTCAGCTTCATTTCGGATATAATCGTTAAGTCCCCACCATTCTTGAATGACAAAAATCCATTTTGTTGAAGATTTTGAACCTTTGATGTAATATCCCTGTCCATCACTTTCTCCTGCTATCGGAAATGTGGTGGTGACTCCAGAAGGATTTTGTAAAACAAAAGGTAAAGGCTCTTCATGTGTTAAAACAAAACTTAAATCTTTTCCTAGGTTTGCAAATTCTGTGACAGAACTGGCACTACAGCATGAAGGTGTTTGAGCCGATATCGAATATGATACTAAAAGTATAGTACAGAAAATGAGTATTTTATGGAGCGTCATATAAATTGTATTTGTATTGTTAAATTGATTACTCGATACAAACTCTATATGGAAGGATATTGTTCATTCGGATTGAGTAAATGCCATTTGTTAAAAGATTAGTTAAGACTTACTTTGATGTTTTTAAGATGCTTAAAATGTAATATGTAAAATGAATTAATTAATCTTAAACCTTCAATCAGGCAGTAAGATCGTTATTTCACAAAAGGGAATTTCTGTCTTTTCATGAATCTCTTCCATACTTTTTTGTAAGACTTTTGCTTTGAATTTATGTAATAATAGTAGTTCTTCAGATAGTCTCAGTTGAACAATTACTTTGCATGACGACTCAAATGTCTTATCCGTGATCGCTATGTCAAGTTCTTTTAATACATTTAATATCTGGCCCATGTGGTCGTAGCCAAACGTCAATTCATAGGATCTGGTAATATATTTTTCAATAGTTATAGCTGATTCTAACGCTTCTTTTGATGCTTCTTTGTAAGCGTGTATAAGACCCGATGCTCCCAATTTTGTACCTCCGAAATAACGAATGACTACAATAGCTATGTTCGTCAGACCATTACTTAATATTTGGCCATATATAGGTTTTCCAGCCGTTCCTGATGGCTCTCCGTCATCATTGGTTCTGTATCTATTATTATCTACACCAATTTTATAGGCAAAACAATAATGTCTAGCCTTAGGATGAATAGCTTTTAGCTCTCCTAAAATGACTTCTAATTCAGATTCATCGTCAAAAGGGTATCCGTAGGCAATGAATTTACTACCTTTCTCTTTGTATTCACCTACACACGCTTTTGCTAATGTAATATATGAATCAATTTTCATGAATGGAACTTAGGTTAGGTATTATATTTTGAAACTAAAAAATCAAGCTA
>Ga0075163_10001645_pt1 | contig 30257 bp, 26 predicted proteins | sample JI1023141ADNA_FD_71478 | JGI IMG/M metagenome (GOLD analysis project Ga0075163, IMG submission 71478) | Wastewater effluent complex algal communities from Wisconsin, to seasonally profile nutrient transformation and Carbon sequestration -... | ecosystem: Engineered > WWTP > Effluent > Algae...
CTCGCCGACCTGCGCGTGCGCCGCGTCGCGCCGATCGCCGCCGTGTGCTTTCCCGAGTTCGGTGGCGCGCACCTCGACGCGCATCACGGCTACGTCGTCGAGTACGCGCGCGATCGCGACGAGGACTTGGGCTTCCACGCCGACGACAGCGAGGTGACGCTGAACCTGTGCCTGGGCGACGAGTTCCAAGGCGCCGAGCTCACGATGATGGGCTTGCGCTGCGACCTGCACCGACAATCGCCCGTGCGCGCCGACGAGACGTTCGAGATCGTGCACGAGCCCGGCGTCGCCGTGCTGCACGCCGGCCGACATCGACATCGCGTCGAGCCGATCCGCCGCGGTCGCCGGCGCAATTTGATCCTGTGGTGCCGCGATTCCTCGCGCCGCGATCCGCGTACGGCGAGCGCGACACCGGTGTGCCCGCCGTGGTGCCGCCACCGCGGCTGAACGGTGACGGAGCTCGCCGCGGCGCCCGGCGGCCGCTTTCGGGCCTTCCGGACGGAGTCGCGCGCCGAACCTCCACGCGTTGGGGTATCTTCGAGCGGCACGATCCCCGGAGACACCATGCAGAACCCCGCCCAGCCGAGTCGGAACCAACCTTGCCCCTGCGGAAGCGGCAAGAAGCTCAAGTACTGCCACCCGAACACGGAGGCGCCCGTCGTGGTCGAGGCCAAGCGCAGTTCGTGGAAGGCGATCGTGTTGACGGCCGTCGTCCTCGCCGGGCTCGCGGGTCTCGCCTACCAACTCGGTCGTCCGCCCGCGCCGATCGTCGTGCCGCCCGCGCCCGTGGGCGCGAAGCCCGTCGGTCCGAGCCTCGCGCCGCAACCCGTCGCCGGCAATCCCGCGGCGTTCACGCCGCCGCCTCCGGGCCCGGCGCCGGCGGGCAAGGTGTGGTCGCCCGAGCACGGACATTGGCACGACACGGGCGCCGCGGCGGGAGCTCCGCCGACTCCGATCATCACGGGCGCGGGTGGCGTGCTGACGCCGATCCCCGCACCGACCGGGGCCGGTGCGCCCGCGAACGCGGGAGCGCTGACGCCGCAACCGGGCGAAGCTCCGCCCGGCAAGGTGTGGTCGCCCGAGCACGGACACTGGCACGACTTGCCCGGCGCGGGAACTCCGGCGCTCACGCCGGCTCCCGCGCCCGCGCCCGCGGCCGAACCCGAATCGCTGCCCGCGCCGGCGCCCGAGACGAAGCCGACGCTGACGCCCGTCACGCCCGATCCCAAGTGATCGGGCGCGAGCGGGTCGACGTCACGGCGACCAGGTCGTCGTCGCGCCGTTCGTGACGTTGAACGTGCCGACCGCGCAGTAGGGCGCGGAGTCGCGGTACCACACCTGATACGCGCGGAACGCGCCGACCGAGCACGCACCCACGACGGACACGGGCAAGCCGGCGCCGGACGGATACGTCGACGCGCCGCCCGTGTTCGAGCGCACGGCCAGGCGCACCACGGAACCGGTGGCGCACACGAGCCCGTCACCGAACACGGCACCCGCACCCGCGCCGACGACGCCGTTCCCTTGGAAGTAGAGCGCGGGCCCGTTCGGCATCGACGATCCCGACAGGACCAGCGTGTCGGCGCCGATGCTCGCGTTGCCGTGCAGGGCAAGTCGCCCTCCCGTGCCGAGGGAATTCGCGCAGCCCGCCAGTTCGCCCGGATCGCTCTCGTTCGCGCACGGGCAGGCCGTGCCCGTACCGTCACCCGCGCAGACGGTCTCCCATTCGCGCGGCCATTCCACCACGAAGACGTCCTCGCCCGCGTTCGTGTCGCCGTCGACGAGGGTCGACGCGCTCGAGGTGAACACCACGGTGCGTCCGTCACCGGACAGCGCCGGGTACCACGTCATGCCGGACACCTGCTGCAGTTGCGCCGTCAGGTTCACGCGTCGGGTCACGTTCGTCTGCAGGTCGCGCACGAACACGTCGGACTCGGAGTTCGAATCGCCCGCGTCGAGCTTCCCGTAGCCCGCGAACGCCACGTACCGACCGTCGAAGGAGATCTGTGCCTGGTAGCTGTCGCCGGCGGATTCGGAGCCCGCCGTGGAGACGCTGGCGCGGATCGTCGTGCCCGTGGTCGTGTCGTGCACGAAGATGTCCGAGGACAGGTTCGTGTCGCCGGTGACGAGGTTCGTGGCACTGCTCTCGAACGCGACGAACCGACCGTCGCCCGAGATGCACGCGGCGCGGCTCTCGCCGTCGCTTTCCACGCCGAACGTCGACACGCTGACGCGTCGCGTCGTGCCCAGTTGTCGATCGCGCAGGAAGACGTCCGTCGAACCGTTCGTGTCGCCCGCGACCAGGTTGTCGGCCGCGCTCTCGAATGCGACGAACCGACCGTCGGACGAGATGCTGGGGTTGCGGCTGACCGAATTGCCCTGCGCGCCGACGTCGTCGACGCTGATCATCTCCGTGGTGCTCGTCGCGCGGTCGCGCACGAAGACGTCGTCGACGAAGAAATTCGCGTCGAGGGTCGCGAGCAGGTTGGTCGCGCGACTGTCGAAGGCGACGTAGCGGCCGTCTCCCGAGATCGACGGGTGACGGCTGACGCGGTTGCCGGTGACGAGCAACGGGTTCAAGCTGATCGACTCGGTCGTGCCCGTCTGTCGATCGCGCACGAAGACGTCCTCCCAACCGTTGAGGTCGTCGAACGTCAGGTCGTCGGTGAAGCTCGAGAACGCGACGAATCGACCGGTCGTCGACACCACGGCGTCCTGGGCGCCGAAGATCGCGGGCACGCCTTGCGTGCTGACGCAGACGAGTTCGGTCGTGCCCAACAGGCGGTCGTGGAAGAAGACGTCGGTCAGCGCGTTCGTGTCGCCCGCGACGAGGTTCGTGGCGTCGCTCTCGAACACGACGAACCGGCCGTTGGCCGCGATGCGACCGCGCAGGCTCGGCGCGTCGGCTTGCGCGGCGGTCGAGTCGACGCTCACGCGCACGGGAACTTGCCCCCAGAGCGTGGGGCACGACAGGGACACCGACACGAGGATCCAGGCTGATTTCATGGGGTTTCCTTCCGATGGGGACGAACGAACCCCAGTTAGCCGCTTCGTCCCGCCGTGTGGTCGCGATCGGCGTAAGGCCTGATGTCGGCTTCGGTTCGGCGGTGCACAAGTGCAGCCCACGCGCGCGCCGTGCCGACGGGTCGAGTAGGATCGAAGGCCTCTTCGCGCCCGACATGGCCCTCCCCCGCTCCCTTCCGACGACTCGGGCGCTCGACGTGTTCACCGTCGTCTTGTTCCTCGCGGCGATCCTCTCGCCGGCGGTCGATCAGTGCGTGCGCGAGGATTCGGAACGCGGTCCGACGACGGAGCTGCGCCAACCCGCTCCGCGCCCCGCGACGCCCACGACGTGGAAGGAGATCTCGGCGTATCCGGCCCAGTACGACGCGTACTTCGCCGATTCGGTCGGCTTGCGCGACGTCCTCTTGCGTTGGAACAGTCTCGAGAAGCTGTACCTGTTCGACAATGCGCCCAGCTCCGTGCTCTTCACGGGCGACGACCACTGGATCTTCTACACCGGCGAGAAATCGGTCACGGTGTACCGCGGAGTGCAACCGTTCGCGCCGAACGAGCTCGAGCTGTGGAAGCGAGAGCTCGAGCTGCGACGCGACGCCTTGGCGGCCGTCGGGATGCGCTACGTGTACGTGCTGGTCCCCAACAAGGAGACCGTGTACCCCGAGCGCATGCCCACGTACCTGAACCGCGTGGGCCCGACGCGACGCGAGCAGTTCGTCGAGTACATGAAGGCGAACTCGACCGTCGACGTGCTGGACATGACCGACGCCTTCCGCGCGGCCAAGGCCCAGGACGGACCGGGCGACTACCTCTACAACCAGCACGGCACGCACTGGGCCGGACGCGGATCGCTCGTGGGCTACCGCACGCTCCTCTCGCACTTGGCGCAGGCGTATCCGGACCTGCGACCGCTCCCGCAGGAATCGCTCGAGTCCCACGAGGGCGACGGACTCAAGGACACGTGGTCGAAGAGCATGTACATCGCCGACGTGCTCCGGCAGCGCGACGTCGAGTTCGTCCCGCGCGACGGCTATCGACACACGCTGTCGCCCGACCGATTCGAATCGCACTTCACGCGGCGAACGAAGCTCGAGAGCGCGCGCGGGCCGTCGTTGGTCCTCTTCCACGACTCGTTCGGGCCCTACGTGTGGGACCTCCTCTCCGAGCATTTCCCGCGCACCTGCACGCGCTGGGGCGGCTACGAAGCTCCGCTGATCGCCGAGGAACATCCCGACGTCGTCGTGGACATGTACGTCGAGCGCGTGCTGATCGTCACGCCTCCGGGTCCGGGTGGCGACGCCGCGGCGTACGCGGTGACGCTCGGGTTCGAGGCGCTGCCGCATCGGTTGTTCGCACTGGACGCGACGTCGAAGAACCTCTTCGAAGGCGTCGGCGGCGCGTCGATCCGCGTCGACGCCGAGTCGGGGAGCACGACCTTCGTGCGCCACACGATGGTGCAGGGCGCGCGGTCGCCGGCGATCACGCTGCCCGGGACGGGCAAGGTGGTCTTGCGCCTCGACGCGACCGCGGCGACTCCCACGTCACTCTGGCTGTATTGGAAGCCGGCCGACGCCGCGGAGTTCCGTCGCTCGGACTACATGACCTTCGAAGTCACCGAGGAACGATCGCCGCGCACGGTGCCCCTCGTGTTGCCCGCGGGTGCGACCCAGTTCCTGCTGCGTCCCGTCGCCGCCGACGTCGACGTCACCGTGCACGCGTTCGAGTTGCGCTCCTCCTCGGCACCCTGATCGCGCCTCGACGCGCGATTCGAGCGCGGCTCCCGTCCTTCGCCGGATAGGCTCGTCCGCGTGGGTTTCCTCGATCTCTTCGGTCGGCGCGGCGAGCGCGATCCCGCCGACGAGCCCGAGCCGGCTCGCGACCTCGACGAATCGGCCGTGCGTCGACGCGTCGTGGTCGCCTACCACGAGCGCTCGAAGCACGACGTCCACCGCTTCGCGGCGGGACCGCACGAGCTCGACTGGGACACGCAGCCCGATCCGTTCCGTCGCTGGACCGGCGCGCGCCGCATCCCGCTCGACCTCGCGCCCACGTCGCGAGATGTCGTGCGCACCGGGAGCGAATCGCCGGGTCCGTCACGCAGCGGAGGTGTGTTCGTCGGTCCCGCGTTCCGCACGGCGCTCGCGCGCGACGGCGTCGCGACCGCCGCGCTCGACCGCTTCGCACTCGCGCGCTTCTTCCGCGACAGCTTGGCGATCTCGGCGTGGAAGCAGATCGAGACGACGCGCTGGGCGCTACGCGTGAACCCGTCGAGCGGCAACCTGCACCCCACGGAGGCGTACGCGATCCTCCCGCCGATCGAGGGCTTGTGTCCGAGTGCCGTCGTCGCGCACTACGCGCCGCGCGAACACGAGCTCGAGGTGCGGTTGGAACTCTCCGGCGAACCCGAGCGACGACTCCTCGCGATCACGCCGCCGGGATCGTTCTGGGTCGTGCTGACGTCGATCCACTGGCGCGAGGCGTGGAAGTACGGCGAACGCGCCTATCGCTACGTCCAACACGACGTGGGTCACGCGATCGGTGCCTTGTCGGTCGCGGCCAGCGCTTCGGGTTGGACGGTCGAGCTCGTCGACGAGCCCGCCACGACCGAGCTGCAGGACGCGTTGGGGCTCCACGCGTCGTCGGGCGCTTCGACCGGGCCCGAAACCGAACACGCCGACGTGCTGCTGCTCGTGAGGCCGACCGGCACGGCGCGCGAGACGGGCGACGCGTGGCCGCGCTCGACCACGCACGCGTGGAGTGAGCTCGCGTGGCGCGGACACGCCGAAGCGCTCTCGCCCGATCACGTCGAGTGGAATGCGATCGAGGCCGTCGCGCACGCCTGCGCCAAGCCGCGCACGCCCGCCGCCGATCCCACGTGGACGCGCCTCCCGCCGCCGCCGGTCGTCGAACCGGGCTCGCCGTTGCGCGACCTGGTGCAGCGCCGGCGCAGCGCGCAGTCCCTCGACGGGCGCACGGGCATCCGCGCCGACGAGTTCTTCCGCGTGCTGGAGAGCACGATGCCGCGCCGCGGTCGCGCGCCGTTCGACGCGCTGCCCTGGAGCCCGCACGCACACCTCGCGATCTTCGTCCACCGCGTCGACGGCCTGCACCCGGGTCTCTACTGGCTCCAACGCGACCCGGAGCGCGCCGCGGAGGTGCGCCGCTCGCTGCGGGCCGAGTTCCTGTGGGAGCGCCCGCCGGGTTGCCCGTCCGACCTGCCCCTCGACCTGTTGCTGCCCCTCGACCTGCGCCGTCACGCGGTCGGGGTCTCGTGCCAGCAGGACATCGCCGGCGACGGCGCGTTCAGCCTGGGGATGGTCGTCGAGTTCGAGCGCGGGCTCGACACGTTCGGGGCGTGGTTCTATCCGCGCCTCTTCTGGGAGACCGGCGTGATCGGGCAGGTGCTGTACCTGGAGGCCGAGGCGATCGGCCGGCGTGGGACGGGCATCGGCTGCTTCCTGGACGACCCGATGCACACGATCCTGGGCATCCGCGGGCGCGGCCTGCAGAGCCTCTACCACTTCACGGTCGGCCAGCCGATCGAGGACACGCGGCTCACGACCTTGCCGCCCTATCCGGATCGGGCCCCCTGATCGGACGTCGATCGGCGGAGGCGAGGTGGAGCCTTCGCTGGCGCCGGCCGAGACGGATAGAGGGCCCGTCCGGAACCTCGACTCGGCACCCGAGCGTGCAACCGTCGAGCGCGCCGTTCGTCTAGCGGTGGATGGACCCCGCAGACCCGCGTTTCGACGGCCGAGAGCGCGACGCGGGGGATTCCGCCGAGCCTCCGGAGGGATCGGGAGCAGCTCGAATGGTCCTCAAATGGATCCCGAATGCGCTCCTGGCCGGGTTGGTCGTCGCCGTCGTCGTGGGGGTCGATGCGCTGGTGCGACCGGAGCTCGACGAACCGCTCGGCCTGCGTTTGTTGCGACGATGGGCCGAACATCCGCTCCGGATCGCGGGGGCCTCGGCCCTGCTCGTGGAGGCCCTGCGAGCCCGTCGAAGGGCCGATCGGACCTCGGAAACTGCCCCGGAAGGCAACCCGGAGCCGCCCCGGGCCTAGGAAGGGTCGCTCGCGGGCCTTATCATGAGGGCCCCTCCACGCTCTGACTGCCTGCGCGGCAGGACTCCCGAGAACGCTCCATGGCCGAAACCGTCATCCAACCCGCGATCGTCGCCGTCACCGACTGCCCGATCTTCTCCGGCCCCCTGAAGAGCGAGCGCCTCGGCGCGACGCTGGGCGTCGACCTCGGATCCCAGGACATGGCCCTGGCCGTCAGCCGCGACAACCGCATGCCGCGCGCCTCGGTCGTGGTCACGACGGCCGCGCGACACATCATCCGCATCTCCAAGGCGGGCGAGAAGATCGAGACGATCGCGGTCTACGGCTCGAAGGCCGACCCGACGCTCCACCCGGACTTCCGCGAGATCACGGAGAACCTGCGCGACCTGCGCAACAAGTGGTTCGGCAAGGCCAAGTTGTGCCTGATCCTGGACGAGCCGCGCATGGAGGAGGTCGTCCTCCGCCACGTCCTCGGCATCTACGACCGCGTCTACCTGCGCATGGAATGGGGCACGGCCAAGACCTTCGCCGCCATGACCGGCCGCAAGGCGACCGAATTCGCCAACTACCTGGACAACCTGGGTCACGTGGAGCACCTGGTCGTCCAGGCGCGATTCCTCCGCGGCGAGGTCGACAACTCGACGGAGGCCGAGATCAAGGCCTGGGTCAAGAAGCTCGGCGAGCTGAAGCCCCGCGAGGTCGCGATCCTGAACGCGGACGGCAAGGGCTCGAAGAAGGTCAAGGGCGCGCCCAAGACCCGCCTGAACGAAATCGCCGCCGAGGTCACGGCCAAGACCGGCATCCCGGCGACGGTCGTGCAGGGCGATTCGCTGCTCAGCTGACCCGGATCCGGTCCGGCACGGGGCACGGGTTGCCCAACGTTCGTCGACGCGCGCGGGGCACCACCCCGCGCGTTCGTTTCGAGCCTTCCGCCCGGGACGCGGAATCTCGCGCGTGGTGACAGGCCCGCGTGCGCTGCCCCCTCGCGCCCCCACCGCGTCGCGGTGCATAGTCTGCGCTCGATGAGCCTCGTGCAGTTCCAGGGCGTGACCGCCCGCTTCGGCGACGTGACCGCTCTCCACGGGCTCGACCTCGAGATCCGCGCGGGCGAGGTCTTCGGATTGCTCGGCTCGAACGGAGCGGGCAAGACGACGGCGTTGCGCATCCTGACCGGACTGCTCGCGCCCACGTCGGGCCGCGTGCACCTCGACGGCTTCGACGTGAGCGCCGATCCGTTGCGGGCGCGACGTCAGTTCGGTTTCGTGCCGGACGGCGCGCCGCTCTACGCGAACTTGAGCCCGCGACAGCACCTCGCGCTCGTGGGGCGACTCCACGCGATCGACGAGGCGCGCATCGCAGCGGAGACGACGCGACTCCTCGAGGCACTCGATCTGTCGCCGCGGATCGACAGTCCCGTCGGTCAGTTCTCGCGCGGCATGCGCCAGAAGACGGCACTCGCCTGCGCGATCCTGCCGCGTCCCAAGCTCTTGATCCTCGACGAGCCGCTGAACGGGCTCGACGCGCCGACCACGGCGATCTTCAAGGAAGTGCTGCGCGGATGGGCCGATCGTGGCGGTGCGGTGCTGTACACGTCGCACCTGCTCGACGTCGCCGAACGCGTGTGCGATCGCGTGGCGGTCCTTCACCAAGGTCGCTTGCTCGGCATGGGTTCGCTCGACGAGTTGCGCGGCATCGCCGGACGGGACGGCACGTTGGAGCAAGTCTTCGGTGCGTTGACCCACGCCGTCGACCCACGCGCCGGGGCGGCGCGGATCTTGGGATGAACGGGGAACGATCCGCGGCATGAAGCAGTGGCCCGACATCGTGGGGCTCGCGATCCTCGTCGCCGAGTTGCCCCATGTCCTGCGCCGGCGCTCGGACCGCGCGCGCGATCAGCGGGCGGATCGTTCGTCGTTGCGAGTCGTGTGGATCGCGATCACGTGCGGCATCGCGGCGGCGTACACCACACGCGCCTTCGGCGTGGGTCCGCGATTCGAGACGACGCCGATCGTGCTCGCGATCGCGTTCGCGACGTGCGTGCTGGGATGGGCGCTGCGGCAGTGGGCGGTCGTGACGCTGGGACGTTGGTTCACCGTCGACGTCGCGATCCGCGAAGGTCACGCGCTCGTCACGACGGGACCGTTCGCCCGCGTCCGCCATCCGTCGTACACGGGCTTGATCGCCATGTTCGTCGGTTGGTCGATCACGTTCGGCGGCCTCGTGCCCGCGTTCGCGCTGCTCGTGCCCGCGACCGGAGCACTGCTCTACCGCATCCACGTCGAAGAAGCCGCCCTCGCCGGCGCGTTCGGACCGTCGTACGACGCGTATCGAGCGCGAACGAAGCAGCTCGTACCGTACGTGTTCTGACGCGGCGGATGTTCATACGGTGCCAGGCTCCGTGTGAACATCACAGGGAAGCGGTAGGCACGCTCCTCGACTCTTCCTGCGATGTTCACACGGAGCCTGGCACCGTATGAACATCCGTGCACCCCGCGGTTCAGCCGGCGGGATTCAGGATCGGCGTCGGCTTGAAATCGTCGTCGACGGCGACCATCGTCACGTCGGCCTCGGTCACGTGGACGAATGTGCCGCCTCCGAACCGGCGCTGCGCCCACACCGACACGTGCACCGTGATCGAGGTGCGGCCGATGCGCAGCGTGTCCGTGTAGAACGAGACGAGATCGCCCACCTGGACGGGTTGCTTGAACTCGATCTTGTCCATCGCGACGGTCACGATCTTGGCCGGATGGTGCTTGTGGGCCTCGATCGCGGCCGCCAAGTCGATCTCGGACAGGATCACGCCACCGAAGATCGTGCCGAGCGCGTTCGTGTCGCGCGGCATCATCAGGCGCCGGATCGAGGGGACCTTGTCCTTGGGATAGCCGCTCGGTGCGGTCGGTGCGGGGGGAACGCTCATCGCTTGGATTCCAGGACGCGCTCGGCGTAAGCCTGCACGCGCGCTTCCACTTCGGAGGTCTGTTCGTCGAAGAAGTGGCCGACGCCGGCCACTTCGCTGGTCTCGAAGTGCGCCGCGACGTTCGGGTAGCGGCGCACGAGTTCGGCGAGTGTGCCGTATTCGTCGTTCTGTGCCATCAACACGAATCCCGGCTGCTTCACGTGCTCGACGTACGACACGTCGAACGCGAGCACCGGCAGAGCGACGAGCACGAGTCGCGCGATGCGCGGGTCGACCAACGCGCGTTGCGCCGCCGTCCGCGAACCGAAGGAGAAGCCGCCGGCCCACAGCTCGAGCCCCGGGTAGCGCTGGCTCATCCAATCGAGCGCCGCGCCCAGGTCGTCGGCTTCGCCGCCTTGACCGTCGTGCTTGCCCTCCGAGCGCCGCACGCCGCGGAAGTTGAACCGCAAGGTCGCGATCCCGGCGTTCTGGAGCCCGCGCGCGGCGCGGAAGACGACCTTGTTGTCCATCGTGCCGCCGTAGAGCGGGTGCGGATGACAGAACACGGCCGCCGCGCGGATCGCGGCGTCCTCGGGCTCCCACAGCTTGGCTTCCAGGCGCCCGGCCGGACCGGACAGGTTGAGGTTCATGAGTGCCGCGTACTGTAGTCTTCGCGCCACTGTGTGGAATCGCGTACTCGCCGTCTTCCGGGCCGGGTTCGGCGCGCATTGGCGCGGAGCCGACGTGCCCGTCGCGCCCCTCGTCGTGCACGGTTCGGTGGCCGCCGCGCTGGCGTTGCTGGTCGGCGACTCGTTGCCGCCGTACGCCTATGCGTTGTTCATGCTCTCGCTCGCCCTGGGCTTGATCGCCCTGCCGCTCCTGGGCGATTTCGGGTTCCTCCTGCGCGCGGATCCGGCGCGCGAGTGGATCGAGGCGCAGCCGGTGCGCGCGATCGAGTTGCGCCTCGCGCGCACGATGATCCTGCTCGTGCTCGTCATGACGTTGGCCGGAGCGGCGCTGCTGCCGATCGCCGTGTTCGCGCCGTCGAGCATGGGCGTGGGAGCACGCGTGGCGCTGTTCGCGGCCGGGCTCGGCCAGGCGTTCGTCGTCGCGGGGCTCTTGCTGGCGTGCCAATCCGTGCTCGGTCGGCGCGCGGAAGCCGCGTTGGTGTTGCTGCAGACCGTGTTGGTCGGCGGCGTGATCGTGGGTTGCATGATGGGGCTGCAGCTCGTCCCCGCGCTGAAGACCGTGACCGGCCCCGAGTCCGTGTCGGCGGCGACCGCTTGCTTGCCCTCGAGTTGGTTCGCGACGTCGGTCGTCCCGAGCGGCGAGCTCACGACGACGTGGCGTCTAGCGCCGTGGATCGCCCTCGTCGTGGCTCTCGCGATCCTGTTCGCGGCTCCGCAGTCGACGGCGCCGGCCGCCCGCGGCGGAGGATGGTTGTCGTTCGTGCTGCGGCCGCTGCGCGTCCTCGTCGCGCGCACGTGGGTGCGACGCGAGGAGCGCGGGAGCTTCGACTTGGTGTTCGACGCCCTGCCCCTCGAACGCGAGTTCGTGTTGCGCAGCTACCCCATGATCGCGATTCCGCTCGCGATGCTGTTCGCCGGCTCGAGCGGCACGAGCGGATTCGAGCGTGAGGGACTGCTCGCCGTGTTGCTGTTCACGCCCGCGACGTACCTGCCGATCCTCTTGGTGTACGTGCCCGCCTCGAACAGCTTCGACGCGCGCTGGATCCTCGACGGAGCGCCCGTGGCGCGGTCGGCGATCGACAACGGAGCGCTCAAGGCCGTCGCGGTGCGGTTCTTGTTCCCGCTCTACGTGGTCTTGTTCGGGTTGGCGTGGTCGCGCGCCGGCTTGGGTTTCGCCACCACGATGGCCCCGATCGGGTTCTTGGTCTCGCTCGCGGTGCTGCGCGGTCTCTACCCCATGTGCGTCAGCGACGTGCCGCTCTCGACCGATCCCGAAGCGATCGTCACGCGCATGGATTGGACTGGGAAGCTCATGACCGTCGGTATCGCGTTGACCGTGGTGGCGATCCTGGCGCAGCAGTTCGTGACCAGCTGGACCGTGTTCCTGGTCGTGTTCGTGGTGCTCGTCCTGCTGGAGTGGAACGCCGACCGTCGCGTCCGCGCGCAAGCTTGACGTGACACGGTCGGTCGCCGCGGCGTAGGCTCGCGGCATGATCGCCATCGCAATCCTGTCGTTGTTGCAGGCTGGGAACGCGTCCTCCGTTGCCTCGACGGCCTCGACCACACCGCCTGCGACGAGTGCATCACCTGCACCGAGTGCCCAGTCTGCGCCGTCGGCGTCGAGTGCGTCGAGTGCATCGTCCACCTCGGCGACGCAAACCACGGCGCTCGAGTTGGTCGAGAGCGCGCCGGTCGAAACGACCCTCGATCACGCCGACCTCCGCAACGTCGACGTCGTGTGGCGCGAGATGATCGACGGCGCCGCGCAAACGCTCGACTTCGCCGAGTTCTACGCCAGCGACGTGCCGGGCTCGAAGCTCGGTCCCGTCGTCGATGCGGTCGAACGCGCGGCCGCGCGCGGCGTGCGCGTGCGCTTCCTGGCCGAGAAGAAGTTCCAGGTCACCTACCCCGAGACTTTGGCGCGTCTCGCGCGGTCCAAGGGCATCGAGGTGCGCCTCTACGACATGAAGGCGCTCACCGGCGGCGTGTTGCACGCCAAGTACTTCCTGGTCGACGGCAGCAGCACGTACTTCGGCAGCCAGAACTTCGACTGGCGCTCGATCGAGCACATCCAGGAGTTGGGGATGCGCGTCGTGTCGCGCGAGGCGACGGCGGCGTGGCAAGGTGCCTTCGATCTCGATTGGGCCCTCGCGGGCGGCGCGAAGCGCGAGGACGCGCTGAAGACCGTGCACGTCGAGGGATTGCCGATCCCGATCGGAGCCGCGCGACACGACGTCGGCGGCGCGACTCCCGGATCCACGCCGCTCGACTCCGCGGTTCGCGAGCGCATCACCCCCGTCTACAGCCCGCGCGACCTCGCCCCCGATCCGGCGCTGTGGGACTTGCCGCGCATCGTGTCGCTGATCGACGGCGCGAAGCGCTCCGTGCGCGTCCAATTGCTCACGTACAAGATGGGCGGTCGCAACGGCGAGTACTTCGACGAGCTGGAGAGCGCGCTGCGTCGCGCCGCGCTACGCGGTGTGTCCGTGCAGCTGCTCGTGGCCGACTGGTGCATGCGCAAGGGCACGATCGACGGGTTGCAGTCGCTCGAGCCGCTCACGAACGTCGAGGTCAAGCTCGTCACGATCCCGCAGTGGTCCGGCGGCTTCGTCCCCTACGCGCGCGTCGTCCACGCCAAGTACATGGTCGTCGACGGCGCGAACGCGTGGGTCGGCACGAGCAACTGGGAGCGCGACTACTTCTACGCGTCGCGCAACGTCGGTTTGATCGTGGAAGGCGGCGCGACGCCCAAACGCCTCGACCAGTTCTTCCTCGACGGCTGGAACGGTCCCTACGCCAAACCCGTCGATCCGTGCGGCACGTACACGGCGCCGAAGATCGGCGACTGAAGCGCCGCGACTTGCGGTTCGGCGCACTCGGGGGGGCGTCACGTGCGGATGTTCATACGGAGCCAGGCTCCTGTTGAACATCACGCTGCAGCAACTCGCAGCTGGCCGCGGCTTCCTGCGCGATGTTCAACAGGAGCCTGGCTCCGTATGAACATCCCGCTACGCGCTTTCGTGCTCGTCGAGGTACTTCTGCATGTCCGCCGGCAGCGGACTGCGCACCTCGACGCGTTGCTTCGTCGCGGGTGACACGAACGCGGTGCGGTGGTTGTGCAGCGCATGGCGATCCATGCCGAGCGCGCGCATGTCGGCCGCGGTCAGCGTGCCGTCGAGTCCGCGCTCGAACAGCGAATCGTCGTCGCCGTAGAGCTTGTCGCCGATCACCGGATAGCCGAGCGCGGCCATGTGCACGCGGATCTGGTGTTGTCGGCCGGTGTAGGGCTCGCACGACACGAGCGTGCAGCCTCGGTAGCGCTTCACGACCTTCCAATCGGTGCGGCACGGTTGCCCGTCGACGGCGATCGCCATCTTGATGCCGACCTCCGACGCACGCGCGGGTCCGATCGGGTAGTCGATGGTGCCGCCTTCGCGGTCGATCACGCCGGCGACGATCGTCAAGTACTCCTTCTCGACCTCGCGGCGCTCGAACTGCTGTTGCACGTCGGCCATGCCGCTCGGATGTCGCCCCACGATCACGATGCCGCTCGTCTCGCGGTCGAGGCGATGACACAAACGCGGCGCGCCGCCTCGTTCGAGCTCGAACCCCGCGCCGTAACGCGCGTGCACGCGCTGGATCAACGTGTCGACCATGTGCCGACCACTGGGATGCACCGCCATGTTCGCGGGCTTGTCGACCACGACCACCGCGTCGTCCTCGTACAGCACCGTCAGCTCGCTGCTCGGGTTCTCGACGACCGGCGCGCGCAGCTCCTCGGGGATCACGACGATCACGCGCGAGCCGTGACGCAGCTTGCGACTCGACTTGCGCTCCGGAATCGCCGTCCCGGTGCCGCGCGGATGATCGGGCGTACTGGGATCGATGAGCACGTACCCGTCCTTGATCAACGCCTGGATCGACGTGCGCGAGCGCCACGTCAAGTGCGCCGTCAGGAACGCGTCGAGTCGCATCTCGAGCTCCTCGGCCCGCGCGCGGAAGAAGCTCGCGTCGACGCGCAGCTCGACTTCCTTCTGGACCTGCGTGAGGTCGCGTTCCTTGCCGAAGATGCCCATGGGTGCCGAACCAGGATCCTACTCCCGTTCGCGGCCGTGGACGGTTCCCGGAAAACGAAAGAACCCGGCCGCGCCGGGTTCCACGTGTCGCGCTCGTGGAGCGCGAGGTCGATCTGGTGCCTTGGTTCGCGCCGCGGTCCTCACCGTGTGCCGCGAAGGCGCGCGCTCAGGAGCGCTTGCCCATCTTGCGCGTCGGGTCGTTCTTGCGCGTGGCCTTTTGGATCGTGCGCAGGCGCTCGCGACGTTCGCGGCGGCGTTGGTCCGAACGCTTCTCGTGCCAGGTGTTGGCCTTGGCGAGGCGGAAGATCCCGCTGTAGTTGCATTGGCGCTTGAAGCGGCGCAGAGCGGCTTCGAGGGATTCGTTCGGACGGACCTGGACCTTGATCACACGTGACTTCCTTCAGTTACAGGGGACGGGTTCTTCGGCGAGGGTCGCCGCGCGGGGTTCGAGGCCTTCGCGCGAGGCTCCCCCCGAAATCGAGGGCCGGAGAGGTTAGCGCTTCTCTCGGGCGGGAGGAAGCCCCGGCTGGAATCGGGCCCGTCGGGCTGCGATCCTGCCCTCCGTGGAACGGGACGCGCGCAAGGACGGGGCGGGGGCGGCCGGCGAGGGTCCGACCACCCTGATCGGGACCATCGAACGGGTCACGTTCGCCAACGAGGAGTCGCTCTACAGCGTCCTAAGGCTCAGCCCCGAAAAAGGTTACGAGCCTCCCCCCAGCCGGGGCGCCCTGTTCTCGTCGGACTTCGTGACGGCCGTCGGCAAGCTCGACCAGCCCACGCCGGGCCTGCGCCTGAAGCTGACGGGCCGCTGGACCGAGCATCGCGCCCACGGTCAGCAGTTCGAGTTCGAGGGCGCCGAGGTCCTGCCGCCCGCCGACCGCGCGGGCATCGTCAAGTACCTGGCGTCGGATCGGTTCCCGGGGATCGGCGAGACGCTCGCGTCGCGCATCGTCGACGCGTTGGGCCCGAACACGTTCACCGAGATCCTCGAGCATCCCGAAAAGCTCAACCTCGTGCGTGGACTGCGCGCCCCGGTGAAGGAGGCGCTCGTCGCGGCGGTGATCGCGGAGTACGGCACGCACCGGGCGCACGGGTTCCTGCGCAACCTGGGTCTGGGGCCCGTTCAGTCGGCGACGATCCTGCGCAAGCTCGGCTTGGAGGTGGAGGAGAAGGTCCGCGCGGACCCGTACGTCCTGGCCAGCGGCTTCGCGGGCATCGGCTTCACGACCGCGGACAAGATCGCGAGCCACTTGGGATTCGCGCCCGACGATCCGCGGCGCGCGCGCGCGGCCGTGTTGCACGCGCTGAAGGTCGCGTCGGAGGACGGTCATTCGCTGCAACAGCGCGGTGCCTTGATCGATCGCGCGCGCGACTTGGTGTCGGGCGCGATCACGGTCGAGGGCATGGCGCGAGCCGTCGAGGAACTCCGCGTCGCGCGCAGCGTGATCGTCGTGACGCAGGCGGAACTCGCGACACCGTCGAAGGTCGGCGGCGCGGATGCGGAGGGTGCGGACGGCGTGAGCGACGACTCGCTCGACGACGGCGAGGATCCCGATCACGACGAGGGCTACGAGGCGCTCGTGGCGCCGAACGCCGTATCGACGTCGACCTCGCAGGCACCGGCCGACGCGCGCGACGACGATCGCGTCTACTTGCCGTGGTTGGCGCACTGCGAGGCGGGTCTCGCGCGCAACGTCGCGCGCTGCGTGCGCTCCGGTCCGCTCGTGCCGCTGGCCGACGCGGCGGCGTTGGCGCGTCACGAAGCGCACGCGGGCATCCAACTGCACCCGCGACAACGCGAGGCCGTGCTCGGATTGCTCGCGCAGCCGATCGGGCTGCTCACGGGCGGTCCCGGCGTCGGCAAGACGACGATCGTGCGCTTCGTGGTGAACTTGGCGCGCGGCTCGCACGCGAACGTCCTGTTGGCGTCGCCCACGGGGCGCGCGGCCAAGCGCTTGGCCGAAGCGGCGGGCATGGAAGCCCAGACGATCCACCGGTTGTTGGGCTACGACCCGGAGGCCGAGGGGTTCGCGCACAACGAGCGCAATCCGCTCGAGTGCGACCTGCTCGTCGTCGACGAGATCTCGATGCTCGACGTCGTGCTGGCGCATCATCTGTTCAAGGCGATCGCACCGCCGACGCGCGTGGTGCTCGTGGGCGACCCCGATCAGTTGCCGTCGGTCGGCCCGGGGAACGTGCTGCACGACATGATCCGGTCGGGCGTGTTGCCCGTCTTCCGGCTGACGCAGATCTACCGTCAGGCCCAGGACAGCCTGATCGTCACGAACGCGCACCGCATCCTGCAGGGCGAGTTCCCGCTCCTGCCGCAGAAGGGCGACAAGCACAGCGATTTCTACTTCTTCCAGGTCGAGGAGAGCGACAAGGCCGCCGATCGCCTGATCGAAGTCGTGACGAAGCGGATCCCCGAGACGTTCGGGATGCGCTGGATCGACGACGTGCAGGTCATCGCGCCCATGTATCGCGGCGAATGCGGCGTGGACGCGCTGAACGAGCGCCTGCGCGCCGAGTTGGGCGCGGGAGGTCGCGAGGTACGCCAGGGTGCTCGCGTGTGGCGCGTCGGCGACCGCGTGATCCACACGCGCAACGACTACGAGAAGGAAGTGTTCAACGGCGACATGGGCCGCATCGAACGCGTCGACGGCGACGGCGTGGTCGTCGTGCGTTTCCCCGAGCGCAGTGTGTCGTACGAACCGAACGAGCTCTCCGACTTGCAGCCGGCGTTCGCGATCACCGTGCACCGCTCGCAAGGCGGCGAGTTCCCGGCGGTGGTGGTGCCGCTCGTCATGCAGCACTGGATGATGCTGCAACGCAACCTGCTCTACACCGCGTTGACTCGCGCGCGAAAGCTCGTCGTCGTGGTCGGATCCCGCCGCGCGCTCGAGACCGCGATCGCCAACGACCAGGAAGCCCGGCGCGAGAGCGCGCTCGGCGAGCGTCTGGCGGCTCGGATCGGCCCGTCATGAGCGAGCGCGGCGCGCCCTGGCGCTTCCTGGCGGAATTCCCGGGCTTCCGGCGGTTGTGGACGGCCACGGCGTTGTCCGAGTTGGGCTCGGCGGTGACGCGCATCGCGTTCGTCTTGCTGGTCCATCAACGCGCGGTCGAACGCGGAGGCGCGGCACCCGAGACGGCCAACGCGCTCATGCTGATCCTCGAGACGCTGCCGATGGTGCTGCTCGGACCGGTGGCGGGTGCCTTGGTCGATCGCTGGGACCGACGCCGACTCGTCGTCGCGTGCAACCTGATCGTCGCGGCGTTGCTGGCGATCGTGCCGTTCGTGTCGCGGTTGGACGCGACGTGGCCGCTCTACGCGATCGCGATGTGCGTGGCCGCGATCTCGACCGTGTTCCCGCCGGCGCGCCAGAGCGCGATCCCCGACCTCGTCGGCATCGAGCGCGCGGGCACGGCCAACTCGATCTCGGCGAGCACGACGAGCTTCCTGTTCATCGCCGGCGCCGGCCTCGCGGGACTCTTGATCGACCGGTTCGGCAAGGACGCGTGCTTCTGGTTCACCTCCGCGAGCTTCGTGTTCGCGGCGGCGTGGCTCTTGCCCTTGCGCTTGCCGCGACACGTCCACGAGAGCGCGCACACGCTCCGCGGGTTCGTGAACGAGGTGTTCGAGGGCCTTCGCTTCGTGCGCACGAGCCCGACGCTGACCTACGTCACGGCCTGCTTCTTCATGGCGTTCGTGTTCATCGGCATCTGGTTCCCCATGGTGCCGGAGTACCTGCGCCGCGACCTGGGCGTCGACGCGGACACGTGGATGCCGCGCTCGTGGATGGCGTTCGGCTTGGGCGGCATCGTCGGCGGCTTCGTGGGCGCTTCGATCGGTCGCGCGTTCGGCATGGGACGCACGATCGTGCTGATCTACTTCGTGGAGCCGTTCCAGGTCGCGGCCTACTACCTGGTCGACTCGGCGCCGGTCATGATCGCGTTGTCGTTCACGTGGGGCGTGATCGCGTTCGCGTACTTCGTCCAGGAGCAGACGGTGATGCACGAGGACGTTCCCGCGGCGTTGCGCGGACGCGTGTTCGGCTTGCTGCCGCCGTTGCAGGCGCTGGGCACGTTGCTCGCGAACGGCATCGTGATGCTCGAGAACGGCGCGCTGGCGCCGCGCACGATGATGTTGATCGCGGGCGCGTGCTACTTGGCGACGAGCATCGTGTTCACGTTCGCGCTCGGCGGAGCGCGGGATCTGTGGCGTCGACCACGAACGGTCGCGGCAGTCGACGCGGATTCGTGAACGTCTCGCGCGGTCGCCTGCGCCGGAGGTCTCAGCTCGGGCTCTCGCCGCGCTGCTTGGCCCACCACTCCAGTCGCTTCGCGATCTCCTTCTCGAAGCCGAACGGGCCGGGCTCGTAGAGCTTCGTGCCGCGCAACTCGTCGGGCAGGTACTCCTGGGCGAAGTAGCCGGTGGCCGAATCGTGCGCGTACTTGTAGCCGGCGCCGTGGCCCATCCCCTTCATGAGCTGCGTCGGCGCGTTGCGGATGTGCATCGGCACCGCGGCGCCGGCCGTGTTGCGCGCCGCCTCGAAGGCCTTGCCCATCGCGGCCTTGACGCTGCCGGACTTGGGCGCGGTCGCGAGGTACACGATCATCTGCGTCAGCGGCAGATACCCTTCGGGTGCTCCGAGCATGTGGTACGCGTCGCGCGCCGCGACGGCCATCTGCAGCGCGTTCGGGTCGGCCAGCCCTATGTCCTCGGCCGCCATCGCGATCGCGCGACGGAAGATCACCATGGGATCCTCGCCGCCTTCGATCAGACGCGCGGCCCAGTACAGCGCTCCGTCGGGATCGCTGCCGCGCAACGACTTGTGCAGCGCGCTCAGCTGGTCGAAGTGGACGTCGCCCGACTTGTCGTGACGCGCGAAGCGCAGCTGCAGAGCTTCGCGCGCGCTCTCCAGCGTGATGCGCCCGTTCGCGCCCGCGTCGAGCGCGGCGGCCTCGAGCACCGTCAGCGCCCGGCGTGCGTCGCCGTCGGCCTGCGCGGCGATCCACTCCAAAGCGTCGTCGTCGATCCCGATCGACAGCGCGCCCAAGCCGCGTTCGACGTCCTCCAGCGCGCGCTTCACGACGGTGGCGACGTCCGCGGGCGTCAGCGTCTTCAAGACGATCACGCGACAACGCGACAGCACGGCGCCGTTGATCTCGAAGCTCGGGTTCTCGGTCGTCGCACCGATCAACGTCACGACGCCTTCCTCCACCGCGGGCAGCAAGCTGTCCTGTTGCGCCTTGTTCAAGCGGTGGATCTCGTCGACGAACAGCACCGTGCGTCGTCCTTCGTGCCCGGCGCGTTCGCGTGCTTCGGCGAAGATCTCGCGCAGACGTGGGACGCCCTCGCTGACGGCGCTGAACGGGACGAACGCGCGACCGCCGGCGTTGGCCACCAGGTTCGCGAGCGTCGTCTTGCCGCTACCCGGTGGTCCCCACAGCACGATCGATCCGAGCGTTCCGTCCTCGATCGACTTGCGCAGCGGTTTGCCCGGCCCGAGCACGTGCTCCTGACCGACGTATTCCGCCAACGTGCGCGGTCGCATACGCGCGGCCAGCGGCGCGTGAGCGGAACCGACCGCGTGGCCCGTGAAGAGCGACGAGGTGTGCGACTTGCGCTCAGCCACGACCGTCGCTCCGCACGCGCCCCGCCGAGAACAGGAGCACCGACGCCGCGACGGTGACGTTCAACGATTCCACGCCCGCTGCGATCGGGATCGTCAAGCGCTCGAAGCGCGCGGCGGCTTCGGGGATCGAACCCGTCTCGCCGGTGACCCACAACGCCAGCGGCCCCTTCCAGTCGAACCGCGTCGGGTCGGCGCCGTCGCGCGTGGCGGCGCAGACTTGCCGCACGTGGCGTTGCGCCAAGAGTTTCGCGCACGCCTCCGCTTCGAGTCCGTGCGCGACCGGCAGGCGCAGCAAGCTGCCCATCGATCCGCGCAGTGCCTTGCCGTTCCACGGCGACGCGCCACCGGACAGCACGACCAGGGCCGTGACGCCGAACGCTTCGGCCGCGCGCGACAGAGCACCCAAGTTGCCGGGATCGGCGATGCCCGCGACGACCAGCACGAGCGTGCGCGCGTCGAGCGGCAGCGTGGCGGGGTCGAAGCCGACGGGCGTGGGCGCGAGCGCCAGGATCCCGGGCGACGTTTCGAGGCTCGAGACGTGCGCCACGAGCTCGGCGTCGAGCAATTGCACGCGGACACGGCGCTTTGCGAGGGAATCGGCCAGGTCCGCGCGGTCGTGCGCCACCAGCACGACCTCGAGCTCGCGGCCGCCTCGCAGGGCGTCCTCCACCAGCCGCTCGCCCTCCAAGGCGATGACGCCCCGTTCCTTGCCCGCCACGACCGCGCGGGCGCGCTGCACCAGCGGATTCGATCGCGATCGGATGACGGCGTCGGCGGACATGGGCCACTCAGCATAACTACCGACAAGGTCGGCGCGCGGAACGAGTTCGGCGTCGGACCCGGGATTGTGCGATGATGTCCGGTGAACCATGACCTCACTCCAGCAAGGCCTCGTCATCCGCACCGACGCGAAGGTGTGTCACGTCGAGGTCGGGGGTCAGGTGGTGCAGGCCGCGCCGCGCGGGATCCTGTTCGACGGCGCGCAGAAGAACCCGGTGGCCGTCGGCGACCGCGTCGAGGTCGACTTGGCGACGCAGCCGGCGAGCCTCGAGCGCGTCCTCCCGCGGACGAACACGTTGTCGCGCATCGCCAGCTCGCACGATCCGCGCGAGCAAGTGCTGGCGGCCAACGTCGATCAACTCTTCGTGATCGCGTCCGTCGCCAAGCCTTCGTTCTCCTCGAACCGGACCGATCGCATCCTGGCTGCGTGCACGTGGCAGCGCATCCCGGCGATCGTCGTCTTGAACAAGGTCGATTTGGCGGAGCCGTCCGAGACGCAGGCGATCCGCGAGACCTACGAGTCGATTCCGATCGACGTGATGGAGACGTGCGCGATCGCGGGCGTCGGACTCGACGAGTTGCGTCGTCGTATGGAAGGCAAGACGAGCATCTTCTACGGCGCGTCGGGCGCGGGGAAGTCGAGCCTCCTGAACGGTCTCCAGCCCGGCCTCAAGATCAAGGTCGGCAAGATCAGTCGCTTCTGGGACCAGGGCAAGCACACGACGACGTTCTCGCTGATGCACACGCTCGACTTCGGCGCGCGCGTCATCGACACGCCGGGCATCCGCGTGTTCCGTCCGTTCGGCGTGCCCGAGCAGAACCTGCGCGACCTCTTCGCCGAGTTCACGCGCTTCCAGGCGCGGTGTCACTTCGCGAGCTGTTCGCACGATCACGAGCCGGACTGTGCCGTGTTCGACGCGGTGGAATCCGGCGCGATCGCGGCGTCTCGCTACGCCAGCTACGTCGAGATGCTCGACGAGGTCCGCACGGCTTCGACCGCGGCCGAGGACGGCGACGAGGAAGAGTGACCGCGCCCGAGCGCGCTCACGCGCTCGGCCATCGTGAGGCCGTCCGGGTCTCCACGCCTCTCGGACCTCGCGGCGAGATGCAAGAACGACCTCGCGGTGTGTCGCGAGCGAATCGGGGAGCTCGTCTCCGCGATTCCCGTCGAGCCCTCAACCGATCCAGTGGCGCACGAGCACGAGCTTGTAGATCCAGGACACGGCCATCAGCAGCGCCAGGCCGAGGACGAGCTTGCCCACGCGCAGATCGTGTACGGCCTTCGACACGTCGCGACCCTTCACGGCCTGCACGACCGCCCACGCCGCGAACGTCACGAGCACGAGCGCGAACGCGAAACCGAAGGGCTGGTTCACGAGCGACGCCCAAGGACGACCGTGAGCGAGCAACGCGAGCGACGTCGTGACGCCGCAGCCGGGGCACGGCACGTTCCACCACACCATCGGCTTGCAGGCCGGGAGTCCGAGCTTCTCGTGGGTGCCGAAGCCGCGCGGATCCGGATCGACGAGCAACCCGAGCACGACCAGGAGCGCGACGCCGCCCAACGCGACGCCCAGCACGATCCAGTGCTCCCAGGGCTTGCCGAAGGGTCTCGCCCGGAGCGAGGGTTTCGTGTCGGGTTCGACGCGGGTGTCCACGGCTCCGATTGTCGTCCCACCCGACGCGTGCGGCAACCACGCGATCGAAGCGGCGTGCAAGGGTCGCGTTTCGCGGGCTGAGGCGTTCGCGGACTGAGGCGTTTCGCGAACGGAGGCGCTCGCAGCGCCCGTTCACCGACACCCGCCCGCGAGGCCCCGTCCAAGCGAACGGCCCGCGGCGTGAGCGCGCGGGCCGTTTCGTGCGAGGTTCGTCGTGTCGCGCTTCGCTCAGTTGAAGTCGTAGACGTACGACAAGCGCAGCTTGTTCAGGATGGCGTACGGCAGCTTGTTCAAGAGCTTCAAGTCGGCGTCGCCCTTGTCCTGGAAGCCGCGTACGACCGGGTTGCGCATGATGAAGAAGCGGCGCGACGTGCGGTCGTCGGCCTCGTACGAGCCCGGGCGCACTTCGCCGCCCAGCTCGACGTTCAGCGAACCGGTGTAGAACACGCGGACCCGATGAAGCGACTGATTGCGCGCCAACTCGCGCTGCGCCGGATCGCCGCCGGAGTCGAGGAACTCGTGCGCCAGCAGGATCTCGTCGACATTCACGTGCAACAGCGGCGTGTTGATGCGCTCGCACGAGTTCAGGTCGATGAGCGTCGCGTCCCGCACCTTGAGGAAGTAGCGGCGCGTTTCGTCCAGCACCTGCGACAGGCGGGTGTACTTGTTCTCGATGTTGCCCTTGATCAGGAACGAGTCCGTCAAGAGCAGATCGGAGACGATCGTCAACATCGCAGGTCCTTGATTCATTCGGATCGGAGAAGGGGACGCACGGCCCCGGCCAGGTAGAAGGAGCCGATCACCAGCAACCAACCGCCGTCCCCTGCGAGCTGGAGTGCCTTGGCGAGTGCGTCCGACGGATCCGCGGCTGTTTCGGCCACGAAGCCCGCGCGGTGCGCGTCCTCGACCAAGGTTTCCACTGCCCGCAGCGGCCCGGAGGCCACGGTGGTGCAGACGAGCCTATCGGCTCGCTCACGGAGGGTCTTGAGGATCGCCGGTGCGTCCTTGTCACGACCGAGCGCGAGGACGACGACGGGAGGGCCCTTCAGGGTCCGATCTTGGGAAAGTTCTTCCAGGACCATGCGGACGCTCGACGCGACGTGAGCACCGTCGAGCACCACGGGCACGCGACCGGCGCGCAGGCGTTCCATGCGCCCCGGCAAGCTCGTCGCCGACGCGGGCGTCGCGGGAACGTTCTCGGCGCTCACGCGCACGCCGCTCGGCCCGCGCACGTCGCGGCGACCGAGCTCGTCCAGCACGAGTCGCGCGAGATCCGCGTTGCGTTGCCACATGGTCGCGCCGGGTCGCGACGGTCGCAGGACGGGCACGTCGAGCTCGTAGGCCATCCCTTCGAGCACGGAACCGGGATCGTCGGCCGCGCCACGCTGCGGATCCGGCCACAGCGTCGTGACGAGCGTGGAGCCGCGCTTCACGATGCCGCCCTTCTCGCGCGCGATCTCGGCGCGCGTGTTGCCCAGCACGTTGACGTGTTCCAAGTCGACGTTCGTGACGACGCACACCTCGCCGTACACCGCATTGGTCGAGTCGAGCCGTCCGCCGATGCCGCACTCCACCACCGCCCACGCGCACTCGCTCTCGGCGAACACGAGGAACGCCGCGGCCGTCATCAGGTCGAACCACGTGGCCTCGTCGCCGGCGGTCTCCTCGCTCAACGCCGCTTCGCGCGCGACGAACGCGCGCTCCAGCGCGTCGGCCAGGACCTCGTCGTCGACGTCGACGCCGTCGATGCGCACGCGTTCGTTGACGCGCGTCACGTGCGGCGACGTGTAGAGGCCCGTGCGCAAGCCCGCGCTCGTCAAGGCGCCGGCCACGAGCGCCGACGTGGTGCCCTTGCCCTTCGTTCCGGTCACGTGCACCGCGCGGAACTTCGTGTGCGGATCACCCAATCGATGCAAGACGTCGAGCACCGGCTCGATCCCCCGTCGCATGCCTCCGGTGCGGTCGCGTCGCTCCCAATTGACCAGCGCATCGAGCCGCGCGAGCACCGCCGCGAGACGCGGGTGCGTGGTGTGCGAGAGCGCGCTCATGCGGGATCCGCGAGGAGTTCGCCGCGCATCACGGTGATCGCGTGGCCTTCGATGCGCACGCGGTCGTCTTCCAGCGTCAACCACAACGCGCCACCGCGCGCGGAGGCTTGGAACGCCGTCAAGCGCGACTTCCGGAGCTTCGCGGACCACCACGGCGTCAACGCGCAGTGCGCCGAACCCGTCACCGGATCCTCGTCGATGCCCGAGCCCGGAGCGAAGAAGCGCGAGACGAAGTCGAAGCGCGGGTCGCTCGAACGGCTCGTGACGATGACGCCACGTGCATTCACCGTGCGCAAGAGGTGTTGGTTGGGCGCGCACGCACGCACGTCGCGCTCGTTCTCGACCTCGACGAGCCAGTCGAACACGTTGCGGCCCACGTCGACGGCGCGCACGCCCAACGCGTCGATCAGACCCGGCGGCGGGTCGGCGCGCTCGACGAGCTTGACCGGGAAGTCGAGTTCGATCCGCGCGCCGACGCGACGTGCCGACAACGGCCCGCTCTTCGTCGCGAAACGCGCGGTCGCGTCGTGCGCGAGTCGACGGGTCTCCCACAGCACGTGCGCCGACGCCAACGTCGCGTGGCCGCACAGGTCGACTTCGACCGTGGGCGTGAACCAGCGCAACCGCCACGCGTCGCCCTCGGGGTGGAGGAACGCCGTCTCGGACAGGTTCATCTCGAGGGCGACGCGCTGCATCCACGTGGCCGACGCCGGGCGATCGAGGACGCACACGGCGGCCGGGTTGCCGGCGAACGGTCGGTCGGCGAATGCGTCGACTTGATGGATGAGGATGGACATGTCTCGTGTGGATGGTGTGGATCGTGTGGATCGTGTGGATCGTGCGGATCGGGTGGATCGTGCGGTCGAGTGGAGCCGGTCTTGCGGGTGAAGCGAAGTACGCGCCGAGAGTGTTGGTTCGGATCGCCCGGAGCGCGGCGGACGCGCGCTCGAGACGCCCGACGAATCGGAGTGCGCGAGCAGGTCACGTCCGGTGGGCGCATCGTCCCAGCACCCACGGCCGGTGCAAGCCCCCGCCACGGGTCTCTCGCGACGATCGCGGGTCGGTGGCGAACATCGACTCCCGCGACTCACCCGATCCCGCGCCGATCGCCCGTCCGCGCCGAACGAGGCTCGAAGGGGCCGAAAACCGTTCCATAGAGGAGCCGCGGACGCGCGGATCGTTCTGGTCCGGCCGAAACGCGGCTCAGAACCGGTCGACGCGTGGCCGATATCGATACGTGCGGCGTCCCCCGTCGTCGCACCGCGCCTCCTTCCCCTACACGAACCTGCGAATACCGATGGTCGAGCTGCTGCACCGCATCAAGGTCTTCGTCTTCCAACAGAACGGTCCCGAGCCGGCCTACTTGCTGCTGCGATCGGCGCAAGGCGTCGAGGGGTTCTGGGGACCGGTCCAAGGCAGCATCGGATTCGGCGAGAAGCTCGAGTCCGCGATCCAGCGCGAGGTGCTCGACGACACGGGGATCCTGCAGCCGCTCGACGTGATCGACCTCGGCATGCCCGCGCGTTGGACGCTCGGAGTCGAGGACGTGATCGAGTGGACGTTCGGCTTCAAGGCCATGCCCGGCACGCGCGACCTGCGGCTCGATCCGCGCTTCGCCGAGTTCCGCTGGGCGCAATTCAGCCAGGCCTATCCGACGCTGGAACTCGAGACGGACCGCGCCGCGATCATGCGGCTGCACACGCTGCTGCGCGCCGCGTGATGTTCATACGGAGCCAGGCTCCTGTTGAACATCTCACCGGAGCGTCGACACACAGCGCTGGCTTCCCGGCATGATGTTCAACAGGAGCCTGGCTCCGTATGAACATCAGGCGGGCAGGAACTCGAGCGTCGGATACTTCGCGCCCAGGACCTTCGTGTGGTCGGAGGCGAACCAGCGATCGATCACGGTGCCGTAGACGGAACGGAAGTCGGTCGTGAACCGCAGGTCGCCGTCGTCGAGGTCGGTCAGCGACGGGTGCTTGCCGTACAAGCCGCCCTTCACCGGCGAACCGATCACGAGCATCGGCGCGGCCACGCCGTGATCGGTGCCGCGCGAGCCGTTCTCCTTGACGCGTCGGCCGAACTCCGAGAACACCATCACGACGATGCGGTCGCCGGCGCTGCGGCCCTTAAGGTCTTCGAAGAAGGCCTTCAACCCCTCGTCGAGGCGGCGCATGAGCGTGTCGTGCGACGTGCGTTGGTTCTGGTGGGTGTCGAAGCCCCCCAACTCGACCGACACGACCCGCGCGCCCAATCGCGCGTCGACCAGCGTCGCCGCGATCTTCAGCCCCTCGCCCAGATCGTCCTCGGGGTACTTCGCCTTGGGTTCGTAGAGCGCGTTGGCGCGTCGGATCTTGGCGGAGGATTCGTTGGCTTCGTCGAGGATGCCTCGCAGCTTGCGCAGCATCTTGTCCTGCCCCGACTCGCCCTTGCCCGCTTCGCCGCGGCGAGCGTCGAGCGTGCGCATGTCGTCCTCGGCCGCGCGTCGGTACGCCATCAAGTCCTCGGTTTCGTTCCCCGCCCAGCGATAGGTCGCGGGCGTCTGGAACGCGAGCGGCGGGTGCTTCGTCGAGAAGACGGAGAACGGCGCGGTGCCGCCCACGTGCACGACGAGCTCGGGCGAGCGGTCCTCGGGCCACGCGACTTCGCACAAGCGACCGATCCAACCTTCGCCCGCGAGTCGACCGTTCTCGCTGCCGGTGTGCCACACCTCGTAACTCTGGAAGTGGGAGCGGATGGGGTTGGGATAGCCGCACCCTTCCACGATCGCGACGCGTCCTTCGTCCCACAGCGCGCGCAGACCCTTCAAGTTCGGGTGCAGACCGCGGTAGTCGTCGAGTTTCTGCACCTCGTCCTTGCCGATGCGGATCGAGCTGCGCGCGGCGTTGTACGCGTCGTCGCCGTAGGGAACGACCATGCTCAGCGCGTCGTTGCCGCCGGTGAGCTGCAACAGGACGAGCGTGTGTCCCGCCGCGGGGCCGGGCAACTCGCCGGTCGGTCCCCACATCGTCACCTTGGCGTTCGCGCGCGAGCCGAGCACCACGAGCCCTCCGAGCGCGCCCAAGCCGCCCAGGAGCACGGAGCGTCGGTCGAATTCGTGTCGAGCCCCCGTCGCGGTGCCGTGCGATCGGTGCGATTCGTGCGTGGCGTGCGATCCGTGCGTACCTTGCGCCCCGCGCGATCCGTGTGCGCCACGCGATTCGTGCTCGCCGTTCGTGATTCGTCCTTCGTCGTGATCGTGGTTCATGGCGTCCTCACATCAACTGCGCGTCGGGCAGGCTCAGGATCAAGTGCGCCAACCGGCGCAGGACGTGTTCGGCGTCCGCACCGCCGTCGAGCAAGTGACCGTCGCGCAACGACAACTGCACGCGCTCCGTGGTGAGGAACGAGAGCATCTTGGCGCGCGTCTCGGCCGGCGGGACGATCGCGAGCAACTCGGACAGCATCTGATCGACGATCTGCTCGTCGGTCGTGAGCTTCAGCTTCTGCATACGCGCCGTGAAGTTGATCGAGGGCGACCAACCGGCGTCCTGCGCGCGGCGCAGCGCGTCGTAGGCGAACCCGCCCTTCTTGCCCGACTTCAGGCGCTTGGCCATCTCCTCGCGCTTCTCGCGCGACGACATCGCGTCGTCCATGGACGCCGGCGAGTCGGATGCGGCGCGCGCGTCCGCGCTGGTCGCGGCGACCTTGGCGTCGGCCGGTTTCGCGTCCGCGCCGGCCTTCGTCTTGTCTTGGCTGCCGCCGCTCGCCGCGCCGCCGCCCGACATGGAACCGTCTTGCATCGCGCCACCGGACATGGTGCCGCCGGACATCGCGCCACCCGACATCCCGCCGCCCGACAAGGTGTCGCCGGACATGCCGCCCCCTTGCATCGCTCCGTCGCCGCCCGTCGACTTCGGAGCGGACGTGGTGCCGGCCATGCGGTTGCCGCCGGTTTCCGCCGCCGTCGCGTCGTTGGCGAGCAAGTCGGCCTGGCTCAACACGTCGTCCATCCGCACGACGCCCAACATCATCCCGGCCAAGTTGCCGCGCTGCATGAGCGAGCTCGTCGTGATCCACGGCAGGCCCTCGTCCCAACCCTTGACGCTGGGCGGAGCGAACAGGCGTTGGCCCAGCAGCGCCGCGCCGGATCCGGTGATCATCGCGGGAGCCTGAAGGCCCAGGCGGCGAGCCGTTCCGACCATGAAGTCCACGGGGCTCTGCACGCGCGCGCCCACGACTTCGTCGCGGTAGAACGCGGGGTCGAGGAACAGCTTCTTCAGGAACGGCTGGATCTGGAAGTCGTTCGCGCGCAGGAACGTGGCGTACGACTCGAGTCGCTGTGCATCGGGCTCGACGCCCTCGAAGTACGTGATCAGCTTGCGCGCGACGTACCGCGGGCACGCGTCCTGTCGCAGGATCACCTTCACCAGCGAGTCGCCGTCGTGCTTGCCCTTGTCGCCCAGGATCGTCTTCTCGCCGTCGTCGTGCTGCTTGGGTCGGTACTCGTACTCACCGTCCCGCGTCACGCCGCGTCCGGTCAGGGCGCGGGCCGCCTCCTTGACGTCGGTCTCCGTGTAGTTGCCGATGCCGAGCGAGAAGAGCTCCATCAGCTCGCGCGCCAGGTTCTCGTTCGGGTTGCCCTTGCGGTTCGAGTTGCCGTTCAAGTAGGTCAACATCGCCGGGTCCTTGACGATGCCGTCCAGGAGATCCGAGTACCGCCCCAACGCGTTCGCGCGCAGGAATTGGTTCTGCTTCAGCATCGGGTAGCTGCGGCGCACCTGGTCGATCGAGCTCGTCATCAGCCCGTGCCAGAAGAGCGTCATGCGGTCGAGCAACGGATCGCGACCGCTGACCATCGATTCGAACCACCAACCGGTGTACTCGAGCAGCTGACGACGATCGTTGTCGTAGTACTCGCGCTTCACGCGCTTCTGCTCGTCTTCCGAGAGCTCCTTGAGCGCGCGACCGCCGGGCTCGGGCAGGACCTCCACGAACGGCGGTTCCACGTCGGCGCGGCGCGTCAACAGGCGGTCGACGAGCTTCTCCGGTCCCAAAGCCAGCGCTTCCTGGATCTCGTTCGGCCGCGCGCCGAACGCGGCGCGGTTCAACAGGTGCTCGGCGGCCCGCGCATCCCAGGTGAACGCGCGCGCGGAGCTCGCATCTTCGGGACGAGCGACGCTCGTGTCCTCGCGGCGAGCCGGACTCGCGTCACCTCGTCGAGCCGGACCGGATGCCTCCTGCGACGCAGCGGTGCTCGTCGGTTCGGTCGCCGTCGAAGTCAGGATGGAACAGAGAACGAACGCATGGAGAATCGACATCTGGGGTCTCCGTCGGTCCGAGCGGATGGGGTCCGGCCTCGAAACCGTGCCCCTAGGGTCCCTCAACCGGGCGAACTCGTCCAGGTTACGACT
>Ga0075163_10001646_pt1 | contig 30244 bp, 29 predicted proteins | sample JI1023141ADNA_FD_71478 | JGI IMG/M metagenome (GOLD analysis project Ga0075163, IMG submission 71478) | Wastewater effluent complex algal communities from Wisconsin, to seasonally profile nutrient transformation and Carbon sequestration -... | ecosystem: Engineered > WWTP > Effluent > Algae...
GCCGGCCCCGTTCACGCCGTCCACAGGCGCGCAGGCGCCTGTGGAGCCGCGGCGTTCACCCTTGCCTGCCACGCCAATCACGGCACTGGCGGGCGCGTTCAACTGCCGTTTCTAGGGTGACGTGCCGGACGGAGCCTCAATCGAGGCACCCGAATGCCTGATCGAGATCGGCAATCAGGTCGCGCGGATCCTCCAGGCCGATGTGCAGCCGCACCACCGGCCCCCGGGCGCTCCAGTCGGTGACGCTGCGCGCCTGCGTCATGTGCGCGGAGGTCACCAGGCTTTCGTAGCCGCCCCAGGAGGCGCCGAGCCCGAACAGTTGCAGGCCGTCGATCAGCCGGTCCACGGTCTCGGGCGCGGTGCCGGGCGCAAGCTCGAAGGAGACGAGGCCGTTCGTCCCTTCGCAGTCGCGCCGCCACAGGGCATGGCCGGGGTGGGCCGGCAGCGCGGGGCAGAACACGGTGCGCACCGCAGGGTGCGCCTCGAGCCAGTGCGCGACCTGCAGCGCGTGCTCCTCGTGCATGCGCAGCCGCGCCGACAGAGAGCGCAGGCCGCGCAGCACGAGCCAGGCGTCGTCGGGACTGACGGTCATGCCGAACGCGTCGCAACGCTCGGCCAGCGGCTCCCAGGCGTCGCGCGTGGTGGCCACCGTGCCCATCATCACGTCCGAATGGCCCGAGAGGTACTTGGTCGCGGCCATGATCGACACGTCGGCACCCAGCGCCAGCGGCCGGTATTGCACGCCCGAGCCCCAGGTGCTGTCCACGACGACCAGGGCGCCACGCGCGTGGGCCATGGCCGCGAGCGCGGGCAGGTCGCACATCTCGTAGACCAGCGAGCCCGGGCACTCGGCATAGAGCATGCGGGTGTTGGGGCGCATCTTGGCCTCGGCGTCGCTGCCGTCGGCCGCGAAGAAGGTGTATTCGATGCCGTAGGGCCGCAGGAACTGCTGCGCCAGATGGCGCACGGGCTGGTAGGCGCTATCGGTCACCAGCACGTGGTCGCCGGGCTTCAGGTAGCTCAGCAGCGCCATGCCGATGGCCGCCAGGCCGGTGGGAAGCAGCCGGGTGCGGTGGGCACCCTCGAGTTCGCTCACGGCGTCTTCCAGCGCGAAGGCGGTCGGCGTGCCGCGCGCGCCGTAGCTGAACACGCGCTCGTGCGATCGGAGCCCACGCATCTCGCGCTGCTGCGCCGTGTCGGCGAACAGCACCGTGCTGGCCCGGACGATGGGCGGGTTGACCGCCGTGCCGCCCGTGTAGGCCGGCGCCTTGCCGCTGTGCAGCAGCCGCGTCTTGAAATTCAGGGACGAGGACACGGAGGTGTCGGATTCGGACATGGGTGGCGCGCTCCCCGGATCAGGCGCCGGCATTGGCCGGCAGCTGGAACGACGCCAGCTCCTGCGCGTCGAGCTGGCCGACCAGGCCGGTTTCCCAGGCCAGGTAGCGGCGCGCGGCCTCCTTGTTGCCGTCGTGCCGGTCGTGCACGAAGAAGAGGTGGTCGATGCATTCCGCGTCGCTGGGCGACTCCGGTGTCGCCACCTCCGCCCCGCCCGCCGACCGCCAGGCGGCCATGCCGCCGTCCAGCAGCAGCAGCGGCGGGTGCGCCGGCCGGCATTCCGCCATGGCCCAGGCGGCCAGCGCGGGCTCGTCGGCGATCAGCACGATCTGGCGCGTCTCGCCCGCGAGGTCGCTCGCCAGGCGGGGCCGGTTGGACCAGCGCGCGCCCGCGATGTGGCCGGCGCGGTAGGCCAGGCCGGGGCGCAGGTCCACGAGGGCGACGTCGCCGCGCGCGAGCCGGGCCGCGAGGTCGGCCGCGGCCACCGGGGCCAGGGGCGGCGGCACGGGGGCGGCGGGCGCCTGCAGCGCCAGGCCGCTGGCCAGGCCGCCTTCCAGGACGCAGGCGTCGTGCCCCATCTGGCGCAGCCAGCTCGCCACCGTGGGGGCGCGCACGCCATCGTCGTCGAACAGCACCAGCCGGGCGCCGCGCACGCCCACATATTGGTCGAAAGCCTGCATCAACTGCCCGCCGGGCGTGTGCTGCGCGCCGGGCAGGCTGCCCTGCGCGAACTCCTCCGGGGTGCGCACGTCGCACAGGAAGAGCGTGCGCTGTTCGTCCGCGGCCCAGGCGCGCACGGTGGCGGCGCTCACGGCCGCCACGCCGAAGCGCGCGGCCAGTTGCCGCGCGGCGTCCTTCAGGGCCAGGCTGCCGGAGCCGTCGGGGTAGCGCCGGGTGCCGCCGTGCTCCAGCCCCTGGTCGGCGAGGAACCAGCCCTGCGTGCCGTTCTCCAGGGCGTAGACGGGGTTGGGGATGCCCAGGTTGATCAGCGTCTGCGCGCCGATGATCGAACGGGTGCGGCCGGCGCAGTTGATGACGATGGGCGTGGTGTCGTCGGGCACCAGGGACCGCACGCGGTACGCCAGCTCGCCGTTCGGGCAGCAGGTGGCGGTGGGGATGTTCATCTTCCTGAACTCGGGGACAGGGCGCCCGTCCAGCACCACGACCGGCGCGGGCCCCGCGATCATGGCCGCCAGTTGCGGCGCGCTCACCCGGGGCGTGCCGTAGGTGTGCTCCGCCAGTTCGCCGAACGTCTTGGACGGCAGGTTCACCCCCGCGAACAGCACGTACCCCGCGGCCTGCCAGCCCGGCGCGCCGCCATCCAGCACGCCGACGCGGTGATAGCCCAGGGCCGCCAGCCGGTCCGCCGCGCGCCAGGCCACGCCGTCACCCGGCGCCCCGCCGTCGTCGTACACCACCACCCGGACGTCCCGCCGGGGCACCAGACGCCGCACGTCGAGCTCCAGCCGGCTGTAGGGCAGGGGCGTGGCGTAGAACAGGTGGGCTTCGCCGTACTGGCCGTGTTCGCGCACGTCGAGCAGGGCGACTTCCTGGCCGTCGTGCAGCCAGGACTTGAGCAGGGAGGGAGCGATGCGTTCGATCATCATGAAGGACTGAAGGGCGGGGTCGGGAACGGAGCGCCGGCCCCGCGGGGGGCGGAGCCTCGGGACGGGGGACGGTCAGCGCCGGGTCTGCACGCCGATGCCCATGGTCTGGCAAGTGCCCTTGTCCAGGTCGTAGCCGGTGCGCTCGGTCAGCGTCTCCAGCGCGCGGCCGTACATGTGCAGGTGGCGGATGACCTGCTCGCCCTCGATCTGCACCGAATGGATGTCCTCCGGCATGAGAGCGATGCCATGGCCCGGCTCCACCAGGACGTGGGCGGTTTCGCGCAGCGTGCCCCGGCCGGCGACCGACCCGTCGTCCGTGCGCTCGTACACGCGGTTGACCTCGGTGCCCTCCACCGCCGCGATGCACGCCCAGGTGGTGTGGTTGTGCGGCACGATGCGCTTGCCGGGGCGCATCACGTTCAGATAGAGCGCGTAGCTCTGGTCCGCGTCCTCCGCGATCAGGTAGCGGGCCTGGTGCTCGCCCGGCTCGGGCGGCGGGAAGTCGGCGGCCTGCCAGAACTCGGGCTGGGCGGCGATCGCCTCCAGCGAGGCCAGCACGTCGGCCAGCGCGGGACGCGTCGGCGCCGCCTCGCCGAGAGCGCTTTTCATCTGCGCGATGGCCGATGCGACGGCCTGGGTGCGTTGTTCGGTCACGGTGCTCAATGGAGTCTCCTGGTTTCGGTGCCTGCGTGGGAAGGGGGCTGCGAAGTTCGCTGTGCCACTCTAGCGCGCGCCCCGGCGGCAGACAACACCGCGCCAGCAGAAAAATCATCAGTATCATTAATGGATGAACACCCTCGACCTGGAACTGCTGCGGTCCTTGGTGGCGATCGTGAGCCACGACAGTTTCGCGGCGGCGGCGGTGCAACTGGGGCGCACCCAGTCCGCCGTGACGCAGCAGATGCAGCGCCTGGAGGAGCAGATCGGGCACCCGCTGTTCGAGAAGCGGGGGCGCCAGAAGCGCCTGACGGAGCATGGCGAGCGGCTGCTGGTCTACGCGCACCACATGCTGGCCGTCAACGACGAGGCCTTGCGCCACCTCAAACAGGGGCGGCTGGAAGGCACCCTGCGCATCGGCGCGCCGCACGACGTGGCCGACACCATGCTGCCGCCCCTGCTGATGGAAGTGGTGCGCAGCTCGCCCATGGTGCAGCTGGACGTCCACGTGGGGCGCAGCCCGTTCCTGATGGAATCGCTCAAGCGAGGAGAGATCGACATGGCGATCTCCAATCGGCTCGATGCCGAGCTGGACAGCGTGGTGCTGCGCACGTCGCCCACCGTGTGGCTGTGCGGGTCCACCTACGTGCACGACCCGGCGCGGCCCCTCCCCATGATCATGGCCGACGGCCCGAGCATCTTCCGGCGCCTCGCGCAGGAGGCGCTCGACGCCGCTGGCGTGGCCTGGATGACGCGCTACACCTCCAGCAGCCTGATCGGCATCCGCGCCGCGCTGCGCGCCGGCCTGGGGGTGACCGCGCGCGGCGTGGAGCAGCTCGACAGCGAGATGCGCGTGCTGGGCGCGGCGGAGGGGCTGCCGCCCCTGCCGCCTCTGGTGTACCGGCTCTACGTGCGCAGCCGCGTGGTCAACCCTTTGACGCGCCAAGTCTTCGACCGCATCAGAAGCCGCTTCCATTGACCGGCCCCGATACCGGGCTTCCCGCACCCCGCCGGTGCGGCGCCGCACCGTGGCGGCGCGGCGCGCCCTGCCGTGGGACGGCCGCCGCGAATCCATCAGAAATCCTTATCGGATTTCGTTCGAAAGTGGCTCGACCCGTCGCGGCTTGACTGACATCATGACTGCTCGCGAGGGTTGACGCGCCGCCATGGCGCCACGGCCCGGACGTGTGATTCCGGGCGTGTGAACGGTTCTTCGGGACCCTTTCGCGGCGGCATGCCCTGCCGCCCGCCAGCCCCCGGAGTTCTTCAACCGATCCACAGGAGTCTTCCCATGCGCCGCGCTTCCGTTTCCCGAACGCCCCTTCGCCACGCCGCTTGCCTGATCCTGGGCCTGGCCAGCGCCCTGACCGTCCATGCCCAGGCCTTGCCGAAGGCCGGGGACTTTCCCAGCCAGCCCCTCCACATGGTGTCGCCCTTTCCTCCGGGCGGCGGCAACGACTTCCACATGCGCCTGGTCAGCAACGAACTGGCGGCGGTCACCGGGCAGCCGGCGGTGGCCGAGAACAAGGGCGGCGCCGGCGGCAACATCGGCGCGAGGTACGTCGCCGACGGCAAGGCCGACGGCTACACCGTCCTGACCTCGCAGGTTTCGATCATGGCGGTGAACCCTACCCTGTACCGGACGGCCGGTTTCGACCCCGTCAAGAGCTTCGTGCCGATCACCCAGATCAACGCGGCGCCGCTGGCCATCGTGGTGGCCGCGAATTCGCCGCTCAAGACCATGGCCGACCTGCGCGCGCAAGCCCAGGCCCAGCCCGGACGCATGACCTACGCCACCCCCGGCAACGGCACGCTGTCGCACCTGGTCGGCGTGGTGCTGGAGAAGGATGGCGGGATCGACCTCACGCACGTGCCGTACCGCGGCGCGGGCCCGGCGCTGGCCGACCTGATCGGCGGCCAGGTCGGCCTGATGATCACCTCCACCTCCTCCGTGGCGGGGCACATCCAGCAGGGCATGGTGCGCGCGCTGGCGGTCACCAGCCCGCGCCGCGTCGGCGTGTTCAAGAGCGTGCCCATGCTGGAGGAGCTGGGCCTGAAGAACATGGTCTACGAGGACTGGTACGGCTTCTTCGCCCCGGCCGGCACGCCGCCCGAGCGCGTGGCCTACCTCAACCGCGCCATCACCAAGGTGCTCAAAAGCCCCGCCGTCGAGAAGAAGATCCTCGACGCCGGCGGCGAACTGGTGGCCGGCACGTCCGAGGCGCTGGCGGCGCAGCTCAAGCAGGACATCGAGCGCTGGTCGCGCGTGGTCAAGCTCTCCGGCGCGGTGATCGATTGAGGCCCGCGCGGCTGGAACATCCATGAATACCGCGACCGCCCCGCTCTCGCCGCCGCCGGACGCGCGGGGCCTGCCCGCGCTGCGCGGGCTCCTGCCCGGCGTCATGGTGTGCGTGGTGATCGCGCTGTCGGCCGCCTTCCTGTCCGAGCACTATGGCGGGCCGCGGCTGCTGTACGCCCTGCTCATCGGGCTGGCCTTCCACTTCCTCTCGGAGCTGCCGCGCGTCGGCGCGGGCATCGAGTTCTGCGGCCGCACGCTGCTGCGGGCCGGCGTCGCGCTGCTGGGGGTGCGCATCACGGTGGACCAGGTCACCCAGCTGGGCTGGGGGACGGCCCTGCTCGTCGTCGCCGCCGTGGCCCTGACGCTGTTCTTCGGCATCGCGCTGGCGCGCCTGCTGGGCCGCGCGCCGACGGAGGGCGTGATCACCGGCGCGGCGGTCGGCATCTGCGGCGCGTCGGCCGCCATGGCGGTGTCCGCCGTGCTGCCGTCCACGCCGGCCAACCAGCGCTTCACCCTCATGGCCGTGGTGGGCGTGACGGTGCTCTCGACCCTGGCCATGATCTTCTACCCCTTCGCCCTGAGCCTGGCCGGCCTGACGCCGGACCAGTCGGGCATCGTGCTGGGCGGGACGATCCACGACGTCGCCCAGGTGGTCGCGGCGGGCATGCTGCTCGGCCAGCACGCGGGCGACACGGCCACGGTGGTCAAGCTCTTCCGCATCATGCTGCTGGTGCCCGTCGTGCTGGCGGTCTCCGTCACCTACCGGCACCAGAGAAGCGCCGCCGCGAGCGGCCCGCGGCACGACGCGCCCAAGCCGGCGCCCCTCATTCCCGGCTTCCTGCTGGTCTTTGCCGGGCTGGTGGTGCTGTCCAGCCTGCATGTGTTCAGCCCGCCCTGGATGGCGGCGGCCAGCGCGGCGTCGGGTTGGATGCTGGTGGTGGCGATCGGCGCGGCCGGCGTCAAGACCAGCATCAAGGCCCTGGCCAACCTGGGCTGGCAGCCCGTGGTGATGCTGGTGGCCGAAACCGCGTTCATCGCCCTGGCCGTGCTGCTGGGCGTGATGCTGTGACCACCCCCAGGCTCCACACGCTTCGCGTTGTTCCACCGCCTGCGACCCGGCAAAGCCGGGCCGCGGCGGTTGCTGGCGTGGCTTGCTCCGCAGCCGTCGGATTCCTGGGGTTTCAGGCGCCGCGGGCCATGCGGCGCCTGGAGCAAAGGCGCTCAGGCCGGCGCGCCGGCGTCCACCTCCAGCGCCAGGCACAGGTCCTGCCACGCCTTGGCCTTCTCAGGCAGCGCGCGCAGCAGGTAGGCGGGGTGGTAGGTGACGATGACGGGCACGCCCTCGTAGTGGTGCACGCGCCCGCGCAGGCGGCCGATGGGATCGGTGGTCTTCAACAGCGACTGCACGGCGAAGCGCCCCATGGCCAGGATGAGCCGGGGCTTCACCAGCGCGACCTGGCGGCGCAGGTAGGGCTCGCACTGCGCCACTTCGTCGGGCTGCGGGTTGCGGTTGCCGGGCGGGCGGCATTTGAGGACGTTGGCGATGTAGACGCCCCGGCTGCCCGCCTCTTCAGGGCCTTTTAGCCCTTCAGCCGTCACCCCGCTTGCGCCGACAGCTATTGGATCAGGAGCAACGCCGGCCTGCCGCGACCGCCCGACGGCGGCCAGCATGTTGTCCAGCAGCCGGCCGGCCTGGCCGACGAAGGGCTGGCCCTGGCGGTCCTCGTTCTCGCCCGGCGCCTCGCCGACGATCATCCAGCCGGCCTGGCGGCTGCCGACGCCGAAGACGGTGTTGGTGCGTCCGGCGCACAGGCCGCAGGCCCGGCAGCCAGCGACGGCGGCTTCGAGCGCAGGCCAGTCCATGGCCTCGATGCCCTCGGGGCGCGCGCCCAGGGCGGCGCCGGCGGCCGGCGCGGCGACCGGCGCGGCGGGACGGAGGACAGGCGGCGGAGGCGGCGATGCTTCCTTCGGTTTTTCAATACGTTTTTCGACTTCAGCCAGCGCCGGCATTAAGCTTTCAGCTATCAAATTAGCAGCATCCGGCGCACGCGCGCGCGCCGTCGGCGGCGCCCACACCTTGATGCCCATCTCGGCCAGCATGGCGCGCTGGCGGCTGTCAAGTTCCACGGTCATGGGGTCGGAGGCTCCAGCCGCAGGCTCATGACCACCGCGTCCTCGCGCTCGCCGTGGAGGGCGGGATAGTAGCCCTTGCGCAGGCCGACGCGCACGAAGCCGCGGCGCAGGTACACCTGCTGGGCGCGCGTGTTGCCCTGGCGCACTTCGAGCCACAGCCAGTCGGCGCGCTGGCCGCGCGACCACAGGGCCAGCGCGTCGAGCATGACCAGCGCCCAGCCCTGGCGCTGGTGCGCGGGCGCGACGGTGATGTTGAGCAGGTGCACTTCCTGGTAGCCGGCCATGGCGACGAAGTAGCCCAGCAGCGTGTCGCCCGCCAGCAGGCACTGCGCCTCGTGGCCGGCGGCGAAGGTGTCGAGGAAGTTGCGGCGCGACCAGGGGTGGCTGTAGGCGCTCTGCTCGATGGCGAGCACGGCGTCCAGCCGCTCGGGCGCCATGGGCTCGAAGCGCGCCTCGACGGCGGCATCGAAGGTCAGGCCGGTCGGCGGCGGGGTCAGGACGGCGCTCATGGCGGCAAGAACGGGCGGGTGGCGGGCGGGGTCAGCGCGCGGTAGCGCGCTCGGCCGTAGTTTGCGCCACTTTGTCGCGCACGTAGAGCGGCAGCGCCTGCTCGGCCGGCACGGCCCGGCCGGCGGCGAGCAGCGCCGGGGCCAGGCTGAGCAGCGCGGCGGCGCTGGGGACGGCCGGCAGGCGCGGCAGCGCCCGCAGCGGCCCGGGCAGGCGCTCGCCGTGGGCGGCAAAGGCGTTGCCGGCCAGCGCCCAGCCCGCGCCCGCCAGGGGCGCCAGCGCCTCGGGCGCGCAGACCACGGTGTCGCCCTGCGCGGCCCAGCCGGCGCCGGCGGCCCAGGCCCAGGGCGCGGCGTAGACCTGGTCCATGCGCGCGTCCAGCAGCGCCAGCACGCGCGTGGCGCCGTGGGCCAGGCGCGCGTCCTCGGCCACGGCCAGCAGGGTGTCGACGGGCAGCACCGGCACGCCGGCGCCGAAGGCCAGCCCCTGCGCCACCGAGCAGGCCGTGCGCAGCCCGGTGAACGAGCCCGGCCCGCGCCCGAACACGATGGCGCGCAGGCCGCCCAGCGCCAGTCCGGCGTCGGCCAGCAGCGCCAGCACGGCCGGGATCAGCGCCGCCGACGCCTGCGCGCCGCCCGCGCCCTCGTGCGTCCACCGCCGGCCATCGCGCTGCACGGCGATGGACAGGCGCTCGGTGCTGGTGTCGAAGGCGAGCAGGTTCACGAGGCCCGGCTTTCGAGATGACTTTGGCCGCCAGCCCGCACGGGGATTGGGCTATCAGCTATTTTTCGAGGAGCACCCGCACGCACCCCGAACAGGATGCCCGCCGTCACCAGCACCAGCCCGGCGACCAGGTTCCAGCCCAGCGGCTCGCCCAGCAGCGCCACCGCGGCCAGCGCCGACAGCCCCGGCACCAGCGCGGTGATCATGGTCGAGCGCACCGGCCCGAAGGCGCGCACCATGGCCACGAAGCTGATGCCCGAGATGGCCACCGACCCCACGCCCTGGAACAGCGCCTGGAAGGCGATCTCGCCCCAGGGCGCCTGCGCCAGCCGCGTCGGCAGCAGGCCCGACCCGGCCAGCAGCGCGAACAGCGGCACGTAGGTCAGGAACGCGAAGGCGGTGACGGCGATGGTGGCGCGCACCGCGTCCAGCTGGAACCGGCGCGCCAGCACGCTGTAGACGGACCAGCTGAAGGCCGCCAGCATGAAGATCACGTCGCCCTTCCACACCTGGCCGCCGCCGAAGGCGCCCAGCAGGCTGGCGCCGCCCACCGTCAGGTCGCCCGCCACGATGCACGCCAGCCCCAGCGCCCGCGCCGGCGTGATGCGGTCGCCCAGCACCAGCGCCGCCAGCAGCGCCGTCCACAGCGGCAGGCTGCCCGGCATCAGCACCGAGGCGTGCGCCGCCGGCGCGAAGAAGAAGCCCGCGTAGCACAGCCCCGCGTACAACAGCCCGCCGAACAGGCCCGCCAGCACCGTCTGCCGCAGCGGCAAGGGCGAGAGCCCGCCCAGCGACGCGCTGCCCCGCGCCGGCCCGCCCGGCCGCGTCAGCCACAGGCCCCAGGGCAGCAGCACGGCGGAAGCGCCCAGGATGCGCAGCAGCGCGATGTCGAACGGCAGCAGCACATGCCCGGCCGAGGCGCGGCCGATGACGATGAAACCGGTCCAGATGGCCACCGTGACAACGGCCGCCGCGATGCCGACCGCACGGGGAGATGAGGGCATGGGGCGATTATCGCGCCGGGTCCGATGCCCTGCAGCCGGGGCCGGGATAGGCATCGAACAGGCCCTAAACCGGCATGGAGCAAGCACGGCCAGCTATTGATTTCATACCAGGACAGGGGCACCTACCCCGGCCCGGGCGGCCCGTCGCCGGTGTGGATGTTGGTTTCCACTGGCGCGTCGGGGTTGAAGGGCGGCCGGTTGCGCGGGCCGGGGCGGGGGGCGGCGCGCACGGGCGCGTCGGCGGCGTCGGGGACGGCGGCGCGTTGGCAGTACACGGGCTCGGGGATGTTGGTGTAGTCCAGCCGCGCCAGGCGCTGGCCGACGCCGAGGCCGAACTCGGCCCTGACCGTGGCGTCGGCGTACAGCAGCCGGTCTGGCGCGCCGGCCGCGCGCTCCAGCACGGCGTGGCCGCGCTGGCCCTCGACCAGGGCCATGTCCTGGTACAGCCGCGCCTCGAAACTCAGATCCGACGGGCAGCGGTAGGCCAGGCGCGGCGCGTCCAGCATGGCGGCGCAGCCGGGCAGCAGGGCCAGGACAGGCAGCATGAAAATTGCTTTTCTGATAGCTGTTCGCGCAGCATCCGCGCGGGCCATGGCCATTTTTGGCTCCAAACGTATGAACCCGTTCACCGGGGCCACAGCACCCACAGCTTGAGCGGCTGCTTCATGCGCCCGGCGAAGTCGCCGGCCTCGGCGCCCCAGCCGGCGAAGTAGTCGGCGCGCACGGCGCCGGTGATGGCGCTGCCGGTGTCCTGCGCCAGCACCAGGCGCTGCAGGCTGGCGACGGGGCCCTGCGAGGCCAGCCAGACGGGCGTGCCGTAGGGGATGCTCTGCGGATCGACGGCGATGGAGCGGCCAGGCGTCAGCGCCACGCCCTGCGCGCCGCGCGGGCCGAACTGCGCGTCCAGCGGCGACAGCGCCTCCTCGCGGAAGAAGACCATGCGCGGATTGCTCCACAGGAACTCCTGCACGCGCCGCGGGTTGACGGCCAGCCAGGCCTTGATGCCGGGCCAGGTGGCGTCGCTGATGAGGCTCTGACCCATCAGCCAGCCGCCGGGGCTGCGGTAGGGCTGGTCGTTGGTGGCGGCGAAGGCCAGGCGCACCAGGCGCTGGCGGCCGTCGGCCTCGGTCACGCGCAGGCGGCCGGAGCCCTGGATCTGCAGGATCAGCGCGTCCACCGGGTCGGCCAGCCAGGCGATCTCGTGGCCGGCGAGCTGGGCGCGCGCCTCGGGCAGGGTGTCCATCTCCTGCCGCGTGTACCAGGGCTTGCGCTGGCCCAGCGTCGGCGGCGGGCGGTACAGCGGCGCGCCGGTGCCGGCGGGCGGCTGGCGCGTGGCCTCGTACAGGGGCTCGAAATAGCTGGTCAGCAGGCCGTCGCCACCGGGCGCGCCGGCGCCGGCCAGGGGCTCGACGCGGTAGGGCTGCAGGCGCAGGCGCATCCACTGGCGCTGCTCCCCGGGCGTGGCCAGGGACAGGCGGCGCACCTCGCTGCACAGGCGGGCGAAGGCGGCAGCGGGGCGCTCGCAGCTTTTCAGCCAGGCGTTCCAGGCCTCGTGGGTGGCGTCCTGCTCGAAGCCGGGCAGGTCGGCCCAGCGCACCGGCACCCAGCGGCTGCGCGGGCGCTGCAGGGCGGGGCCGAGCGGGACGGTGTCGGCGACGTCGCCCAGGGGCGGCAGGGGAGATTCGGTGGACGGGGGCGTGGCCGGTGGGGAGGGGGACTGGACGGCGCAACTGGCCAGCATTCCTACAATGGCCGCTGCGCAAAGAAACCGTGATGCTCGCTTCATGACCCTGATTCTGCTGGAAGCGCTGGGCGCCCTGCTGCTGCTGCTGCTGATCGTGTGGTGGACCATGTTCGCGGGCCGCCGCAAGGGCGAGCTGCCGCCGCACCGGCGCGAGGGCGCGGACGAGCACGGCGCCGACCAAGCCCCGCCGCCGGAGCGCTGAGCGGCGCCCGGTTTCAAGCCGAATCAGCCGCTGGCCAGCGTGGGTATTGCGCCTATCGCTATCTTTTTTGAATCATCGTCCGCGCGGCCAACGCGCGTCAGATCAGCGCCGCCAGCGCCTCGCCCAGCTCGGTGGTGCTGGCCTGCCCGCCCAGGTCGCGCGTGCGCGGGCCCTGCGCCAGCACCTGCTCGATGGCGCGCACGATGGCGTCGTGCGCCGCCTGCTCGCCCAAAAATTGCAGCATCAGCGCCGCCGACCAGACCATGGCGATGGGGTTGGCGATGTTCTGGCCGTAGATGTCGGGCGCCGAGCCGTGCACGGGCTCGAACAGGCTGGGGAATTTGCGCTCGGGGTTCAGGTTGGCCGAGGGCGCCAGGCCGATGGTACCGGTGGTGGCCGGGCCCAGGTCGCTCAGGATGTCGCCGAACAGGTTGGTGGCGGCCACCACGTCGAAGCGGCCGGGCTGCAGCACGAAGCGCGCGGTCAGGATGTCGATGTGCTGCTTGTCCAGCGTCACTTCGGGGTAGCCCTGGGCCACGGCGTCGGCGCGCGCGTCCCACCAGGGCATGCTGAGGGCGATGCCGTTGCTCTTGGTGGCCAGGGTGACGTGCTTGCGCGGGCGGCTCTGCGCCAGGTCGAAGGCGAACTTCAGCAGGCGCTCGGCGCCGTGGCGCGAGAAGACCGATTCCTGGATGACGATCTCGCGCTCGGTGCCTTCGTACATCACGCCGCCGAGCGCGGTGTATTCGCCCTCGGTGTTCTCGCGCACCACCACGTAGTCGATGTCGCCGGGCTGGCGGCCGGCCAGCGGGCAGGGCACGCCCTCGAACAGGCGCACCGGGCGCAGGTTGATGTACTGGTCGAACTCGCGCCGGAACTTCAGCAGGCTGCCCCACAGCGACACGTGGTCGGGCACGGTGGCGGGCCAGCCGACGGCGCCGAAGAGGATGGCGTCCATGCCCTGCAGTTGCGCCTTCCAGTCGGCCGGCATCATGTCGCCGTGCTGCAGGTAGTAGTCGCAACTGGCCCAGTCGATGGGGGTGAACTCCAGCGCGAAGCCGAATCTGGCGCTGGCCGCCTCCAGCGCGCGCAGCGCCTCGGGCATGACTTCCTTGCCGATGCCGTCGCCGGGGATGGCGGCCACTTTGTAGGTCTTGCTCATGTCTCGTCTTTCTCCAGGTCAATAAGCCGATGCACCGGCCGCCATCATCGCGGCGTCGGTGCCCAGTCCGAAGTCGCCGGCCAGCTTTCGCGCGGCCTGCACCATCAGCGTCACCTCGATGCCGACGGCGACGAAGGTGGCGCCCAGTTCCAGGTAGCGGCGGGCCAGCGACGCGTCGCCCGTCAGGGTGCCGGCCGCCTTGCCGCTGGCGACGATGGTGCGGATGGCGCCCTCGATCGCGGCCTGCACCTCGGGGTGGCCGGGGTTGCCGCGGTGGCCCATCGACGCGGCCAGGTCGGCCGGACCGATGAACACGCCGTCCACGCCATCGACGGCGCAGATGGCCTCCAGGTTGTCCATGGCGGTGCGCGTTTCGGCCTGCACCAGCAGGCAGATTTCGCCGTTGGCCAGGTCCACGTAGCCGCGCCGCGCGCCCCAGCGTGCGGCGCGCGCCGCGCCCGCGCCGACGCCGCGCACGCCCTCGGGCGGGTAGCGGGTGGCGGCGACCAGGGCGCGCGCCTGGCTTGGCGTGTCCACCATCGGCACCAGCAGGTTCCGCACGCCGATGTCCAGCAACTGCTTGATGAGCGCGGTGTCGCCGGTGACGGCGCGCACCACCGGCTGGCCCGGGTAGGGCGCCACCGCCTGCAGGTGGGCCAGCGTGCTGCGCACGTCATTGGGCGCGTGCTCGCCGTCGATCAGCAGCCATTGGAAGCCGGCCGTGGCGCAGACCTCGGCGGCGTAGGGGTGCGCCAGCGACAGCCACAGGCCGATCTGCGGCCTCCGCGCGGCGAGGGCTTGCTTGAAAGGATTGTTCATGGCGGTGTTTCCGTGTTCAGTCGAGTTGGCCCTGGCACACGTACTTGGTGTGCAGGTAGTCGTCCAGCCCGTGCGTGGAGCCTTCGCGGCCGTAGCCCGACTCCTTGACGCCGCCGAAGGGCGCGGCCTCGGCCGCCAGCGCGCCCTCGTTGACGCCGACGATGCCCGACTCCAGCGCGTCGGCCACGCGCCAGATGCGGCGCGCGTCCCGGCTGTAGAAGTAGGCGGCCAGGCCGAAGGGCGTGTCGTTGGCGGCGGCGATCACTTCATCCTCGCCGTCGAACACGGTGAGCGGCGCGACGGGGCCGAAGGTCTCTTCGCAGGCGCAGGCCATGGTGGCGTCGGCGCCGGCCAGCACGGTGGGGGCGTAGTAGGTGGGGCCCAGTTCGGGCAGGCGCCGGCCCCCGGTGAGCACCTTCGCGCCCCGGGCCACGGCGTCCTGCGCGTGGCGCTCGATCTTCTCGACCGCGCGGTCGTTGATCATGGGGCCGATCTGCGAGGCCGGGTCGCTGGCCGGGCCGACCTGGAGCGCGGCCACGCGCGCGGCGAGCTTTTGCGCGAAGTCGTCGAACACGGCCCGCTGCACGAACACGCGGTTGGGGCACACGCAGGTCTGGCCGCCGTTGCGGAACTTGGCGGCCATGAGGCCTTCGACCGCCGCATCCACGTCGGCATCGTCGAACACGATGAAAGGCGCGTTGCCGCCGAGTTCGAGCGAGAGTTTCTTCAGCGTGTCGGCAGAACGGCGCGCCAGGTGCTTGCCGACAGGCGTCGATCCCGTGAAGGTGATCTTGCGCACGCGCGGGTCGTCCAGCCACACATCCACCACCTCGGGCGTCTTCTCGCGCGAGGCGGTGACGATGTTGAGCACGCCGGGCGGCACGCCCGCCTCGTGCGCCAGCAGCACCAGGGCCAGCGAGGTCAGCGGCGTGTCCTCGGCCGGCTTGCAGACCACGGTGCAGCCGGCGGCCAGCGCGGGCGCGATCTTGCGCGCGATCATCGCGGCGGGGAAGTTCCACGGCGTGATGGCGGCCACCACGCCCACCGGCTCGCGCAGCGCGAACATGCGCCGGCCCGGCACGGGCGCGGGGATGATCTCGCCGTTCATGCGCGTGGCTTCTTCGCCGAACCATTCGATGTAGCTGGCGGCATAGGCCACCTCGCCCTTGCCCTCGGCCAGCGGCTTGCCCTGCTCGCGGCTGATGAGCTTGCCCAGGTCGTCCTGGTGGGCCAGCACCAGGTCGTTCCAGCGCTTGATGATGGCGGCGCGCTGCTTGGCGGGCACCTTGCGCCAGGTGGCGAACGCGGCGTGCGCGGCGTCCAGCGCGGCGCGGGCCTCGGCGGCGCCGGAGTCGGGCACTTCGGTGATGGCGGCGCCGGTGGCCGGGTCGGTGACGGCCAGGCGCGCGGCGGGCGCGTCGCACCAGCGGCCGGCGATGAAGTTGGCGCTGCGCAGCAGGTCGGGGCGGGTCAGGGCGAGTGGCATGGAATATGAATCAAATAGGGTTCCAGCCGGCGTGTGATATGCGCCAGCAGCTATTGTTTTTGAAGTTTCAGCTGACGATGCCCATGTGCCAGGGCACGAATTCGTGGTCGCCCAGGCCGAGCTGTTCGCTCTTGCTTTTCTCGCCCGAGGCCACGCGCAGGATGTGCTCGAAGATGCGCTCGCCCATCTGGTCTATGGTCAGCTCGCCGTCCACGACGACGCCGCAGTTGATGTCCATGTCTTCCTCCAGCCGGGTGAACATGGGCGTGTTGCTGGCCAGCTTGACGGTGGGCGCGGGCTTGCTGCCGAACATGGAGCCGCGCCCGGTGGTGAAGCAGATCAGGTTGGCGCCGCTGGCAATCTGCCCGGTGGTGGCCACCGGGTCGTAGCCGGGCGAGTCCATGAACACGAAGCCGCTTTGCGTGATCGGCTCGGCGTACTCGTACACCGCCTGCAGCGGCGTGGTGCCGCCCTTCATGGCCGAGCCGAGCGACTTCTCAAAGATGTTGGCCAGCCCGCCGGCCTGGTTGCCGGGGCCGACCACGCCGTTGAACTGGCCGTTGTGGCCGCGCGTGTAGTCCTCCCACCAGGCCAGCCGGTCGAGCAGCTTCTGGCCCACCTCGGGCGTGACGGCGCGCCGGGTGAGCATGAATTCCACGCCGTGGATCTCGGGCGTCTCCGACAGGATGGCCGTGCCGCCGTGGCGCACCAGGATGTCCATGGCCGCGCCCAGCGCGGGGTTGGCCGTGATGCCGGAGAAGCCGTCCGAGCCGCCGCATTCCAGACCGATCTTGAGGTGGCTGGCCGGCACCGGCACGCGCCGCGCGTCGTTGGCGGCCGGCAGCATCGCCTCGATGGCGCGGATGCCCTCGGCGATGGTGGCGCGGGTGCCGCCGGTGTCCTGCATCACGTAGGTGCGCAGCCGCTCGCCCGGCGCCAGGCCCTGCGAGGCCACCAAGTCGGCCACCTGGTTGCGCTCGCAGCCCAGGCCGACGATCAGCACGGCCGCCAGGTTGGGGTGGTTGGCGTAGCCGGCGATGGTGCGGCGCAGCACGTCGAAGTGCTCGCTGGGCGAGGACATGCCGCAGCCGCTGGTCTGGGCGAAGGCCACCACGCCGTCCACGTTGGGGTAGGCCGCCAGCCGCTCGGGCGTGAAGTGCGCGGCGATGTTCTTGATCACCGTGGCCGAGCAGTTGACCGAGGAAATGAGGCCGATGAAGTTGCGCGTGGCCACGCGCCCGTCCGGCCGCACGATGCCCATGAAGGTGGCGCGCTGGCCTTCCGGCACGTAGTCGATCGGCCGCACGTCCTGGCAGAACGCCGGGTCGCGGTCGAAGTCGATCAGCTCCAGGTTGTGCGAATGCACGTGCTCGCCCGGCTCGATGTCGCGCAGGGCGGCGCCGATCACGGTGTCGTATTTCTTGATCGGCTCGCCCTTGGGGATGCGGCGCGCGGCGATCTTGTGGCCGGCCGGCACCTGGGCGCGCATGCGCAGGCCGAATTCGGGCAGTTCCTGGCCGATGCCGATCGGCTGGCGCGCCACCAGCACGTTGTCGTTGGCGTGCAGGCGGATCAGGGGCGAGCGGGTCGCGGTGTCCATGCCATGGGCTCCTGGAATTGAGACGCGAAGTATGAGGGGCGGTCAGCTCTTGGCCATCAGTTCCTTGAGCTTGAGCCGCTCGATCAACTCCGTCTCCTTGCGGTAGGTGGCCTCGACGTAGCGGGCGTATTCCGGGCTGTCCTGGTACATCAGCGGCGCGTCGATCTTGGCGCAGGCATTGGCGAATTCAGGGCTGGCCGCCGCCACCTTGAACGCCGCGCGCAGCCTGTCCAGCACCGCGGGTTCGAGCCCCCTGGGCGCGCCGATGCCGTTGGGCGCGTCCACCACGACGTTGAAGCCCGACTCCTTGAGCGTGGGCACGTCCTTGAATTCCTTGGTGCGCTGCTCGCCCCAGGTGGCCAGCAGCCGCAGCTTGCCGTCGCGCACGTGCGGCGCCCAGGAGCTGGAATCGACCAGCACCTGCACGTGCCCGCCCAGCACGGCGGCCAGCGCGTCGGCGCCGCCCTTGAAGGGGATGTGGTTCATCTTCACGCCCGCGGCCAGCAAAAACTCTTCCCAGCCCACGTGCGTGGCGCCGCCCACGCCGGCGCTGGCGTAGGTGATCGTGTCGGGATGGGCCTTGGCGTCGGCCACCAGGTCCTGCAGCGTCTTCCAGGGCGCGCCCGGCGGCACGACCGTGCCGAAGGTCTGTCCGGAGACGCGCGCGATGTAGGTCAGCTCCTTGAGCGGATCGAGCTTGACCGAGCCGAGCTGCGAGAAGCGCGTGACCGAGATCGGGATCTGCCCGACGGTGTAGCCGTCCGGCCGGGCGTTGGCCATGGCGCGCAGGCCCAGCATGCCGGCCGCGCCGGCGCGGTTCTCCACGGCGATGGCCTGGCCCAACTCCTTGCCGGCGGCCTGGCACAGCGCGCGCATGGTCACATCGGCCGTGCCGCCGGCCGACCAGGGGCAGATGAAGATGAGGGGGCGCTCGGGATAGCCGGCGGCCCGCAGGCCGGGGGCATGGAGCGACGCGGCGGCGGCGAGGCTGGTGAAGGTGAACTGACGGCGGCTCAGACGCATGGCTTGTCTCCTTATATCTTTCAAATAATTCAAACTTCAGTGGTCGAAGTGCAGGCAAGCACGTCGATCAGTGAACGGGTTGACTCGCCATTGCGCAGCCTGGGTCTCCTGCGAGCCCGAGCTCGAACCACAGCACAGGGCGCGCGGTGGTGGTCTTTTTGTTCTGCTGCATCCCGAATGGTTGATCGAACACATTTCGTATTCATAAGGCTGGGAGCCGGAGAACTGCTATGAGTGAACCTGTCTACGTGGGTATCGATGTCGCCAAGGCCAGCTTCGAGGTGGCTGCCAGCGGCGAGGCGCAAACCTTGAGTCTGGGCAACGACGAGGCGGGCCACGCCGAGTTGTGCCAGGTGCTGGTACCGCTGGCACCGCGCCTGATCCTGCTGGAGGCCACGGGCGGCCATGAGCGACTGCTGGCGCTTGCGCTGGCTGCGGCGGGCCTGCGCGTTTCGGTCATCAACCCGCGCCAGGCACGCGACTTCGCCCGCTGCACGGGCAAGCTGGCCAAGACCGATCGCATCGACGCGCAGGTGTTGCGCGGCTTCGCCGCCTTGCTGGACGCGCAGGGTCATGAGCCGCGTGCGCTGCTCGATGCGCAGCAGCGCGAACTCACCGCGCTGGTGACGCGCCGACGTCAGTTGGTCGCCATGCTGGTGGCCGAGCGCCAGCGCCTGGCGCTGGCCCATCCGAAGGCCAAGGCCAGCATCCTGGCGATCATGGATGCGATCGCCGCCCAGCTCCACGACGTGGACGGGCAGCTGCGCGAACACGTGCGGGCTCACCACGCTGACCTGGCCAAACTGCTGACCTCCGTCAAAGGCGTTGGCCCCACGACAGCCAGCACGCTCCTGGCGCAGCTGCCTGAACTCGGTCACCTCAACCGCAGGCAGATCACCTCGCTGGTGGGCTTGGCCCCGATGAACCGCGACTCGGGCCCCTTGCGCGGGCAGCGTCATATCTTCGGCGGGCGCTCCGACGTGCGTCGCGTGCTCTACGTGGCCGCGCTCGTCGGTACACGCTTCAATCCAGTGCTCAAAGCCTTCTACGCAAAGCTGCTGGTGGCGGGCAAACCCAAGAAGGTCGCCCTCGTGGCCTGCATGCACAAACTGCTGATCATCCTGAACGCCATCGCTCGCACCAAGTCGCCTTGGCGCAATGAGATCGCAGGGATAGCTTGAGTTAGTCATTCAAGATGGTTGCTGTGATGGGCTAGCGACGAGCGGGATTATTCGATCTATGCTCATTACAATCTATTGAAACTTTGGACTCTCCAGTTTCCATTTTTTCATGGTGAATCCATGAGCCAGATCGATCGCGTCCTGCGCTCCAACCTGAGGCTGCGGCACCTGCAGTTGCTGGTGGCCCTGGACCGGTTCCGCCAACTGGGCCGGGCCGCCGACTTCCTGGCGCTGACGCAGCCGGCGGTCTCGAAGATGCTGGCCGAGGTCGAACGCCTGTACGGCGTGGCGCTGTTCACCCGGTCCAGCCGCGGCACCGAGCCGACGCCCGCCGGCGAGGTGGTGGTGCGCTTCGCGCGATCGGTGCTGTCCGACCACGCCCGCACGCGCGACGAGGTGACGGCCGTGGCCAGCGGCGCGGTCGGCCGGGTGGCCGTGGGGACCATGGTGGTGGCGTTTCCGGTGCTGGTCTCCGGCGCCATCGAGCGGCTCAAGGCCGCGTCGCCCCGGGCCACGGTGCTGGTCGAGGAAGGCGACCTGACGCGCCTGCTGCCGCGGCTGCGCGTGGGCGAGCTCGACCTGTTCGTGGGCCGGCTGGAGCCGGCCTACGCCGCCCCCGACCTCGACACCGAAGCGCTGCTGCACGACGGCATGTGCATCGTGTGCCACCCGGAGCACCCATTGGCGCAGCAGGCCAAGCCCGGCTGGGACGAACTGGCCCGCCAGCCGTGGGTGGTGCCGCCGCCCTGGGCGTCCTCGCGGGTCAAGCTCATCCAGACCTTCTACCGGCACCGGCTCGATCCACCGACCGACATCGTGGAGTCGGCCTCTTTCCTGGTCACCTTCGACGCCATCCGCCGGCATCGGGCCATCGGGTTCCTGGCCCGCATGGTGGCGCGGCACTTCGAGCGCGACGGCCTGCTCAGGATCCTGCCGGTCAAGGTGGCGATCGAGCTGCCTCCGGTGGGCATCATCGCCATGCGGTCCAGGCCGCGAACGCCGACCTGCGAGCAGATGATCGAGGCGCTCCGAGGCGCGGCGCGGCAGCACCTGAGCGGCGCGCCGTCCTGAACGTTCGCCTTGGACGACCCGGCAAAAAAAACGGCCCCGCAGGGCCGGCTCGCTGCAGGCGCGCGCCTACCAGCGGCCCTTCAGCTTGGTGTAGACGTTTTCCGCGTAGTTGTCGCTGACGAACTTGCGCTGCGCCTCGGGGGTGAAGTGCAGGTCGTCGGCGAACAGGTAGCGGTTGTAGTCGGGGCTCTTGACGGTGCCGGTGGTGCAGCTCAGCGCGGTGGGCGTGGTGCACACGGGCGTGGTGGCGTTGTCCACCGAAAAGTTTCCCGGCTTGCTGGCGATGAAGTTGTAGAACACGGCCGCGTCGAAATACAGCACGGTGTCGCCCAGGCCGGCAATGGAAACCTTGAGCCCGTCGTTGTTGAAGGTGTCGCTCAGCCGGGTCATCGGCCCGCCCTCGTCGATGCCCTCGGGCGCCGACAGGCCCTGCGAGCGGGACCACGGCGAGATGCTCAGGTTGTACACGCCGGTGACCACCACGTGCTTGGCCCCGGCGTTGACCAGGCGCCGCACCTGGTCGGCCAGCGCCACGCCGTGGGCCTTGACGGCGGCGGTGGTGGCGTCGGAGAGGCCGGTGGCGGTGACGGCGGCGACGATGTCGCTCATGCCGCCGTTGACGAACACGACGTCGTCGTTCTCGAAGGTGACGTCCGCCAGCAACTGGTCGATCTGCTGCGCCACGCTGGGCGATGCGAGGCCGCTGGTGGTGTCGGCGCTGTCGATGCGCGCGAAAGCCTGCGCGTAGCCGGTGCCGCCGCTGGCTGCGGGGGTGACGGTGAGGCCGTAGCGCGCGGCCAGTTGCTGGATCCAGGTGAGCGAACCGTCGTTGACGGTGGCCACGGCGCCGGTCTGCCCGACGTCGGAAAAGCCGTCGCCGACGACGTAGAAGTGCTTGGGCTGGATGGCCGAGACCACCGAGCCGGAGCCGCAGCCGGCCAGGGCGACGGCGGCGCCCGCGCCGGCCAGGGCGAGGAAGCCACGGCGAGTGGATGCGAGTTTCATGAACAGGATCTCCGGAAGAATTGACGGGTAGTGTAGTCACCCGCTGGCGGCGGCGCGTTGCAAACGGTCGCGCACGCCGTCCCAGGCGGGGCCGGCCGGCGGCGCCTCGACCCAGATCAGCCGCGCGCCGGCGTCGTCGAAGCCGCGCAGCACGGCGAAGAGCTGCTGGGCGGCCGCGTCGGCGTCGTCCGGCATGCGGCGCAGCAGCAGGTGGCTGGAGGCGCTCTGGAGCGGCGCGCGCGCCCAGACGGCGATGTGCCGGGCGTCCGCGCCCAGCAGCTCGAGCGCGGTGCGCAGCTCGGCCGCGCCCATCAGGCGCAGCCGGGCGCGCGGCGCGTAGTGGCCCAGCAGGGTGCCGGGCGCCCGCGGGTCGGGCGCGGCCAGCTCTTCCTTCAGGCGCAGGCGTTGGCCGGCGGCGCGCTCGATGCCGGCGCGCGCGAGCTGGCCGGGGCGCAGCAGCACCGGCGCGCCGCGCGTGCAGTCGACGATGGTGGACTCGATGCCGACGGCGCAGGGGCCGCCGTCGAGCACCAGGAGGTCGTCGCCGAATTCGGCCGCCACGTGCTGCGCGGTGGTGGGGCTGACGCGGCCGAAGCGGTTGGCGCTGGGCGCCGCCAGCCCGTGCACGCCGCGCGCGGCGCAGGCCGCCAGCAGCGCCTGCGCGACCGGGTGCGCCGGGCAGCGCAGGCCGATGGTGGCGTGGCCGCCGGCGGCGCCGGCGGCCACGCCGGGGCGGCGCGGCAGGATCAGGGTCAGCGGGCCGGGCCAGAAGGCATCGATGAGCTGGCGCGCAAAGGGCGGCACCTCGCTGGCGAAGGCGCCCACGGCGCTGGCGCTGGCGACATGCACGATCAGCGGGTGGTCGGCGGGCCGGCCCTTGGCGGCGAAGATCTGGCGCACGGCGGCGTCGCTGCCGGCGTCGGCGGCCAGGCCGTACACGGTCTCGGTGGGCAGGCCGACGAGCTGGCCGGCCGCCAGCGCATCGGCGGCGCGGGCGACGTGCCCGGGCGCGTGGCCGTCCAGGATCATGGTCAGAACGGCTCGATGCCCAGCAGGGCCGCCGCCCGCAGGGCGTTGCCGCGCGCGGTTTCGGCGCTGGCGCCGGTGAAGGTGAGGTGGCCCATCTTGCGCCCGCGCCGCGCCTCGGTCTTGCCGTACAGGTGCAGGTGCGCGCCGGGCAGGGCCAGCACCTCGCGCCAGGGCAGCGCGCGCGGCGCGCCGTGGGCGTCGAACCACAGGTCGCCCAGCAGGTTGAGCATGACGGCGGCGCTGTGCTGGCGCGGCGGCGCCAGCGGCAGGCCGGCCAGCGCGCGCACCTGCAGGTCGAACTGCGAGGCGTCGCAGGCGTCCACGGTGTAGTGGCCGCTGTTGTGCGGGCGCGGCGCCATCTCGTTGACGACCAGCTCGCCGCTGTCCAGCACGAAGTACTCGACGCACAGAACGCCGACGTAGTCCAGCTCGTTCGCTATTTTTATAGTAGCTGCTTGCGCAATATCGGCGCTGGCTGCGGGCACATTTCCTTCAAAAACCTCGGTCACGGCCAGGATGCCGCCGCGGTGCAGGTTGCGCTGCACCGGCAGGCTGACGACCTGCCCGTCGCGCCCGCGCGCGACGATGACGGAGCATTCGCAGGCCAGCGGCAGCATCTTCTCCAGCACGCAGGCGACACGGCCCATCGACGCCCAGGCGGCGGCCAGCTCGTCCCGCGTGGCCACGCGCGCCTGGCCCTTGCCGTCGTAGCCGAGGCGCGCGGTCTTCAGGATGCCGGGCAGCAGGCCCGCGGGCACGTCGGCCAGGTCGGCCTCGCGCTCGATCACGGCATGGGGTGCGGGAGCGACGCCGCCGCTGGCGGCGCAGCGGGCGAAGTGGGCCTTCTCGCGGATGCGGTCCTGCGCGATGGCCACGGCCTCGGCGGCGGGCGCCACGGGGCGGGTGCGCGCCAACTCGGCCAGCGCCTCGGCCGGCACGTTCTCGAACTCGGTGGTGATGGCCAGCGCGCACGCGGCCAGCTCGCGCAGGCCGTCGGCGTCGCGGTAGCCGGTGGCGATCTGGTGGTGGCTGACGCGGCCGGCGGGGCTGGCCGGGTCGGGATCGAGCACCACGGTGTCGTAGCCCAGTGCCTGCGCCGCGTGCACGAACATGCGCCCGAGCTGGCCGCCGCCCAGCACGCCCAGGGTGGCCGGGCGGCCGTCGATGACGGTGCCCGGGAGGATGACCGAGGTCATGGCGTGGCCGCCGGGGGCAGCGCCATGGCGCGCGCGGCGGCGGTCTGGTCGGCGCGGAAGGCTTCGAGCCGCTGGCGCAGCGCCGCGTCCGTGCCGGCCAGCATCGCCACGGCGAACAGCGCCGCGTTGGCCGCGCCGGCCGCGCCGATGGCGAAGGTGGCCACGGGCACGCCCTTGGGCATCTGCACGATGCTGTGCAGCGAATCGACGCCCTGCAGGTGGCGCGAGGCCACCGGCACGCCCAGCACCGGCACCACGGTCTTGGCCGCCAGCATGCCCGGCAGGTGCGCCGCGCCGCCGGCCCCGGCGATGATGGCGCGCAGGCCGCGCGGCTGCGTCTGCTCGGCGTAGGCGAACATGTCGTCGGGCATGCGGTGCGCCGAGACCACGCGGGCCTCGTGCGCGATGCCGAACTGCTGCAGGATCTGGACGGCGTGCTGCAGGGTATCCCAGTCGGAGCTGGACCCCATCACCACGCCCACGAGGGGGTTCGTCATGTCGCTATTGCACAATGGGCGGCTGTTTTTCTCCGATTTTGCCCGCACAAGTCCGCCCATGATCGATATCACCGTTCAAAACTTCGAAACCGAAGTCATCGCCGCCTCGATGCACACCCCGGTGCTGGTGGACTTCTGGGCGCCCTGGTGCGGGCCCTGCAAGACGCTGGGGCCGCTGCTGGAGAAGCTGGAGGCCGAGTACGCCGGCCGCTTCAAGCTGGTCAAGATCGACTCCGACCAGGAGCAGCAACTGGCCGCCGCCTTCGGCATCCGCAGCATCCCCACCTGCATCCTGCTGAAGAACGGCCAGCCGGTGGACGGCTTCACGGGCGCGCTGCCCGAGGGGCAGTTGCGCCAGTTCCTCGACCAGCACGTCCCCGGCGAAGGCGCGCTGCAGGCCGAAACCGAGGCGAGCGAGGCCGAGGCCCTGCTCGAAGCCGGCGACACCGAGGCGGCGGCGGCCAAGCTGGCCGATGCGCTGGCCCAGGATCCCGGCAACGACGACCTGCGCGCCGACTACGCGCGCCTGCTGATCGCCACCGGCGCCTTCGAGGAAGCCGCCGCCCTGCTGGACGAACCCCTGAAGCGCGAGCCGCGCCCGCTGCGCTTCGACGCACTGCGCCGCTGGCTGGACGCGCTGGAGTTCGTGCAGCGCGACGAGCGCGGCGACTGGGCCATCGAGCAGTTCGACGCCCGCATCGCCGAGAACAAGCGCGACTTCGACACCCGCTTCGCCAAGGCCCGGGCGCTGATGGCCGAAGGCCAGTGGACCGCCGCGATGGACGAGCTGCTGGAAATCATCATGCGCGACCGCAAATGGAACGACGAGGCGGCGCGCAAGACCTACGTCGCCATCCTGGAGCTGCTCACCCCGCCGCCGCCCAAGCCCGGCGCCGGTGCCGAGGGCAAGAGCGCTGGCGGCATCGAGCTGACCGGCAAGGCCGCCGCGCAGGAAGACCCGCAGGCGGCGCTGCTGTCGGGGTATCGGCGGAAGCTGTCGATGGCGTTGAACTGAGCGAATTTGCTTCGCCTTGACAGGTGGCTTGCATGATCCGCGTCAGCCCGGGAGCCTTGAAGCCATTTGCCAGCAAGGACATCTGGCGGGACGCCCGATGCCGCCGTGACCATGCCGCGATTCCGTCGATTTCGATTTTTTTCGAACGGCCACTTGATCGAGAGGCCATCAAGGCGGCCTTTCCCTTCACGACCCGATCCACCACGCCTCGGGGTCACGACAACACACGTCAAGGCTGCTGAGCAGCGAGGGATTGTGACCCATGGATAGCCAGCTCAGATCACACAAAGCTGCATACTTCTCCGAGTGCCGCCTCGACGTGCGCGTGGCGGCGGCAATAAGCAGACGGCGTTGATCTGAACAGCATCAGAGTGCTGCGGATGGCTGTCTGGCGGCTTCGCTCAACAAGCGCCCAATATTTTGACGCTGAACAATATAGAGGTTGCGATATATGGCGGATTTGGTCTTGATGTATTGGCCTTTGAGCGCATCGAGCACTACCAGGTTACCGAGAGCCTTGTCTGCTCCGCGCAGGGAAAGCGGTGCCCGAGCAAGATCAACGCCTATTTCTGCTTCGGTTCGCATGACTTCAAGCAATACCGAGACCAGACGCTCAATCAGGAAAATCTTCATCGAATAGCTGACGGTCTGACGATGCGTTGTTGCCGTGTTCAGGCGCTGCGCCAAGATAGAATCGCCCGTCTCACACAATGCGAAGATCTGCTCAGTCAACTCCAACCATCGCTTCCAGAATCTGAACTTCGCCACAAAGTAATTACTGAAAATGATACGAGTCTGATCTTGCACCATCTCCATCAAATCCAGGTCGACAGCTAAGTAGCGCAAGGCATCCTGTGATATTTGAAGAAATCCAGGGTGATATTCTTCACCCTGATGGAAGCTATTTGGGTATAATGCATTAAAGTCAAAATATGGCGAAAAGCTAATGACATCAGATTTCGAATTTGCGAGGCACGCATCGACCTGAACACTTGATAGTCTGGTCTTATCTGAAAATCTTGGCGAGAAGAAGCCCAAATAATCTTCATCATCAAAATTCCCATCAAGCAGGGTACTTCTAATTGGCCAATATTCATACCAATCAGGTCGCTCTGGTTTGATATTTTTTAATGGAATGAACCCGGGATCCAATTGGATCTTCGTCTGTTCATCGTAAAATATCTGATAAATAAATACTCGATGCCGTCGCCCAATGGGCGCAAGGTCAATCTCTTGGAGCATAACCGTGCCAATGAACCTAGATCAGATTATTGAAAAAAACAAGCTACTGGGCAGAGGATACCATCCAGATGGTCAGCCACGCGCGCTCACCGCCCAGGAATTTTTTGAGATCTCCCATGAGGCCGGATGGAATCAATTCAATCCAGAATATCGCCAACTTTTTGAGCATTTTGCTTATTGGGTACGAATTAATTTAAATATTCTCAGCTCTTTAGAAATCGGTGCCGGTCCAGGTTATTTCTTGTATTGCCTGAATCGACTGGGCATCAATGCAAAAGGAGTGGACGGCAATGCATACAGTCGAGCCCTATTTCAGAAATGCCATCCAGAGTATGCTCAGCAGTACGAATTGGATCCGCTTTTCACAGGCAATTATGCTCGCACAGATACATTATTCAGCATAGAAGTGTTTGAACACATCGACGATGCAGGCCTTGACGCCATCATGAAAAAGGTGCGTGAAGACGTCGTGCCTCGCTGTATCGTTTTCTCATCTACACCGCATACTGATCCACATCCAAATTGGGACATGCAATGGGGACACATTAATATCAAACAGCCTGAACAGTGGGACAATTTTTTTGCAGGCTATGGATTCGAAAGGCAGGTTAACCTGAAGCCACCCATCACGGAGTGGGCCGCAATTTATCGGAACACTCGCATGGGTCATACCTGACCTTCTCAAATCAATGCGTCATTGATGAGTGATTGCACGGAAGTACCAGCCCATGCAGGGGAACGCTTGATTAGAGAAAGCAATTGACCAGAAAATATGCTTTGTCGTAAAAAATCAATCTTAATGACACCAAATTTCTTGAACACGAAATCCCACATGAAATGAGTCGGATTCAAGTGATCACTCCTATTGAGACGAATCATGACCTCATTTTGCTCTTCGGGAATATTGAATACAACTTCACTCTGAACAATAGCACGCATGATTGCCAATGCCTTTTCACCCTGTGTTGGTTTATATAAAGACTGGGGTGAATATCCTGATTTCATAAAATATTGAGACATACCAATCTCATATTTCTGAATCACCTGCTCTCGATCCGAAATGGGTTCCATGGCACTCCACCAATTTCTCATTGCATTTGAGTTGATAAAGTCTTCCCCCTCAAATATTACGCAATAAGATTGGACATGAATGGCAAATTCTCTGGAAATTGTTAACCCAATAATACCTCTACCTACGGGTCGCCCAAAGATCGAAAGCGCCAGCAGCGCCGGATTGGCAATCACTATGGAGCTATTGATGATGAGCAGCCGCTTCCATGGTTTCGCACTGGAAAGCGCATCAATTCCAACCTTATAGGACCAAAAGTCGTAGCCGAAATTCTCACGCAAAATGACCTTGCAGTGTTTTTCGAGCAGTTCCTTGCCGTCATCTGACAATCCTGTCGACACAAGAACAATGTGCGGCGTGACATGTGATTTCACGTAAATCACAAAATCAATCAAATGACGCGCCACTCTTCCAGCGGGATGGAAATGGGCGATCACAACTGCCGTATTGTCATCCCTGGACAGCGAATGGTTCTGCAGGCTGCTATGAGGTAAATTCATCGGCTTTAAAAGCTCAGAATGCGACATTGATCATCGATGCGTCCGACTCAAATTGACTTGCTTCCCACGAAGCCTACGAGCTGCGCCAGTGCCACATATTCCGAAACAGGCACTTCCTCGGCCCGCCGCTGCACGTCGAACTCACCGCCGAAGCCCCGCCCCGCCAGCCACCGCCCCAGCGTGTGGCGCAGCAGCTTGCGGCGCTGGCTGAAGGCGACCTGCACCAGTGCGGAGAAGGCGTCCACGTCGAGCGGCGCGAACTCGGCGCGCGGCACCATGCGCACCACCGCGCTGTCCACCCTGGGCGGCGGGTCGAACGATTCGGGCGGCACGAAGAGCACGTCCTCCATCGCGTAGCGCCACTGCAGCATGACCGACAGGCGCCCATAGTCGGCCGTGGCGGGCGACGCGACCATGCGGTCGATCACCTCTTTCTGCAGCATGAAGTGCTGGTCCTCGATGCCGCCGGCAAAAGGCAGCAAGTGGAACAGGATGGGGGTGGAGATGTTGTACGGCAGGTTGCCGCATACTCTCAATTTGATAGCTGTCTGCGCAATGGGGATGCGGGCAAAGTCCACTTTCAGCACATCGGATTCGATCACGTCGAGCTGCGGGTGCGCGCGCAGCCGCGCGGCCAGGTCGCGGTCGAGTTCGATCACCGCGAGGCGCCCCAGGCGCTCGGCCAGCGGCTGCGTCAGCGCCGCCAGGCCGGGGCCGATCTCGACCATCGCCTGCCCGGGCCGCGGATCGATGGCGCGCACGATGGCGTCGATGACGGCCGGGTCGGTCAGGAAGTGCTGGCCGAACCGCTTGCGCGCAATGTGCTTCATGCCTTGCGGCGGGCTTCAGTTGCGGTATTCGACATAGGCGCGCCCACGCACCTCGCGCGCCCAGGTCTCGAAGGCTTCCTGCGCCTTGCGCTCGCGCAGCATGTTGCGCGCCAACTGGCGCTGCTCGGCGCCGGTCAGCACTTCCTCGCGCCGGCCCTCGACGCGGATCAGGTGCATGCCGAAGCGCGTGACCACGGGGTCGCTGACCTGGCCGGCGTCCAGGTTGTTCATGGCCTGCTCGAACTCGGGCACGAACTGGCCGGGGCCGGCCCAGCCCAGCTCGCCGCCGTCGGCGGCGCTGCCGTCCTGCGAGTGTTCGCGCGCCAGCGCCTCGAAGCTGGCCTGGCCGGACTGGATGCGGCGCTTGAAGTCGGCCAGCCGCTCGCGCGCCACCTGCGGGCTTTGCGACGGGCCGGTCTTGAGCAGGATGTGGCTGACGCGGGTCTGCGGGATCTTGACCTCGGGCAGGTCGTTGCTGACCTTGCGCTCCAGCAGCTTGAGGACGTGGAAGCCCGCGTCGGACTTGACCGGCCCCGCCACCTCGCCCACGCGCAGGCCTCGCGTGCCCTGCACGAACAGGTCGGGGTAGCGGTCGGCCGGCCGCAGGCCCAGCACGCCGCCGTCGCGGCCGCGGTTGTTGGCGTCGGACGTCTCGGCGGCCAGCTTGGTGAAGTCCTCGCCGCCGCGCGCGCGCCGTGCCACGTCCTCGGCCCGCGCCTGCAGGCGGGCGACCTCCGCGGCGCCGCTGCCCTCGGGCACGGCCACCAGGATCATCGCCAGGTTGATCTCGGGCACGCCGGCGCGGGCGCCGGTCTGCTCGCGGATGAAGGCCTCGACCTCGGCGTCGGTCACGCGCAGCTTGGGCTCGATCTCGCGCTCGCGCAGGCGCGCCAGCAGCACCTGGTTGCGCACGTCGTCGCGGAAGTCGTTGACGATGAGGCCCTCTTGCTCGATGCGGCGGTGCAGGGCCTCGACCGTGGGCAACTGGTTCTGGCGCGCGATGGCCAGCTCGGCCTGCGCCAGGGCGGCGTCATCGACCTTCAGCCCGATCTCGCGCGCGTACTGCAGCTGGGCGCGCTCGGCGATCAGGCGCTCCAGCATCTCCTTGCCCAGCTCGGCGGCGGGCGGCGGCGCCATGCCGCGCTCGGCCAGCTGGCGCTGGGCGCGCGCCGTGCGGGCGCGCACCTCGTTGCGGGTGACCGGCTCGGTGTTGACCACGGCGACGATGTAGTCGGCCTCGCGCGGCGCGGCGCTGGCCGCGGGCGGCGGCGCGGCGGGTGCAGGCGCCGGCGCGGCCGCCGCCGCCGC
>Ga0075163_10001647_pt1 | contig 30236 bp, 26 predicted proteins | sample JI1023141ADNA_FD_71478 | JGI IMG/M metagenome (GOLD analysis project Ga0075163, IMG submission 71478) | Wastewater effluent complex algal communities from Wisconsin, to seasonally profile nutrient transformation and Carbon sequestration -... | ecosystem: Engineered > WWTP > Effluent > Algae...
GTCGCCGTCTCGTCGAAGAACAGCGGCAGGTAGTACTCGATGCCGGCGGTGGCCACGCCGTTGCCCATGTCCTTGTAGATGCGGCTCTTGGTCGGGTCGCCCTCCAGCAGCTCGCGCCAGCGGGCACGAAAGCGCGTGCGCGCGGCGTCGTCCATCGGGAACTCGCGGCCAGGCAGCAGGCGCACCTCGGGCACCGGGTACAGGCTGCGCTGCGAGTCGGGGTCGAAGGTGCGGATGGAGTCGATCTCGTCGTCGAACAGATCGACGCGAAAGGGCTGCGGCGAGCCCATGGGGAACAGGTCGATCAGCCCGCCGCGCACCGCGTACTCGCCGGGGCTCACCACCTGCGTCACGTGGCTGTAGCCGGCCAGCGTGAGCTGGGCCTTGAACTTGGCCTCGTCCAGCTTCTGCCCGGTCCTGAACTGGAAGGTGTAGCCGGCCAGGAAGGCTGGCGGCGCCAGCCGGTACAGCGCGGTGGTGGCGGGCACCAGCACCACGTCCACCTCGCGCTGCGAGATGCGCCACAGCGTGGCCAGCCGCTCGCTGATCAGGTCCTGGTGAGGCGAGAAGCTGTCGTAGGGCAGCGTCTCCCAGTCCGGGAAGACGGCGCAGCGCAAATCAGGGGAGAAGAAGGCGATCTCGTCCAGCAGGCGCTGGGTGTCGGTGGCGTCGGCGGTGAAGAGGGCGACCGGCCGGCCGTGGCCCTTTTCGCGCTCGGTCAGCCGGGCCAGCAGCAGCGCGTCGGCGGACGCGGGAGGGCGGGGCAGGGTGTGGCGCTTGCCAGGGGTGAGCTTGGGCAGGTCCATGAGGGCAAAAAGGGCGCGAATGACAACGACAAAACCCCCGGCCGGAAGGGGCGGGGGTGCGCAGGACCTCATTTTAGGTTCGCGGGCCGTGGGCTGGCCCCGCCGGCCGGCGGGGCACTTGATTTTGAATGTTTTTGGCCCTTAGCCGGCGTCCATGCTGCGCCAAAAGCTATGATTTTTATAGTTATCGGCCTGGCCGCCGCTGCACGACATCCTAGAATCTCGGCACTTTCATGACCGCCGATCCCACCACCCTCCACCGCTGCTTCGCCCTGCTGCCTTGCGCCGGCACGGGCTCGCGCGCGGGCGCGGCGCTGCCCAAGCAGTACCAGCCGCTGGCTGGCCGGCCGCTGGTGCTGCACACGCTGGCGGCCTTCGCGCGGGTGCCGCGCATCGAGCGGGTGCTGGTGGTGGTGGCGCCGGACGACGCCTTCGCGTGGCCGCCGCAGGCGCCCTGTGCCGTCGCGCGCCGCGGCGGCGCGAGCCGGGCCGAGAGCGTATTCAACGGCGTGCGCCACCTGCTCGCCGAACGCGCCGCGCCCACCGACTGGGTGCTGGTGCACGACGCGGCGCGTTGCCTGGTGCTGCCGGCGCAGATCGACGCGCTGATCGATGCCTGCCTGCCCGACGCCGTGGGCGGGCTGCTGGCGCTGCCCCTGCCCGACACGCTCAAGCAGGCGGATGCGGACGGCCGCGTGGCCGCCACGCTGGAGCGCGCCGGCAAGTGGCTGGCGCAGACGCCGCAGATGTTCCGCCTCGGCCTGCTGCACGACGCGCTGGCCGCGCAGGCGGCCGCGGGCTTCGCCGGCATCACCGACGAGGCCAGCGCCGTCGAGGCGGCGGGCCATCGGCCGCTGCTGGTGCCGGGCAGCGCGCGCAATGTCAAGGTCACTTATCCCGAGGACTTCGCCCTGGCCGAAGCCGTTCTGAGGAGCCGCGAGACATGAACCCACCCGACTTGCGCATCGGCGAGGGCTGGGACGTGCACGCCCTGGTGTCCGGCCGGCCGCTGGTGCTGGGCGGCGTGCGCATCCCCCACACGCACGGGCTGCTGGGCCATTCGGACGCCGACGCGCTGCTGCACGCCATCACCGACGCGCTGCTGGGCGCCGCGGGACTGGGCGACATCGGGCGGCATTTCCCGGACACGGACGCGCGCTTCGAGGGCGCCGATTCCAGCGTGCTGCTGGCCGAGGCCGCGCGCCGCGTCGGCGAGGTGGGCTGGCGCATCGGCAACGTGGACAGCACCGTCGTCGCCCAGGCGCCCCGGCTGGCGCCGCACATCCCCGCCATGGTGGCGCGCATCGCCGAGGTGCTGGGTCTGGACGACGCGGCGCGCGTCAACGTCAAGGCCAAGACGGCCGAGCGGTTGGGGCCGGTGGGGCAGGGCGCGGCGATCGAGGCGCGCGCCGTGGTGCTATTGTTCAGATAGCTTAAGGTGATTATCCGGCGCGGGCTGGAGGCCGATTCTCATAAAATTTCCGGACTCAGCCCGGGCGGTGCTTCTTTTTGGGCGGCGCGTGGCCGAGCCCGCTCGGGTCGTCCGCCTGGTGCAGGCGGATCAGCGCCAGCAGCCCGCCGCTGGGGCTGTTGATGAGCTGCAGCGAGCCGCCCATGCTTTGCACCATCTTGACCACGATGGCCAGGCCCAGGCCGGCGCCGGTGGCCGAGGTGCGGGCGCTGTCGCCGCGGAAGAACGGGCGCGTCAGGTTGGGCAGCAGCTCCGGTGCCACGCCCGGCCCGTGGTCGCGCACGCGCAGGGTCACCATGAAGTCGTGCGCGGTGGCCGCGATGCGCACGCGCGTGCCCTGGCCGTCGGGCGACTTGCCGTAGCGGCGGGCGTTCTCCAGCAGGTTGGACAGCACGCGCGAGAGCTCCACCTCGTCGCCCATCACGCGCAGCTCGGGCGCGATGTCGATCTGCACCTGCATGTCCTCGCGCACGGTGAAGGGCAGCGCGCAGGCCAGCGCCACCTCGGCCAGCGGCAGCGGCTCCATCGACAGGTGGTCGGGCCGCGCGTAGTCGAGGAACTTGTCGATGATGGCGTCCACCTGCGCGATGTCGGCCACCATGTGCCCGCGCGCCTCGGCGTCGGGCACGCTCATCTCGGTCTCCAGCCGCAGGCGCGCCAGCGGCGTGCGCAGGTCGTGCGAGATGCCGGCCAGCATCTCGGCGCGGTCCTGCTCGATCTTGGAGAGCTGGTCGGCCATGCGGTTGAAGCCGATGTTGACTTCGCGGACCTCGCCGGACAGCGCGCCCTCGTCCAGCCGGCTGTGCAGGTAGTGGCCATCGCGCACGCGGGCGGCGGCGATGGAGAGTTGCTTGAGCGGCTGGTTGATCAACCGCGCCAGCAGCGCCGCGCCGACCAGCGACAGCGCTCCCAGAGTGGCCAGCCACAGCAGCCAGGCGCGCCCGCCCAGCAGCGCGCCGACGCGCGAGCGGTCCATCAGCAGCCAGTACGAGTCGCCCTCGATCGAGAAGCCCACCCACAGGCCGTCCTCGCCATTGACGCTGCTGGCCACCAGGGTGCCGGGGCCCAGGCGCGCAACCAGCTCGTTACTCATGCGCTGCTCCAGCTCGCCCTGGGCGAACGGGTCGAACTTGTCGCCCGGCTCGTGCGGGATGATGCGCACTTTTTCCTGCTCGGCCAGCGTCTTGATGAGCGAGACGCGGGCGATGGCGTCGGAGTGCACCAGCGCCGCGCGCGAGAGGTTGACCAGCGAGGCGATCTGGCGCGCGTTGTCGATCACGCGCGGCTCGTACTCCAGCGTGCGGAACAACTGGTACCAGCCGATGGAGCTGCCCACCAGCAGCAGGCTGAGCAGGAAGAAGGTGCGCCAGAACAGGCTGACGCCGAAGCGCGGCGGGCGGTGCCCGGCCTCGGCCTCCAGCGGCACGTTCATCGAGTCGAGCGGCTCCGGGCGGGTCGGCGGCGCGGCGGCCGGGTCGGGCTGGGGCTCGGCCGCCGTCGTCATGCTGGAGGGAGAAAGGGGGCGGGGCGGGGGGTCAGCTCGTACCGTCCGGCACGAACACGTAGCCCACGCCCCACACCGTCTGGATGTAGCGCGGGCTGGCCGGGTCCTGCTCGATCAGCTTGCGCAGGCGCGAGATCTGCACGTCCAGGCTGCGGTCGAAGGGCTCGAACTCGCGCCCGCGCGCCAGTTGCGCCAGCTTTTCGCGCGACAGCGGCTGGCGCGGGTGGCGCACCAGGGCCTTGAGCATGGCGAACTCGCCGGTGGTCAGCGAGATCTCCTCGCCGTTCTTGTGCAGCGCGCGCGCGCCCAGGTCGAACGCGAAGGGGCCGAAGCTGACCGATTCGTTCTCGGCCGAGGGCGCGCCCGGCGCCTCCTGCGGCGGGCGGCGGCGCAGCACGGCGTGGATGCGAGCCAGCAGCTCGCGCGGGTTGAAGGGCTTGCCCAGGTAGTCGTCGGCGCCGACTTCGAGGCCGACGATGCGGTCCACGTCCTCGCCCTTGGCGGTCAGCATGATGATGGGCGTCTTGTCGCCCGCGGCGCGCAGGCGCCGGCACACCGACAGGCCGTCCTCGCCGGGCATCATGAGGTCGAGCACGATCAGGTCGATGGTGTCGCGCAGCATGATGCGCGACAGCGCCTTGGCGTCCTCCGCCACGATCACTTCGAAGCCTTCCTGCGCCAGGTAGCGGCGCAGCAGGTCGCGGATGCGGGCGTCGTCATCGACGACGACGATCTTGTCGGTACGGTTGGCAGACTGGTTCATCTCGTCCTTGCGGGATCTTTCCCCTATATGTAACAGGCCCATTGTTACCCCGAAGCTTCCGGGATTCCGGGTTAACCCGGGACGATTTTCAGGGTGTTACACATGTTGCCCCCATTTCGCCCGATTTGGCGGACAAACACGCCGACCGCATGAGATGGTCGAACATTGTGATGTGTGCCATGGTTTCCAAAGCAGTTCTCCTCATGCTCCTGGGCGGCGCCGCGGCGCCGCTGTCCGTGTGGGCGCAGGCCAGCGGCGAGGGCGCGGAAACCGGCCCGCCGGTCCTCGGCGAGGTGGCGCCGCAGGACCGCGCGTCGCAGCGCAGCCCGCTCTGGATGGCGGTGGACGCGCACTACCGCCAGCGCGACGCCGGCATGCCCGCCGACCGGCGCCTGAGCGCCGAGCAGCGCCACGAACTGCGCGAGCAGATCCGGCGCGCCGCCATGCGGGCGGAGGCCGGCAACCCGCCGATGGCGCAGCAGTCCGACCGGCCGTAGAGGCCGCGGCGCGTCACTCCATTCTTCCGCCTTTGTCCGACAGGCCTGCGGCGCGCGCCATGCCATCATGCGCGGCCGCCCTCCGGCCGTCGCCGGGAGCCACATCGCGGAGATTCAACGCATGAACAAACGACTGACCCTTCTTTCAGCCCTTCCGCTTCTCCTGGGCCTGGCCGTGGCCGGCGCCCGCGCGCAACCCGCCCTGCCCGCCGCCATGACCATCGCCCCGCCCCAGAACGTGCTGCAACTATCGGCCTCCGGCCAGGTCGAGGTGGTGCAGGACCTGCTCACGCTCCAGCTCTCGACCTCGCGCGAGGGCGCGGACGCGGCGGCGGTGCAGGCCGGGCTGCGCCAGGCGGTGGACACGGCGCTGGCCGAGGTCAAGAAGACCGCGCAGCCGGGCCAGATGGACGTGCGCACGGGCGACTTCAGCATCCACCCGCACTACGGCCGCGACGGCAAGATCAGCGGCTGGCAGGGGAGCGCCAGCGTGGTGCTGGAGGGGCGTGACTTCCCGCGCATCACCCAGGCGGCGGCGCGCGTGCCGTCGATGACCATCGGCAACCTCGGCTTCAATCTGAGCCGCGAGCAGCGCGCCCAGGTTGAGGGCGAGGCGCAGGCGCAGGCCATCGAACGCTTCAAGGCCAAGGCCGCCGAGATCGCCAGGGCCTTCGGCTTTGCCGGCTACACGCTGCGCGAAGTCAGCGTCAGCAGCGACGACCAGGGCTTTGCGCCGCGGATGTACGGCATGGCCAAGGAGATGCGCGCCGCCGCGGCCGACGCGCCGGTGCCGGTGGAGCCGGGCAAGAGCATGGTGAATGTCACGGTCTCGGGCTCGATCCAGGCGCGCTGAACGGGGCCTGACCATCCTGTTTTCAAGCTTTTTCGGTCTTTAGCCGGTATCCATCAAGCGCTCGTAGCTATATTATGTATAGCATCCAGGCGGACGGCCACGGGGTGCGTTGCCTGAAGGGCCGCGCGCCACGGGGGTCCGCAGTTTGCATTAGGATGGCGCGAGGAGGCTCGAAATCCGGGCCTTTCTCCTCCTGGCCTCGCCTTCCGACCGCCATGACCCAGCCCACGCTCCACCACGTCACCTGCACTGGTTCGGCCGCGCAGCCACCGCATGGCGTGGCGGCCATGCCGATGGCCGACGACCAGGGGCACGCCGTGCTCGACTTGCTGCTGTCCGCGCCCGCAGGCGAGGCGGCGCCGCGCCCATGAAGGCGCTGCCGCTCTCGGCCGCGCCCGCGGGCGAGCCGGTGGCCGGCGTCATCACCGCCACCGGCGACGCCGGGATGGAGGCGGGCGTGCGGGACCGCGCGCGCGCCTTCGCCGAGCCGCTGCTGGCCGGCGAGATCGCCGCCTCGGGCGAGAACCTGCTGGCCCACGCCGACGCCGTGGCCGCCGTCCTCGCCGGCATCGGCGGCTCCGAGGCGATCCAGGCGGCGGTCTACCTGAGCTACGCCAGCGGCCAGCTCCATCGCCCCGAGGAGGTGATCGGCAAGGCCTTCGGCGAGAGCTTCGCGCATCTGGCCGTCGAGACCTCCAAGCTCGAGCGCGTGCAGCAGCGCTCGCGCGCCAGCCGGCACGAGCTGCCGCAGGATTCCGACCACGCCGGCCAGCAGACCGAGTTCGTGCGCAAGATGCTGCTGGCCTTCAGCCGCGACCTGCGCGTGGTGCTGCTGCGGCTGGCCTCGCGGCTGCAGACGCTGCGCTACTGCACGGCGGCGCGCCAGCCCCTGTCGCCCAGCCTGCTGCGCGAATCGCACGAGGTGTTCGCGCCGCTGGCCAACCGGCTGGGCATTTGGCAGATCAAGTGGGAGATGGAGGACCTGATCTTCCGCGCCCAGGAGCCCGACACCTATAAGCTGGTGGCCAGCCTGCTGGACGAGAAACGCGTCGAGCGCGAAGCCGCGCTGGAGCAGCGCCGCGCCGAGATCGAGGCCGCGCTGCGCGCGCAGGGCATCGACGCCATGGTGAGCGGCCGGCCCAAGCACATCAGCAGCATCGTGCGCAAGATGCGCGGCAAGGGGCTGGACTTCGACCAGGTGTTCGACGTGCGCGCGCTGCGCGTGCTGGTGCCCACCGTCACCGACTGCTACGCCGCGCTGGACTGGGTGCATCAGTGCTTCACGCTGGTGCCGGGCGAGTTCGACGACTACATCGCCAAGCCCAAGATCAACGGCTATCAGTCCCTGCACACCGTGGTGCGCGACGCCGAGGACCGCGCCTGGGAGATCCAGATCCGCACCGTCGCCATGCACGACCACGCCGAGCACGGCGTGGCCGCGCACTGGGCCTACAAGGAGGCCGGTACCAAGGGCTACGCCGGCGTGAGCGCGGGCAGCGACTACGACGCCAAGATCGCCGTGCTGCGCCAGCTGCTGGCGTGGGAGCGCGACTTGTCGGGCGGGGCGCCGCAGCATGGCCTGTTCGACGACCGCATCTACGTGCTGACGCCCGAGGCGGCGATCGTCGAGCTGCCGGCCGGCGCCACGGCGGTGGACTTCGCCTACGCCTTGCACACCGACCTGGGCCACCGCTGCCGCGGCGCGCGGGTCGATGGCGCCATGGTGCCGCTCAACACGCCGCTGCAGAACGGCCAGACCGTCGCCATCACCGCCGCCAAGGAAGGCGGGCCCTCGCGCGACTGGCTCAACGCCGAGCTGGGCTACCTGGCGTCCTCGCGCGCCAAGGCCAAGGTGCGCGCCTGGTTCAACGCCCAGCACACGCGCGAAACCATCGCGCGCGGCCGCGAGATGGTCGAGAAGCTGCTGCAGCGCGAGGGCCGCACGGCCGTGTCGCTGGACCACCTGGCCGGCGAGCTGGGCTTCAAGACGCCAGACGCGCTGTTCGAGACCGTGGGCAAGGACGAGCTGTCGCGCCGCAGCATCGAGGCCGCGCTGCGCCCGCGCGAGCCGCAGCCCGAGCCGGGGGCCCATCTGCTGCAGCGCAAGGCGCGCGGCGGCGACGGCGCGCGCGGCGGCGTGCTGGTCGTCGGGCTCGATTCGCTGCTGACCCAGCCCGCCCGCTGCTGCAAGCCGGCGCCGCCCGACGACATCGCCGGCTACGTCACGCGCGGGCGGGGCGTCAGCGTGCACCGGCGCGACTGCGCGAGCTTCCGCGACCTGCTGGCGCGCGAGCCCGAGCGCGTGATCGAGGTCGGCTGGAGCACCCCCGCCACTGGCCACGCGCCCGCCTACCCGGTGGACGTCGCCGTGGAGGCGGTGGACCGCCAAGGCCTGCTGCGCGACATCTCCGACGTCTTCGCGCGCGAGAAGATGAACGTCATCGGCGTGCAGACCCAGTCCGTCAAGGGCTGGGCCTGGATGACTTTCACCGTCGAGGTCGGCGACACCCGCCGTCTGGCGCAGGTGCTGGGCCAGGTCCGGGAAGTCAGCGGCGTGCGCCTGGCGCGCCGGCGCTAAAAGGGGGGGCGCCGATCTGCTACACTCTCGCGCTTCGAATCATCCTCAGGCGCGTAGCTCAGCTGGTTAGAGCACCACCTTGACATGGTGGGGGTCGTTGGTTCGAGTCCAATCGCGCCTACCAATGAAATCAAGCACCTGGCAGAAATGCCCGGTGCTTTTTTCTTGTCCGCCCGGTGGCTATGATGCCTCTTTGCTGGGCGATGGCGGGGCGAGGACCATGAGCAACGAAGCGCGGAGCCTGTTTTTCTACCACAGCACCCTGGCCGACGGCCACGATGCGAGCTGTGTGGGCGCCATCGTCAGGACGGCCAGGGCGTTCAATGCCTCGCATGGCATCACGGGCGTGCTGCTTTTCGACGGCGAGCGCTTCTGTCAGTACATCGAGGGGCCATCGCCGGCGCTCGACGCGCTGGTCGACCGCATCTGTGAAGACCCGCGCCACCAGAACGTCACGCCCCTGCTTCAGGGGCCTTTGAGCGCAGCGCGGCGGTACCCAGACTGGTCCATGGCCTTTTCCGACGTGGGCAAGGATTCCATCATCGACCGGTTGATCGCCGCGGAATCACTCCGTGCACTCGAACTCCTGCAGCAAGCCCATTTGACGCTGGACGTTGGCTGAGTCGCTGGGTGTGCCATGGCTTTTGGCCAAGGCGGCCAGACCCCGCCTGCGGGGCCGCTTTTCACCTCAGTGGGTCGCCAGCTTGGCCAGGCTCCGTGGCCTTGGGTCGAAAAATCCCAGAAACGCACTCACCTGGTCCAGATCGCCCGCTCTGAGCGTTGCCTTGCCGTCGGCCACGAGTTGCCGGAATGCGGCCTCGCCGCCCGCCAGCATCTCGCCCAGGCTGGCTTGGTCCAACACGACACGGGGCGCGACCTCGCCATCCACCGCGAACGCGGTAGCGTGAATCTGCAGTACGCCATGACGCAGTTCCGCCGTCAGGATCTGCGCCTGGTCGCTCACCTCGAACTGCAGGCAGCGATGCTTGTCAAAGCTGCGCTCGGCCGCCAACCGGATCGACAGCATTTCCAGCAGCCGGTGGGCTGGAATGGTGCGCAAGATGTCGGGCGAGGACATGGCGTCGCGCCCGCTGGCGTTCAGGCCTTCGTAGCGGCCTTCGAGTTCGCGGGCGGCGGTCAGATACCAGTTGCGCCAGTTGATGTTCTCGGTCGCGAAGCCGAGCCGCTGCAGCGCGCGGGCCTTGAGCAGGCGCGCCTCGGTGTCCGTCGTGTCCAGTTTCACCAGCAGGCTGACCAACTCGGCCGCCCAGCGCGCCTGGTCCAGCGAGTTGTCGTCGGCAAGCGCCTCCTGCGTCCGCGCCAGCACCGATTCGCGGCCGCCGATCAAGGCGACCCAGCGCGCGGCGCGGTCACGTGGCGGCAGTGGGTCCAGCGTCGTGGGGTCGCCATCGAACCAGCCCAGTTGCCCGGTGAAAATCTGGCGCACCGAGTGCTTGACCGTGCCGTAGTACTCGCCCAGCCACGCGTGCTGCGCCAGGTGCGGCGGCAGCGCCGGCAGCAGGTCCGCCAGTTCGTCGGGCGTGGCGCCGCGGTTCATGAAGCGCGCGGCCTGGTCGTGGATGAAGGCGATGGCGTCGCGGTACACGCGCAGCAGTTCCGCCACGTTGTCCTTGCCCGCCACTGGCCGGCCGTGCGACGGCACCATGTAGTCGGCGGGCAGCGCGCGCATCATGTCGAGCGTGCGCACCCACTGCTGCGGGTCGCGATAGCGCGTGCCGCGCAGCGTGTGCAGGTTGCACAGGCATTCGCCCTGAACCACCTCGGCGCTGATCAGCACCTTGAGGTCGGGCAGCCAGGCGATGATCTCGTCGTCGCATTCCGAAGGAGCGTGCAGCAACTCGAAGCGGATGCCGGCCAGGGTGATGTCGAGCCGATCGGCGAAGGTCACCGTAGGCGCGATGAAGGTGGTCTGGCCCTTGCGCAACTCCGGCCCGATGCCGTTGTTGATGCGCCCCTCGGGCCCCGCTTCCAGCAACGAACCGAAGGAGTAGGCCGAGCGCAGGGTCAGGATCGGGCCGGCGATCACCGCGTTGTTGGTCACGGCTTCCATCAGGGTCTCGTGCGCGATGATCTTGCACGCGCCGCTGGCCACGCTTTCGTCGCTGGCGAACGCGCGCACGCCGCCGATGTGGTCGGTGTGGTTGTGGCTGTAGATCACGGCCACGAAAGGCAGCGGCCTGGCCGCCGGACAGGCGCGGTAGAAGTCTTCGCGCGCCGCCTCGGCGCCTTCCTTCTTCTCGGTGGTGTCCAGCACCACGATGCCCTCGTCTCCGACGATGAACACCACGTTGCCCAGCGCATAGCCCACCGCGCAGTAGACGCGCTCGGCCACGCGGTAGATGCGCTGCGCCATGCGCAGGGAGTGCTGGACCATGCGCGGCGGCACGGAGGGCGCATCGCCGGTGAACGCCAGGTTGACGCCGCCGTCATAGGCGATTTCCACGCCGGCGTAATAGTGCTCCACGTCGATTTCGACGCGCGGACGGCGCAGGATCGCCTGCAGGCTGGTGCCTTCATCTTGGTTCATGGGTTTCTCCTCGCGCCAGGGCGCCGATTGCATTCGGATGTCGTGGACGACCGTCATTCCACCTTCGCGCCTGAGTCTAGAACGAGTTTCTTCCAAACCGGGGCGTCCGTTTTGTATCGGTTCTCGAAATCCTTCTGCGAACCAGTGTGCGCCGTGAACCCCATGTCGGAAAAGCGCGAGACGACGGGCGGCAGGACCAGAACTGCTTGCAGCTCCTTCGAAAGACGTTCGACGATGGGCTGTGGGGTCTTGCGGTTCATCGCGAAGCCCATGAACCCCACGACTTTGTAGACCTCGTCATCGAGCCCCTGTTCGGCAATGGTCGGCAGATGGGGCAGCGTCGCCATGCGCTTGCTGCCGGTCACGCCGAGCATCTTCATCTTGCCGCCCTCCGCCAGCGCCTTGGCGGCCAGGGCGGTGGCAAAGGCCATCTGCACCCGTCCGCCCACGACGTCCTGCAGCATCAGGGCTTCACCCTTGTAGGCGACGTGGACCATGTCGGCGTCCGTCGTTTTGCTCATGTAGTACCCGGCCAGGTGCGGATAGCTTCCGATGCCAAAGGAGCCATAGGACAGCTTGCCCTTGTTCGCGGCCATGTACTTCAACAGCTCGGGTGCGGTCTTGACCGGCACACTGTTCGCGACCACGAGCACCAGGGGGGCATCGGCGGCCTGCGCCACGAAGACCAGATCCTGCTCGATGTTGTAGGGCATCTTTTCATAGAGGAACTGGTTGGTCAGCAGTGGGCCGGTGATACCCAGCACGATCGAATAGCCATCGGCGGCCGACTTGGCAATGCCGTCCACGGCGAGCATGCCGGAGCCGCCCACTTTGTTCTCGACGATGACCGGCTGTCCCAGGCGCTTGCTCAATTGTTCACCGACGGTTCGGGCCATGACATCGGTGCCGCCTCCGGCCGCGAAGGGCACGACGATGCGTACCGCTCTGGTCGGATAGGTCTGCGCGCTGGCTGCGGGCAGATACAGCAGGGCCGCTGCAGCGGCGGCGGCGACAAGGGCCTGTCGGCGGGCAAAGGGTGCGGGTGTGATTTTCAAGGTGATGTCTCCTGATCCAGCTGTTCAAGAAAAGTCGGCGCCCTTCGTTCGATCCGCATCAACGCATGTCGAGCGGGTGTCAATTTAGGAACGACCTTCCCCATGGAGTTGCCGCGCGCGCGACAATTTCAGGGTGAACGCCATGCTCGCAATCCCCAGATCCAGCGGATCCATGGTCTCACCGGTGCGGCGTCACGATGTTGAACGACGGATCGAAGGTGTCCAGCATGCCGAACAGCGCCGTCACCGCCGCCGGGTCACCGTCGATCCGGAGGCCGCCCTCACGGAGCGCCTGCTCCAGGGTGGTCTGCCGCAGGCTCATGCGGTCCAGCGTGGCCTTCGTCAGCGTGACGGCGGCGGTGGGCCCGGCGTGCTGCGCATCGGCCAGGTAGGTGAGCGCGCTGTTGCGCAGCGTCATGGCGTAGCGCTGGCCGAGGTCGGTGAAGTTCCAGTTCAGCGTCATGTTCCGGCCGGCCGCCTTGTCGGCGTCCAGGCGCACCGCCATGAAGTCGAAGAAGTGCGGCACGGTGAGCGCGCGCACCAGGTCGGGCGAGCCGGCCCGGGGAGGCAGCTTCGGTACGCCGCGCCGCAGCTCCTGCGCGCCGGTGAGGTAGGCGTTGCGCCACGTGGAGTTCTCGCTCTGGTAGCCGAGCTGCTCCAGCGCATCGGCCTGCAGATGGCGCGCCTGCACGTTGTCCGGCGCGGCGAAGACCAACTCGTTGCCGATCTGCGCCACCCAGCGGTACTCGCCGCGCGCATAGGCCTCGCGCGCCTTGGCCAGCACGGCCTCGGCGCCACCCATCCATTCGATGGTGCGCTTGGCACTGTCCACCGGCGGCAGCGGGTTCAGGTTCGCGGGGTTGGCGTCGTAGTAGCCCATGAAGCGCTGGTAGATGGCGCGCACGTTGTGGCTGACCGAGCCGTAGTAGTCGCGCGCATACCACTTGCGCGCCAGCGGCTCGGGCAGCGATTTCAGCTTGTCGGCGATCTCCAGCGGCTTGTAGCCCTGGTTCAGCAGCCGCAGGGCCTGGTCGTTCAGCCACTGGTACATGTCGCGTTGGTCGCTCAGGTACTCGGCGATGCGCGCCTTGCCCCAGGTGGGCCAATGGTGCTGGGCGATCAGGACGTCGCTGCGCTCGCCGTAGAGGTGCAGCGTCTGGCCCAGGTAGTGCGACCAGGCCTTGGGGTCGCGCACCAGGGCGCCGCGGATGGTGAGGATGTTGTGCTGCGTGCGCACGGCGTTTTCCGCCACGCACACGGTGCGGAGCTGCGGAAAGTACAGGTTCATCTCCGCCGGCGCCTCGGTACCGGGCGTGAGCTGGAACTCGATGTCGATGCCGTCGATGCGCCGGGTGTCGAGGGGCTTGGTGATCAGGTCGGTGGGCGGGATCAGTGTCACCGTTCCGCGGGACGTGGCCTTGCCCAGGCCGGCATCCACCTGGCCGGTGGCGCTGCGCGGCAACAGGCCGCCGTACATGTACTGCGCGCGCCGGGTCATGGCGTTGCCGGCCAGCACGTTCTCGCTCACGGCCTCCTCCACGAAGCCCGCCGGCGCGATGATCGCCACCTTGCCGGCCTTGACGTCGGCCTCGTCCACCACCCCCTTGACGCCGCCGAAGTGGTCCACGTGGCTGTGCGTGTAGATCACGGCCACCACCGGCTTGCGCGGGCGGTGCGCGTAGTACAGCTCCAGCGCGGCGCGAGCCGGCTCGGCGGTGATCAGCGGATCCATCACGATCAGGCCGGTATCGCCCTCGATGATGTTCATGTTCGACAGGTCGGCGCCACGCACCTGGTACAGGCGATCGGTGACTTTGAACAGGCCGGCCTCGTTGTTCAACCGCGCCAGGCGCCAGAGACTGGGATTGACGGTGGGAGGCGCGGTTTCGTCCTTCTCGAAGGCATAGGCGCCCAGGTCCCAGGCCACGCGGCCGTCGGCGGTGCGGATGGGCTGGTCGGTGAAGCGCGCCACCAGGCCGCGCGCGGCGTCCTCGAAGTCCTGGCGGTCGGAGAAGGGCAACCGCTCCAGCCAAGCCGCATTGGCCCGGGCGGTGGCCTCGGTAGCGGGCGCGGGGGTGGGCGCAGGAGGCGCGGCAGGTGCACCCTGCGCGCCCGCCAGCAAAGGCAGCGAGGCACTGGCCAGCGCGATGGTCCGCGCGAGGCGGGCGGTGCGCCGGGCTGTGAATGGGCTTCGTGTCATGGTTGTCTCCAGGGGATCGGGTGATGGGCGCCGCTTCTATGGGGCCCCAAGGATTCATGTCAGGACGGATGGCCTTGTTCGCGGCAACGGCGGATGGTTCCCAAGGTGAGATCTCCTGATCGAGCCATTCAACGCATGCCGAGCGGTTGTCAATTTAGAAACGACCCTTCCCTGAAATTGCCGCATGCGCGACAATTTCAGGGTGAACACCATGCTCGCAATCCCCAAGACCCAGCGGATCCTGCAGCCTGCGGAGCGCTACCGGGTGAATCTCCTGGTCGAATCGACCGACCCGGTCGCCGCCGCTTTCCGGCGCATCGGCGTGCCGCGCCGCTACCGCGACGAGCAGCTTGTGCAGCAGCGCGGCGATTCGGCGGCCCATGCGTTGATCGTCGTCGCCGGACGTCTGCGCACGTTGATCCCGACGGCCGACGGCACCGAGCAATTGATCCGCTGGATGGAGCCCGGCGAGGTCAGCGGCCTCAGTTCCGTGCTGGCCAACATGCCGGTGCCGGTCGATCTGGTGGCTTCGGGATCGACCGAAGTGCTGCTGTTGCCGCGGCAGGCCCTTCTGGAGTTGCTGGCGAGCAACGGCGAGGCCTGCATGGCGGTGGCGCGTCTGCTCAGCCTGCGCGTCAGTGAACTGTTCGACGTCATCGCCACCCAGGCGACCAGTACGCTGAGCGCGCGCGTCTGGGCCACGGTGCAGCGCCTGGCGCAGGAAAACGGCGAATGCGCCGCCGATGGCCGCGTCGTGCTGCGGCTGTCGCAGGGCGATCTGGCGAACGCGGTCGGCGCGTCACGGCAACGCGTGAACGAGGAACTCCGCTTGCTTCAGAAGGCTGGCAAGGTGCGGCTGGGCTACCGCTCGCTGGAGGTGGCCGGCCCCAGGTAGGGCGGCGCGGGCCCGTCAAGGATGGAGCGCCCGCCATGCCGGCACCCAGCGGGCCAACAGTTCAGGAACGCCGCGCGCGTCGGGCTCGGGGGCCAGGCCCAAGCGGGTGGCCGCCTGCCGCAGCGTGGCGGCGGGATCGGTCAGATCGAGCGCCTGCGCGCCGTTCTGCTTGCTGAGCTTCTCGCCGTCGGCGGCGCGCACCAGGGGCGTGTGCAGGTACCGCGGCGTGGGCAGGCCCAGGGCGCGCTGCAGCAGGATCTGGCGCGGCGTGTTGTCGGCCAGGTCTTCGCCGCGCACCACGTGGGTGATGCCCTGCGCGGCGTCGTCCACCACCACGGCGAGCTGGTAGGCCCACAGGCCGTCGGCGCGCTTCAGGATGAAGTCGCCGACGCTGGATGCGACGTCCTGCCGCTGCACACCCAGGCGGCGGTCGGTCCAGGTGATGACGGTGTCATCTGCTATTGATTGAGTAGCTGGTGGTGTAGATTCCACGCCAGCTATCGGCTGTTTTTGTTCAAGAATGCCGGTATGGAGCCGCCAGGCGCGGGCAGGCCGCCCGGCCGGGCCGCCGCGCTCGGGGCGGCAGGTGCCGGGGTAGGGCCGTTCGCGCCCGCGGGCGCGCACCAGGCCGCGCTCGGCCTGCGCGGCCTCGATGTCCTTGCGCGAACAGGCGCAGGGGTAGGCGCGGCCGGCGGCGGCCAGGCGGTCCAGCGCCTGCTGGTACAGGGCCGCGCGGCACGACTGCCACACGGGCGGCGCGTCGGGCACCAGGCCACAGGTGGCGAGCTGCCGCAGGATGGCGTCGTCCGCGCCGGGCACGCAGCGCGGGGTGTCCACGTCCTCGACGCGCACCAGCCACCGGCCGCCGTGGGCGCGCGCATCGAGCCAACTGGCCAGCGCGGCGACCAGCGAGCCGTCATGCAGCGGGCCGGTCGGGGACGGGGCGAAGCGTCCGGTGGTCATGGGGAAGGTCGAGCGTTGGGCGTTTGGCGTGCGCCTCACGCAAACGCTGAACGCCCGACACTCAACGCGCGGCCACGGTCAGCGCCAGCTCCAGTCCGGAAACAAAGGCGTCCTCGACGCGGTGACCCAGGCACCAGTCGCCGCACAGGCCGACGCCCAGCGCCGCGTCCCAGACAAAGGGGCGGCCCAGCGGCTGCAGGGTCTTGGCCTGGCGCCACAGCAGCGCCTCGGCGTGGGCCGGCGTGGCGCGGATGCCGGTGACCTCGGCGAAGGCTTTCAGCAGCTTGGCGGTGGCGCGGGGGGTGTCGTCGTTCTCGTGCTCGCGCGACCAGGCGGCGCTGGCCTGCGCGGTCCAGCGCTCGATGGGGCCGCGCCGGGGCTTGGACGATTCGCGCGCCAGCCACGCGATGCGGTGGTGCGTGCTGCGCGCGGCGTTCCACTGCGGGCCCAGGGTGTGCAGGCCGGGCTGGGCGGCGTGGGGGAAGGCCAGCATCAGCGTCCAGCACGGGGCGATGTCCACGCCGGCCAGGGCTTCGGCCAGTGGTTCAGTTTGCTCTGAAATAGAGAGCATGTGCCGCAGGATGGGCGCGGGCAGGGCCAGCAAAACTTGGTCAAACCCGGCGTGGACGGCGTGGTCGTCGGCGCCGCCCTCGGCGTGGAGTTGCCAGCGCGTGCCATCGAGCGTGTCGCGCGCCAGGCGCAGCACGTGCGTGTCCAGGTGCAGGCGGCCGGCGGCGCGCAGCGGCTCGGCCCAGTGCCGGGGCAGCGCGGCCATGGTGGGGGTGGCGACCCAGTGCGCCTCGCGCGTGGGCAGGGCGGCTTCGATCACGCGACCCCGTTCGTCGAGCACGCGCACGGCGTTGGCGCTCCAGCGCCGCGCCAGGCCGGGCGCGGTGATTTCCAGCGCACGGGCGAAGCGCGGGTCGCGCACGGTGAAGTACTGCGCGCCGCTGTCGAAGCTGCCGAAGGGCGAGTCCTGCGCGGCCATGCGCCCGCCAGGCTGGGGGGCGGTCTCGAACACGGCCACGTCGTGCCCGGCCCGCAGCAGCGTGCGCGCGCAGGCCAGTCCGGCGAGGCCAGCGCCGACGACGGCGATGCGGCGAGGGGTGGGGGCGGGTCGGCGGCGTGTCACGGCGGGGCTTCTCGGGTAGGGGGAACGGCGGGTCGCGGACATTGTGTCACGCGCCGGGCGGGCCGCCGTGCTGCTCCAGCAGGGCGCGGCGGGTGACGGGGCGCTCCAGCCGCTCCAGCCACCAGGCCAGGGCCTTGCCGGGCTGGGCGTTGGCGTGCCAGGCGTAGGTCAGGTGGACCATGCGGGTGCTGCGCTCGACCCGGCGCGCGACCAGACGGCCGGTGGCCAGATAGGGCCGCGCGATGGGCTCGGGCAGGAAGCCCGCCCCCAGACCGCGCAGATGGGCGTCCAGCTTGGCGGCCACGTTGGAGACGGTGAAGGTTTCCTGCCCCTCCAGCAGGCCGAAGGACTGCGTGGCGCCGCTGGGCGTGGAGTCGGCCACGACCACGGCGCGGTGCGGCTGCAGGTCGGCGTCCGACAGCGGCTCGGGCAGGCGCGCCAGCGGGTGGTGGGGCGCCACCGCGTAGACGAAGCGCACCGGCCCCAGCGGCCGCGCTTTCAGGTGCGCCGCGCTGGACGGCTCCAGGATGGTGCCCAGGGCCAGGTCGGCCTGGCCGGAGGTGAGCGCGCCCACGGTGCCGCTGAGGATCTCGTCGCGGATGCGCAGGCGTGTCGGCGGCTCCAGCCGGAAGAAGTCGGCGCACAACTCCATCAGCGCCGTGCGCGAGAGCACGCCGTCGATGGCCAGGGTGAGCTGCGGCTCCCAGCCCGTGGCCACGCGCCGCACGCGGTGCACCACGGCATCGACCTCGCGCTGCAGCCGTTCGCCCTGGGCCAGCAGCTCAGCCCCGGCGGCCGTGGGCCGGGCCTGGCGGGCGCCGCGGTCGAACAGCAGCACATCCAGCGCGTCCTCGATCTGGCGCACGCGGTAGGTCAAGGCGCTGGGCACCAGGCCCATCTCGCGCGCGGCGCCGGCGAAGTGGCCGGCGCGCGCGATCGCGTTCAGGATGCGCAGCGCGTCGGGGGTGAGAACGTCGCTCGGGTTCTGCATGATGGCCAGCGATGGATTCAAATATTTTGAATGATGCCATCAAGGCAGCGCACCCGCCGCGGCCCGTCTGGCGCCTACAGTAGGGCCCCTGCACCGGAGGCCGCGAGCATGGTCGCCGTTGCCAGCCGCAGGATCGCGGCGTGGCCGTCCACGGTGCGCACCAACGAAGGAAATTCTCCCAATGAACCCAATGCAAAACCCACTCGCGCTGATCGGCCGCCTGCTGCTGGCATACCTGTTCATCCCCGCCGGCCTGGGCAAGATCAGCGGCTTCGCCGGCACCGCGGGCTACATCGCCTCCAAGGGCCTGCCCATGCCCGAGGTGGGCGCGGTGCTGGCCATCCTGGCCGAACTGGGCTGCGGCATCCTGCTGCTGATCGGCTTCAAGACGCGCTGGGCCGCGCTGGCGCTGGCGGTGTTCACACTGGCGGCGGCGTTCTTCTTCCACAACTATTGGGCGGTGCCGGCCGAGCAGGTGATGGCGCAGCGAATCAACTTCAACAAGAACCTGGCCATCGCCGGCGGCCTGCTGCTGCTGGCGGCCTTCGGAGCCGGCGCCTTCAGCGTGGATGGGCGCCTCGGATTGCGCGCCTGAAGACGCCCGGGAAGGCTTGGCCTGAACGGAAAAAGCCTTGCGCCCCCCAAAAGGGCCGCAAGGCTTTTCGCCAGGTAATGAGAAACAAATATTTGGTCACGACTAAAAGACGCGACCCCATGCGGCAAACTCAAAGATTCCGTGCAAAAAGTCGCCTCCCGACCGGGGATGCGTCTCGCCAGGGCCGGCTTGTTCCCGCCCAGCGGCGCTGCAGTTCCGCCCGCCTTGAAAATGCCTCCCATGTTCGTTCACCTGCGCCTGCACACCGAGTTTTCCGTCGTCGACGGCACACCCCGCATCGATGACCTGGTCGCCGCCGCGGCCCGCGCCGGCCAGCCAGCCCTGGCCATCACGGACCTGAACAACCTGTTCGGCGGCATCAAGTTCTACAAGGCCGCGCGTGGCGCGGGCGTCAAGCCGATTCTGGGCGCCGAGGTGCTGCTGGAGGCGCCCGTCGCCGACGCGCCCGGCGGGTCGGCCGCGACCGCCGCCGCCCTCCCGCGCGTGCTGCTGCTGGCGCAGAACCGCCAGGGCTACCTGAACCTGTCCGAACTGCTCACGCGCGCCTGGACGCAAAGCCCCTCCAGAACGCAGGCCGTGGTGCGCTGGGCCTGGCTGCGCGAGCTGGCCGGCGGCCTGATCCTGCTGTCGGGCGCCCAGGCCGGGCCCGTGGGACAGGCGCTGCTGCAGGGCGACGCGGCGCGCGCGGGCGAACTGGCGCTGCAACTGGCCGACAGCTTTCCGCACCGCTTCTACCTGGAGCTGCAGCGCGCCGGCCGGCCCGACGACGAGGCCCACGTCGTGGCCGCGGTGCAACTGGCCGCGCGCCTGAAGCTGCCCGTGGTGGCCACGCATCCGGTGCAGTTCGCCGCGGCCATGGACTACGAGGCGCACGAGGCGCGCGTGTGCATCGCCGAGGGCGAGATCCTGGGCAACCCCCGGCGCGTGCGCCGGTTCACGCAGGAACAGTACTTCAAGTCCACGGCCGAGATGCAGGCGCTGTTCGCCGACCTGCCCTCGGCGCTGGCCAACGCGGTGGAGATCGCGCGCCGCTGCAGCCTCACGCTCACGCTGGGCAAGCCGCAACTGCCCGACTTCCCCGTGCCCGAGGGGCACACCATCGAAACCTACTTCCGCCAGGCCTCGCACGACGGGCTGGAGGAGCGTCTGCGCCACCTGTACCCCGACCCGGCCAGGCGCGAAGCCGAGCGCTCGCGCTACCTGGAGCGGCTGGAGTTCGAGATCGCCACGATCCTGAAGATGGGCTTCCCGGGCTACTTCCTGATCGTGGGCGACTTCATCAACTGGGCCAAGGCCAACGGCTGCCCGGTGGGGCCGGGGCGCGGTTCGGGCGCCGGCTCGCTGGTGGCCTACGCGCTCAAGATCACCGACCTCGATCCGCTGCGGTACAAGCTGCTGTTCGAGCGCTTCCTGAACCCCGAGCGCGTGTCGATGCCCGACTTCGACATCGACTTCTGCCAGGCCAACCGCGACCGCGTGATTGACTACGTGAAGGCCAAGTACGGCAAGGACGCCGTGAGCCAGATCGCCACCTTCGGCACCATGGCGGCGCGCGCCGCCATCCGCGACGTGGGCCGCGTGCTGGACATGAGCTACACCTTCTGCGACGGCATCAGCAAGCTCATCCCCAACAAGCCCGGCCAGCACATCACCATCGACGGCGCGCTGAAAGTGGAGCCCCTGCTGGCCGAGCGGCTGGACAAGGAAGACGAGGTCAAGACCCTGCTGGCGCTGGCGCAGAAGCTGGAGGGCCTGACCCGCAACATCGGCATGCACGCAGGCGGCGTGCTCATCGCGCCCGGCAAGCTGACCGACTTCTGCCCGCTCTACCAGCAGCCCGGCAGCGACTCCGCCGTCAGCCAGTACGACAAGGACGACGTGGAGGACGTGGGCCTGGTCAAGTTCGACTTCCTGGGCCTGGCCACGCTCACCATCCTGGAGATCGCCAAGGAGTTCATCGTCAGCCGCCACCCGGGGCAGAAGGACTTCGCCTTCGAGAACATCCCGCTCGACGACGCCCCGACCTACGCGCTGTTCCAGGACGGCCGCACCGAGGCCGTGTTCCAGTTTGAAAGCCGCGGCATGCAGGGCATGCTGCGCGACGCCCGGCCGACGCGGCTGGAGGACCTGATCGCCCTCAACGCCCTGTACCGCCCGGGGCCGATGGACCTGATCCCCAGCTTCGTCGCCCGCAAGCATGGGCGCGAGCCGGTCGAGTACCCGCACCCGCTGGTGGCCGAGATGCTCTCCGAGACCTACGGCATCATGGTCTACCAGGAGCAGGTGATGCAGACCGCGCAGATCCTGGGCGGCTACTCGCTGGGTGGCGCCGACCTGCTGCGCCGCGCCATGGGCAAGAAGAAGGCCGAGGAGATGGCCCAGCACCGCGCCATCTTCCGCGAGGGCGCGGCCAAGAACGGCATCTCCGTCGCCAAGGCCGACGAGATCTTCGATCTGATGGAGAAGTTCGCCGGCTACGGCTTCAACAAGTCGCACGCCGCCGCCTACTCGCTGCTGGCCTACCACACGGCCTGGCTCAAGGTGCACTACCGCGCCGAGTTCTACTGCGCCAACATGACGGTGGAGATGGACAACACCGACAAGCTGAAGGTGCTGTACGAGGACGCCCTGCGCGAGGGCATGCAGTTCGAGCCGCCCGATGTCAACCGCGGCGGCTACCGCTTCGAGCCCGTGGGCGACGGGCTGATCCGCTACGGCCTGGGCGCCGTCAAGGGCACGGGCCAGCAGGCCATCGAGGCCATCGTCGCCGCGCGCGAGGGGCGCGGCGCGGGCGCGGCCGGCGGCGAGAGCGGGCCGTTCACGAGCCTGTTCGACTTCTGCCGCCGCATCGACCGCACGCGCGTCAACAAGCGCACCGTGGAGGCGCTGATCCGCGCCGGCGCGTTCGACGGCCTGCAGCTCAATCGCGCGGCGCTGGCGGCGTCGATCGATCTCGCCTTCGACTTCGCCGTCGCCAGCGACGCCCACGTGCACCAGGGCGGCCTGTTCGACCTGCTGGACGACGGCCACGGCTCCAGCACGCAGGAGCCCGAGCTGCCCGCCGTGGCCCCCTGGGGCGTGAAGGAGCGCCTGTCCTTCGAGAAGACGGCCATCGGCTTCTACCTGTCCGGCCATTTGTTCGACGAGGTCGAGCGCGAGGTGCGCCAGTTCGCGCGCCGCCGCCTGGCCGAGCTGATCGACAGCCGCGAGCCGCAACTGCTGGCCGGCATCGTGGGCGACTTCCGCGTCATCAACGGCCAGCGCGGCAAGCTGGCGCTGTTCAAGCTGGACGACAAGTCGGCCTCGATGGACGCGCGCGCCGAGGAGGCGCTGATCCACCAGCACCGCCACCTGCTGAAGGACGACGAACTCATCATCGTCATGGCCAAGGCCATGCCCGACCGCTTCTCCGGCGGGCTGCAGTTGAACGTGACCCAGATCTGGGACCTACCCTCGGCGCGCTGCCGCTTCGGCAAGTTCCTGCGCGTGGCCGTCAATGGACAGGCGCCCGACGTCCGGCGCCTGCTGGCCGACCACCCGCCCAAGGTGGAGCATACCGAGCACGGCGAGCTGCTGCGCGGCCTGCCCGTGCGGCTGCTGCTGGAGCGGCGCGGCGAGGGCGGCGGGGTGATGGCCCAGTTGCAACTGGGCGAGCAGGCCCGGTTCTTCCCCAGCGACGCGGCGCTGGCGAGCTGGATGGCGCAGGCCGACGAAGGCCGGGCGCTGGTCGTCTACGAGTAGTCGCCAGGCCAGGAATTCAAGCCAAATCGGCCTCTAGCCTGCACAGGTATTGCGCTGGAAGCTATTGAACTGGTAGCAATCAGCCGCGCGGCTTGAACTCGATGATCATCGGCGAGGGCACGCGGCCATCGACGTCGCGCGGCATCGCCTCGGTCTTGTCGATGGCGCGCAGCACGGCGGCGTCCCAGGCTTTGTTGCCGCTGGACTTGAGCAGGCGCTTGCCGATGATGGTGCCGTCGGGCGAGGTGCGCACCTCCACCTCGGCCACCGGGTTGCCCGCGATCTCGTCCGGGAACACGATGTTCGGCCGCACCTTGGCGCGCACCTTGGCGCCGTAGCCGGCCGAGGGGCCGGCATCGCGCTCGGCGCCGCCGCCGGTGGTGCGGCCCTTGCCGGCGCCGTTGCTGCTGCCGGCATCGCCCGCGCCGGCCATCCGGGTCAGCCGGTCGAGCTCGGCCTTGCGCCGGGCGTCGGCGTCCTTCTTCTCGCGGGCGGCCTCGGCTTTCTGGGCCGCGGCGGCCTTGGCCTGCGCTTCCGCCTTCTTCGCGGCCTCGGCCTTGGCCTGGGCTTCCGCTTTCTTGGCCGTCTCGGCCTTGACCGCGGCTTCCTTGCGCCGGGCTTCTTCGGTGGCCTTCTTTTCGGCCGCCTCCTTGCGCTCCTGGGCCTCGCGGCGCTGTTCGGCGGCTTTCTTTTCGTCGGCGGCCTTCTTCTGCGCGGCTTCCTTGCGTTCGCGTTCCTTTTCGAGGCGTTCGCGCTCGCGCTCTTTCTCCAGCCGCTCCTGGCGTTCCTTCTCGGCGGCGCGGCGCTGATCTTGCTCGCGCTTCTTCTTCTGCGCCAGGGCGATCTCGGCCTCGCGCTCGTCGTTCTCGGCCTGGCGCGGCGGCGGGGGCTTCGGGGCGGGCGCGGGGCGGGGCGGTTCCGGCGGCGGGGCGGGGCGGGGCGGGGCGGGCGCCGGCGGCTCGGGCGGGGGTGGGGGCGGCGGCGCGGCGCGCGGTGCCGCCTGCTGCGGCGCGGCGGCCCACAGCTCGGCGTCGATGGCCGCGTCGTCGGCGTCGTTCTTCCAGCGCAGGCCCCAGGTCAGCGCCAGGATCAGCAGCAGGTGCGCCAGCAGCGCCACCGCGAACGCGCGCCCGAAGCCGCGCGGCGGCGGCGGATCGAACTCGGAGCGCTCGGCCGTGACGGCGTTCATGTCAGTGACCCATGGCGCCGCGCGCTACCCGGGCCCAAAGAGTCGAATGGCCGCGGAGCAGGCCATGCCAGCGGCGGCCGCGGACGGGCTTGGCCCGGCCGCTGGCGGCGCCCCCTCGAGGGGGGAGGCGCAACATCGCGCAGCGAGTGGAGCCACGGGGGTGGGTCATTTCACGGACAGCCCCACGCGCTGCACCCCGGCCTCGCGCAGCAGCTTCATCATGGCCATCACCTGCTGGTAGCGCAGTTCACTGTCGGCGGCGATCATGACCGGCAGTTCGGGGTTGTCGGCCAGCAGGTCCTTGATGGCGGCCACGGCTTCCTTGTCGGTCACGCCCGCGCGCTTGACCTCGCCGGCCAGCGACAGCTTGCCCTCGCTGTCGATCTGCACGTCCACGCGCTTGTCCGGCGCCTTGCTCGACTTGCCCGCGCTCGGCACGTTGATGGTGCCCGGCGTGATCAGTGGCGCCGTCACCATGAAGATGATGAGCAGCACCAGCATCACGTCGATGAAGGGCACCATGTTGATCTCGTTGATGGTGCGGCGGCCCCGGCCGCGGGAGGTGACGGCTGCCATGGCGTTCTCTCAGTGACCGCTGGCCGACGAGCCCTGCACGCCCAGGTTGCGCTGCAGGATGTTGGAGAACTCCTCGATGAAGGTCTCCAGCTTGATCGCCAGGCGGTCGATCTCTCGCGCGAAGCGGTTGTAGGCGATCACGGCGGGGATGGCGGCGAACAGGCCCAGGGCGGTGGCCACCAGTGCCTCGGCGATGCCGGGGGCCACGGTGGCCAGCGTCACCTGCTGCAGGCTGGCCAGGCCGGTGAAGGCGTGCATGATGCCCCACACCGTGCCGAACAGGCCCACGTATGGGCTGACCGAGCCGACCGAGGCCAGGAAGGACAGGTTGGCTTCCGCCGCGTCCATCTCGCGCTGGAAGCTGGCGCGCATGGCGCGGCGCGCGCCGTCCAGCAGCGTGGCGGGGTCCTGCATGCGGCGCTCGCGCAGTTTCTGGTACTCGCGCATGCCGCTGGCGAAGATGCGCTCCATCGGGCCGGCGTGCTTGGCGTTCTGCGCCGCCGAGGCGTACAGGTCGTTCAGGCTGGTGCCGGACCAGAAGGCGCGCTCGAACGCGTCGTTGAGTTCGCGCACTTCCTTCAGCGCGCGCAGCTTGCGGACGATGGCGGCCCAGCTCGTGATGGACACGGCCAGCAGCAGCAGCATGACCAGTTGCACGACGAAGCTGGCGTGCAGCACCAGCTGGATGATGGAGAGGTCCTGGTTCATGAAATGAGTCGATCAAGGAGGGTGGACGGGATGCGCGCCGGCCGCAGGGACCCGGCCTGGACCCAGCCGATGCGGATGCTGGCCTCGCACAGCAGGTCGCCGCGCCGCGCGTCGGGCCCTTTCAGGAAGGCCTGCTGCGCGATCTCCAGGGTCGCCCGGCCGGCTTCTTGGAGCCGCGCGGTGACGATAAGTTCATCGTCCAGCCGCGCCGGGCGCAGGTACCGGGCGGCCGTCTCGGCCACCACGAACATGCCCCCGGTCTGCTCGCGCAGCGCATGCTGGCCGAGGCCCAGCGCGCGCAGCCATTCGGTGCGCGCGCGCTCGAAGAACTTGAGGTAGTTGGCGTAGAAGACGATGCCGCCGGCATCGGTGTCTTCCCAGTAGACGCGGATCGGGAACTCGAAGTCCGCCATGCCATCCTTTAAGCCAGCACCGCCCTCAATCGCTCGACGGCGGCCTGCAACTGCGCCATGGAGTTGGCGGTGGAGAAGCGGACGTGGCGCGCCGTGTCGGCGTGGCCGAAGTCGCGCCCCGGCGTCACCGTCAGGTGGGCGCGCTTCATCAGCTCGAAGGCGAATTCCCAACTGCCGGCGGTTTGCATGCCGCTATTGTATTCGGAGCGGCCGGCGAACAACCGGTCACATGCGGCGGTGCAGTCGGCCCAGGCGTAGAAGGCGCCGTCGGGGGCGACGGGCACCTGGAGGCCCAGCGCGTTCAGCGCCGGCACGAAGTAGTCGCGGCGGGCCTTGAACTCGGCGCGGCGGCGCTCGTACTCGGCCAGGCTGTCCGGCTCGAAGCAAGCCAGCGCCGCGTGCTGCGACACGGTGCTGGGGCAGATGAACAGGTGCTGCGCGATCTGCTCCACCACGTCCACCAGCGCATCGGGCACCACCAGCCAGCCCAGGCGCCAGCCGGTCATGTTGAAGTATTTGCTGAAGCTGTTGATGCTGATGATCTGGTCGCCGAGGCCCAGCGCGCTGTGGCTGAAGGTGTCTTCGTGGCTGAGGCCCAGGTAGATCTCGTCGATCAGGGTGATGCCGCCGCGCCCCTCCACCACGCCGTGGATGCGGCGCAGTTCGTCGGGGTGGATCGAGGTGCCGGTGGGGTTGGAGGGCGAGGCCAGCAGCACGCCGCGCGTGCGCGCGCCCCAGGCGTCCTGTACCTTGTCGGCGCTGAGCTGGAAGCGCTCGGCCGCCGTCGCCGGCAGCAGCACGGCGCGGCCCTCGGCGGCGCTCACGAACTGGCGGTTGCACGGGTAGCTCGGGTCCGGCATCAGGATTTCGTCGCCGGCGTCGATCAGCGCCAGGCAGGCCAGCTGCAGCGCGGCCGAGGCGCCGGCGGTGACGACGATGCGCCGCGCCGGCACCGCGACGCCGAAGCGCCGGGCGTACCAGTCGCTGATGCGCTCGCGCAACTGCGGCAGGCCGGTGGCCTGCGTGTACTGCGTGCGGCCGTCGCGGATGGCGCGCTCGGCCGCTTCCTGTACCAGCGGCGGCGCGGTGAAGTCGGGCTCGCCGATGTTCAGGTAGATCATCGGCTGGTCGGTGCCGGCTGCCTCGCGCGCGATGGCGGCGGCCGTCTTGGCCATCTCCATCACGTAGAAGGGCTCGATGCGCTGGGCCCGGGCGGAAATCCTCACGCCTTGTCCCCGGCCCTCGCGCGCAGCGCGGCGCGGTCGGCCTCGACCTCGGCGCCGCGCAGCGTCGGGGCCAGGCCGTTGAGCACGGCGTTGACGTACTTGTGGCCGTCGGTGCCGCCGAAGTCCTTGGCCAGCTCGATGCACTCGTTCATCACCACGCGCCAGGGCACGTCGGGGCAGCGCAGGAACTCGTAGGCGCCGATCCACATGCAGCCGTGCTCGACGGGCGAGATCTCGGCCAGCTTGCGGTCCAGCAGCGGCACGATCAGCGCGTCCAGGTCGCCTGCCAGCTCGATGCAGCCGTGCAGCAGCGCGTCGAAGTGCACCGCGTCGGCTTTGTTGAAGCCCTGCAGCTCGCGCGTGAAGGCATCGATCACCGCCGCGTCGCTGGCGCCGACGAAGTGCTGATATAGCCCCTGCAGCGCGAACTCGCGCGAGCGCGAGCGCGCCGACTTGGTGGAGGACTTGCGCGTGCCGCGGACGGGCGGGCGCGGCTGGGGGTCCGGCGGGTTGGTCATGTCAGTTGTCCATGGCGCGCTGCGTTCATCCCAGGCGCCCTTTCAGCAGCGCCATCTCCACCGCCACGCGGGCGGCGTCACGGCCCTTCTCGATCTGGCGCACCATGGCCTGGGTCGGGTTCTCGGTGGTGAGGATGGCGTTGGCCACCGGGATGCCGTGGTCGAGCGACACGCGCGTGACGCCCGCGCCCGACTCGTTGGCCACCAGCTCGAAGTGGTAGGTCTCGCCGCGGATGATGCAGCCCAGCGCGATCAGTGCATCCACCTCGCCGCGCCGCGCCAGCAGCTGCAGCGCCAGCGGCACCTCCAGCGCGCCGGGCACGGTGAGGTGGGTGACGTGCTCTTTCTTCACGCCCATCGCGGCCAGCTCGGCCAGGCAGGCGTCGCGCAGGCCGTTGGTCACGCCCTCGTTGAAGCGCGCCTGCACGATGCCGATGCGCAGCGCGCTGCCGTCCAGCGGCGTGGGTTGTCCCTTGTCAGCTCCGAACATGAAAATCCTTTACTCCTTGGTGATGTAGCCGGCCACTTCCAGCCCGAAGCCGCCGGCCATGCTGGGCAGGCGGCGCGGCGTGCTCAGCACCTGCATGCGCTGGACGCCCAGCGAGCGCAGGATCTGCGCGCCCACGCCGTGGCTGCGCAGGTCCATGCGGCCGCGCTGGGGTGCGTGGGCGGCGCGCGCCGTGCCCTCGAACTGGGCCAGCAACTGGTCGGCGCTCTCGCCGCAGTTCAGCAGCACGGCCACGCCCCGGCCTTCGCGCTGGATGTGCCGCAACGCGGCGGGCACGCTCCAGGAGTGCATGCCCCGGTCCAGTTCCAGCGTGTCCAGCACCGACAGCGGCTCGTGCACGCGCACCGGCACGGCGTCCTGCGGCGCCCACTGGCCCAGCACCAGCGCCAGGTGCAGCGAGCCGCTGGGCTTGTCGCGGTAGGCGTGGGCCATGAACTCGCCGTGCGCGGTGTGCAGCGGGCGCGAGGCCACGTGCTCGATCAGCGACTCGGTGCGGCTGCGGTGCTCGATCAGGTCGGCGATGGTGCCGATCTTCAGCCCGTGCTCGGCGGCGAACAGCTGCAGGTCGGGCAGGCGGGCCATGGTGCCGTCGTCCTTCATCACCTCGCAGATCACGGCGGCGGGCGAGCAGCCGGCCAGGGCGGCCAGGTCGCAGCCGGCCTCGGTGTGGCCGGCGCGCATCAGCACGCCGCCCTCCACGGCCTGCAGCGGGAAGATGTGGCCGGGCTGCACCAGGTCGCTGGCCTGGGCGCCCGGCGCCACGGCGGCCTGCACGGTGCGGGCGCGGTCGGCGGCGGAGATGCCGGTGGTCACGCCCTCGGCCGCCTCGATGGAGACGGTGAAGGCGGTGCCCATCTTGGTGCCGTTGCGCGACACCATGGGCGGCAGGCGCAGGCGCTCGCAGCGCTCGCGCGTGAGCGTCAGGCAGACCAGGCCGCGGCCGAAGCGCGCCATGAAGTTGATGGCCTCGGGCGTCACGTGGTCGGCGGCCAGCACCAGGTCGCCCTCGTTCTCGCGGTCTTCCTCGTCCACCAGGATGACCATGCGGCCGGCGTGCAGCTCGGCCACGATGTCTTCCACGGGCGAGACGGCCGGCGGGGCGGAATGGCGGGGGGGCAGGGGGGCGTTCATGGCGGTGTCGATGGGCGGGGGCGCGGGGCGCCCGGCACGGCGCGCTCGGGCGCCAGCAGCGGCGAAAGGATGACATTATCCGTGCTTTGCGCCGCCGCCCCGGCGCCAGGGCCGGGGCCGGGCGGGGAACCACGCGCCGTCCGGAAGCTACTGAAATGATAGCTTCCGGCGCAATACAGGTGCTGGCTGATGCCGATTTTCGTCCATAAACCGCCTTCCTTGCCCTGTCCATGTCGCTCGACCATCCGGTGCTCTCCTCGCTGCTGCCCGTGGTGCTGCTGATCGGCATCGGCGTCGCGGCCGGGCGCCTGAAGCTGGTCCGCGGCGAGGCGGTGCGCGACCTGTCCAACCTGGTGTTCCTGGTGCTGGTGCAGGCGCTGCTGTTCCGCACCATGGCCACGGCGCAGTTGGACCGGCTGGACCTGCGCTCGGTGGCGCTGTACTACGTCGTGGCCGGCGCGCTGTTCGTGGCGCTGCTGCTCGCCTTCGGCCGCACCAGCCGCGCGGCCGTGCTGGCGCTGGCGGCCATCTTCAGCAACACGCTGATGATCGGCGTGCCGCTGGTGCAACTGGCCTACGGGCAGGCCGGCCTGGTGCACCTGTTCACGCTGATCTCCCTGCACGCGCTGGTGCTGCTGACCTTCGCCACGGTGGTGATCGAGTTGCTGCTGGCGCGCGAGGCCGCCGCCCAGGGCAGCGTGCCGCCGCGCCACATCGCCGCCACCGTGGCGCAGGCGGTCAGGAACGCCGTGCTGCACCCGGTGCCGCTGCCCATCATCGCGGGCTTCCTGTATTCGCTCACCGGCCTGGGGCTGCACCCGGTGGTCGAGCGGCCGCTGAAGCTGTTGGGCGACGCCTTCGGCCCCGTGGCGCTGGTGCTGGTGGGCGTGACCCTGGCGCGGACGGCGATCGGCCCGCACCTGAAGAGCGCCATCGGCCTGTCGCTGCTCAAGACCGTGCTGCACCCGCTGCTGATGGCGGGCGCCGGCTGGGCGCTGGGCCTGCGCGGGCTGCCGCTGCAGGTGATGGTGGTGGCCGCCGCGCTGCCGGTGGGCGCCAACGTGTTCCTGTTTTCGCAGCGCTACCACAAGGCCGAGGATCTGGTGACGGCCAGCGTGGCCGTGTCCACCGCGCTGGCGCTGGTCACGGTGTCGGTGGTGATGGTGCTGCTGGCCGGGTTGGGTTGAGTCGCCGCCTCGCCCCGGCGGCGCCGGCCACTCAGAACCTGTGAACCACCTGTGAACCAATAGCCTCGGGCCGGCGTTGAGCGGTGCATGAGCACCGACGCCGATCAGCCGAAGCCCGAACAGCGCCACGCGGGGTTGTTCGACGAACAAGAGCTGCCCATTCCGGC
>Ga0075163_10001648_pt1 | contig 30223 bp, 22 predicted proteins | sample JI1023141ADNA_FD_71478 | JGI IMG/M metagenome (GOLD analysis project Ga0075163, IMG submission 71478) | Wastewater effluent complex algal communities from Wisconsin, to seasonally profile nutrient transformation and Carbon sequestration -... | ecosystem: Engineered > WWTP > Effluent > Algae...
GAACCGCTAGTGTACCAGTTGTCCCGCCAGGGGCACCGCTGGGTAGCTATGTTCGGACGGGATAAGCGCTGAAAGCATCTAAGCACGAAGCCCACCTCAAGATGAGACTTCTTCTAAGGGTCGTAGAAGATTACTACGTTGATAGGCTACAGGTGTAAAGTCAGCAATGGCAAAGCCGAGTAGTACTAATTACCCGTCGACTTTCGATCCAACAGATCGCTCCACAGAACGGTCCTCGGCTGTTTTAGTCTTGTCCAACAACTAGTCATAGCTTATCCAAAGCTTTAGGTGACTATTGCGGTGAGGTCCACCTCTTCCCATTCCGAACAGAGAAGTTAAGCTCACCAGCGCAGATGGTACTGGGCCACAAGCCTGGGAGAGTATGTCGTCGCCGATCTGAACCCCGACCAGCAATGGTCGGGGTTCTTTTTTTGTACCCTGCCGATCACGGCAGGATCTTTGCCCGACCGATCCCAATGAACTGCGTCTTCCGGAACTTCTTGTTATTGGCCGTGTTGGTGGGCAACTTCGGACCGTGCATCGCCCAGGTCATTTCGGGAACATTGGAACGGCCGCTCCAAGCACATGTGATGCTGCTCTACGGCACGCGTGGCGAGGATCATCCAGCGATCGACTCGGTGTCCATTGATGCTGATGGCTATTTCACTTTTCCTCAAGGCACGTATCCGCCGGGTTTCTATCAGCTCGGCGTTAACGATACCGACCGGGTCGATATCATTCTCGATCCTTATGAGGCCCGTGCCAACTTCAGGTTCCATGGATCACCACTGCAGCAGAATATTGAGGTCGTCGAGTCGTCTGAGAACCAGCGCATGTGGGCTTACAAGGCCAGAAGCAGGAACGGTCAAGATGTTATTTCCGCTATTCGACTTGAACGAGCAACGGCTTCGCCGCTGGACACCGGACTGCTTAGAAATTTGGATGAGCGCGAAAGAGAGGCAAGGAGAATCCTCGATCACGCACTGGATAGTTTGACGGAGATCCGTCCCCAAGGCCAGTTTGCTTTTGCCGTGGCCATCGACAAACGGTTGGATGAAGTCCGATCCCTGGGTCCTGCGGCCACGCTCCGGACATTCAATTTCTCCGACCCGCGCTTGCTCAGGAGTGCTTCGTACACGAAAGCCCTGGTCCAATACCTACAGTCGACGCCATACACCGATGAATTCGCCTTGCATCGCGCTTGCGATTCCCTTTTGACCGCTGCTTCCGGTGATACCAGTTGTTGGAGCTACATGCGGAAACATCTCGTTGAGTTGTTCGCCACCTACGGCCCCGATGATGTTGCCCAGCACTTGGTCGAACGATACGTAGTCGGTGATGGAGTGAGATCGCCGCCGGATGCGGAACTCCTGCGCATTGCGGCAGCCCAACTCCGATCAGCGCCCGGTGCCCCCGCACCGGACATGATCCTCGTATCACCCGGAAAGCCGGATACGCTGCATCTTTTGGAGGTGGTACTGGATCACACGTACACTGGACTTTTCTTTTACTCCAGCACCTGCGATCATTGTCATGACCAGATGCCCGGCCTTCGTCAACTGGTCGTTGACATGGACCCGAAGTACTTCCACCTGGTCGGTATCGCCTTGGACGCCACAGCGGAGGAGTTCGCCAAGACCATAGCGGAGGAAGATCTCAATTGGCCGTGCTACACGGAGTTGAAAGGTTGGGGCGTGCAGGGAGCCAAGGACTTCAATGTGAAGGCCACACCAACGCTTATCGTCCTGGATCGCGAAGGGCGCATCGCCAATAAGCCCATGGACCATGAGCAACTTCGGGCTTTCCTGCAGGCCCAGTTGCACCGATGATCTAGAGATCAAAGGTCCAAGACCTGCAACCGTTCGGTAGCGCAAGCTCTCCAGGTGCTTCTTTGAACAAGCCGAAAACGGAGGATCCCGAACCGGTCATGGCGGCGTAGATGGCACCACCGCGCAACAGGCGCGCTTTGATGTCAGCAATTGCCGGATGCGTTCGCAGGACATGATCCTCCATCGTATTGATGACCGTTGTCTGCCAAGACTGGATCCGATCCCGTTGTAGTAACGTGGAGAAATCCCAAGAACGCCCGGTAGGAACCGTATTTCGATAGACCTCTGCCGTACTCACGTGCAGTCCTGGATTTATCAGGACGAGCCGAAGTCCTCGGAGGTCAAGGTCCAGCGGTTCGAGAATTTCGCCGCGACCCCTCGCGAGGCACGCCTTGTTCTGGAGGAAAAACGCACAATCACTGCCGAGTACAGCGGCGTTTGCCTCCAACTCTTCCGCCTCCAGCCCCAATTGACACAGCCGATCTACCAAGAGCAGGGTGTGGGCACCGTCGCTGGACCCACCGCCGAGCCCGGCTCCCATGGGGGTCACCTTGTGCAAATGCAATCGCAGGCCAGGTAATGGGCGAATGTTCTGTAGCATCCGGACCGCACGATGGCACAGATCCGTTCCCAGATCTCCCGATATGGGAAGACCGCTGCGCGTGTAGACAAGATCGTTCGTATCTAGTGAAGGATCGATGACCGCCTCCAGCGCGTCGCACAGCGGAATGGGAACCAGGACACTTTCGATGTCATGGAAACCATCCGGCCTGCGAGCCAACACATTGAGGCCCAAGTTGATCTTGGCGTGTGGGAAAAGGACCATCAGCGGCCGAAGGTACCGGGACCGGATGCCATGGGCAACCCACCGTACTTCCTTCTACCTTCGCCATCCCAACGCGAGAAGATGCAGACATTCCTGGAATTCGAGAAGCCGATCCAGAACGTGATCGAGCAGATCGAGAAGTTGAAGGAAGTGGCCGCCGAAGGTGCCATGGACGTTCAGCCCACGTTGAAGGACCTGGAGAAGAAACTGGCCGAGACCCGCAAGGCGATCTATTCCGGCCTCAGTCCTTGGGAACGCGTGCAAGTGAGCCGCCATCCCGATCGGCCATACACGCTGAAGTACATCGAGATCTTGTCCGACGCCACGTTCATGGAGTTGCATGGCGATAGGACAGTAAAGGATGACAAGGCCATGGTCGGCGGTTTCGGCATGATCGAGGGCCGCACCGTGATGTTCATCGGACAGCAGAAGGGCATCAATACCAAGATGCGCCAGTACCGCAACTTCGGCATGCCCAATCCCGAAGGCTACCGCAAGGCGCTTAGGTTGATGAAGCTTGCGGAGAAGTTCAATAAACCGGTGGTGACATTGATAGATACCCCGGGTGCCTTCCCTGGGTTGGAAGCGGAGGAGCGTGGCCAGGGTGAAGCGATCGCGCGCAACCTGTTCGAAATGGTACAGTTGAAAGTGCCCGTGATCTGCATCATCATTGGTGAGGGAGCATCAGGAGGTGCGCTGGGGATCGGAGTAGGGGACAAGGTGTTGATGTTGGAGAACACATGGTACTCCGTGATCTCGCCGGAATCCTGTTCGTCCATCCTCTGGAGAAGCTGGGATTACAAAGAGCAAGCTGCCAAGGCCTTAAAGCTGACAGCGACGGACATGCTGGCGAATAAACTGATCGATGGGATCATCCAAGAGCCCTTGGGTGGTGCGCACGCCGCTCCGGAAGAAGCCGGCCGTTTGGTGAAGGCCGAGGTGATCAAGCATTTGGACAAGCTCACGAAGACCGATCCCGAAAAGCTTGTCGAGCGCCGGATCAAGAAGTTCTGCGACATGGGCGTAGTGCTGAAAGCCAAGGCCCCGAAGAAGCGCTGACGATCAACGATTTCTCAAAGGCAGGATATGCCCGATCGTATTCCCTGTGGAGAGGGTATTGGTGACCATTCCTGAATTGGGGTCGATGGTCAGTAGATCAGTGCCTTGGGCAGCGAACAAAGCCCCGGTAGCAGGGTCATAGACAAGGCTCGTTGCAGCAATGCCGGTGGTAACCGTAGAAACGGTGTTGGTTGAATAATTGAAACGGACCAACCGATCCAGCAGTGCTATGATGAGCGTGTTGGCATCCAAGCGAGCCACCGCCCTGATTGCTTCGTCCGGAAAGGTGCGCACTTCGGGAGAACCGCCTGCGCTGACGTTGAGGTCCTCTATCAGGCCTGTGCCTGCTTCGTTCGCGAAGAGCAACAAGCTCTGATCCGTGCGTTGGAAAAGCGCGATGCGCTCGTGCTCGACGGGAAGCGTTTCCAGCACAGTGCCCGCTATGCTGTAGGTCACGATCATGGCGGCGCCCCCAACGATGGCTCTTTGCCAGGTTGCTACCACGTTCCCCATCACCACGATCTCTTCGCACCGGTTGCCGGGCAGGCATTGGGAGGTGAATTGCTGCGCCCCATCACCGGTGAACCCGCGGATCATGCCGTCGCGCGTACTGAAGTAGGTCCTTCGGTCGGACGGGTCCACCGTGACTGCCGTGAATTGTTCAGGGACATCGTTGGTGGAAGCGGAAAACTGCCACGGCCTGCTGCTTGCCGAGGTCGGGACCGCTTGGAAGGGCGCGAATTGTGAGCCGGCCAACAACAGGTGCTGCGAATAGCTGTCCACAGCGACGCCGTTCAAGTCCTGCACCGTGGTCCAATCGCTTACGACCGCTAGGCTATCCACCCGCTTGATCGTGGCGGCAGTTGTGCCAAAGGGCGGCGCGAGAAAGATGGATCGTAATCTCAGTGGGATCTCCAACAAGGTGATATCCTTGAAAGCCCTGCCGTCATTCGCTCCGTCAGACGCACGTACCACGATCGTATAGCTCCCCGAAAGCAGGCGTTCGTTGTTCACGATCAGTTCCCGCTCAAAGGTTCCGGAGGAGCCATTCATGTTGATCGCTGCGGCACTGGTGATCGGTGCTCCGTTCGCATCTTCAATGCTGAAGAGCAAACTTTCCAAGCCCACATCATCGCTCACTTCTGCTCGCACCACGATGGTGTCCGGAATGGAAAATGTCGCTGCCCCGCTGGGCAGAAGTATCCTCACGGATGGTGCGGTCTCATCCTTGTCCTTACGACATCCAACGGACAAAAGCACGAGAAATGCGAACGAACATGCGCGCCAGTATTCCATCCTGTCCCTCAAAGGTAGGACTGGCGCAGGCTTTGGAGGGGGCTGGAAATCTGTACACGATCCGATCGTTGATCGCATGGGTATGAGTTGTTCACTAACGTGTCGGGAAGGGATCGGTGCGCGGCTATTTTTGCGGCCCACCCACGTTCGCATCCTGCTGCTTCTCCTTCCGGAATTTCCGGACCGCTTCAGAGCCGCTTACGTTCAGCATAGTCATGGCCGAACTTCCTACTTCCCGTTCCACCGATCGTTCGCGCGGCACCGCTGGCCGTCGCCAGTCCGCCTCCTTGATCGAGACTTCGCTCGAGGCCGGCAAGTTGCCCCCACAAGCCCCCGAGCTGGAACAGGCCGTACTCGGTGCCTTGATGCTGGAGCGGAACGCGGTGAACGAAGCCATCGACATCCTACAGCCGGAGAGTTTCTATGTGGAGGCGCACAAGAAGATCTTCGATGCGATCCTCGGCCTTTTCCGCAATGACCAACCCATCGATATCCTCACCGTAACCGAGGAGTTGAAGAAGCGTGGCGAACTCGATATCGTCGGTGGCCCGTTCTACATCAGCCAGCTCACCAACAAGGTGGCCAGCAGCGCCAACGTGGTCTACCACGCGCGCATCATCAGCCAAAAACACATCCTGCGCGAACTGATCCGCATCAGCACGGAGACCACGCGTGATGCCTACGACGATACCGCCGACGTATTCGATCTGTTGGACAAGACCGAGCAGGACCTCTACGCCATAACCAGTGGCAACCTGAAGCGGAACTACGAGCCGATGAGCGACCTGATCCAGGACGCCATTGCGCAGATCGAGAACGCCAAGACCAAGACCGGCGGGGTCAGCGGTGTACCCACTGGCTTCGTGCAACTGGACAAGCTCACGGCCGGTTGGCAACGCAGTGACATGGTGATCGTGGCGGCCCGACCCGCCATGGGTAAAACGGCCTTCGTGCTCAGCATGGCGCGGAACATTGCCGTTGAACACAAACGTGCCGTGGCCGTGTTCAGCTTGGAGATGAGCAGTACCCAACTCGTTACGCGTTTGATCGCGAGCGAAGCTGGCATCAGTTCTGAGAAGCTGCGCAAAGGAGATCTCTCCGATGCGGAATTCACCATTCTCCACCAGCATATCGCCCGGCTCACCAACGCGCCCATTTTCATTGATGACACGCCGGGCCTGAACATCTTCGAACTGCGCGCCAAAGCCCGTCGTTTGAAGAGCCAGCACAACGTGGACCTCATTATCATCGATTACCTGCAGTTGATGACCGCCGGTGGCGACAGTAAGGGAGGCAATCGGGAACAGGAGATCAGCAGTATTTCGCGCTCCATCAAGAGCATCGCCAAGGAACTGGACATCCCGATCATCGCGCTCTCGCAGTTGAGCCGTGCGGTGGAGACCCGCGGCGGTGACAAGCGCCCCATGTTGAGCGACTTGCGTGAGTCAGGTGCGATCGAGCAGGATGCGGATATCGTGTGCTTCCTCTACCGGCCGGAGTACTACAAGATCCATGAGGACGAACATGGAAGCACCCTCGGCATCGGGGAGGTGATCGTGGCCAAGCACAGGAACGGTGCTGTGGATACCGTGAGGCTGCGGTTCATCCCGGAACTGGCTAAATTCACCGACCTGGAGAGTATGTCGGGCAATTTCAGCGTTGATGGCATGGGATCGGATGGTCCCGACGGGAATCCATTCCGCACCATCACCCGGCCAAGCCGCATGAACGATGAAACCGACTTCGACGATCAATCGGCCCCATTCTAGTTTGCGAGGACTTCTTGTTCTGGCATTCGTATGCCTTTCGGTGCTCCAGTCCTCGGCGACGAAGCTGCTGATCCCCATGGATGGTTCCCAACAAAACCACCTGAAAGCCTATGGTATCGCCTTTTGGACCTTGGGTCGCGAGGCTTCCATTGAGTGGTTGCTGAATTATCGTGGTGGGAGTTTCCTGATCGATCACTTCAAGGAAGTGGAACAGGAATGCACGATCCGGGGTGTTACCTACCAGGTGATCGCCGATGGCCAAGCCGCCGCGATCCTGGCCGAGATCGGGGATCCCGAGACCAATATGGAAGTGGTGAAGCTGGAGAAGGCGCCGAAGATCGCCGTCTATGCCCCAGAGAGTTTCCAGCCGTGGGATGATGCGGTGGCTTTGGTGATGACCTATGCCGAGATCCCTTACGAGCGCATCTACGATCAGCAGATCATCAGCGGCGTGCTGCCGCAATACGACTGGTTGCACTTGCATCACGAGGACTTCACCGGCCAGTACGGGAAATTCTACCGGATGTACCGCAACGCACCATGGTACCAAGCGCAGGTGAAGGAGAGCGAGGACATGGCAGCTGCCCTAGGCTTTGCGAAGGTGAGCCAGATGAAACTCGCAGTGGCCGACAAGATCCGGGACTACGTGGCGGGTGGGGGCTACCTCTTCACCATGTGCTCCGGCACGGATTCCTATGACATTGCTTTAGCCGCTGAAGGCGTGGACATCTGTGCACCCGAATTCGATCACGACCCTGTTGACCCCGCTGCCCAAGAAAAGCTGGACTACGCACGTTCGTTCGCCTTCAAGGATTTCCGACTGATGACCGATCCCAACATTTACGAGTTCAGCAACATCGATGCGACGGACATCCACGGGAGCATCGGGCAGACGCGTGACTTCTTCACCCTGTTCGATTTCAGTGCCAAGTGGGATGTGGTGCCGACGATGCTTTGCCAAAGTCACGAACAAGTGGTCCGGGGGTTCATGGGCCAGACCACGGCGTTCCGTAAGGATCTGGTGAAACCCGGCGTCCTGGTGATGGGGGAGAACAAGGCCCAAGGCACTGCGAAATACATCCATGGCGAATTCGGCTTGGGGCAATGGACCTTCTATGGTGGTCATGATCCGGAGGATTACCAGCACATGGTCGGCGATCCGCCCACGGACCTCAGCCTGCACCCGAATTCATCGGGCTACCGCCTTATCCTGAACAACATTCTGTTCCCTGCTGCCCGCAAGAAGAAACAGAAGACTTGATCGCGCTCCGCGCTGCCCACGATCATTAGCTTTGGCACACCCAAGACATCCGAATGGACCTCAGTAAGATCATTTCCGTAGCCGGCAAGACCGGATTGTTCCGTGTTGTTGCACAAGGCCGCCAAGCCATCATCGCCGAGTCACTGCTCGATGGCAAGCGCATTCCGGTTCACACCAGCATGAAAGTGAGCTCCTTGGACGAGATCAGTATGTTCACCACCGGTGATGATGTGCCACTGGTGAAGGTGCTTGAGAGCCTCTACGCCGTTGAAAAGGGGAAGGCAAGCTTGGACCCCAAGGAAAGCGAGGACAAACTCTTCGCCAAGTTGGGTGAAGCTCTGCCAGAGCATGATCGCGAACGCATCTACGCCAGCGACGTACGAAAACTCTTTGCGTGGTACGATCAATTGCTGAAAGCCGGTGATTTCACCGCCAAGGCCCAAGCCGAAGAGAAGGCTGAGAAGGAGGAAGAGAAAGCAGGCAAGACCAAGGCAACGAAGGAGGCTGCGGGTAAGAAGCCCAAGGCCGACCCGGCGAAGAAATCAGCCGCTGCACCAAAACCCGGTGCCAGCACCAAGGCGAAGAGCACCACCATGCGCAAGAGTGCACAGCGCGGGGCCTGATCCGGACATGGGGACCGTAGCTCCGGCGCTGCGCACGTATCTGCCTGCCGCGCTTGCCATATCCGGTTGGCCGGACGTTGCGCCATTCTTTATCGAACTGCAGGAAAGGAAAGTCCACGATGCGGCTTCGCTTGAGAAATGGCTTCGGGACCTGAGCGAGCTTGAAGCTGTGATCAGCGAGGAGGGCGCGTGGCGGTATATCCGCATGACGCTCGATACACGTGATGCCCAAGCCAGCGAGCGCTATCAAACATTCGTCACCGAGGTGCTGCCGAGCGTTGAGCAGGAGACCGACAAGTTGCAGCGCAAGTTGATGGCGTTGCCGCAAGTGAACGAGTTGCACGGTGAAGGCTATCCGGTCCTGTTGCGGGGTATCCGCGAACAGCTCCGCATCTTCCGTGAAGCCAACGTGGCGATCCAAGCAGAGCTACGTTCCATGGCGCAGGAATACAGCGCTGTGATCGGTGCCATGAGCGTGAGCTGGAAAGGTGAGGAGATCACGATGCCCAAGGCGGCGGCGATCTTGGAAAGCCCGGACAGGAGCGAGCGCCATGCGATCTACGATCTGGTGGCGACCCGTCGTGCGCAGGATAGCGGCAAGTTGGCCGAGTTGTTCCACGCCATGGTGGCGAAGCGGGACACCATGGCGACTAATGCGGGTTTCGTCAACTTCCGCGACTACATGTACAGCGCTCTCGGCCGGTTCGATCATACCCCCGACGATGCACTGGCATTCCACCAAAGCGTGGAACAGGACGTTCTTCCTGTAGTCGATCGTTTGCACCGTGAACGCCAAGAAGCATTGGGCTTGACCGAACTGCGTCCATGGGACCTTGCCGTGGACCCGAGCGGCAAACCTCCGCTACGACCTTTCCAGGATGCGGACCAATTGGTGCAGTTGACGCGTGCCGTGTTCGATCGACTGGACCCGTGGTTCTCGCAGTGCATCGCTGCGATGCAAGAACTGGGTCGTCTGGATCTTTCCTCGCGTGATGGAAAAGCCCCCGGCGGCTACAACTATCCCCTTTACGAGACCGGTGCCCCCTTCATTTTCATGAACGCGGTGGGCACCACTGACGATGTGATCACCATGGTACATGAAGGCGGCCATGCGATCCACTCGTTCCTCACGCATCCGTTGCCCCTCACTGGGTTCAAGAATTTCCCCAGCGAGGTCGCGGAATTGGCCAGCATGGGCATGGAATTGCTCACGATGGACCACTGGCATTTGATCTATCCCGATCCAGAGGAACTGAAGCGCGCCAAGCGCGACCAGTTGGAACGCGTGTTGACCATACTGCCTTGGGTGGCTACCATCGACGCGTTCCAGCATGCCGTCTATACGCATCCTCATTGGACCATAGAAGAACGTACCCAAGCGTGGCTCTCAGTCCATAAGCGTTTCGGCGGAAGCGTGGTGGATTGGTCCGGACTGGAGGCCGAACGCTCCGTGATCTGGCAGAAGCAACTGCACCTGTTCGAAGTGCCGTTCTACTACATCGAGTATGCCATCGCGCAGTTGGGTGCGATCGGTGTATGGCGCAATTACAAATGCGATCCGGTCAAAGCCGTGGCACAGTACAAAACCGCTCTTTCGCTCGGTTACACCAAGCCGCTTCCGGAGATCTATGCCACGGCAGGTATCCGGTTCGACCTTTCCACCGGCTACGTGAAGGAGTTGATCGGTTTCGTGCAGGCCGAACTGGACTTGCTCTGAACCTTCCCAGGATCACTTTGTTCGATCCAGTATTGGCAAGGTGCGCCCGGCATTTGGACGGTCGTCCAGCTTAACTTGCACCATTGATCTTCCAATGCGCACGAACACAACTCTTCTGATGAAGTCCGTGGTCCTGGCGACCGTTATCGGCACGGTGCTCCTATTCGTGGGTTGGAGCGAGGGTACTTTGCCAAAGGCAAGTGCATTCCACACGGATGAAGAACTGAGGGGTTTCCGCGACGGGTTGGGACTGCCGTTGGGCGGGAACCAGTATTTCAAGGGAAGCGGTACCTGTGAAGGATGCCATGGTTTGGACAATGTACCGGTGGTGCTGGCCAACCATACCCTTGATGGCGTGGATGTGAATCCGGTGGACCAATGGCGGTCCACCATGATGGGGAATTCCGCAAAGGACCCTTTCTGGCGCGCCAAGGTGAGCCATGAGGTAGCTGTTAATCCCGGACACCAAGCGGAGTTGGAGGATAAGTGTACATCCTGCCATGCGCCCATGGGCCATTTTGATTCGTTCTATGGTGGGAACGAACACTACGCGATTGCTAATATGGACACGAGCAAGGTCGCGCGCGATGGGGTTTCCTGTCTGGCTTGTCACATGCAATCCACGGACAGTCTCGGGGTGCTGTTCTCCGGCAATTTGAAGTTCGATACCAGCGGTGTGGCCTATGGCCCCTACAATGCTGAGAATCTCTTTGGCGCGCCCATGGAGAACTTCGTTGGTTACGCTCCGATGTACGGTGCACACGTGAACGATGCCGGCTTGTGCGCGGGCTGCCACACGTTGGTCACCGCCACGGCGGATCTGGAGGGCAATGCGACCGGGGATCACTTCGTGGAGCAAGCCACATATCACGAGTGGTTGAATTCGGTGTTCAATCCCGAGAACGATCCAGAAGGTGGTGGAGTAACGTGCCAGGGTTGCCACATGCCGAGGATCAACGATCCCATGGTGATCTCGGCGAACTACGACTTCCTCTCTGCGGAGGAATACCGTCGGTCACCTTATGGCAAGCACTACCTGGTCGGCGGAAACACCTTCATGCTGAACCTCTTGAAGGAGAACAATGCGGAGTTGGGACTGACAGCCACGTCTGTCCAGTTCGACAGTACCATTTCGCGTACCACCCAACAATTGCAGCAACGTACACTGATGCTGCAGACAGAGGTCGCCAGCCGTACAGCGGATACGGCCTTCATCGATGTACAACTCACCAATCTGGCTGGCCACAAATTCCCAAGCGGCTATCCTGCACGCCGCGCTTTCGTGGAGTTGGTGGTCGAGAACGCCGATGGGGATACGCTCTTCCGCAGCGGCGGCTGGGACGATGTCTACGAAGTGATCGGGCACGATGCGTCATGGGAGCCCCATTACGATGTGATCCGTTCCGAGGACCAGGCCCAGATCTACGAGATGGTGATGGCCGATGTGAACGGGAACAAGACCACGGTATTGGAACGCGCCAAGGAGTCCTTGAAGGACAACCGGTTGGTTCCGCTGGGCTTCACGAACGCACATCCGAGCATCGATACCATGCTGGTCGTTGGGGTTCCGGGATCCGATCTGGACTTCAACCGGAATGTGAACGGGGTGGAAGGAAGTGCGACGGACCGCATCCACTACCATGCGGCCATGCATGGGTATGTAGGGACCATCACCATCCGTGCGAATGTCTGGTACCAATCCGCTCCACCGCGTTGGATGGAAGAGATGTTCGCCGTGAGTACACCGCAGATCGAAACGTTCCGGGGCATGTACGCGGCCGCCGATGGCAGCCCGGTGTTGATCCGTTCAACCCAGATCGTGGACGTGAGCACCGGTGTGGACGATCTTGCTGAACTGGGCGTTCGTGTGTTCCCCAACCCGGTGCGCGAAGGATCGTTAAGGATCGAAGGGCTTGATGAACGTGTCACATCCGTCCAAGTGTTTGATGTCCGGGGTGCATTGATCGCAGAACGCGGGGCTTCCACCACGGCCAATTGGCAACTCCGCCTGCCAGCAGGGGCCGGTACTTACGTTGTGGTGATCAATACGGCCACGAAGCGATTTGTGGAACGGGTGGTTTCGTTCTGATCGCGGGATGGGCCAAGCGCCCCTAGCAGCTACTTTTGAGCGTGCCCCTTGCCGGCATTCGTTCCCGGTACGGCGTGCTCATCCATGCGTATTCCCTTTACTCTTTGCTCCGTTGCCTTAGGAACGACCCTTTCCGCTCAGGACCCCGTCATTCAAGGCATCATCGACGCTGTTCAGATCGATTCCATGATGCACTACGTGGAGCAGATCTCCGGCGAGGTGTCCGTTAATGTCGGTGCCGGACCCGAATTCATTATCACACGGCATTTGGCTGATCCCGGGGACGCACTCTCCCAAGCGTTCTTGGAGCAGAAGTTTACGGAACTGGGCTATACGCCTACGATCCAAACCTTCCCGACGTCCTTGGGCACGGGTCACAACATCCTGGTCTCGAAGACGGGGACTGTTTACCCGGACTCGATCGTGATCCTTTGCGGCCACTACGACACTTACGTACACAGCCCCTACGCTGCACCTGCCGCCGATGACGATGGAAGTGGCTGTGGTGCGGTGCTGGAAGCAGCCCGCATCCTAAGTGATATTGAATTCGAATACACGATCGTCTTCGCCCTATGGGACGAGGAGGAACAAGGCAAGCTCGGGAGCATCTATTATGCTTCACATGCGGCCGGGCTCGATGTCGGCATCAAATGGGTGTTGAACATGGATGCCATTGCCTATGACGGGAACGGTGATACCAAAGCAAGGATCCACACGAAACCCATTGCGCATTCCCTTGCTCTGGCGGATTCGGTCTTCGCGATCCGTGACAGGTATGCTATCGATCTGGATCTGATCTTGACCAATCCCGGTGCCATCTACAGCGATCACGCGTCGTTCTGGTCCAATCAGTACAGTGCCGTTTTGATCATCGAAGAGTTCGGTGCCGATGGCAATCCGCAGTACCACACGCCCAATGACAGGGTCAATCTGTTCGATGTGCCCTACTATGAGAAGTTGGCCCGCTTATCCATCGGGACCCTGGCCACCTTGGCGGTTCCGGTGACCACAACTGCCATTCATGGAGCGGTGGATCCAATAACGACGAAAGTGGACTTGCGCGCGTACCCGAACCCGGCGTCAACGGATATGGTCGTTTGTCTGGAAGCCGTGGTCGCGGATCGCTACACCATGCAGCTGATCAATGCCATGGGGCAGGAGGTGGCCGTGTTGCACAACGGACCGTTGGCCGCAGGGAAGCACAATATCGCATTGCCGGTCGCCAGCATGGCCCCCGGAGCATATTCGGTTGTCGTTCGCTCGACCGGTGGGGTCAACCTCGCGGTACACGTGGTGCGTACCCCGTGAACATCACTTTTTCGTGAAGCGTACAGTGGAGGAGGTACCGTTCGTCTCCACCATGCGGATGAGGTAATTCCCAGGCTGCAAGTCGGCAACGTCGAGTTGCAAGACCTGCTTGCCATTCATGGCTGGTGTGGCCAATAGCCGTCCATCAATGCCTAGCACCTCTGCCCTTGCGATCGTCCGTCCGCCTACATCCGTATTCAGGATATCCGCGACCGGGGAGGGGAAAACAACGATGGCATTTTGCCGGGAAGCATCATCGATCCCTTCCGTGGTTTCTACGATGATGGTCCCTTGCTGTGTGGTGGCATGCCCTTTTGAATCACACGAGTAGTGGTATGTGCCGGGCAGCGTGAAGGTGAACGCATAGGTCCAAGCACCGTGGTCCGGCTCGCCACTGTAGAATTCTTCTGGATTCTCCGGATGGAAGGCAGCATTCCCGTTCACGTTGTGTGTTCCGCTAACGTTCGACCAGCGGACGATATCACCGACGTGGATCGTCAGTTCCGCTGGGCTGTAGTAGGGTGCGGGATCCTGCAACGTACTCCCCCCGGACTGCACGATATGCGTGACCTGCGCGTGCAACGTGAATGGTAGTGCTAGTAGTGCCAAGAGGCTGGTTCGCGTGGTCATGGTCTTATCGGATGTTCCGGAGTTCGATCACGCCCCAAAGTTCAACACTTCCGCAATACCATGGTCATTGATCAATGCTGGGGTTGAATACGGGCATCGATGTAGTCCAGCACCTTGTCCATCAAGTGGAAACGGTCCTTGCCGCGCACATTGTGGCCGTGGCCGGGGTAGTTGAAGAAATCCACGGGGACGCCTTTGTCCACACAGGCCTTCAAGAAGGAGTAGGCATGTTCAGGAAGCACGGTATTATCCTTGCCACCGGTGATGATGAGGAGATCGTCCTGCAGTTTGTCCGCTGTTAGTGGGAGTGTGGTGGCCGCGTAGCCTTCCGGATTCTCCGCTGGCGTATCCATGTAGCGTTCGCCGTACATGATCTCGTACATGCTCCAGTCCATGACCGGCCCACCGGCTACACCCACTTTGAATACGCCGGGGTAGCGGAGCAGCAGGGCCGTTGTCACATGGCCACCGAAGCTCCATCCATGCACCGCCATTCGGTTGCCATCCACGTACGGCAAACTCTTCAGGTAGTCCACCCCGCGCATTTGGTCCTTCACTTCGATCTCACCGGTGCGGCGATGGATGGTCTGTTCAAAGTCGCGCCCGCGGTATTCGCTGCCATGACCATCCACGGTCCATACGAGGTAACCGCGTTCAGCAGCCTCCAACATCCAAAGTGATGCGCCACCCAGGAACGAATTGGATACCAACTGGGCATGCGGCCCGCCGTATGCGTAGATGAGCACCGGGTATTTCTTCGTCGCATCGAAATAGCTCGGCTTGATAAGACGTGCGTTCAGAAGGTCACCGTTCTCGCCGGGTACCGTGAGGAGTTCGATGCTGCCTACCGTCGTGCCGACCAATGGATCCTTCGCTGTCAACAGGTCCTTCACCACTTTTCCGGTGCGGGTGTCGCGTATCACGATCCGGTTCGCGGCGGAGACACTGCTCCAAGTATCGATCACGTGAAGACCGTCGGTGGATAGTTGGCCATGGTGGGTGCCTGGTTCGTTGGTGAGCCGTGTGATCTTGCCGCTGCCCAGGTCGATGCGGTAGAGCTGTGTTTCATTCGCACCGGATGGGTTGGTGGGGAGGGTCTCCGCAGATCCTTCCACGATCGCGTAGGTCTCTTTCGGATCGAAGCCAACGACTTCTTTCACCACCCAGTTGCCTTTGGTCAGCTGGCGCACAAGTCCCTTGTTCGCATCGTAGAGATAGAGGTGGTCCCAACCGTCCCCTTCGCTTTGCCAGATGTACTGTCCCGGGCGGGTCTTCAGGAAGTGCGCAGGGTGTTCCGGTTCCAGGTATTTGGCAGAATGCTCCTCCAGGAATGTGGCGATCGGCTCTCCGCTCGCCGCATCGTAACGCACCAGCTTCAGGTTCTCGGTCTTGCGGTCCAAGTGTACTACGTGAACGTAGCGGGCATCTGCGCTCCAAGAGATATTCGTGAGGTATTGGTCCAACGGTTCTCCCGTTTTCAGGAAGACGGTTTTCCCAGCGGCCACATCATATACACCGACGGTAACGTGATGGCTGGCCTGCCCGGCCATGGGATAGCGGATCTTCTCAAAATTGCTTGGCTTGGTACCGATGTCCTCCAGGAAATAGGGCGACACCATGCTCTCATCCATGCGGTAGAAGGCCAGTCGCTCGCCCTTCGGGGACCAGAATGTCCCTTTTGTGATCCCGTATTCGTTGCGGTGTACGCTTTGTCCGTTCACGATGCCATCGGCACCGTCGCTTGTTACACGCGTTGGTCCTGTGGCGCTCGCGGTGCGGATATAGAGGTCGTTCTCAACCGTGAAAGCAAAGGCCCCCGTGGTGGTTTCGATGTCCTCGTTGTCGGCACCTTCAGGAAGCGTTAGGCTGGTGACTTTTCCTGTACCCAGTTCATGTGTGTGCCATGCTCCGTTGTGGTAGAACCTGATCTTGGTGGGCGAGATCCATGACACTCCGGGCATCGCTTTCATCTTCGCCGTATCGGCAAGGGCGCCGTTCAGTGTGCGGAGATCGAGGATGGGTGTTCCGGCACCAGTTCCCAAGGTGCCGCGCAGCAATGCATCCTCCTTGATGTAACTGTAGTCCTTCGTACCCTCGATCCATTGCAGCCCGCGTATCCTTTCAGGGGCGTAATCCGTTCCCGCTTTCAGGACGGCATCGCGCAGTGTGAGTGCTTTCTGCGCTTGTATGAAGCCAGGTGTGGCGAGCGCGATGACGATGAGGATCCGTCGGAACATGTGGTCGGGGTTGATGACTGGACCGCGAAGATGCGGATCGTGTGGCGAAAGCGGTCCCCATCAATTCGGGTCACTTAGGGATGGGGCGTTCAGGAATGTGCTATCGGTCAATGCGGTCAGGAAGTTCACCAGATCCGCTCGCTCTTGTTGGTCCAACTGCACCACACCCAATTTCCAAGCGAACATGTGGTCGTCGAAATTCGGGATGTCCAAATGGACGTCGTCAGCGTAGAAATCCACCACCTCCTTCAACGTGGCGAAACGGCCATCGTGCATGTATGGTGCTGAGACGGCAATGTTGCGCAGCGTTGGTGTCTTGAACCGTCCCATGTGCTGGGCTACGCCGGTATGGCCCCCGAGCCCTTTGTCAGCAGGCACACTATCCAGCCCGATGTTGATCACACCATGGTCTTGGAACAATGGCAGTTCATGGCAATCCGCACAATGGGCTTCGCCGAAGAACAAGTCCATGCCGCGCTGCTCGGGGATCGAAAGTGCCGTGCTATCGCAACCGTAATGGAACCGATCGAAGGGCGAGTTGAAGGAGATCAAGGTGCGTTCGAATTGCGCGAGCGCGAAGACCACGTGCAAGCTGTCGAAGGCGAATGTGCCGAAGGCGTTCCGGAATTGATCCTCGTATCCCGGGCGTTCGCGCAATCGCTGGATCACTTCCGGCCAGGCATTGAACATTTCCCGGTGGTCCTTCACCGGCGAAAGCGCTTGCAACTCCAACGTGGATGCGCGTGCATCCCAGAAATAGAAGTGTCCCCAAGCAAGGTTCATCAAGGCCATGGCGTTCCGGCTCCCGGCTTCATCCTCCATGCCAACAGAGAACCGGCGCGGGTCACTGAACGCATGCTGCTGCACATGGCATGTGCCGCACGAGATGGTCCCGTCACGGGAAAGGGCCTTGTCGTAGAACAACCTCCTGCCCAACACGATCCCTTCTTCGGTAAGCGGGTTGTCGTGCGGCAGCATCGGCTTGTGCGCCGAGTCGCTCGCCCATTCCGGGAATTTCAGGGAGTAGGGTGTGGAGCCATGGAATGCGGTCACCGTACCACGGTCCGTGTGGCATGCATGTACAAGGACCATCGCCAACAACAGACACAGCACCAAGGAGGAACGTCCCACCATGATACGCATCGCGAAAAACGGTCGCCTTGTGACAGGCCGGTGCATCAGTTGGGATCGCTCAGGGCCGGGTTCGTCAAGAACTGAGGATCGGTCAACGTGCGGAGAAATGCGACGAGGTCCACGCGATCCTCGGGCGATAGGTCCACTTGTCCCCCGATCCACGGTAGCATGTGGTTGTCCAGATTGGGCGAATCGAGTTGGACATCATCCGCATAGAATTCCACAACTTCCTCCAACGTGTTGAAACGACCGTCGTGCATGTAAGGCGCGGTGACCTCGATGTTCCGGAGCGTGGGCACCTTGAAGCGACCATTGAGCGCAGGGTTCCCGTTCACACCACCGCCTAGGTCGGTCAACACCAGGTCCAGTCCATTGTTGCGCAGGTTATGGTCGGCCATGAGCGGGTCCCGATGGCAATCCACACAATGTGCGCCACGCATGAAGAGCGTCATACCGCGCTGCTCGCTTTCGTCCATGGCGGTACTGTCCCCTACATACCGGAAACGATCGAAGCGGGAGTTGAACGAGACCAGGCTTCGTTCGAATTGGGCGATGGCCTTGACCACACGCACACTATCGATGCCGGGACTTCCAAAGGCCGTCTCGAACAGTGCCGGGTATTCCGCATGCGCCTGGAGGCGCTGTTCCACAACCGGCCAGGTGTTGCGCATCTCGATCATGTTGGTGACAGGGCCGAAGGCTTGTTGTTCCAAGCTTGTCGCCCGACCATCCCAGAAGAAGAACTGGTCCCATGCCAGGTCCATCACGCTCATCGCTTGTCGCGTACCCACGGAACCATCCGTGCCAATGGAGAATTGCCGTGGATCGCTGAAGCCGTTCTCCTGCTTGTGGCAACTCCCGCAGGATAGCGTGTTGTCGTCCGACAGGGCTTTCTCATAGAACAACCGACGCCCCAAGGCCACGCCTGCCGCTGTACTCTGGTTGTCTGCCGGGAAGGGAACTCGATGACCTGTGCTGTCCCACAGCCACGATGGTACGTCCACAGCATAGGGTACGGGGCCGCTATCGGCTGCGTTGTCCGTGGGCTCATCCTTCCGGCAGGCGGCGAGCAGCGCGACCGCAGCGACCAGTATCCCGAGTGTTTTCCGTGAATTCACTCCACGAATGTCGGTTATCGATGACCTTCTACACCGATCAAACGCATCGTAAGGGACGGCGTTCGTGGAATGCCGACGGCCTATAGGATGTTCACCTCGCGCTCCAACTCCACACCGAACCGGGCTTTCACCGCTTGCAACACCTGCTCGCTCAGGTCGTAAATGGCCTTTCCCGTAGCCCCGCCGTGGTTCACCAGGACCAAAGCCTGCTTGTCGTGTACACCATGGGTGATCTCTCTCCGTCCTTTCCAACCTGCCCGCTCGATCAGCCAACCGGCCGCGAGCTTGCTGAAGCCTTCACCAGCCGGATAGGCCAATGCGTCCGGGTCCATCCGGCGGATATGGTCGACCAACACATTCGGCACCACCGGGTTCTTGAAGAAACTACCTGCGTTACCCAAAACGGCGGGGTCGGGGAGCTTGCTGCGGCGTATGGCGATCACAGCGTTGCTCACGTCACGCAGCGTTGGAGCGTTTATGCCCAGCCGGTCCAGCTCCTGTTGGATATTGCCGTAGCTCGTGTTCAGAACGGGGTGCTTGCTCAGCCGGAACGTGACGGAGAGGATCACGAACTGCCCTTTCCCGTCGCGTTTGAAGAAACTCTCGCGGTAGCCGAAGTCGCAGGCCTCTTTGTTGAAGAGGACCACCTCGCCGTCCGCAATGCACAGGGCTTCCAGGGAATCGAAAGTGTCCTTGATCTCCACGCCGTACGCGCCGATGTTCTGCATGGGGGCCGCACCCACCTTGCCGGGGATCAGGGAGAGGTTCTCCACGCCGCCCCATCCGTGTTCCACACAGTGCACCACGAAAGAATGCCAGGAAACGCCCGCACCGGCTTTTACCCAAACGTGGTCGTCATCCTCATCGACCATCGTCATGCCCGGCACCTCGTTCAAGAGCACCGTGCCATGGAAGTCCTGCGTGAAGAGGAGGTTGCTGCCGCCGCCGAGGATCAGTAATGGCGCGTTCTTCACCTCAGGAGCATCGAGCAGTGCGCGTAATTCATCAGATGTACCGAAGCGGCCCAGCCGATCGGCCGTTGCGGCAATGCCGAAGGTGTTGAAGGGCTTAAGGTCGACGTTGTGTTGGATGACCATGGGGACGAGGACAAGTTTACTGGGCCAGCACCCGTTACTTTCGGCGACCACCGTTCGGCTTGTACACAGCCCACTAAGGAAAGAGGATGAAAATGAGATCTGTCGCTGCGCTGGTCGTTGTCCTTGTGGCATCCTGCGGTGTTCGCGACGCAGCCGAACATCCGGTGAAAAAGTGCCCAACCCAAGTGTTTGTCGATTCTCTATGGGCTTCCGGGGACCAATGTCTTCGTGGGGGAATGGTCGAAGACCTGGTCGCTAAGGGATCACTTATTGGACTGAGCAGGAATGAGGTCGTATCGAAGCTAGGACCGCCATCGCAGGAGACGGAGGAAATCGTGGCGTATCTGGTGAACTGGCGCCAAAGCGATCAGTTCATGTTGATCTACGTTGGGGTGGATTCTATCACACACAGGGTAGATAACGCCTGGGTGACGGATTGATTTCGATCAAAAGGAAGATGTCCATGCCACGCGCCATCGTCACCGTTACCAACGACTTGAGCACCGATAACCGTGTACACCGGACGTGCACGGTCCTTGGTGAGCTCGGTTACGATGTCCTGTTGGTAGGCCGCGTCCTGCCAGGTTCTTTGCCGCTGGAACGTCCGTACGCTACCAAGCGTATGCGTTTGCTTTTCCGGAAGGGCGCCTTGTTCTATGCGGAGTATAGCCTGCGGCTTTTCTTCCTGCTGCTCTTTGCACGCGGATCATTGATCGTTGCGAACGATCTCGACACTTTGTTGCCCGCGTTCCTGGTCTCCCGCTTGCGCGGTAAACAACTCGTCTACGACAGCCACGAGTTCTTCACCGAAGTGCCGGAACTGGTGGGCCGTCCTGCGGTGCGGCGTGTATGGCTGGCCATCGAGCGGTGGATCTTCCCAAAGCTGGAACACATCATCACGGTGAACGACAGCATTGCGAACGCCTATCATGAGCGTTATGGCACGTTTCGGCAGGCTCAGCGTGACATAGCCGTGGTCCGCAACATTCCCATGCCTCGCGCCTTGGGCCCGCTGCCTTCCCGCGCCGAACTGGATCTGCCGACGGATCGCTTCATCCTGATCATGCAGGGGAGTGGCATCAATGTGCAGCGTGGTGGGGAAGAAGCCGTTGAAGCCATGCGGAACCTGCCTGATAGCCTGTTGCTGATCATCGGTGGTGGTGATGCCTGGCCGGTATTGGAGCGGATGGTGAAGGATCTGGGTCTCACGGACCGTGTGCGCCTGCTGCCGCGAATGCCCTACGAACGCATGATGCAGTACACACGAAACGCTGATCTGGGCCTTTCGCTGGACAAGGATACCAACCTCAACTACCGGTTCAGCCTGCCCAACAAGCTCTTCGATTACCTCCGGGCGGGGATTCCGGCGTTGGTGACCGATCTGCCCGAGGTGGCCGGTGTGGTGCGGAAGTACGATGCCGGTATCGTGCTCCAACGGTCGGACCCTGAGTTGATCGTCCGCGCCGTTCAAGACCTTCAGGCCGATGCGACAAGGACCGCGACCCTAAGGCAGAATGCTACTTTCGCGGCCGCTGCGCTGAATGGCCAGCACGAAGTGGAGACGCTGAAAGCCGTCTTCAGGAGCCTTGTCTGAGACCCACCTTCATATCGTCAGTTTCGATGTTCCATCGCCGCCGAATTACGGCGGGGTGATCGATGTGTTCTACAAAGTGAAAGCCTTGGCGGAGTGCGGCGTGAAAGTGCACCTGCATTGCTTCCAGTACGGCAGGCCCAAGGCGGCGGAACTGGACCGGATCTGTGCTTCGGTCCACTATTATCCGAGACGCTCAGGCAAGCATCTCCTGCTGAATTCCTTGCCCTATGTGGTGGTGTCGCGTCGCAGCGATGCCTTGCTGGAGCGACTGCTGAAGGACGACCATCCGATCCTGTTCGAGGGGCTGCACAGTTGCTACTCCCTCGGGGATCCGCTGCTGCTCGGTCGCAAGCGACTTGTGCGGGCGCACAACGTAGAGCACGACTACTACACGGCGTTAGCCAAGGCGGAGGGCAATGCGTTCCGGCGCACCTACTTCATCAACGAAGCACGCAAGTTGCTGCGGTTCGAGCCGGTGTTGAGCGAGGCAGATCACGTGCTCGCTATATCGCCCAAGGATGAAGCGTACTTCGCCGGACATTTCGGACATGTGTCACACATTCCCGCCTTTCACGCGTGCAACAAAGTGGAGGTGACCGATGGGCTTGGTGATTTCGCCCTATACCATGGTGCGCTAGGTGTGGCGGAGAATGATCAAGCCGCGCTGTTCCTCGTGCAGAAAGTGTTCAATGGATCATCCGTGAAACTGGTGATCGCGGGCAGTGATGCGAGCCGCGAGTTGAAACGCGAAGTAGCCCGCGCCCCGAACGTTGAATTGCGCGAGAATGTCGGCACGGCGGAGATACACAGTTTGGTGCGGCAGGCCCAGGTGAACGTGTTGCCGACTTTCCAAGCCACGGGGATCAAGCTTAAACTGCTACTGTGCCTGTTCACCGGCCGTCATGTGGTCTGCAATAGTCCCATGGTTGAAGGCACGGGCCTTGCGGAACTGTGCCATGTACACGATAGCCCCGAGGCCATGCGCACCAGCATTCTGGCCTGCATGGGCAGCCCGGCCAATGGTCAGGCCATCGAACTGCGTGCACGCGTTCTGGAGGAACGGTTCAGCAACCGTCGGAATGCGGAACGGATCGTGAAATTGATGTGATAGCGTGTTCTTTACTAAGAGGCACGGAGGCGCAGAAAACGCGAATGTGTCAATTGGGTGCTGCCCGTTACCGGAACGTGCATTTGACCCTTCTCCACGAGGACCAGACCTGAGCAGCGGATTTCTCCGTGTCCCTGTGCCTCTGTGGTGAACCTCCTAATTCGTTGCCGCCGCGCTGATCTCCAGCAGCTTCGAATCCTCGCATCGCACCACCCTGGTGTTGAACTTCTTCATGTGCGTGTAGTCGTGCGTGGCCATGATCACGCTGCGGCCGCTGCGGCTGATGTCGAACAGCAGGTCCAGGATCTCGCCGGTGGTCTCGGGGTCCAGGTTGCCGGTAGGTTCATCAGCGAGGATCAATTCGGGGTCGTTGAGCAAGGCCCGCGCAATGCTCACGCGCTGCTGCTCGCCACCCGATAGTTCGTGCGGCATCTTGTAGCCCTTGGTGGCCAGGCCTACTTTCTCCAAGACCTGTTGTACGCGCTCGTCCATGCGCCGGGCATCGGCCCAACCAGTGGCCTTCAGTACGAAGAGCAGGTTCTCGTTCACATTGCGGTCCGTGAGCAACTGGAAGTCCTGGAACACTATCCCGATCTTCCGTCGCAGCAAAGGGATCTGCGAGCGCTTCAGCTTCTGGAGATCGAAGCCGCAACAATGCCCTTCACCTTCCTTCAACGGCAGGTCGCCGTAGAGCGTGCGCATCAAGCTGCTTTTGCCGCTCCCCGTGCGCCCGATCAGGTACAGGAACTCGCCTTTGTAGACCGAGAAGTCCACGTTGTTCAGCACCATGTTCTCGCGTTGGAAGATGCGTACACCGTTCAGGAGGATGATGGGGCTGTCGCTCATTGCAATGGAATAACCGATCGAATTCGACAAAGGTCAAAATTTCGGACCGATGGTCGCCGTTGAATTGAATGATGTGCCACCATTCCATCAACACCGTCCGAACGTGAACACGCCCGCGTGGATAAGTGCCCCGGCCCCGCGCCGATCGCCGGTCGCTGTCCCAAGAACTTTGATCGCTTGATGAACACCCATTTTCCGGCCCATTGGCGCCGCATCTTCCTAGTGGTCCTCGGTGCGTTTTTGCTTGTGATCGGTATGGTCGCCCAACGCCCTGCCCACTACGAGCATCGCAACGCCGATCTGGTGCATGCCCTGGACCTCTTCGACAAGGCGAAGTACGGCCCGGCGCAATATGAACTGGAGCGCGTGGTGGACCGCATCACCGATGATCATGACCCGGCCCGGACGGAGGCTGAATTCTACAGCGCGCTGTGTGCCGTGCGCCTTTTCCATGACGATGCCGGATATCGCCTGACGGCGTTCATGCAAGAGCACCCTGAGGACCTGCATGTAGGTACCGTGAAGCTCGAATTGTTCAAGCACACCTTCGCCCAGAAGAAATGGAAGGAGGCCATCATCTGGAGCGATAAGGTGGATCGCTTCGCCCTTTCATCGGGTGAATTGGAGGAGTACCGGTTCAAGCGCGGTTACGCCTTTTTCCAGGATGACCAGCGCGACAAGGCACTTGCCGAGTTCGCCGAGGTGCAGAACGGTTCCGGTTCCTATGCTGTTCCGGCGACCTACTACGCGGCGCACATCAACTACGAACGGGGCAACTACGAAACGGCGCTCACCGGGTTCAACAAGCTGAAGGTTGATGCCAACTTCGGCAAGGTGGTGCCCATCTACATCGCCGAGATCCTCTTCCTGCAAGGGAAGTACGACGAGATGCTTGCTTATACCGGTCCGCTGTTGCAGGATCCGGAAGGGACCAAGCGCACGGCCGAGATCAGCCGGTTGGCCGGTGAAGCCAACTACCGTTCAGGAAAGTACACGGAGGCCTTGCCTTACCTGGAAAAGAGCATCCAACGCACCGGTGTCGGGCGCAACGATCGCTACATCCTTGGATACACCTACTATCAGAGCGGCGATTGCAAGAAGGCCTTGGAGCAGTTCAATCTGGTGGCGAACGGCGAGGACAGCCTGGCGCAAGTGGCCACGTACCACATGGCCGATTGCTACCTCAAGCTGAACGAGAAGAACTACGCCCGCACCGCGTTCAAGCGGGCCTACGAGATCGGGAAGGACCCCAAGGTGACGGAGGATGCCCTGTTCAACTACGCGAAGCTGGCCTATGACCTCAGCCTGGATCCCTATCACGAAGCGATCAATGCGCTGAAGAACTATCTGAAGACCTATCCCAATACCACGCGCAAAGACGAGGCCTACGAGTTCCTGCTGAGCGTTTACCTGAAGACCAAGAACTACGAGGCTGCGCTGGCTTCGTTGGATGAGATCAAGGAGAAGGACATCCGTTTGAAGGATGCCTACCAGAAGCTGGCCTTCGATCGCGGTGTCGAGTTGTATGAAGGACGTATGTACAAGGACGCCGCTTTGTTCTTCGAGCGTGCCTTGAAGTATCCTGTGGACCCGTCCGTGAATGCGAAAGCGCATTTCTGGATGGCCGAATCCTATTATGGAGAGGCCGACTATGCCGCGGCGTTGCGGAAGTACGATGATCTGCGCAATTCGCCCGGTTCTTACGCCACGGACCTCTACGAACAAGCGGGCTATGGCATGGGCTACACGTTCTTCAAGATGAAGCAGTACGACGAGGCCGCCACTTCGTTCCGTCGTTACGTTGGGGCGAAGCAAGGCAAACCGGAGCAACGAGCCGATGCCATGTTGCGGACCGGTGATTGCTACTTCGTTACCAAGGACAACGCGCAGGCCGTGAAGTGGTATGATGATGCCCTGCGGACCGGTTCCACCGATGGCGATTACGCGCTCTACCAGAAAGGTGTTTGCCAAGGGTTGGGGTCGCAGTTCAACGAGAAGATCACCACACTGAAAGGTCTGTTGACCGCGAAGCCGGACTCCCGGTATGCGGCCGATGCCAAATTCCAACTGGGTGAAACGTATGTGTTCCTTGGGAACGATGATGCTGCGTTGAACTTCTACAGCCAGGTGATCTCATCGCACGCCAACAGTCCACATGTGCAGAAGAGCATGTTGCAGGCGGCTGAGATCCAGAAGCGCAAGGGCAATACTGCACAGGCCATTGAACAGTTGAAGGCGATCGTGGCGAAGTATCCGACCATCGACGGATCGCGCGATGCCTTGGCCGCGTTGGAGAACATCTACGTGGAACAAGGTCGTGTGGCGGACTATGAGACCTACGTTCGTTCGCTCAGCTTCGTGGATCCCAGCACGCTTGACCTGGACGAGAAGTACTACCGCAGCGCAGAGCAACTGTACTTCGATGGCAAATGCGCGCAGGCCGTCGGCGCCTTCGGCGATTACCTGAACAAATATCCTCGTGGTGCTTTCGCAGTGAACGCAAAGTTCTACCGCGGCGATTGCCTGTACCGCGATGGCAAGTACGCACAGGCCTTGCCCGATCTGGAGGCCACGATAAAGGCCGATGCTTCGCAGTTCATCGAGAGCGCGTTGTTCGGGGCCAGCGACATTCTCTACCGCGATAGACGATGGGAGGGCGCGCACGATTATTATGAGCGACTGGAGCCGGTGGCGAGCTTCCCGCAGAACCGTCTCGCTGCCCAAGTGGGCCAGATGCGCACCTTGTTGGAACTCGGGCGCACAGCCGATGCCGCAAAAGCAGCAGCCAAGGTCACCGCCAACTCCGATGCCACGGCCGACCTGAAAGCCGAGGCCGGACTGGTCGTGGCGAAGGACCTGCTGGATAAGAACGACTTGGACGGTGCCTTTACGAAGTTCAAAGCCATTGCCGGCAACAGCACCAACGCTTTGGGAGCCGAGGCGAAATACCACATGGCCTACGTACGCCAGCTGCAGGCGAAGCACCGTGATGCGGAGAAGGAGGTGTTCGATCTGGTGAAGAAGTACGCCGCCTACGACCACTGGAAGGCACGCGCCTTCATCCTGCTCGGCGATGTCTACATGGACCTCGACGATCGCTTCCAAGCCAAGGCGGCTTTGCAAGGCGTGATCGACAACAGTACCGAAGCGGATCTCGTGGCCCAGGCCCGCCAACGCCTCGATGCCATCAACGCCAGCGAAGTGCAACAGACCACCCCAACGCCGCCGGAGGAACTCCTGGTGCCCATGCCCGGCGACAATACCGATGGCGAATGAGAACCTCCTTGCAACGTACCCTCATCGCTTCCATCGCCATGTTCACCATGGTGTGTGGCACATCCGCACAAGGCTCTACGCAAGGCGGCGAGTATGTGATCCAAGGCATCTTCAGCCCCACCATTGCCGATGCGCAGAAGAAGGACTTTCGTCCTGAACCGATAGACACCATTCTACCGGAGCGCCCGGTGAAGTTCGATGTCATCTCCGTGAAGGCGGACATCCCCTCCAAGGTGGATAGCCTCGCCGCAGCCAAGTTGAACGTGATCCAGTCGCAGCAGAAGCTCTACAAGGGTTTCGTGAAAGCAGGTTTCGGCCTGTATACCACGCCGCTCGCCGAGCTCTACTACGACCAGACCCGTTCCAGGGACAGTGGTTTCGGGCTGCACGTGAAGCACATGAGCAGCAACGGTGGGATCAATGACGTAGGTCCCAGCACCTACGGCTTCAACCAGGTAAATGGGTACTACAACCACTACCTGCGCAATCACGAAGTTGGCGGCCGCTTGATGTACGACCGTCGGCGTGTGAGCTACTACGGCTTCGATGCAACGGATTCGATCCTTTCACTGATCGATGTCAGTGCTCCGGCTGATGACGACCTCAAGCAGGTCTACAACGACATCGGCTTCGCAGGTCGCATCCGCAGTCTGTACAAGGACAGCACGCTCATTGCCCACGACATCGGCTTGGAGGTGCATTCCTACAGCAGCCTCAGTGAGAGCCGCGAGACCAACGTGCGCATCACGGCGGACCTCAGCAAAGCGGAGCAAGGCGATCGGTACGGGCTCGGCATCCTTATCGACAACAATGCCTTCCGTGGGAAAGAGGCCAACGGGCTCTTCGGCGAAACACAAAGCACCACACTGGGTGATCAACGGACGAACGGGACGATCGTCGGTCTTACTCCGTTGTTGACCAGACAAGGGGACAAGTACGTGGTGCGCGTCGGTGCCGGCATGTATGTGGATGCGCAGGGCAGTACCAGCTTCCATTTCTTCCCCAAGGCCTACTTGAGCTATAGCCTTTTCGACGATATCCTGGTGCCGTACATCGGCTTGGAAGGCGAGCGGCGCAGGAACAGTTTCCGCAGTCTTACCCGCGAGAACCCGTGGTTGATCGGAAGGCCCCAGCTGGAGAACAGCAGCCAACTGTATGACTTCTATGGCGGTCTCCGCGGAAGCTTCAGCAGCAGGATCGGTTTCGATATGCGTATGAGCATCAGCAGCATCGATGACCGGCCCCTCTACGTTTCGGCGCCCAATGCGCCATATGGCGATCGTATGGCCGTGGTCTACGATCGGGTCGATGTGTTCAACATCAGCGGCGAACTGAGCTATCGATATGATGATGCCTTGCGATTGAAGGGCCGTATCGATGTGAGCACCTACGGTACTTCCTATGAATTGGAGGCTTGGAACCTGCCGCCGTACCAGATCGCCCTTGGTGCTACCTACAACCTCCGCGACAAGCTCTCAGTCACGTTTGAAGCGCAGTTCCTGGGACAGCGTAAGGCCGCCTACTACACCAACCCGGCCGATGCCACCGCAGAGGTCCGTATCGATCCGAAGGTGCAGGACCTGGATGGTTACCTGGACCTGCATCTGGGCTTGGAATACCGCTATACGAAGCGCTTGAGCGTGTTCCTGGACATGAGCAACCTCAGCGCAAGCAAATACGAGCGCTGGTACCGTTATCCGGTGCAGCGCGGGCTGTTGTTGGGTGGGCTGACCTATTCGTTCTGAGGAGCCCCCTCTAAGCCATAGGGTGACCTACGGCTCAGCAGCCAAACGCAGTATTTTGAATTGCACCCTGCGGTTATGCGAGCGCGCAGCTTCGCGTTCGACCGATTTATCGATCCGCTTGATCTGTGCTTCGGTGATCAAAGGCTGTGAAGAGCCAACCCAACGGATTTCCAATCTGTCTTCGGAAATCCCTAGTCCAATCAAACGGTCTTTGACGCTAAGGCTCCTTGTGAGGCTCATAGTGGGATCTTCTTTGTAATCGTTATGACCACGGATCTCGACAATCATTTCGGGATCTTCGGTCATTATCAAGTACATATCCTGCACCACTGAGTCGGCATCTTCATGCAATAGCGCGGAATTCCTGTCAAACTCGATGTGCGAGAGGAAATAGCAAATAGCGGTTTCGGCAGGGGTAAGAATGCACTCCTTCAGGAAGGCGGTACTCTGGGTAAGCCCAACGGTCGTTATTTGGTCTTTCACCGTGAGGTAACCTTCCTTCTCAGCCAGTATGCCGTAAGTGGTATTCTCATTGAGGTGGCGGATTTGGCCGTTCTCAACGAAGCTGAAACCACCATTCTCATCCGTGCTGGCGCTGAATCTGCTGCCGTCTGTTCCCGTCACGCTCACCTTGGCACCTTGCAATGGCGTCGAGGTAGTCTTGTTGTATACGGTGCCCTGTAAGGTGAATACCAAGGCAGTATCGATCGTATTCCCTTGTCCCCAAACAGTTGCAATGCAGAGAAAGGTGGCTGGAACGAATGTGAACTGTGCAATGCGCGCCATAATCGACTAAAGCTATCGCTTCCAAAATTGAGACGCTAGCGAGTCCGTTTTGAGCTTCCTTAACGAGTGTTCGCTGCTTAGGATGAGGTATCCAGTTGGTGGGCTAGGAATGGCGTTCCGGGTGAGGGCTTTCTGCCGATAGTGAAGGTTGTCACAATAGCAAGTAATCCGGGCATGTTAATTATCAACAAAAGCCCCGCCATTGTTGGGAAAATGGCCTGAAGGACAGGCGCTTTCGGGGTATCTTCGCGTGCTCTCCAAAAGAGGGCCGTAGAACCTACTGGAACCATGTCTGAGACAGCAGTTGAAATGAGCGAGAAGAAGAAAGCGGCGGCGAGCTATTCGGCCGACAGCATCCAGGTGCTGGAAGGCCTCGAAGCGGTGCGGAAACGCCCTGCCATGTACATCGGCGATATCGGGATGAAAGGCCTCCACCACTTGGTGTACGAGGTGGTGGATAACTCCATCGATGAAGCACTCGCCGGCCATTGCGATACGATCAATGTGCAGATCCTGCCGGACAACAGCATCCGCGTGAAGGACAATGGACGTGGTATCCCGGTGGATATGCACGCCAAGGAAGGCCGTAGCGCCCTTGAAGTGGTCATGACCGTGCTGCACGCCGGTGGCAAGTTCGATAAGGACAGCTACAAGGTCTCAGGCGGTCTGCACGGCGTAGGCGTAAGCTGCGTGAACGCGCTCAGCGACATGCTCCTCGCCGAAGTCCATCGCGATGGCAAGGTCTACCAGCAGGAATACAGCGAAGGGAAGCCGAAGTACGCGGTGAAGGAGGTGGGTACCACTGAGAGTCGCGGAACCATCATCCACTTCCACCCGGACGCCACGATCTTCCAAGTCCACGAGTACAACTACGA
>Ga0075163_10001650_pt1 | contig 30189 bp, 23 predicted proteins | sample JI1023141ADNA_FD_71478 | JGI IMG/M metagenome (GOLD analysis project Ga0075163, IMG submission 71478) | Wastewater effluent complex algal communities from Wisconsin, to seasonally profile nutrient transformation and Carbon sequestration -... | ecosystem: Engineered > WWTP > Effluent > Algae...
AAAGGATGTTATTCACTAGACCGTGCAGATTATCCAGATTTTGGACATGCAGTTGCTTTAAGTGTTGAAGCTAAGCAAGTTGACCTAGGAATTATTATTTGTGGTAGTGGAAACGGAATTAACATGGCTGCAAATAAACATAAAGGGATACGTAGCGCGCTTTGTTGGAACGATGAAATTGCTGCTTTAGCCCGCCAACATAACGATGCTAATATTATGGCATTACCTGCACGCTTTATGAGTGTTGAGATGGCACAGAAATGTGTTGATGCATTTTTATCTGCCACTTTTGAAGGTGGAAGACACGCAGATAGATTAAAGAAGATTGATTGTTAGAATGTAAAAATATTATATATTTACATATAAAGTAAAAGGTAATTTAATAATGCAAACAAAGAATTTCAATATAAAGAATTTGACTTTTGGCTTATTATCCCTTATTATTTTTATCGCTTGTAAAAAAGAAGAGCCTGCTGAAAGCACAGTTGTTCAGCAAAATCCATCAGTTTCATCAGGACCTACATATATTGCAGGTTATTTTAATATTACTTCTATATATCAACCTTGGGATGGCAATAAGTATGCAGTAAACGCCTATTTTTATGGATGTAGCAATTTGAATGCTTGTCATAGGGTTGGACCAGTAACAAGTGTTAACGGGATAACATTAACCTTAAATGGATATGATAATTCTTTACCTTATACAAATGGAATTCCTGCTAACCCTCCTTTATGGGTTATTAGTGATAAAACAGGAGGCAATAACCCAACTTATGATTTTCAAGGTTTTAATATGAGAGCGGATTCATTTCCAACAATATTACACGTTTCCTATCCAGATAGTATATATAATAATACTAGATACATGTTTCAAAATCCTGTCCAAAGTAATGTTGATAGTATTTATTTAGAAATACGAACTACTGGAATAACTATTACTGTGAAAGGCGGTTGTGATCCAGACTCTTGTGGTTTTGGAGCAGGAACAATAGGAAATTACCTCTCTACTATTACTCCTGGTACGTTAATGAGAATGTCTTTGAAGGCAGTAAATTATAAGGATACTATTGTTGGAGGAAAGAAATTTAGATTCACAACAAGTCAAGAATACATTAACAATTGTTACAAGGGCAATTAAAAAATTTATCTTTTAGACACGCATAGAAAAAAATGTGGTTACTTGAAATAAATTTTTCTATAACCACACTATTAGCAGTAATTTCATCCTATGAATTAAAATTTTTCCCCATTGTGATTGAATCGTTTTAATTTACCTGTTTTAGCGTCTTTGAGAATTCCGCGAGCAAACTCGTCAGCATCTTCGCGAATGTCCTGTCGAACAACTTTAACGTCGTAAATCCAAGTTATTTTTAAGATTTTTACTGGCCCAATGCTTTCGACGTTTAGGTACATATCGTCCCACTCGAATGTGTAAATTTTGTTCTGTTCCTCTACCATGTCTGCAGGAATGTCTTTTAATAAGTCAGGCAAAGGTTTGATTGTTTCACCCTTCGAATTACACAGAAGAAATTTCTTTTTTAATGCACCTCTTGTGGATTCGTCAAGTTCTGTGCGCGAGATTTTTAGATTATCTTTTAGCCAAAACTCATCGAAAAAAATTTGTGTTGATTTACTTATAGGTTTTGGAAACTGAGTAAAAAATTCAATTATTTGTATGTTTGGTTTTTTTAGTTCCTTTAACTTTATACCGTAATAGTCGGCGAATTTTTTTGCACCTTTTTGAAATTTATTCTTAGTAACTATTATGCCGTCAATGTCATCTCCAATGTCGTGAAGAGCACCGAAAAAATTACGAACGTGTCCAATGCTCACTGGAGTTTTTTTACCGTAGTTTTTACACTCTATGGCTACACGACGTTTAACGTCATTTATATTGTATTCCCAATATACATCTATTTGATGTTTATAAGCTTTTCCAAGCACATCGACGTTATGTTTAACGTCAACGGTAACCCCTTTGTCTTTTAGTAGGTATTCGTAAATTTCTTTGGCGAATAATTCATATTCTGTGTCTTTCATAGTAATAATGTTTTATCAGAATTACACAAAATTTTGTTTATACCTTTGTTTTGTGATATTGCGGGTTAATATTTAATGTGCTGAAATAATTTTAACACAATCAAATATAGGTAAAATTAAAAGTATAATTTAATTTTTATCTCGGTCTTGTCTTGATTTAACTATACCAAGAAAACTAACAAAAGTAGTTATGAAACCGAAAAGTTGAGCTAATTTATCATCTATGTTCCAAACGAAAACACCGATGATAAAAATTGGAGTCCAAATCAAAAAAGATTTTACATAAAAAAACTTTGATAATAAAAATAGAATTCCGCCTAGCACTAATATACCAACAACTAAAAGGAAAATAAAAAAATGTGGCATTTACAGAAATGTAGAGTGAATATAGCAAATAATGCTAGCAAAACAACGTATAAATAATAAAAAAACTATAACCCCAACCCCTCATTCAGCGCTTGAGTTAAAATACTATAACCTTCTACACCTATTGATAAACGTACTAAAGAGCTAGTGATACCTCTTTCGTTTCTGTCTTCTTCGGGTATAGCAGAGTGCGTCATACTTGCAGGATGCTCAATATAAGAAATTACAGAACCTAAGCTTACTGCTAATTCCATAGGTGTATCGGGGCGGGCAAAGTAGTTCATTAATTTTACGCCTGCATCAAAACCACCTTTTACTTCAAAGGCAATCATGCCACCACCATTACGCATTTGTTTTTTGCATAAAGCATTTTGAGGATGGCTTGCAAGTCCAGGGTACCAAACCTTTTCAATTTTAGGATGCTTTTCTAAAAACTCGGCAACACGCGCTGCAGTTTTACATTGGTGTTCCATACGCACTCCCATTTCCTGTATAGTAAGGCTGTTTAACCAACTATCAAAAGGAGATGGAGTAGGGCCGAAGTCTTTATAAACGGGAAACACCTCTTTACTAAAATATTCGTAAGGCCCTAAAGCAGCACCTGCAATGGATGTAGAGTGACCACTTACATATTTGGTTAATGAATGAATTACAATATCAGCACCCAAACGAAAAGGTTGTTGCAGGTAAGGAGAACAAAAAGTATTATCAACCATTAGTATGGCTTCGTGTGCTTCTGTGTGTTTTGAAATTGCTTCAATATCGCACATAGCAAGCGTGGGATTGTCGGGTGTTTCAATTAATACAGCACAAATTTCTGGATGAGCTTCTAATGTTTTTTTAATATTGTCGCTATTGGTAGCATCAACAAAATAAACATTTACACCAAAACGGTTTTGTAAAAAACGCATAAACGAATCGGTACAACCATATACATTACCAACAATAATTCCATCTCCAGGTCTTACAAAACCCATTACAGTTGTGGTAATAGCAGCCATACCAGATGAAAACACTAACGAAGCTATTGTAGGTGATTTTTCATCATGAGCTAATGCATTTTCAATTATATGCTGACATTCTAATTGAAATAAAACTTTTTCTAAATACTCGGTATTAGGATTTCCTAAACGTGTATAAATACGTGCATACGGTTTTTCTCCACTAGGCGAATGTCCTACAAAACGCGATGCCCCATCGGCAACATCCTTAAATTTAAAAGTTGATTTTTGATGAATGTTAGGTAAACCTGTACCTGCACAAATTGCGTTGAACTTATCGGCGTCTAATTGTTTTTCTGTTGTTGCACAGTATTTCTTTTTACGATCCATCCAATCGTTCCACCAGTAAAATCTACCTTTCATCGTTTTGCGTTTTAAATTATAGGTGCAAATTAGTGAATTATTACAGATTGAAAAGTGATAATTGTTACCTTGAAATAAGATAATTGAAAACGGTTTAGTTTAAGGAATCATAAACTCATAACAATTCAGCTTATCCTTGTGAATGCCCAGCGCATAAAGCTTTGCATCGCTATTAATAGCAGTTATTACAGGCAAGGAAGAGAACTTTTTAATTGGTTCTTCGGCTTGTTTACTTGCCACATCAATTACCTGTAAATGGTCGTTGGCATCAATAAAAAGGAAGTATAAATTATTATCGAGTGTAATAGTTTTAATTGGCGATTTGCAATCGGTTTTACTAACATAACTAATTAACTTTTTTCCTTCATCATCAAAGGCCTCAAAACCTGTTTCATCCGAGAGGATGTAATCAATTAATTTGTCTTCATTTATAAATGAAAATTGAATGTTTTTAGTTTTAATTTCTGTTTCTATTTGATTGCTTTTTAGTTTGTCATCTAAAGTCAATTGTTTTAATGCAGCCTCATTCATATCAGCAAAATAGAATTTAGATTTTTGTAAATCTTTACCTTCTTCGTAATGGTAAGAAGAAAAATTATTGGCCATATTATTCTTAAAACTCAAGCGTATTCCTCCTTTACGATCGGTGCCATAGATGTTACCCGATTTATCAATTGCTATTAAATAATCTTTTCCTGCAATGCGTTTAAACTCTATTTTATTTACAATAACGTCTTTTGTTTCAGGAAAATTAAAACCATCTGTTATATTGCCATTAACCGAATAATTGTATACTTTTTTGTTTTCACAAGCAACAAGTATGCGGTAATCTTTTGTGTTTTCATAATCGAAAATAGCAATTGGATTAGTGGCTGCAGCTGCTAATTTTATTGGGTATCCATTAACATAATTACCGTTTCTATCTATTAAGTGTATTGCGTTTTTTGTATTGAATAACAATTGCAATTTTCCGTTTTTAAAGAAATCGATTTGCACAACATCGCTCATAACTTTGTCATCTAAATTTTTCTTCCATTGTATTTTTCCGGTGTTACTTATGAGGTAAACGGTTCCTTTATCGTCAGATACAAATAATTCTTTTCCTCCTGTTTTGTGATTGATAACAACTTGTGGTATGCAACTAGATGTCGTATCTAATGAGGTTTCCCAAAGCGTTAAGTTTTGTTCTTTAGAAATTGGATTGTAATGCAAACAGGATTGTGTAAGTAGTTTTCCTTTATGCGCACTTAGTTGAATGCCTAAATAACCGAATTTTTTTAAACGCTCTTTTGGTTTACTAAAAACAGAAAGCGTGGCAAGGTTTAAGTAGGATTGTACTTCGTCTTGTTCTTTTGTAAAATCTTGATAAAAATAAAAATTGCAAGCGCTGTTTAAATTACTTTCACTTGTTTGCATAAAACGCTCACTCTTTGCAAGGCTACCAAAATCAAGTAATTCATCCAAATATATTTTTAAAAGAGAGTCAGATTTTCCAAATACAATACAATTGTCATACACATAAGCTGAGGTAAAATCTTCTTCAAAACTTCCTGCACTCAATGCAGAAAACAAGGATGAATTAGTAAGATGATAAAGAGAATCGTTGTGTTTGCTTGAAAGAGAAACACAGGTATCACTCACTTGTTTTAAGAATTTATATGCATTTTCTCTATCATTAACACAAGTAATACCAAAGGATTGCTGAATGTTATTAATCTTTATTTTAGCTAATACAATTTCTCCGTTTGTAACATCTGACCATTCATTGTATAATCCAGCATCTGTTAACTTGCCCAGCTCATCAATATTATTTTGCAGCTCATTAGAAAAAGTTTTACTTAATTGTTTAGTAAAATTACTTGGCTCATTAATACCTAAAAAATAAAAGGCTTCGGTGTTTTTTGGACAGTATTTAGTAAAGGTTTGTTCAACGGGTTCTTGTGTTTTTAAAGCATCAAACAAAGCTACGCTATCACTTTCAACAAAACCATTAAAACGAAATTCGTTTGCCTGTGCATCAAAGTCTAAAGCCGTCCATGAAGCATCTGCATGAACAGGAATACTTTGCAAACAAAGCGGAGAAAGTAGTTCGCGATAATATTGGTTACGAATAAAAATTCGGGTGTCCATGTTATTACCGCCACCTTCTTCTAACTCAACAAATTTTTTATTTGTAGATAAACTACTTAAACCTTTATTTGAAATGGAGCGTTCAATAAACTCAAGTGAGTTGCAAACAAGCACTAAACCATTGTTGCAATAAGCATAAAGGGTTTGGTTTTTATTCTTGATTTGGATTTTATAACAAGGTTCATTGCTTTTTGGTGTTTTAATACTTTCAAAAACAGAGCAGTTCGTTTTAAGAAAAGTAATGACAGCTTCGCCTTGATTAATATCTTGTAAATTAAAGGCAAGCATATAATTACTAAAAGTCGCATCCTTTTTTCCAACAAAGTAAATACGGTTTTCTTTAAAGAAAGATTTGTATTCATCTTTAGAAGAAGCAATAGAATCAATGTATAATAAGTCAGCGTTTAAGCTTGCAAAAAAAGGTTCTTGACAAAGTTCTTCCCAAATAAGGTTGTTTTCAGTTATTTTTTGAGTAAAAGAAAATAGGTTATCGCATTCCATCAAAAAATCAACTTGACCCGGAATAACTTCTAAAACGGATGTTTTTGGCTTTTTGGCTGATTTGAGATAGAAGTAAGCAAATATAGTTCCGCCAATGGCAGCGCAAATAAAAACAACAAAAAGTATTCGCCTAAGCATATTAATTAAAGGTACTTGCATTATGAACGCAAAAACACACTAAACTAATTACATATTAAAAACCCATTGTGAATAAAGACCTGTTACCATTTGGCTTATTTAACAAACATTTCAGCTATTTTTCTTAAATTCGCTCAACAAAAAAGAGGTTTAGAATTTTAATGAAATATGTTTTTCTTTTATTGTGTTCTTTATTCTATTATTCTACTTACTCAACGAATATAGAAGGAATAATTAATTCAGATACAACTTGGTCGGGTACAGTTACTGTAACGGCAGATGTTACTGTTACTGGAAATCATACGCTTACAATCAGCAACGGAACAATCGTTTTACTTAAGAAGGGAGCAAATATTATTGTTAGCGATAGCTCAAGTTTATTGGTAAATGGAACTAGTATAAGCAAGGTTTATTTTAAATGTTTATCGACTGGAGACAATTTTGGCGCATTAAAAGCTAGTGGTCCTCAAACAAAAATTCAAATCAATTTTACTGACATTCAAAATGGACAAGTTGCCGCTTATGATACAGCGGAAGTTTATTTGTATGATTCTTATTTTCATGATTACATAAGTGGGGCAAGAGCAATTGTATATACAAACAATGCAGATACTGCTTATGTGGGTAATTGTCATTTCTCAAATTATTACGAAACAAATTTTGTAGAAACAAAAACCTTGGTTGAAAATTGTTTGTTTGAGTACATGATAGGTGACGCAATAGATTTTGATAATTCTCCGGCAGGAACAATAATAAGATTCTCAACATTACGTCATGGTAATGGATTTAACATTGATGCAATAGATTGGGGAACGGTTGATTATGATAAGCCAGGCTCTATTGGTAAAGTGGATAGGTGTTTAATTTATGATATTTCCGACAAGGCAATTTCAATAGGAGAAAAATGTATTGAAGTAACTGTAACGGGTACTTTGGTTAATGGTGCAGATGCTGGAGTTTCTGTTAAGGACAGTTCAATTGCAATCATATATAACAACACTTTTTATGCTTGTAGAATGGGTATAGAATCCCGACAAGAGCGTGAAGGAATGGGAGGAGGACATTACACCGCGTATGATAATATCATTTGGAATTGTACAGAACCACTTGTGTTAGAAGACGGAGGAACGGGGCAAGTAAATTATTGTATTTTAAACACGAGCTCGGTTTATCCTGGAACAAACAACTTAAATACAAATCCATTATTTGTAAATGAAAGCAATCTTGATTTTAATTTGCAAGTGGCATCGCCGGCAATATCTTCAGGAAGTATATCAAATACAAGGGGTGCAATCTTTCCTAATGGGAGCACTATAATTTTAGATCCAGATTATTTAAGTTTGGGTTCACCAAGCAGAAATAGTGTTTTTAAAGCTGATTCTTTACATCCAATTTCATGGACAGCAGGTACAAATATTACTTCAGTAAATTTATCTTTTTCTGCAGATAATGGCAATACTTGGCAAAACATTGCTAGCTCAGTTAATTCTGAACAGCAAAAATACACATGGATAGTTCCAAATATTTATTCAACGAGTTGTTTAATAAAAGTTGTTTCAAATACAAATGCACTTCTTTCTGATTCTTCTTATAGTGCATTTACAATATTACCAAAGCAGGACACGATTAATCCTATAAATGATATAGTGTTTAGCGATTCGGGAGGGTTCTATAATAACAATTTTAATTTAAGTTTGATAGCTGACCAAGGAGCAATTATTTATTATACTTTAGATGGTTCTGAGCCAACAGATAAATCATTGGTTTATACAACTCCAATATTAATTAAGTCAGATACCATTCACACAGGTTACCCACAACAAGATATAAAATCAACAACAGAGCCACAATATCCTTTTTCTTACATAAGAACATCGCCTGTATACCAAACAGGAATTGTTCCTGGTTATTGGGTACCTCCTCAAATTGAGTTGTTTAAAGCCCAAGTTATTAAAGCAAGAGCTTATGTAAATGGAAAAGGTTTAAGTAAAACAATAACAAATACTTATTTTGTTGATCCAAATATAAGTACACGTTTTACTATGCCAGTAATTTCATTAAGCACAAATAAGGAAAACTTATTTGATTATTATAATGGGATTTATATTCCTGGTGTTGATTTTAAAGGAACTTGGTTTACAGGAAACTTTGAAAGAAGAGGAAGAGATTGGGAAAAATTTTCACATATCGAGTTTTATGAGCCAGACGGAAGACAAGGTTTTTCTTTAAATGCAGGCATAAGGGTAAAAGGAGAATGGATTAGGAGCGCTTGTTACAAGTCGTTACAAATATATCCTCGTAGCGAATATGATGAAGAAAATGAAATAGAATACGATGTATTTAAAGGAATGAATCACTTGAATTCTAACATTCCATTAAAGAAATATAAAAGATTAATCTTAAGAAATGCAGGAAATAACGTTGTTTGGGCCGATTCAAACCCAATGTTTAGAGATGGTTTTGCCCAAAAATCGATTGAACATCTAAACATTAAAACACAAGGATTTAGACCTGCAATACTTTTTGTTAATGGAGAATATTGGGGAATCCATAATGTAATGGAAGATAATGATGCGCGAAGTTTAGAAAATCATTTTGGCTTTGACAGAGATAGTGTAGTTATTATGGAGCATAATTTAACAGGGCGCAATCAATTAGTAGAGGGCGCAATTGGTGATGAACAAGATTATAAAGATTTAGTTAATTATATTACAAATAACGATTTAAGTATAAACGCAAATTATGATTATTTTTTGAGTAAAGTAGATAGTAATAGTTTTTGTGATCATTGGGTAGCAACAATATTTGTTGGAAAAATAAACTACGACCATAATGTTACCTTTTGGCGCTATAAAGGCAAGTCAAGCGACACACACGAAAGAGATGGTAAATGGAGGTGGGCAGTAAATGATTTTGATGCAGCGTTTTTAAATCCATTAATGGATAACCAATGGTCAATTGAACAAGGCGGACCAGATTATTTGTTTTCAAAAGCAATTTTAAATACTCGATTTGTAAATATGTTTGTTAACCGTATGGCCGATCAATTAAACTCGGCTTTTAAAACGGATTACATGTTAAAAAAATTGGAAGACATGCGCGCAGAATTTCTACCAGAAATAGATGAACATATTGGTAGATGGAAAAGCCCACTAACAAAACCAGATTGGGAATTGCAAATACAAAACATCAAAGACTTTATTATTCAACGTCCAGGATTTCAAAAACAAATTACCATGCTAAGATATGGTTTAGACACGATGCATTATCAATTAAATGTATCTGATCTCGCGAAAGGATATATTACAATTAATTCCTTAAATATTGATAAAAACACAAAAGGCTTAGCAGATAGCACACAACCATATCCATGGACTGGAACATACTTTAAAACGATTCCTGTTACATTAAAAGCAAATCCATTACCTGGATATAAATTTGTAAAATGGCTAGAAACAAATGAAACAGCTTCAGAAATTTATGTTAATGCATTTTCAGACACTAGTTATACGGCAATTTTTGACCTAGATAATGATTACATTACTCCAAAAAAAATATACATAAATGAGTTAATGGCCGAAAATAATATTACAATAAGTGATAATAAAGGTCAAAAGGAAGATTGGATTGAGATTTATAATGATAGAAATGAAGAGATTGATCTTGCAGGTTATGTGTTTACTGATGGGGTTGTTGTTCACAGAATTCCAAGTGGAAACGATTCAACAAAAATCCAAGCGAAAGGCTTTAAACTATTGTGGGCAGATAATGATGTTGAAGATGGTGTTTTACATTTAAATTTTAAATTGTCAAAGGAAAAGGATAAAATAGTGATGTATGCTCCAGATAGATATAATTTGATGGATTCTCTTACTTACACAAATCAATTAGGTGATATTTCTTTTGGTAGGAAACAGGACGGCGCTCCTGAATGGGTTTATTTTAGCAAACCAACACCTGCTGCAAGTAATCATTTAGTTGTAATTGATGAAATTTCCAATTTTAATTTATACCCTGTTCCTACTTACGATAAATTAAATATTAGTTTGCCTGCTTTAGAAGAACAGCAATTGCAAATAATTGTTTCTGATATGTTAGGAAAGGTTGTTTTATCACAAGAAGTAAGATATGAAAAGGGAAAAATTATTACAGCAAATGTTGCAGAATTAGCAATGGGGTTTTATTGCATTCAAGTGAGTGGAGAAGGAATTAATCAACGTGTATTATTTACAAAGCAATAGAGAAGAAAATGATGAATAGAGCGCTTAGAAACAAAGTAAAGGGTTTGTTTATTTTTCTTTTTTTAATAAACGGAACAGTGATGTTTTCGCAAAGCAAAAAAGAGATAAAGAAAAACAAAATTAAAGCAATGATGGTGGTGGATGTTGAAAATGGGGAAACAATCACCGATAGAAAAACTATATTTAATAAGAATGGCCAAACCCTTGAGGAGGCTGAATATGATAAAAAGGGGAATATAAAAAAAACAATGAAATACAAATACAATAAAGATGGTGATGAAATTGAGCAAGAAGAATACAATAACGCAAACAAATTAGTGAAGAAAAAGATAACAAAATATAATTCCTTTAACGAAAAATCAGAAGAAGAAACCTATGATGGAAATGGAGTTTTGCAAAAAACAGAAATATATGTTTACGACTCAAAAGGTTTAAAAATAGAGAGAAAGACGAAAAAGCCAGACGGAACAATATCAGAAGTTAGAAAATATATGTACACTTATTAAAAAGAAAAATGATGAAAAAAATTATTTTAGTTATTGCTATTCTCACAACAATTGTAGCCTGTAAAAAAGAAGCAGGAGAGGGTGGAAGAGCAACAATTACAGGAAAAATTAAAGTAAAGGATTATAATAGCGAATTTACAGTTTTGATGGATGAATATTATGCACAAGGTGAAAATGTATATATTATTTATGGTGAAGGAACTGCAATTAGCGAGAAAACAAAAACATCATACGACGGCACGTATGAATTTCCATACTTAAGAAAAGGAAAGTATAAAATATTCGTTGTTTCAAAAGATAGCACTTCAGCTAATTTAACGGGAGATGTTTCTATTGTAAAAGAAGTAGAAATAACAACAAAAAAACAAACAGTAGTTGTTCCTGAAATAACAATCATTGATTAGTAATGAAGGTTAGATTTATTTCTTTTATTTTTATAATTTGTTTCATACAAATTAAATCCTTTTCGCAAAGCGCTAAGGATTTTGGTGTTTGGACAAAGCTTGGCTTAGAATATAAATTAAATGATAAATTAAATTTGAGTTTTAGCGAGGGACTTAGAACGAAAGAAAATTCGACTAGGCTTAATTCACTTTACTCTGAATTAGGATTAGAATATAAATTAGTAAAAGGAATAAAAACGAGTTTATCTTATCGTAGCATGCAACGATTAGAGAAAGAAAATTATTTTTCGTATCGCCATAGATTTGCTTGGGATGTAAATTGTAAGTATACCAATGGTAGGTTTACTCTTGGGTATCGTCATCGTTTACAAACAGGAGTAAGAAAATATTACACTAGTAAATTAGGAAAAATTCCTGCTTGGAATTACCGTCATCGTTTTCAGGTAAAGTATGAATACAATAAGCGAATTGAACCATTTATTTCAGCCGAAGTAAACTTTCAATTGTACGATGCCCGACAAATGATGTTTAACAACGCAGCAAATCGTTTGCGTTATCAATTAGGCACTGATATAAAACTAAATGCAAAGAGTAGTATAAGTATTTACTATATGATTCAAGATGAATTTAATACTGAGAAGGAAACAGATCAGTATATACTAGGTATTGAGTATTCTTATAAGTTTTAGGAAAAGGAAAAAACAAAAAAGCCACTCATTTGAGTGGCTTTTGTGGTCCCACTTGGAATCGAACCAAGCACCTACTGATTATGAGTCAGTTGCTCTAACCGAATGAGCTATAGGACCAAAAATCTTTTCTCTAACCGTCCCGATAGCTATCGGGAGAGCTATAGAACCGATTAGGGAATGCAAATTTAGAATTAATTTGCTTTATTGCAAAAATCTTAATTAGAAAGGGTAAATTTACGGTCCAAATAGCTCGGTAATGCAAAAAATACAGAATTATATTAATGGTGAACTAGTTGCCCCTGTTGGCGGCCAGTATATGGATAACATAGATCCTTCTAGAGGGAAAGTTTATTCACTTATTCCTGATTCGGACGAAAAAGATGTTGAAATTGCTATAAAAGCAGCAAAAGCAGCCTTTCCTTCTTGGTCGGTTACGCCAAAAGATGTTCGTGCAGCTTATATTATGAAGATTGCTGATTTGATAGACGCAAATTTGGAGCGTTTAGCAAAAGCAGAATCTCTGGATAATGGAAAACCTTTGCATTTATCCAAAACAGTTGATATTCCGCGTGCTGCAGCTAATTTCCGTTTTTATGGAACTGGAATTATGCATTACTCTGCGCAATCACATAGCATGGAAGACAGTGCTGTAAATTACACACTTCGTCAGCCAGTTGGTGTTGCTGGTTGTATTTCTCCTTGGAACTTGCCCCTGTATTTATTTAGCTGGAAAATAGCCCCGGCTTTAGCTGCTGGTTGCACTGTGGTGGCAAAACCATCAGAAGTAACGCCTATGACGGCTTATTTGCTTTCTGAGCTATGTATTGAGGCAGGCTTACCAAAAGGTGTTTTAAATATTGTACATGGCTTAGGTCACAAAGTTGGCTCTGCCATTGTTTCTCATAAAGATGTTCCTGTAATTTCTTTTACTGGCGGAACAAAAACAGGGGCAGATATTGCGCGTGTTGCTGCTCCTATGTTTAAGAAAATGTCATTAGAGTTAGGAGGAAAAAATCCGAACATCATTTTTGCTGATTGCGATTATGATAAGATGCTTTCTACCACTATGCTTTCATCGTTTGCTAATCAAGGACAAATATGTTTATGTGGTTCACGTATTTTTGTTGAGCGACCTATTTATGAAAAGTTTAAAAATGATTTTGTAGAGAAAACAAAAACATTAATCGTTGGAGAACCTTTCGGAGAAAAAACCAAAATCGGGGCAGTGGTTTCAAAACCGCACCAAGAAAAAGTTTTATCGTATGTTGAATTAGCAAAAGAAGAAGGTGGAAAAGTTTTGTGCGGTGGACATAAAATTGTGTTAGAAGGTGAGTTTGAAAATGGATATTATATTGCTCCAACAATTATAGAAGGCTTAACTTATGATTGCAGAACGAACCAAGAAGAAATTTTTGGACCTGTTGTAACCATTATGCCTTTTGATACTGAGGAAGAAGTAATGATGTATGCTAACTCAACTATCTATGGTTTAGCATCAACAGTATGGACAGAAAATTTAACGCGTGCACATCGTGTTGCACAAAATTTGCATACCGGAATAGTTTGGGTAAACTGTTGGTTGTTGCGTGATTTACGTACACCTTTTGGTGGCGTTAAATCATCAGGAGTAGGGCGTGAAGGAGGTTTCGAAGCAATTGAGTTTTTCACGGAACCGAAGAACGTATGCATCAAGCTCAAGTAATTTCGTATGGATTTTTAGGATTACGAATTTGTACGAATATACGAAGAGGATTTACGAATCAATACGAATATACTAATCTGTGTGTGCTAGTATAGATAATAGACCATTCGTACAAATTCGTAACATTAGTATATTCGTAAGAGATTCGTAATTATAATGTTTAAACTCTAAATCATATTAACGATACGTTTCACACGAACACCCTCACCAGTAAAGTTTATAATGAGCGCTAGTTTTAGATTGGAAATTTTCAAATAATTCGACACTTGGTCAAAGTATTTTTTAGAATAGAAATTACTTCTTTTTAATTCTACAATTATTTTGTTATCTATTAAAAAATCAAAATAATTATTTCCAATAACTTCTTCTTTGTAAATCACTTTATGCGGAACTTGTTCTTTGAAGCTTAATTTTGCCTCTTTAAGTTCCATTGCATAAGCCTTTTGGTAAACTTTTTCTAAATGCCCTGCACCAAGCTCATTGTATACAATATAAGCTAAACCAACTAGTTTGTAGCTTTGTTCAGGATATAATAAATCCTCTTTGTAAACAGTTTTATTCATGAATTTAAGAATTAATAGGAAGAGCAAAATTAATATATACAAACTAAATTATTTGCTCTATTTTTAATCATTCGGTTGATAATGAATATATTATTGCTGATTTAATTATTCGTATAAGATTCGCAACCATTCGTATATTCGTAAGGAATTCGTAATCATTCGTATATTCGTAAAAAAATTCGTAATCATGTTAGAGAATAGTAGTAAGACGGATTTAGCGTCACTTGGTGAGTTCGGACTGATTGATCATTTAACAAAGCATTTTGAGATTGTAAATGAATCGAGCATTAAAGGTGTGGGTGATGATGCAGCTGTTATTGAGTATTCAGGAAAACAAACATTGGTTTCTACTGATATGTTAGTAGAAGGTGTGCATTTTGATTTGAGTTATGTTCCTTTAAAACACTTAGGCTACAAAGCAGTAACAGTAAACCTTTCGGATATATGCGCTATGAATGCAATGCCGAAACAAATTACCGTTTCTATAGCAGTAAGTTCACGTTTTCCAGTTGAGGCATTAGAAGAATTGTATAGTGGAATACAAGCTGCTTGTAATAACTACAAAGTTGATTTAGTTGGAGGTGATACTACAACATCATTAACAGGATTAATCATTAGTGTAACTGCAATTGGTGAAGCATTAAAAGAAGATATTACCTTTCGCAACGGGGCAAACGATAAAGACCTTATTTGTGTAACAGGTGATTTAGGCGGGGCATACATGGGCTTACAATTATTAGAAAGAGAAAAATCGGTATTTAAAGACAACCCAAATCTTCAACCTGATTTAGAAGGGAACGATTATATTTTAGAGCGCCAGTTAAAACCGGAAGCACGTATTGATATTCCAATTTTATTAAAAGCATTAGGAGTAAAACCTACTTCTATGATTGATGTAAGCGATGGATTGGCTTCCGAATTATTTCATTTGTGTAAACAATCTGATAAAGGTTGTCAGTTGTTTGAAGAAAAAATTCCTATCGATCCAATGACATATGATAGAGCTCGTCAGTTTAATTTAGATCCTACTTTGTGTGCATTAAGCGGAGGAGAAGATTACGAATTGCTTTTCACAGTTCCTTTAGCAGATCATGAGAAAATAGCTAATCATCCTGATATCACTATCATTGGCCACATGACACCAAGAAGCGAAGGACTAAATTTAATTACAAAGAATTTAGTTTCTGCACCATTAAAAGCGCAAGGCTGGGATTCGTTTAAGTAGTGTGATTAGAGTTTCAATTTAGCTTAAGACAACAATCAAATTATTTCTTTACAAAACGTTTTGTAATTAAACCATTAGTTGTTTCAACTTGTACTATGTAAATTCCAGCTGAAAGCTCAGAAATAGAAACTGATTTTTCGTTACTAGATTTAATAAATTTACCTTCTACACTTGAAATACTTATTTTTTGAATTTCAAACTCACTAGTTACTTGAAGTATATCGTTTACTGGATTTGGGAAAACAGTTAGTTTATTGATGTTTGAATCAAACTGCTCGTTAAGAGAAACCGTATTGTCATAAGTAATTGTTGTTGCTTTATTTCCATCCATATAACTAACATAAATAACTCCATTATGTATTTCCATGTCATGAGAAAATGCCCAGCCATTTGCTAATAAATTTGGAGTACCAACACCAACCCAATTACTGCCATCAAATTTCATAACATCAGTTTTATAAGTAGTACTTATATTGGAAAACGCTACATAGGGAACATTGTTGTCAAACTTAATTTGCATGGAAGCAATGCTTCCTGATGAAAAACCAGCAGAACCAACTGTAGTCCAAGCACTACCATTAAATGTAGCGACAGTAGCTTCACCTCCAATTGAACCATCCCCGTAGGCAACATAAGGCACGCCCAAACTATTTATAGCTAAACTAATAAAATCTGCAATGCCGGCAGAAAAATTCTCCACACCTACAGTTACCCAACTAGTTCCATTAAATTTCTTTACAGTTAATTTTTGAGAGTTATTATCATCTTGATATGCAATATAAGGCACGTTATTATTGTCTATTGCTAAACTTGGATATTCGGCAGAATTAGCTGAGACTGCAGCTCCACCTACACTTACCCAACTAACACCATTAAATTTCATTACGTATACATAAGGTCCATCTGCATAAGCAACATAAGGAGTACCACTGTTATCAATTGCTAATGATTGTTGCATTGCAGTTCCTGCGCTAAACCCTGCTGCACCAACTACTACCCAACCAGTTCCTCCAAATTTCATAACTGTTGTTTTAGATGAATTTCCCATGTCTTGATAAGCAACATAAGGAGTACCGCTATTGTCAATAGCTAAAGATTGCGAACTTGCAGATCCAGCAGAAAATCCTGCGCTGCCTACAAGCACCCAACTAGCTCCATCAAATTTCATTACCGTTGTTTTCAAAGAGTTAGTATTATCTTGAAAAGCAACATAAGGAGTGCCTAAACTATTGATAGAAGAGGATAAGAAACCAACATTTCCTGGCGAAAACTGCGCAGAACCAAGTGTTTGCCAACTTTGAGCAGATACACTAAAACTTAGTAAGCAAATAAATCCAATTAAAATTTTAGTAAAACGCATGATGGTATGTATTAATATTAAAAAACTAAATTTTTACTTCTTACTCTTCTCAATCGTTAAACCAATATCCATAATAAATGGAAGGGTTTCAATTGCAGGCTGGTCGCCAAAGCGCATGGCTTGTTCAAAGGTAAAAGTGTATTTTCCTTTTTGAGGGAACTTGGTGTTCTTCTTAAATAAAATGCTGTTGTCCCACAAATCGCCTGCACCTTTTCCTAACCAATTTCCTTTTTCATCAGCAAGCAAACACTCCAGGGTATCTGTTTTTAAAGTACCATCAGGGTATTTGGTGTGTAAGTATAAAAATAAATTACGATACATGTAACTATCAGCATTACGCACGTTGATGTATACATCATGACGATTTTCTGTGTCTTGTATATCTGCTTCTAAAACAATTTTATTCGCTTTTTCCCAACCTTTATCTTCAGGAATACTTTTGTATTCGCTAAACACTACATCACTGTTACATGAAAAAAGAAAAAGAGCTACTGCTATGTAAAATGCGTATTTCATTTATTCAGTCGGTTTCGGAGGATTATTGTTTGGGTTATTTTGTGGAGGTCTTGGACCTCTGTTTTGATTATTGTGTTTTGGTTTATGCTGCGGCTTACCTTCTCCTTGCGGCTTATTTTGCTGGTTAGGATTAGGCTTGCGCTCACCTTGAGGTTTATTTTGTTGGTTAGGATTAGGCTTACGCTCTAACTTAGGTTTATTTTCTCCTTGAGGTTTATTTTGCTGATTAGGATTTGGTTTACGCTCTCCTTGTTGTTGAGGTTTAGCTTCGCCTTGTAACTGATTAGGGTTTTTAGGTTTGTTATGTTGAGGTCGGTTATTGTTATTTCTGTTACGATTGTTGTTATTGTTTTTATTCTTGCTCTTATCAAAACGAGTGATGCTATCTTGTCCAACAACGTTTTCATAATCAGGAACAATTTCTTTTTCGGCAGCTTCAACAACAATAGCAGCAAGCTGATCAGGTGTTTCACCGTTTTTATTTAATTCAATAACACGCTTAACATCATCAACACTTACTGGAATAAAATTATCGTGTTCACCCATATAAGTAAACCACATGATACGACGGAAGATATCTGTTTTTTGATGGAAGGCAGTTCCCTTTGCAGTTTTTAATTTAAGATTATCCGTTGTAGGAAAATCTTTAATAGCATCTAAATACGAATCTAATTCATAGTTTAAACAGCATTTTAATTTACCACATTGCCCCGCTAACTTAAGTGGGTTTAATGATAATTGCTGGTAACGTGCGGCAGATGTTGATACCGAACGAAAATCGGTTAACCAAGTTGAACAACATAATTCTCTTCCGCATGAACCAATTGCCCCTAAACGGCTAGCTTCCTGGCGTGCACCAATTTGACGCATTTCAATACGTACTTTAAATTCATCAGCCAATGTTTTAATTAACTGACGAAAATCTACACGTGCATCAGCAGTGTAATAAAAAATCGCTTTTGTTTTATCGCCTTGGTATTCAACATCACTAATTTTCATTTGCAAACCATGTTGTATAGCAAAGGTTCTTGCTTTATACATGGTAGGCGTTTCAAGCTCTTGTGCTTCTTGCCACTTATCAATATCTGTTTGTTTTGCTTTGCGATAGATTTTTTTAATCTCTTCGCTATCTAAAGCAATTTTTTTCTTTTTTAATTGTAAACGTACTACCTCACCCATTGCCGAAACAACGCCAATATCATGCCCCGGAGAGGATTCAACAGCAATTACATCACCAACACTAAGAGTTAGGTTATTTACATTTTTAAAAAATTCTTTACGCGAATTTTTAAAACGAACTTCTATTATATCAAAAGGAGCTTGGCCCGAAGGCAACTCCATATTAGAAAGCCAATCGAAAACATTGAGTTTATTGCAGCCTCCAGTTGAGCAAGTACCAGTTGCACTTCCGCAACCCGCTACTTTCTCGTTAGGATCGTTATAATTCCCTCTTCCGTTTGTACTACAACTACTACAGCCCATGATTACATTTATACAAGTACCAAAGATACTAAAATTTGATTGAAAAGCTATTTGCAAAAAGGGAATAAGTTTTTACCTAACTTATTGTATATTTGACACTTATTGTGGATTTGAGCAAATCAAAAATATCTAGAATTCTGTTTGTTTGTGCGTTGAGCATTTGTATGTTTTATGCATGCAAAAATCAAACTAAAACAGAAAAGCCAATAAAATGGTCGCCTGAAGTGGAGGATAAATTAAACGACACAAGTAAAGTAAATTACATTGTAGATTCACTAAAGATTTTACTTAATAAAGCAAGTACAGATACAGAATCAATAAATATTGTAAACGATATTGCGCAGTATTGGAGAGGCGAAAGTACTCTAATACTAAGTAATGAGACCTATAGAAAAAGTAAGGAGCTAAATTATGAGTATGGCGAGGCTGATGCGCTAAGCAGGCAATCTATTTACTTTTATCGTAAGTTCGATTTTAACACGGCAGATAGTTTATTGGAAGCATCGCACGCAATGGTGTTAAAAATAGGCAGCAAAAAATTATTAGCACAATCATACCACTGGTTAGGTGAGTTTAATAAAGTGAAGAATAATTCGGATACCGCAGAATATTTTTTTAATAAATCAATTGAAATTGCGAAGGAAATAAAAGACACTATACGTTTGATTACAGTTTGTTCTTCATTGGGCGACATGTACAGGGTTCATAATAAGTACGACGAAGCAATAGCAATGCTTACCGCCACAGTAGAATTATCATTAGCTAATCATGAAAAAATGAAATTAGCGACTTGTTATAGTTATTTAGGAGATATTTATCGTGTGCAAAATAATTACTCTATGGCTATGGAGTATTTTAATAAGGCTTTGTTAATCGCCTATGATATAAAGGATAAAACACGAATTGTTACTTGTCTTTCATCTATTGGTAATATTTATAATATGCAAGGCGATGCAGAAAAGGCAATCGAAAATCTTGAAAAGAGTACTGTTATTGCAAAGGAAATAAACGACAAGCTATTAATTATTTTTACATTAAGCTCAACAGGAGAAGCAAACATAACAGCAAAAAAATATGATAAGGCAGAAAAATATTTTAGGGAAGCTCTGCAACTTGCTACTGCAATTGATGAATCAGCTCAAATGGCTTTTTGTTATAATTCATTAGGAAGACTTTATCTAGCTACTTATAAGTATGATTTATCAATAGAGTACAATGAAAAAGCGATACAAATTGCAAAGGAATATCAATTCGAGAATAGAGAGATTGATGCATACATAAGTATGGGAGAGTGTTATATTATAAAGTCAGATTATGCAAGTGCAAAAAAATATTCTTTACTAGCTCTAGAAAAATCTCAATCAAATTGTTTGTTGGAAAACACAAAACTGGCAGCTCATTTACTTTATAGACTTTATACCTATGAAGGGGATTACAAAAACGCCCTGCGAATGCATGAACTTTATTTAGACACAAAAGAAAAGATTGGAAATGAAGAAGAGGTAAAGAAGTTTGCAGCACTTGAATACCAAGGCAAAGAAGATTTACTAAAAATAGAACAGGAAAAGAAAAACGCCGTTTTTGAAGCTGAAAAATTAAAGAAAGAAGAGGAGTTTAAACATCAACGAACAATTTTAATAGCAGTTTCCTTTGGTTTGATTTTGTTGATTGGCTTGGCTTTTATTATTTTCCGAAGCCTGCAGCAAAATAAAAAAGCAAATAAAATTATTACAGAGCAGAAGCACTTGGTAGAGGAAAAGCAAAAAGAAATTATCGATAGTATTAATTATGCGAAGCGAATTCAGTACACATTATTGGCGCATAATGAATTGCTAAAGGAAAACTTAAACGACCACTTTGTTTATTTTAATCCTAAAGATATTGTAAGTGGAGATTTTTATTGGGCAACAAAACACAAGGATAAATTTTACTTAGCAGTGTGTGATAGCACAGGGCATGGAGTTCCAGGTGCTTTTATGAGTTTATTAAATATTAGTTTTTTAAACGAAGCTATTACTGAAAGAGGTATTGAACAACCAAACGAAATTTTAAATTACGTTCGTGAGCGACTCACAACAAGTGTAAGTAAGGAAGGTCAAAAAGATGGTTTTGATGGAATATTGTTGTGTATTGATAAATCTAAAAACAACATTCAATACGCCGCAGCAAACAATGCACCTCTAATAATTAATAATGGTGAGTTTAAAGAACTTCCTAAAGACCGCATGCCGGTTGGAGTAGGGGAACGCAAAGAAAACTTTACATTACATACAATAGAAGTAATAGAAGGCGATATGTTGTATTTATACACCGATGGTTACGCCGACCAGTTTGGTGGAGAGCGGGGCAAAAAATTTAAATACAAACCCTTAAACGAAATGCTTGCAAAGAATAGCGAAACGACCTTATCAGAGCAATCAACATTGTTAAGTGAAAAATTTAATAATTGGAAAGGTAGTCTAGAGCAAGTTGACGACGTACTAATTGTCGGTATAAGATTATAATTTCAAGGAGTCAGTTTACCCTGAGCCTGCCTGATCGGCAGACAGGCTTGTCGAAGGGATGTGTTGGTGATTGGAATAAAAATATAATTTTACCTGCAAGTCACCCTGAGCCTGACGAAGGGTGGCGAAGGAGACTAGCCCGCCTTCTTAATATTCAACAGCTCATTCATTTTTAAACTCATATCCATAAATAAAATTTTAGGATTTGCGTTTCTTTCTACGTGGTAAAAAGCTTTATTAAACTCCTCAACAATAAGTTCATAATTGCCCATGTGCACAAAAGAAGCAAACTTTTTTAAGAACTCTAATTCTTCATTACGCGCACGTACTAAGCTTTCTCCGCCGCTGTTTAATAATAAACATTCGCGTAATAATTGTAAGCCGTAGGTAAGAAAGTACTTTTGTTTTTCACGGCCCATGCTTGCTGTTTGGTCAATCCAAGGGTTTATTTTAAAGGCATTAAACTTTAAAGTAGTACGCATAAATACTTGGAAATGTTCAAGCAAGGCAGTATTACTATCCTGTTCTCCTGCAATATGTAAAGCTTCCCGCACATTACCTTCTGATAAGTTTGCGCAGTATTCGGCTGTTTGTGCATTTAAACCTTTTGTTTCTTGTAAAAAGGAACTTATTTCATCGGTACTAGCTAAACCAAATTTTACTAATTGTGTCCGCGAAATAATAGTAGTAAGTAATTGTTCCGCACTATTACACACCAAAATAAAAATGGTTTTATCAGGCGGTTCTTCTAATATTTTTAAAAGCTTATTGGCGGCAGCAGTATTCATTTTTTCGGGCTGCCAAATCACCATTATTTTATAACCACCTTCGTAGCTTGTGTAGCTCAATGCTTTAATTATGTTATTACTTTCTTCTGTTGCAATGGTAGGCTGTTTGTTTTCGGCATTTAACTCATTAAACCAATCTTGCTGATTCATGAATGGTTTAGAAAGAAAAGTTTCTCTAAATTCAGTAATAACATCTAGACTTAGCTTTACATCTTTACTGCTTGCAATAGGATAAACAAAATGTAAATCAGGATGGGCAAGTTTATTAATTTTTTGACAAGCGGGGCAATTATTACAAGGCTCTCCGTCAGTTTTATTAATACAAAAAATATACTGGGCAAATGTAACAGCAGTTGTAAGATGCCCAACGCCTTCACTTCCCAAAAATAATAATGCATGAGGAATACGCTCATCATCCGCCATACGGCGTAAACGATTTTTTATTTCTAATTGTCCTGGAACACCTGAAAAAAGCATAAAGCGAAAGTAAAAGAAAAAAACGAGAATTGGAAGGCGAATTACTAACTACTTGGGCTCGGCAATAAGATAAGCTGCATTTAAATCAGTAGTCTCAAAAATGATATACTTGTTAGTATTATCCCAAGTGTAATTAGTTATAAGTTCTCTATTTGCTGGATTATTAAACTCGGTTGCAGCGTTTTTGTTTTTGCTTAGTTTAAGTTTATAAGGTTTGTAAGGATTACTTGCAGAGTATGAGCTCCAGGGCATAGGTAACTTGATAGTAACAGGTTTACTTAATGTAGTTGCCGAACAACAAAAGAAATTTACATCTCCTCTCCACCAATTTACGTAGTGATTTGTAAACTCACTTGTATCGCAATAAATAGAGTAAAATTCGATAGTAGTTTTTGTGTTTACTGTGCCCTCGGGAATAGATAAAGTAACATATCTAGTTTCGCCATTAAGTGTATAGGTTTGTTTAAAAGAAAAATCTTTTCCCTTTCCATCAAAAGTTAATTGATCAAAATCAATTTTTGATGGCTCATCTTTTTTGCAAGAAAAAAAGCTACTAAAAATTAGTATTAGTGTAATTATTTTAATAGAAAAAGTTGACATCTCTTAAAAGTACAAGTGAGTAATAATTTCCGTTTTTAAATCGATTATTGTTTTCAATATCTGTGTTGCCTTTCGAATATTTTAAACTAGCACCCCAATGATTTTGTTTGTACGTGAGGTTAATTCCATAGCTCTGAGAAAAACCAGATCTCCACGAGAAGTACGGTTTAATTTCTGTACTCATATCTGTGTCACCAGAAATTGAAACAAAATTAAATACAGGCGCAGCTTCGATATAAGATTTTTGGCTTACCTTTATTCTATATCCAAACCCAAATTGGAATAGCCCCGTTTTAGCTTGAAAAATTAAATCTTTTTTTGTAGGCACAACAGAATTTCCAACGAGGCTTATTGTATTTGTTGTTACTGTACCAATTACTTTTTCATACCCAACATTAGCAATTTGTAAATATCCTGCAACAAACAGTTTTTTCTTTTTAAAAGGTGCATATTTAAATCCTGCAGCTAAACCAACGGAAGTTTGGTTCCAACGATCGTTCATTTTTATCTGAATGAGTTGCGAATAATTAAAATAGGAAAGCAAACCAGGTTCTTTTAATTGAAAATTGGTTACTGTAGTACCTAAACCATATTCTAACTCTATCCTGCCAAAATCAATTGTCTCTTTCATTTTAACATCATCATCTAGCTGTGTATATGCATCTTTTGTTTTGAATCTAGTTTTTCCAATAAACGATGAGCGTAAGTCAAAACCAACATTTAAGGTTGGTCGAAATGAAATGGATTTAATATTTGATTTGTTTTTGATATCACCTAAGTATGCATCCATTCGGGTAGATAAGGTTAAAATAAAAAATTTAACTCCTATTTTACCATAACCAAGCAAGAACATGTTTTTTTGGTTTAGATACTTATTATAAATAATTCTATTTCCCGTTTCTTTCCAGTCGATTTCAAACTTAAGTCGTGTAACACTTAAACCACCTTCAAAATAGTAATTAAAATATTTACGACTAAACGTATATCCATAACATAAGCCCAAGGCAGGCGATTTAATTTTTATTTCCGGAAAACGCTCATCAGATTTATCTTTTGCATCTATGTTGGTGTTTTGCATTAAGTATCTGTAATTTAAGCCTAGGTAGTGGCGTTGATTGAAACGGTAATTTAGGTAGGCTTCAAAAGCTGGGGGATTAGAGTCCTTTTTTTTCACTAGTTTATCGCCTAGCACAAAAAGTTTTTCATTGTAAATGATACTCGAATCTAATACCACAGCATTATTAAAATGAACAGTTTGTTTTGAAAAGAAATTTCCTTGCGCCCCAAATTGAAAAAACTGGGCTTTAGCAAAGGAGCTTATTAGTAATAATAGCAGTAGTTTTTTCATCTTAGTCTGATATTACCAATTAAATTTTCTTTACGAGTTGTTGGCTTTTGTTTGCCCCCTGTTAATTCTTCCACGTTCTTATTTACATAAAACTGAAGTTCATCCAACATTATTTTATCATCATGATTGTAATCAGCTTTACGTTTTTTAATAGCAAGTATAAGAGAATGAGTAAACACTCCATTATTCCATTGGTTGCTTTCTAATGCATATTGGCTTCCCATTGATGCACCAATAATAGATGTTCCAGAGGAGTTACTTCCCGAAGCAAATAATTCTTTTGATAATAACAAACTTAATTCGTTTTGGCTTAAATTAGAGGTTGTTGTTCCTGATCTAAATTTAATGCCTTCATCTGCTTTGTTGTTTGATACTACCTGTGTTGCATTTTGTTTTTCAATATCACCACTATGGCACGCATCAATAAAAAACAATTTTTTTCGAGCGGGGCAATTTTGTAGTAATCCTTCTAATTTTTCATACGCTATTCCTTTTTCTTCAGGTTTATTAAAGTCAACAGTATAAGTTGAAAGAAAGTAATCTAAGTCTTTGTTTAGTATTCCATGTCCAGCATAAAAAACAATAACAACATCATTTTTTTGTGCAGATGAAAGCATTTGTTCAATTTCATTGATAATGCTTGTGTTCACATTTTCATTCAAATAAAGGCGACCATATATCTTTTTGTAAATCTTAGATTTAGAAAACAATTTAAAGGCATCGCTAGCATCCTTATCTGCGTAGTTCAGATTTTTTTCTTTCTCAATAAATTTAGATGATCCAATACAAACTAAATAAAGGTTGGGTTTAATTTTTGTTTTATACTTTTCAGTGAAAACAATTTTATTTGAAAAATTACCTAGTTTGTCTTGAGCAAATATCTCAATCTTATTTTCTCCATTTGCGAGTTCAATGATGGAGCTTAATTGCAAAGTTTTTTTGGTAGTATCTATTGTTATGTTTTCATCAACTCCATTAACAAATAAGTGAAATTGTGAAATGATTGAATTACTTGATTGAATATTAATCTGAAGGGAAAGTTTCCCTAATTCTGAATTAATTTTTGTTGCATTTAATGTTAACTCAGATAATGAATCGGATAGAGGGACAATTTTGTTTTTCCGTTTTGCATAACTATGTTCAATTGCCATAGCTAGCACGGTGTCGTGTTGTGGTATTTTTTTAATTACTAAGTCAGGCCTATTATATTGTTCATCCATTTGAAAATTAGGAAGAATTTTTACTCCTTTTGTACAATTAAGTGAATTAAATATTTGTTTGGTTCCATAATAATATCCGTTTGGTATTAAGTGAATATAGGTGTTTGTATTTACTACAATACTTGTAAACAGGGCTTTACCAGTATATAAATCCCAATGCGCAACTCTTCCATCTTTAAATGATGTTGTGATATATTTATAAACTTTATTTATTTTTATTGCAGTAATTTCTGAAGAAAAACCAGTGCCTATATTAATTTGTGTTTCACCTGATTTCTTAATAAAAAACACATCACCAAAAAATGAAACACTAGTACTATTAAGTGTATCCGAATGTTGGTTAATAGCAGTTTTATAGTCGCCAAAAGTGTAACCTGATGAACCTGAATAAAAGGTTTCTTTGGTTGTAAATGTGTTTTTGAGAATATTCCACTTTGCTGCGTAACGCGATTGCCCTTTTAAATAACTAATCAACACAAGGCTGTCACCAGAAATGCTGTCGATGGACGCAAAGGCCATTTTGATTTTTGTGTTTAGTCGCTTAGAAGTGTTATTACTATAATTGAATGAAATTATTTCATTGCCTCGCAGCAGATATAGAGTATTGCCATCTGACGAATAATAAATACGCTCAATAGGTATATTAATTCCTCTACATTGTGAAATAAGCTCCCCACTTATTAAGTCTAGTGAATAAACTTCTCCAATTTCATTGCCTATAACAAGAATTTTTTTGTCTTCGGATAAACAAACAGAAGTAATTGATTTTTTCCCAAATTTAAATGCTTTTATTTTGTTCCCATTAAAGTTGCAAATAATAACATCTCCCTTGTCACTGGTTACAATAAATTGTTTTTTTGTTCTACTAAGCAACACGATGTTTGTGCATTTCTTAAACATGCTTTGATCGAAAATCATAGCAGATTTTACTTTACCATCTTTTGTTGTAATGTTTCTGTAAACACCTAAATCAAACAGAGAGAAAGAAGTGTCTCCTACGATTATTTGAGAGAGTATTGATGTGTTGTTTATAGCATCCTGTTGCCCAGGTGAATTAATATTCTTTATTTTATTAAGAGAATCAAGTGCAATAAGTTTTTCTTTAATGCTACCATTTTCTTTTGTTCCATCTTCCTTTTGAATGAAAGATTCAAATGAACTTATCCCAGGAAGCCTGAAAAATTTAGGTTCTTCATCTTTCATGTACTTCCACACTCTTACAAAACCAAGGGCATCAATGGAAAGTAGTTCGTTTGTTTTTTTGTCGAGATATAAATCAGTGATATTTGCTCCTTCGGCATAAAGTGTTTTTATTTTTTTACCTGAAGCTGTTTGCCATATAAAAATGTTCTTTTCATTTTTTCCTGTCGAAAACAATAGTTCATTATTATGGCTTAATAAAAGTTTGTTTATAGCAACAGTATGTCCACTCTGTAATTCGAAGCCGATTTTTTGCGAATAAGCAAATTGGCTCAAAAAAAGAATAAAAATGAACAATTTCAACTTCAGCATATCTTTCGGCAATATCGGTTAATATTCTGCTATAATACAATAATTATTATGTTTAATCATTATTGTATATTTGTATTTCGGTAAAATGTTCAAATGAGCCGATTAATAAACTGAGTAAAGCTATGACAACATCAGAAATAAAATTTGCAGTAACGGTAGATGAAAATCATTTGCCACATAAGTTAGAGTGGGAAGCAAAAGAAGCAGGGGAAAAGGGCGATTGCGGAAGCATTATGCTTGCTATGTGGGACAAAAAAGAAAACAATACCATGCGTATTGATTTGTGGACAAAAGATATGAGTGTGGATGAAATGAAAAAATTTTATCACCAAAATATTATGACTTTAACTGATACCTATGTTCGTGCAACAGGAGATGAAGTTACAGCAACCAGAGTAAAAGCCTTTTTTAAAGAAATTGGCAAGGATATGAATGTTTTAGGATAATTATCAAAAATAATTTCGATGAAAATAAAAGTAGGATTTGGATTTGATGTGCATCAATTAGTTGAAGGCAGAGAACTTTGGTTAGGTGGCGTAAAAATAGACCACCACAAAGGAGCAGATGGGCATAGCGATGCTGATGTATTGTTACACGCAATATGTGACGCCTTGTTAGGGGCAGCAAACCTACGCGACATAGGTTTTCATTTTTCAAACACCGATTCGAAGTACAAAAATATTGACAGTAAAGTTTTATTAAAAGAAGTAGTTGCTTTGTTAGAAGCTAAAAACTATCGCATAGGAAATGTAGACGCTACTTTGTGCATGGAGCAACCAAAAATAAATCCGCACATTACTGCAATGCAAGAAGTATTAGCGCCCATTATGAAAATTTCGGTAGAAGATATTTCTATTAAAGCTACTACTAATGAAGGTCTTGGTTATGTTGGCTCTGAAAACGGTGTAAATGCTTACGCTGTGGCACTAATTGAAAGAATAGATTAATACAATCCTAAATCTTTTGTTTCTATCCAACCTTCGTTTCCGTTATCTAGTTGTATTGAAGTCCAATCAGCATTGCTCTCTAATACCGCAACTTTAGCGCCTTCATGTAATTTAAACTGCTCTTTACTTTCTGCAACTGGCATGCTTAAAGCAGAAACTTCCTTTTCTAATACAATTGCATTTTTATGACTTGTTATTTCTGCTAAAGCAAATGACCCAAGTATAAATGAAATTACACATACTAAAACACTAAAACTTCCAAGCCAAAAATGTAGCTTCCTCATTCGTGTACTAATTTTAAATATCACAAAAAATAACATCCCTAAAAATAAACTAACAATACCAAACCAAGCCCAGCCTGTTGTGCTAAAGATGTGCAAAATTCCAGATTCAATGTTTTTAGCGAAATAGTTTTCTTTAATTTCAATTTGGTCAACAGTACGTTTGTTTGCTATTGTTAAGTTATGCTTAACATCTTCATCAGAAGGATTTAATTTGTGTGCTAATTGATATTGGTAAATTGCTTTTCCAATTTCATTGTTTTTATAATAAGCATTTCCTAGGTTGTAATATAGTTCAGATGAAACTTCCCCGCTAGCAACTATTTTTTTATAATCGTTTATCGCGTTTTCATATTCAGCTTTATCATACGCTTTTTTTGCAGATGAAAGCAAGGCAGTATTGTCTGCAAATAAACTGGCAGAGCAACTAAGCAATAAAGCAAGTAAGAGTATACTAAGCTTTTGTTTCATCTTCAATTTTTGTTATTAATTCAACCGTATTATTATAAACCACATTAATGTCATTGCTTACCGCAGAAGGTGCATAGCGCGCAACATCGCAATCGCCAAGGGTTGCAAGTAATTTGCCAATGGTTTCTGCAGGAACGCTGCGTTTGCTTAATTGTAATTCAATATTTTCTTTTGATAGTTCAGCAACTGGAATGTTTAATTTGTTACTGATGTAACTGTTTAAAGCAATTGAAATTTCTTGATAAAAAGCATCTTTATCGTTTTGTTTTTTAAACACCTCTGCTTTCACTAACTGTTTACGAGCAAGCTTAGCTGCCTTACGTTCTTTAACAGCAACCACATCACTGTTCAATTTTTGCATTTTACTATGCATTACAATAAATCCTGCAAACAATAAAATTGGCAAACCTAATAATGTGTAATGTTTCCATGATGAGAAAAAGAAAGTGTCGGCTTTTTCTAATGTTATATCTTTTGTTTTTAAATAACGAATATCATTTTCCTTAGCTTCTACACTTGATTTGTTTGCAGTAGGATCTACCGCAACCATTGCACTTGAACCATTTGGGTCGGGGCTTACGCTAATATTAAATTCAGGCGCAGGTACATGAACGTATGTTTTTTTCTCAGGGTCAAAATAACTAAAGTCTAAATCCTTAATCACAAACTCTCCTGGCTTACGTGGTATTAAAAGATAATCATAGGTTTTTGTTCCGCTAAAACTTCCACCTTCATTATAATTTTCTGTAATTTTTGGTTCATAGGTTTCAAAACCATCCGGGAAAGTAATTTTAGGAGCATCTGTAATTTTAAT
>Ga0075163_10001651_pt1 | contig 30188 bp, 25 predicted proteins | sample JI1023141ADNA_FD_71478 | JGI IMG/M metagenome (GOLD analysis project Ga0075163, IMG submission 71478) | Wastewater effluent complex algal communities from Wisconsin, to seasonally profile nutrient transformation and Carbon sequestration -... | ecosystem: Engineered > WWTP > Effluent > Algae...
GTCGAACACCCACTCCGCACCCGGCTCGCCGTCGTCACCCGAGCGCCGTTCGATCGCGCGCGCCGTGAGGGCGCCCTCTTCGAGATCGACCACCTCGCCGACGACGATGCGTTTCGCGGGCCGCACGAGCGCGCGCCAACGATCCGGTCCGGGCTCGCGCGCGACGAGAAGCACCTCGACCTGGCCGCCGGTCGACCGTCGACCGAACAACCGCGCCGGACGGACGCGGGTGTCGTTGACGACGAGCAAGTCCCCCGGCTGCAGGATCTCGGGCAGGTCGCGCACGATCCGGTGCTCGGTGGCGTCGAGGGATCGGCGGTGCACGAGCAGACGCGCCGCGTCGCGCGGCTCGGCCGGCGATTGCGCGATGGCCGACTCGGGCAACTCGTAGTCGAATGCGGAGACCTTCAAAGGACCTCCGTCCGCGTGCGGGGCACGGCGCGGCGTCGTCCGAGGCGCGAGGAGGATTCGGTCATGGTTCGCCGCAGAGCTTGCGCAACCGACGCACCCAGTTGAAGGGCGCGATCGCCAGCGCGAGGAACGGCAGCGCGAACACGGGCCACATCCACGCGGGTTCGATCCACGCACGCTCGAGTTGCCACGCGGCCAGCGGCGCGTACAGGACTCCCGCCGTCGCGACGAGCCAGATCCACGCCGCCGAAGGACGCAGCGCCAGGAACGGAACGAGCCAAGTCAGGTACCAAGGATGCAGTGTCGGCGTGAGCAACAGGAACACGGCCACGCATCGTCCGACGCCGCGGGCGCGCTCGTCCTCGCGCCGCACGATCCACGCGACGGCGACGACTCCGGCGATCGCCGTGAGGATGCGCGGCAACTCGTAGGGGTGGATCCACCACCACGTCGAGATCGGCCACGACTCGCAGGCTCCGCGGACGAAGCGGAACACGAGGCTCCCCGCTTCCCAGCGGGTTCCGTACGAGACGAAGGCCTGCGCGAAGCCGCGCTCGGCGCCCACGAGGAACGCGAACGGCACGAACGCGAGTCCCACGATCACCACGACGAGCGCGATGCGTCCCCACCCGAATCGGCTCGCGCCGGCTTCGCCCGAGATCGCTCCGGGGCGCGTCTCCGTCCCGTGCTCGAACGGTCGCGGCGTTCCGCGTCGTCCGGCCCAGGCCAGCACCAGGAGCGGCAGGTATTTCACCAGCACCGCGCCGGCCACGAGGAGCGCCGCGCGGACCTCGCGTCCGCGGCGCGACGCGAATCCGGCCGGCGCGAGGCGATCGTCGTCCGACGACGACGCTCCACTCCCGCGGTCGGCGTCGAGTCGATCCCAAGCGGCGATCCCCGCGACGAGCAGCAGGATCCCGAGCGAGTCGAAGTGCGAGGCACCCGCGAACTCGAACGCGACGAGCGGACACCAAGCCCACGCCACCAGCGCCCCGACGGGGCGACGGCGCGCACGCAACAGATAGGCGAGCGGCACCAGGACCGCGAGGTCCGCGGCCGCAAAAAGGAACCGCAGGATGCGCGGCCCGTCGCGTTCCAAGCTCCCGCCCGTCAGGTCCACCCACGTGGCGGTGACGGCCCCGACGCCTTGGACGAGCGGCGGGTAGATCGCGGGGATCTCGGGATGTCCGACGCTCGCCGCCAAGACGGGGAACTCCGCGCGCACCGACTCGAGCGACGGATCCGCCGGTGCCGCGGCGTAGGGGCTGATGCCGCGGCGCACGAGTTCGCCTTCCCACACGTAGCGGTGCACGTCGTCGCTGGTGTCGAGGTGCGACGACAGCGCCAAGCACCGCAACAGCAACGCGCCACCGAGCACGAACGCGGGCGACGGCGACGCGCGCTCGGCCGCGCGCCACGCGACGATCCAGGCGAGGCCGGCCGCGACGTGACACGCGAGCGCCCACTCGGGACGTCGCGCCCAGCCGCCGATGAACACGAGACCCAGCGCGGCGAGCGCGATCCCGACGTACGCGGTGACGACGGTGCGTGATCCGTGGTGCGTCTTCACGCGGGCCTTACTCGAGCGACGCGGCGCGGTGCGCGCGATCACGGAGAACGCGCGCGCCGCCGCGCGAAAAAGTTCGCGATTCGCCACTCATGATCCGCCGCAGTCTGTCGTATAGCTGCTCGGATCCGAAAGGGTCCCCGATTCGCGCCGCGCCCGGGGGGGCCACGGTCGCGAACGGACCTTCCGGAAGAGGAAGGGATCCAGGCAGGGGTAATACCGCAGCCGGATCACAGGGCCGCTGGCATGGAAGACTGCCGGTGGCCCTTTCTCTTTTCCGCGGTACCGGTTTCCCCCGTACCTGTTTCCCTGCCTCTGCTTTCGTCGCCTCTGCTTTCGTCGCCTCTGCTTTCGTCGTCACCGCTTTCGTCGCCGCCTCGCGCCGCGACGCCGGTCCTCTCCTCGTCGCGATCCCGGACATCGCTAGCGACCTGCGCCTCGCGTGGCGCGTCGTCGCGATCGTGGCCGTCGTCACGATCGTGGCACCCATCGTCGTCGGCATCCTCTGAGCGGCCGACCTCGACCGCCCCTTCGACACCGGCGTGCGCACGCCAGGCCTCGGAGCCGCGCAAGAGCGCTTCGTCGATCCCCTCCGATTCCATCCGCGCGACGAGGGTGTCGGGGTCCCACCCGAGATAGATCGAGGCGCGCGTCTTGTTCAGGCGCCCGTTGGCCGCGCGGGTCGTGCGCAACGCCGCGACCACGTCGCGACGCTCGGGATGACGCGACGGAAGTCGTTGAACGAACTCCAAACCGAAGCGTCGCCCCAGGCGCACCAGGTCGTCGGGAGTCACCGCGTCGGCCGCGCCGGCGCCCGTGCCTCCGCGCAACAGGACCAGCTTGTAGGCCAGGTTCTCCAGACCGCGCAGGTTCTCGTCCCAGCGCTGCCTCCACAGGAGCGCGACGGCCTCGTCCGTCAGTCGCGGCGGTTCGCGGTCCTCCTCGCGCGCGAAACGCTCGGACATGGCCGCGAACAACCCGGGGATCTCCTCGCGACGGTCGCGGAGGCGCGGCACGAGGAGCGTCCATCGATCGAGCCGCGAAGCCAGGTCCGGGCGCAGGCGACCGGATTCGCGCGCGGTGCTCAAGCCCACGCTGGTCGTGGCCAGGATCCGCGTGGACGGCTCGTCCTGCGCGTCCGGCCGCACGGCGCGCTCGACGTGCTCCAGCACCCGCAGCAGCTCTTCCTGTCGCGCCGGCGCGAGGCGATCGACGTCGTCGAGGAGCAGCGTGCCCCCTTCCGCCGACGCGAGCCACGCGTGCACGTTCGACGCACCGTCGCCCTCGAGCCCGCACGTGTGCACCTTGAACGGTGCGGACGAGCGCCCCGATTCGAAGTGGATCCAACGCGCCAAGACGAGCTTGCCCACGCCCGACGGCCCGCACAACACGACGGGCGTGCGCGAACGCGCCGCGGTGACGAGGTTCGTGGCGAACGCGCGGAAGTCCTCGCGGCGCGGATCGAACCACGGCTCGAAGCGGAACCGCTCGCGGTGCCACGCCACCATCTGCGCGGTGCGCAACACGAGTCCGAATTCCTCGGCCGCGCGTCGACCGGCTTCGACGTCCTTGGGACGGAAGTCCCGGCGACGACTCGATTCGACCACCAGGAACCCGCACGCGCGATCGACGACGCACAACGGCACGACGAAACCCGACGCGGCGCCCGCGTGGATCGACAGTCGCTCGTCGGGCTCGTCGAACGTGACCACGCCGCCGGTGGCGACGGCGCGGGCCAGAGCGCGGCCCAGACCGGGGCGCTCGCGCTCGAAGCCGACGCCTTCGCCGCCGCGCGCGACGAGGCGCGGACCGTCCGCGTGCGGGACGAAGCCGAAGTAGCAGCGTTGGTGGAGCTTGAAGCCGAGCGAATCGACCAACGCGCGGAAGACCGACGCGCCCGGCCCTTCCTCGACGAGGTCGAGCGCGCGCGCCGACCGAGCCGGTTCGGCGGGCACGATCACCGCGTCCTCGCGCTCGCGCGCCACGATCACGCGCGAACGCCACGCGCGCGCCAGCGCCTCGAGACGCCGAGGCCCGGGCAACAGATGGTGCTCGCACTCGACGTACAACCACCCCGCGACCTCGCCGTCGTCGTCGAGGACCGGCGACCAGGCGCTGGCACGCGTCGTGGCGCCGCCCGCGACGTGGCGCAGCGTCCCGTCGGTCGGCGCGTGCTCGACGACGAGCCGCGCGTCCTTCACCAACGTGTGTTCGGGTGATCCCGCGCTCCAGTGCGCGTCCTCGCGTCGTCGCGCCCATTCGAGCGCGCGTGCACGCAACCCCACGGCCGCGTCCACGTGAAGCGGTCGCGCACCGACACCGGGTCGGAACGAGAAGACCGTCAACAAGGCCGCTCCCAACTCGTGGCGATCGCGCACGAGGTCGACGTCGCGCGACGCACGCGTGCCCGATGATCGGCCCGCGAGACACGGCAACCAATCGGGTCGCGCGTCGCGCAACGCGGCGAGGCCCGCAGGAATCGGCCCGGACCACGGCTTCAACCCCGCGGTGGCAGCGCGCGCTCCGGCCGCGTCCCCCAGCGCCAGTCGCGACCACGACAACAGCTGACGCAAGCGCGGATCGCTGCCGTGTTGCGGCAACGCGTCGACGAGCAGGGCGCGCGCGTCGCGCACGGCGCCGCGTTCCAGTCGACATTCGGCGATGCCGGCCAACGCGGCCCGTGCGTGACTCGACGGCACGAGACGTCCGGACGCACGCTTGAGTTCCTCGCGGTAGAGAGGCTCGGCCGCTTGCGGACCCACCAGCGCGTGCGCGACGCGCGCGCGCCAGAGCGCGAGGCGCGCGGGAGGGACGCCCAACCGCTCGAGGCTGTCCAGGAAGCGCTCGCAGATCGCGCGTGTGTCTTCCTCGGGCGCGGGCACGGACGCAATCCACTCGTGGTCGAGCTCGAAGTCGCCCAGGATGCGCCACGCGCCGCGCACGTCGAGGACGGGCTCGCCGAACCAGGCGAACGAATCCTCCGAGGCGGCCGCGGACAGGTGATGACGCAGGAGGTCGCACAGCGCCCACTCCAAGTCGGCGCGGTCGGCGCGCTCGAGTTCGGCGCGCGCGCGTTCGATGTCGACGCCCACCACGCAGGCGCGGGCGGGCTCGGCGTCGGTCGAGAGCAGCCGCAGGAAACGCGTGACGTCGCGCGCGTGTCGCACGGCGTCGTCGTCGGCGTCGGGAAGGAGCAATTCCAATGCGTCGCGGTCTCGGATCATGGCGGAGAGAGCGGGCCGTGGCCCGCGATCGGGGGGGAAGACGGTCGCGAGGAACGAGACGATCACGATCCCGGATCGAGAGTCCGCGCCGCGCGCGCGAGCTCCACGTCCGATGGCCAACAACCGGGAGCGTCGCGCGCGACGCTGCGCAACGCCGCGGGCACCGACACGTCGGAACGGTCCGCGTCCGCGATCGAACGCGCGAGCCGACGGCGGAACGCGAGCACGAATCGCGCAGGCGCGCCGCGACCGCGCAGCGCCACGGCGCGACGCGCCGCGCGTGCGAGTTCGAGGCCGTGGACGCGCGCCAGTTCGCGCTCGGCCCGCTCGAGGTTGACGGTTCCCACCGTCGGCTCGCTCGGCGGCCACGAGGCCGTGGTCTCGAATGCCGCACGCCAGCGAGCCCATGCGGCGTCTTGCCGCGCGAGGTCCTCCCGCGGCGTCACGGCGTCACCCCTGGACCGCGGCGCGGTTCCGACTCGCATGTCCCGCGAGCGTGGTCGTGGCGCGCGGTGTCCGGAGTCGTCAACACGTCGAGGGCGCGGCGCGCACGGCGCGCGATGTCGCCCGCGGGTTCTCCGCTCTCGCGCGCGAGCTCGTCCAGCGATCGTCCGGCGATCACCAACGCGAAGAACGCGGCACGATCGACGTGAGGCAGGCGGTGGAAGCCCGCGCAGGCGCGACGCAGCGCATCGGGCTCGAGTCCCAGGGGTTTGGCCAACGCCGAGAACGCGGCCCCGACCTCGATCGCGCTCGAGGGGTCGTCGACGGCCGGTCGACGTTCGTCCTCCGCGTCCTCGCGCACGACGGCGGCGATCGCCTCGCGCGCGAGCGAGTCGAGCCACTCACGCAAAGGTGGTCGCCCTCGGTACTTCGTCGCGTGGCGCGCGACCAGAGCGAAGCAGCGCAACAGGACACGATCGGCGTCGAGCAGCCACGCTCCTTCGCGCAAACCCCGCGCGACGTGTCGGCGCAGTTCGAGCGGATCCTCGTTCACGATGCGCGCGAGCACTTCGCGCGACGATCCGCCGGCGAGCCACGGTCGCCACTCGGACTCGTCGTCGCCGATCGCGGCCGCGACGTCGTCGACGCGCGCACGCGCGCCGGAGTTCGCGCCGGAGTTAGCACCGACGAGCACCGGCGACGCCACGCTCGACGCTCGCGCCGAGGTCACGGCCGTCGACGGTGGTACGGACGTCGGCGCGGGCAGCGGCGACGCGGGTCCGGCCGTACGCGGTGCTCGCGACGGACTCGACGTGCGATTCGCGCCGACGCGACGAGACGCGTCGTGCGCTTCGCGGGCCGGAGTTTCGCCGTCGACTTCGTCGTGACGGCGCGCGGTCGTCGGTCGTTCCGCGGGACGCGGAATGCGGGTCGTCCTGTTCGGTTCCACGAACGTGTCCCTTCCTCGGACCGGGTGGCTCGGTCCGGCTCTCTCGAAGACTCTCGATCGCTGACGGTCTCGAACGCGCGGGCGACCCGGAACGGGCTCCGCGGCGAGGTCGCGTGACGACGAGTCGAGAGGCAGCCCGACGCGTCGTTCGCGCGACGGAGCGGAGTCTACGGGCCGTCGCGTTTCACGGGCAGACCGCCGCGTTCGGAGCCGTTTCGCGGCCCTCGGACCCCGCGGCGAGGCTGCGATTCCCCATTCGCGAGCCCGGCGTGCAGGGGTCTTTTGTCCGTGTTCGCGCCGGAGGGCTTGGCTACGATCCGGGCGCGACTCGGCGGGAGTCGCCGTCGGCGCGCGTCACGCTCCACACCTCCCCCCTCCTGGGTTTCGCATTGGAACATCTCCTCGAAGGCAAGACCGGCGTCATCTTCGGCGTGGCCAACAAGCGCTCGATCGCTTGGGCCTGCGCTCAATCCGTGGCTCGTCAAGGCATGCGTCTCGCGTTCACCTACATGGGCGAGCGCATGGAGAAGAGCGTGCGCGAGCTCGCGGCCGAGATCCCCGGATCGCTGTGCCTGTCCTGCGACGTCACGAAGCCCGAGACGATCGACGAGGTCTTCCGCGTCCTGGGCACGGAGTTCGGCGGGCTCGACTTCCTCCTCCACGGCGTCGCGTTCGCCAAGCGCGAGGAGTTGACGGGCGACTTCTTCAACACGTCGCGCGAGGGCTACATGGTGGCCCACGAAGTGTCGGCCTACTCGTTGACGGCGATCACGCGGCGAGCGCTGCCCCTCATGGAAGGCCGCGCTGGCTCGATCGTGACCCTGACCTACATCGGCGGCGAACGCGTCGTGCAGAACTACAACGTCATGGGCATCGCCAAGGCGGCGCTGGAAGCCAGCGTGCGGTACTTGGCGCACGACTTGGGTCCGCGCGGCATCCGGGTCAACGCGATCAGCGCCGGTCCGATCCGCACGCTCTCGGCCTCGGGCGTGTCGGGGTTCACCGAGATCCTCGATCACATCGCCGAGCAGGCGCCCCTGCGGCGGAACGTGACGGCCGAGGAAGTCGGCGACACGTGCTTGTTCCTCGCGAGCCCGCTGTCGCGCGGCATCACGGGCAGCGTCGTGTACGTCGACGCGGGCTACCACATCATGGGCGTGTGAAGTCCGGGGCCTGAAAACGGAGACGCGGGGCACCGACCCCGCGTCGTCCCGTGTCACGCCCGGTCGACGCGAGTCGAACCGCCGCGCGCCTCAGCCGCCGCCACCGTCGCCGCCGTCGTCGCGATTCTGATCGCGCTTCTTTTCCTTGTCGGTCCGTGTGTCGCGTCCGTTGCGCTCGAGGTCGCGCACGTCGATGCCGCGCCGCTTGGCTTCCTCCTCGCGCCGCTGAACCTCGGGATCGGGCGGCAGCGGTCGAGCGGGCGGCGGACGAGTCGGCGCCAAGCGGCGCGCCGCGATCGCTTTCTCCTCGGCCGCCTTGCGTTCGGCTTCCTTGGACGCGTAGACGCGGCGGTAGACCGACAGCACGGACCAATCGAAGCGGCTGGCGTCGAGGTCGCGTCGCGCGTTGCACAGGGAGTTCAAACCCGTGAGCCAGGCCGCGATCGAGCCGAACGTGTACGTGTGAACGCGGTCGGCCTGCATCAGCTCGGACGTCCACGTCGCCGGGATCGTCGATCCGCGGATCGTGAAGGCCTCGCCCGCCAGCACGTGCGCGTACATCTCCGCCAGCGGCGCGACGACCACGTTCTTGCGCGGTTCGGCCCAGGCGCGGACCGACGCGTTGATGGTCGCGAGCGCGGCCACCGAAGGCAGCTGCTTCTCGGTGAAGGCCGGCTTCTTGGAGCCCAGGGTGGCGTGGAAGTCGGGCAGGTCGCCCAACACGATCGTGCCCTTCAACGGTTCGAGGAGCTTGAGGGCGTTGCCGACGCCGTTCACGCGCGCTTCGTCGCTGTCCGCCTCGGCGTAGACGAAGGGCACGAGGTAGTCGAGCGCGATCACGAGCGACGCGTCCGCGTCCTGAGCCGCGCGCACCTGCTGCGGAGCGACGGAGGCGGTCGGGAACGCGTGCCAGCGGATCGGCGGGCGCGGGAAGAGCAGGGTCCCGTCGACGACGTCCGCCAGCGTGGTCGGCGCGCCGATCTGCTCGGCCAGACCGACCCCCTCGGTCAGGTCGTCGCCCAGGACGTGCACGCGAGCGAACAGGAGCTCTTCCGGCTTGGGCGGCTCGACCGCGGCCGGGGTCTGGGCCGCGCAGAGCAGCAGGGCGAGGGCTAGCATCGATACTCTCCAGGAAGGGGGCGCTCGGGTGGCGTGTGTTCTACCATGCTCCGCCGCGGACCCCGGGGTCCACGGGAGACGATCGACCATGAACGGCCTTCCCACCAAGACCCGACGGGATTTTTTCGTCACCTGCGCCCCGGGGATCGAGCCCATCCTGCACCAGGAGATCAAGGCCCTGGGCCTCTCCAAGGTCGAACAGCAGGTCGGCGGCGTGCGGTTCGAGGGCACGCTGCGCGACGCGTGGCGGGCGAACCTGGAGTTGCGAACGGCCGTCCGCGTCCTGCAGCGTGTCTCCCGATTCGAGGCGCGCGACGACGCGCAGCTCTACCAGGGCGTCCAGGCGATCGACTGGTCCGCGCACCTCTCGCCGCAGGGGACGTTGCGTGTCGACGCGCACTCGAACCAATCGGAGCTCGAGCACACGCTGTTCGTCGAACAGCGCACCAAGGACGCGATCTGCGACCAGATCCGCGAACGCGCGGGCGCGCGGCCGTCCGTCGACCTCGAGAACCCCGACCTCGGCGTGTACGTGCACTTGTTCCAGAACCGCTGCACGGTGCTGCTCGACACGTCGGGGGATTCGTTGCACAAGCGCGGCTGGCGCAAGTTCCAGGGTCGCGCGCCGCTGTCGGAGACGTTGGCGGCCGCGATCGTGCTGGCGTCGGGGTGGGACCGACGCGCGCCGATGATCGATCCGTTCTGCGGTTCCGGCACGCTCTTGATCGAGGCGGCGATGATCGCGGCGGACGTCGCGCCGGGTTCGTTCCGCGAGCGATTCGGCTTCGAGCGCTGGCCCGGACACGACGCGCGCGGCTGGCTCGCGTTGCGCGAGGAGACGCGCGCGCGCGGCGCGCTGCCGAAGAAGCTCGTGTTGCGCGGGAGCGACGCGGACCGCGACGCGGTCAAGGGCGCGATCGAGAACGCGCGCTCGGCCGGATTCGAGGGTCGGATCGAGTTCGAGGTGGCGCGCGTCGAGGCGTGGGAACCCAAGAAGGGTTGGAACGCGTGGATCGCGACGAACGTGCCCTACGGCGAGCGCGTGGGCGACGAGCGGGAGTTGTTGCCGCTCTTCGCGCGCTTCGGAGCGCTCCTGCGCGAGCGCTGCGTCGGTTGGCACACGGCCATCCTGAGCGGCAATCCGCGGCTGTCGGCCGCGCTGGAGTTGCCGCGCGCGCGACGCTTGGCGCTCAAGAACGGCGCGATCGACTGCGAGCTCCTGCTCGCGGACTTGTGATCCGACGCGTGCGCGCGCGTCACTCGGGCCGAGCCCACACGCGCGCCGAGCCGTCGTCTTCGAAGTCGACGTGGATCTCGTTCGGCACGCAGCACACCGGGCAGTCCTCGACGTACTCCTGCTGCTCGCCCCCGGTGCGGTCGAGCGGGACGACGATCTCCTCGCCGCACGAGCCGCACACGTAGGAACCCTCGTCGGCGACGCGTCGCACGGCTCGACGCGGGGAGCGAGTGCCCGCGTCACCGTCGTCGTCGACGTCGCGTTCCTCGCCATCGTCGTCCGCGTCGTCGTCCGCGTCGTCGACCGCGTTGTCGTCCGCCGCGTCTCCGTCGTCCGCGCCGTCCGCGGCATCGTCGTCCGCGGACTCGTCGCCACCGGCGCCGTCCACGTCGTCGTCGGACTCGTCGGGTTCGAGTTCGTCGTCGACGTCTCGGGCGCCGGGGCTCACGGGATCAGTGGTGGTGGCCGTGAGGGCCGTGCGGGTGGCCGTGCTGCGCTTCCTCGCGCGTCGCCTCGCGGATCCCCGAGATCGTCACGTCGAAGTGCAGCGTCTTGCCGGCCAGCGGGTGGTTCATGTCGATCACGACGTGTTCGGCCTCGACGCCCACGATCCACACCACGGCGACCTCGCCTTGATCGTTCTCGGCGGAGAACTGCATGCCGGCTTCGATCTGGACGTCGCTCGGGAACTCCGAGCGCGGCACGCGTTGCACGCCGCGCGGATCGTGCTTGCCGTAGCCCATCTCGGGCTCGACCGAGACCTTCAGACGCTCGCCCGCGGCGCGGCCCGAGAGCTTCTCCTCGAGGCCCGGCACGATGTTGCCCGCGCCGTGCAGGTACTCGAGCGGGTCGCGGCCGTTCGAGCTGTCGAGCACCTCACCCTTGTCGTCGGTGAGCGTGTAGTGGATCGCGACGACCTTGCCGTCGGCGACGACCTTCGTGGTGGGTGATGCGGCCATGTGGGTTCTCTGCGCTTCTCTGTGGGGCGCGGTGTTCCTGCGCTCGTGTCCCGAGATCCCCGACGTGGTGCGAACTCGCAATCGGCGCGTGTTTCCTGCCTCGAACGGGGCAGGGCGAAAGCGCGGAGCATACCGACCGTCCCACGCGTCGTCGGGGGAAAAAGGAGGCGAACCGCGGCCGGAACGTCGCCCGAAACGCGCTCGTCGGGCCCCGCGGCCCTCAGGCCGTTCCCGGATCGTCGCGCAAGCCCGCCAGGAGATCGCGACGTCCGTGCGTGCGGATCAAGGACGCGATCAAGAGCAGGCCCAGCACGACCGCGGACGGGATCGCGATCCACGACGCCGCGTGCTCGCCCACGTCGCCCGGATTCGCGTGCGGCACGCGTCCGAGCCAGGGATAGAGGCGATCGACGAACCAACCCATCGCGACGACCGACACGCTCAGCGCGGCGACCTGCACGATCACGACGCGCTTGCCGAGCACCTTCGAGAACATGAAGAGCGCCGCAGCGTTCGTCGCGGGACCGGCCAACAAGAACACGAACGCGGCGCCGGGCGACAGCCCCTTGAGCATCAGCGCCGCCGCGATCGGCGTGGACGTCAGCGCGCACACGTACAACGGGATCCCGACGACCAACATCAAGAGCAGCGCACCGAAGCCGGTCGTCATCGGCGTCTCGAGCACGTGATCCGGCAGCAGCGCGAAGATGACGCCCGACAACAGGATGCCCGACACGAGCGACACGGTGAGATCGTCGAGCATCTCGACGTAGGCGTAACGGAACGCACGGCGCCACGGCGCGCGTTCGCCGACGCTGTCGAGGGGCGCGCCGACGTGCGCGACCGACGACTCGACCGCGGCGATCGTGTCGGTGTCGCGCGGTGTCGTCCCCGTCGCGGGCCTCGCGGCGCGGATCTTCACGATCGGAGCCTCGGCGACGGCCGCGCGCGGACGGGGCGCGAGTGCGTGTGCGTGTGCGTGCCCGTGTGCGTGCCCGTGTGCGTGTGCGTGCCCGTGTGCGTGTGCGTGCCCGTGCGCGTGACCGAGCGCGGTCCGCGGGCCGTGCTCGTGGCCGTGATCGTGCGAGCACGTCGGCACCGCCGCGTCCTCGGTCGCGGACGATGGCGATTCGTCCCACTTCGCGCGCACGAGCGCGTTCACGGCGAGGCCCGACACGACCGCCGACACGATCGCGCCGATCGGGCGCGCGATCGCGAGGACCGGGTCGAGGAGGACGAAGCTGACCGCCACGGAGTCGACGCCGGTCTCGGGCGTCGAGATCGCGAAGGCGCTGGTGGCGCCCTTGCTCGCGCCCGCGCGCCGCAGCGACACGGCCACGGGCACGACCGAGCACGAGCACAACGGCAACGGTGCGCCGAACAACGCGGCCCACAACACCGACTTGAGGTCGTTCCCGGCGATGTGTCGCGCCAACCGCACGCGCTGCAAGAGCAGGCGCACGAGCGCCGCGACCAGCAGTCCGATCAAGAGGAACGGCGCCAGGTCCAAGAAGAAGTCCCAGCTGGCGTGGCCCACCTCGCGCGCGAACCCGCCGAGTCGTTCCAGCCCCGACACGGTGATCGCCGTGACGCCGATGCCCGCCACGACGGCGAACAGCTTGAGCCGCGGCCGATCCTGTCCGTGGAACACCTCGGGCAGCAGGTCGCAGGTGGCCACGTACAGAAACGTGCCCGCGGCGAAGCCGGTCAACAGGACGTCGAGCCAGGGCACGCTCACGAGCAACTCGCGTCCCAGGAACAGCCCGGCCGGCTCCAGGAGCGCGAACAGCGCCAGCATCGAGAGCATCCGCCCGCGCGACAGCTGCGCCAGGCGCATGACCGTCGCGAGCGAGAACGTCTCCGTCGCCTTGTGGATCAACAGCGACACGAGCAGCTGCGTCCGCCCCTCGGAATGCTCGAACACGGCGGACAACGCGAATCCGGCGGTGACGGCGTGCAACGCCAAGCCCACGAACGTGGCCGTCCACAGCACCGTGTGCGGGTTCGCGCTCGAGGTGCGCGTCCACGACGGCAACCACACCTTCTCGATCGCGAACAGGAGGAGCAGGCCGCACATGGCCGCGATCCACGGCCACAGTCCGCCTCCGTGCGCCACGTCGAGGGGGCCGTGATCGTGTCCCACGTGGTCCTCGCCACCCGCGAGGTGCGGCAGGAAGTGCAGGAAGATCGTGCCCAGGAAGATGCCCGCGGCCAGGGCCACGAACAGGTGCAGTCCGCGCTCCGACCAACGCGGGTAGAGCGGCAGGAGGGCCCCGACGGCACTGGCGCCGAGCAACAGGAGGGCGATCTGGAAAAGGGTGAGGTCCACGCCGATGCGCGGGACCGGCCCGCGAACCGTCACTTATAGCCTCGAGCACCACCCCCGGTCGCCAACGCGCGGCCCGGACCTGCGTAGTGGCCTCGCGCGTGGGCCCTTGGCCCCTCGAGACCGCGTATCGACAGCCCCTCCCCACCCCCGCACTTGTCTCCCCAGGACCCAGCGGGTACCTAGTTGCGCCCCTTCGCCGGGACCGGCACCGCGCACGGTGCCTGCATCGCGCCCGTCGCGAGTTGGAAACGACACTGCCATGGAAGCCCTCCTCGACCCCCAGCGAGCGTCCGAACGCGACGCCACGAAGCCCATGATCGAGATCCAGAACCTGACCAAGGACTTCGGACCGCTGCGGGCGGTCGACGGCATCACCTTCTCGGTGCGTCGGGGCGAGGTGTTGGGCTTCCTGGGGCCGAACGGCGCCGGCAAGTCGACCACGATGAAGATGTTGACGGGGTTCTTGGCCCCCACCTCGGGCAAGGCCTCGATCGCCGGCCACGACGTCGAGAACGAAGCGATGGCCGCCAAGCAGAAGCTCGGCTACCTGCCCGAGGGCGCCCCGGCCTACGGCGACATGACGCCGGCCGCGTTCCTCGACTTCATCGCCGGCATCCGCGGCCTCGGTGGCGACAAGAAGCGCGCGCGCATCGAGGAGGTCGTGCGCCTCGTCCACCTCGAAGGGGTGCTGTACCAATCGATCGACACGCTCTCGAAGGGCTTCAAGCGCCGCGTCGGCATCGCGCAGGCGATCCTGCACGATCCGGACGTCCTGGTGCTCGACGAGCCGACCGACGGCCTCGACCCCAACCAGAAACACGAGGTGCGGAGCTTGATCCGCACGATGGCCCCGAACAAGGCCATCGTCCTGTCCACGCACATCCTCGAGGAGGTCGAGGCGGTGTGCACGCGCGCCATCATCATCGCGCGCGGGAAGTTGCTCTTCGACGGCACGCCGCAGGAACTGTTGGCGCGCGGTCCGCTCGACGAGGTCTTCCGCCAGATCACCACGGCCGGTCGCCCCACGGCTTCCTGAGACGACGAGGAGTCCACAGTGAGAAACGTCTGGTTCCTGACGAAGCGCGAGATCGCGGGCTACTTCTCGACCCCGGTCGCCTACGTGTTCCTGTTCTTCTACCTGGTGTTCATGGGCGTCATGCCCTTCGCGCTGGGCGGCTTCTACGAGCGCGAGATGGCGGACCTGCAGCCGTTCTTCGCGTTCCACCCGTGGCTGTACTTGTTCCTCATCCCGGCGGTGTCGATGCGTCTGTGGGCCGAGGAACGCAAGTCGGGCACGATCGAGCTCTTGATGACGCTGCCCGTCACGATGCCGCAGATGGTGCTGGGCAAGTTCCTGGCGGCGTGGCTGTTCGCGGGGCTCGCGCTGGTCCTGACGTTCCCGATGTGGATCACCGTCAATTACCTGGGCGAGCCGGACAACGGCGTGATCCTGGCCTCGTACATCGGCAGCTTCCTCTTGGCCGGCGGCTATCTGGCGGTCGGATCGCTGTTCTCGGCCACGACGAAGAACCAGGTCATCGCCTTCGTGCTCACGTTCGTCACGGGCCTGCTCCTGGTCCTGGCCGGGACGCCGCTCGTGCTCGACTGGTTCACGACCAACGTGCCCGCCGCGATCACCGACGCGGTGCGCTCGTTCAGCTTCCTGACGCAGATGAACACGATCACGCAAGGCGTGATCGACGTCCGCGCGTTCACGTACTTCGGTTCCCTGATCGTCGCGTGCCTGATCGGCTGCGGCATCGTTCTCGACATGAAGAAGGCGTCCTGAGCCATGAAGTCCCTCATGTCCTGGGGCGGTCTCGCCCTCGTCCTGGTCCTGTTCGTCGCGTTCAACGTCTTCTCGGGCACCGCGCTCACGCGCGGCCGCTTCGACCTGACCGAGAACAAGCTCTACACGCTCTCCGACGGCACGAAGAACGTGCTCGCGAACCTCGACGCGCCGATCACGCTGCGCTTCTACTTCTCGAAGAAGTTGGCCGGCGAGGAGGCGCAAGGCGTCGTCTCGTACGCGCAGCGCGTGCGTGAGCTGCTCGAGGAGTACGTGGCGCACTCGCGCGGCAAGATCACGCTCGAGGTGGCCGACCCCGAACCGTTCTCGGAGACCGAGGACAAGGCCGTCGCCTACGGACTGAAGGGCGTGGCCGTGCCGGGCGGCGACAACCTCTACTTCGGCCTGGCGGGCACGTCGGCCAAGTCGCCCGAGGACCACGTGATCGAGTTCTTCTCTCCCGACAAGGAAGAGAGCCTCGAGTACGACGTCACGCGCCTCGTGTACGCGCTCGCGACGCCCAAGAAGAAGGTCATCGGCGTCCTGACGACCCTGGCGATGGACGGGGATCCCATGGCGCGCATGATGAACCCGCGCGCCAAGCCCGAGGAGCCGTGGGTCGCGCTCGAGCAACTGCGCCAGTCGTACGAGGTCAAGATGATCCCGACGACGGCCGAGAAGCTCGACGCGGACCTCGACGTGCTCGTGATCGTGCACCCGCAGAACCTGTCGCAGTCGCTCCTCTTCTCGATCGACCAGTACGCGTTGGGCGGCGGGAAGGTCCTGGCGTTCCTCGATCCCTACTGCGAGTCGCAGCAAGTCCGCAACGACCCGCAGAACCCCATGCAGGCCATGATGGCCGACCGCAGCTCGTCGCTGGGCGTCCTGGGTGACGCGTGGGGCATCGAGATGGTCAAGGACCAGATCGCGGCCGACAAGGACATGGCGATCCGCATCCCCGCGGGTCAGGGCCAGCAGCCGATCGACTACGTCGTGTACCTGGCCTTGCGCGGCGACAAGGAAGGCCTCAACAAGGAGGACTTCACGACGAGCCAGCTCAAGCGCCTCCACATGGCGTACGCCGGCATCCTGCAGAAGAAGGACGGCGCCACGACGACCGTCACGCCGTTGCTCGAGACGACCAAGAACTCGATGCGCGTCGAGAAGAGCAAGATCCAGTTCCAGACGCCGCCTTCGGAGCTCCTGGAGAGCTTCCAGTCGACGGGCTCGAAGATCATGTTGGCCGCGCGCATCAGCGGTCCGGCGAAGACCGCGTTCCCCGACGGCAAGCCCAAGCCCGCGACGGAGACCACGCCGCCGGCGACGCCCGAAGTCGAGGCGCCCGCGCTGAAGGAATCGAAGGGCCCGATCAACGTGGTCGTCGTGTCCGACGCCGACATGCTGGCCGACGGCATGTGGGTCCAGGTCCAGAACGTGTTCGGCATGCGCATGGCGCAGGCCTTCGCCGACAACGGCTCGTTCTTCGTCAACACCGTCGAGAACCTGTCCGGCTCGAACGACCTGATCAGCTTGCGCAGCCGCGGTCGTTCGCTGCGTCCGTTCGACAAGGTCGTCGAGTTGCGCCGCGAGGCCGAGAGCCGTAACCGCCAGAAGGAGAAGGACCTCGAGGCCAAGCGCAACGACGCGCAGGAGAAGATCGACAAGCTGCGCGGCAACGACGACTCGAAGAGCACCACGATCCTGACCGCCGAGGTGAAGGCCGAAATCGAGAAGTGGCGCGACGAGTTGGAGAAGACGCGCACGGAGATGCGACGGGTCAAGCTCGACTCGCGCAAGGACATCGAAGCGCTCAAGACGGACCTCGTGGCCGCGAACGGTTTCGCGGTGCCCGTGGTGGTGCTCTTGATCGGCGGCGTCGTGTGGCTCACGCGACGCGGGAAGATGAAGGCGGCGCGCGAGCGCGCGCTCAAGGGCTGATCCGACACAACGACCCGCCGTCCGCAACTCGAACATCGTCATGAAGCAGAAGTCTCTCGTCCTCCTGGGTGCGGCCGCCGTGGCGGCCATCGCGTTGGCGGCGTACAGCCTCCACGACCGCGACGCTTCGGTCGTGGCGGACTCGTCGAAGAGCGCCGCGGGCAAGGAGCAGGACCGCCTGTTCCCCGGCTTGCTGGAGAAGGTCAACGACGTGGCGACGATCTCGATCGCGCGCCACGACGGCGGCTACACGCTCCGCAAGGCCGACGATTCGTGGGGGCTCGTCGAGAAGGACGGCTTCCCCGTCGACATCGATCCGATCCGCAAGATCCTGATCGCGATGGGCGAGATGAAGCGGCTCGACAAGAAGACGGACGATCCCAAGTTCCACGCGACGTTCGGCGTCGAGGAACCGGACGCGGCGGGGTCGAAGTCCGCGCTGCTGACCCTCCACGGCAAGGCCGGCGACGTGATGGCGCGCTTGATCGTGGGCAAGGAACACGAGAGCAAGGGCGCGCTGATGTCGAACCAGCGCTACGTCCGCATCGGCGGCGACCCGCAGACGTGGCTCGTGCAAGGCACCTTCGACCTCAAGGAGAAGGGCGTGGACTGGCTCGTCAAGGAGATCGTCAAGGTCGAGAAGGACCGCGTCCGCTCCGTCGAGGTCCTGCAACCCGACGGCGACCTGCTCGTGATCGATCGCGCGAGCCGCGACCTGACCGACTTCACGCTGCTCGAGATCCCCGATGGCAAGGAGCTGACCTACCCCACCGCTCCGGGTTCCGTGGCGTCGGGCCTCGAGTACGTGAACCTCGAGGACGTCGAACCGATCGCGAAGATCGACTTCCAGAACACGCCCGGTCCGGTGGCGAAGTTCAAGACCTTCGACGGTCTCGTCGTCACCGCGACGATCAAGGACGTCGACGGCAAGGCCTGGGCGCGCTTCGAAGCCGCGTACGAGGCCCCCGCCGTGCCGCCGGGCCCGACGCCGGCCGAGGGCGCGACCCCGAAGCCCGGCACGAAGTCGCCCGAGGACGTGCAGAAGGAAGTCGCCGAACTCAACGCTCGGCTGGGCAAGTGGGCCTACCAGATCTCCTCCTACACGCGCGCCAACCTGGGCAAGAAGAAGAGCGAGTTGCTGAAGGACAAGACGCCGCCGCCGGCGCCCGTCGATCCCAACGCGCCGAAGGACCCCAACGCGCCCGACAAGGACGCGATGTTCATCCCGAACACGCTGCCGCCCGAGATCCAACAGCAGATCAAGGCCGACCAGGAAGCGCGCGGCAACAAGGTGATCATCGGCACGCCCCAAGCGGCGCCCAAGTCCGACGCTCCGGCGAAGGACGCACCTCCGTCGGATGCCCCCGCGGACGGCTCGACGCCGGCACCGACGCCGACGCCCGCGCCGCACGACCCGGCGCACGATCACGATCATCCGCACGAGCGCCGCTGACGTCTGCGCCGCGTTCTCACGACGCACCGAGTCGTCCGATCGAAGCCGAGCGCGTGGAAGCGGTGCTCAGCGGCTCGCGTGACGCGAGCCGCGCTCGACGAACCGCCACGGCAGTTCGACGGACTTCGTGATGCCGATGCGCGGCCCCCGATCCACGCGCGGTCGCGACATCCGCGTGGGCACGTGGATGCCGATCGGACCGCGCACGAGATCGAGTCCGTCGTGCTCCAACTCGAAGCCCAGCGCGCGCGAAAGGCGTCCGGGACCGCGGCACAGGTCCACGTCCGCCACGGCGCCGCGTCGCGAGCGCATGGACTCGAGACCGCGGAGCGGCTCGAGAGCCCGCACCAACACGGCTTCGCCGACGCCCGCGTCGGCGGTGACGACGTTGAAGCAGCAGTGCACGCCGTAAGACAAGTACACGTAGGCGTGCCCCGGCGGGCCGAACATCGACGCGTTGCGCGGCGTCGGTCCGCGCGCCGAGTGCGAGGCCGCGTCGCCGCGCGACTCGTAGGCTTCCACCTCCACGATGCGTCCGACGAGTCGCTCTCCTTCGAGGTCGTGCACCAACAAGCACCCGATCAGGTCGCGCGCCACGATCCGAGCCGAGCGGGCGAAGAACTCGCGTCGCGCGCGTTCGACGTCGATCTCAGCGACCTTCATCCCGTCGAGGCGTCCCGCGACGCGCGGGGCGATCCTTCCGCGGAGCTTCGCGCCGAGGCGGTGTCGGTCGCTCGCTCGCGACCGGACGATCGCCGTCGACGCGACCTCGCGCGGGCGTTCGCGCCGCCGCGCGCGCGTCCGCGGGACGATCGGCTCCGCCCGCGGCACGCTCCTTCTTGAAGATCAGGAGGTGATTGAAGCCGCGCAGGAAGAAGTTCCCCTCTTCCGCCGCGCGGTGGAACGCGGGCTTCTCGAGCTTGCGATTGCCGCGCACGACGGCGATCTGGTCGATCGGCTTGAAGCGCTTCTCGAGCAGCGCGGACAGTCGCGCGCCGATCGGGACGAAACCGCGCTTGTGACGGTACGTGTCCGAGCAGTAGACGGCCAAGTATCGCCGGTCGCGCAGCACGCGATCGCACTCCGCGAACACCTGCTCCATCGCCTCGAAGTAGCCGGGCTCGAACGCGTCGAGTCCACCGATGCACTCGTCCGCCGCGGAGTACTCGAGGTGCGTCGAGTAGGGCGGGTCCATGAACACGAAGTCGACCTTGCCGTCCTCGATCGGCAGCGAGCGAGCGTCCGCGCGGAAGATGTCGGGGCGCTGTGGCTGGAGGTCGTAGCCCAAGGCCCGTCGCTCGAGGCTGCGCGCGACGTCGATCGTCGTGCCTCCACCGCAGAACGGATCGACGACCAGATCTCCCGCGCGCGTGTAGCGCGACAGGACGTTCCAGATGATGTAGGCCGGCGTCGCGCCCGCGTACCCCGGGATGCCCATGGGCGTGTCGGAGTACTGCTGAGACGGGTAGTACCACAGCGTCGTGGTCTGGAGTTTCAGGGGCGGTCGCGGCTGCATGTTGGCCGCGCGAGTGTAGTGCAGGGACCCACGCCCCCGTGCGCCGCATCACGAACCACGCGTCGAGCCTCCGCCGCGCGGCGCGTTCGAAACGCAGACGGGCTCCGTTCGGAGCCCGTCGTCGGCGCATCCGCCGCGGGAGCGCGGATCAGCCGCCGTTCGTTTCGGCGGGCGGCGTGAAGAAGGTCGAGCTGGCGGCGCCGGCGTTCGAGCTGACCGGCTCGCCATGGGCCGGTTCCGAGCCGGAGTCCGAGGCGGTGCAGCGCAGTTCGGAGAAGCCGCCGGTCGTGACCGAGCAGGTGCCGGAGGCGCCCGTGGAGGCGCGCTGGGCGGCACCGTGACCGCTGGTGCCGGTCCCCTGGACCGCTTCCGACCGGTAGGCGCCGTTCGAGGCGGCGACCGGGCTGGAGCTCTCCAGGTACCGCAAGACGGTCACGCCGATGCCCAGCATCACGACCGCCACGAGGGCGATCAGTCCGGGCGTCGAGAGCGAGCGCGGCAGGGGGTCGATGGCGGAGCGGAAGACTCTCTTCATGGGGGGCGACTCGCGTGCCGGATTCATAGTCGCGGCTTACGCTCCGGATACGCCATTATTCCCCCACGCGTTGGCGTCGGGCAAGCGGATCCGGGCGATCCGGTACTCAGCCGCGGTGTCGACCCGAGGCGGCGCGCTCGGCGTAGAGGACGAGAGTCTGGAACTGGGCGGCGAAATCGTGGGTGCCGCCACCCACCGGAGCCTTGAAGAAGGCCGCCGTGTGCGTCATCTCCCCCACTTCGCCCCGAGCCTGGGCCAGGTCGGCCAAGCGGACCAAGTCCAGGACCAGCGGGGCCGCCAGGGCCGAATCGCTGCCGGTCCAGGTGAACTGGAGGCTCATGCGGGCGCCCAGGAACCCCTCGAAGTGGACGTAGTCCCAGGCGGTCTTCCAGTCCTGCAGGCTCGGGACGTAGTCGATCCCGACGTGGGTGTGCACGTCCGCGTCGCCCAGGAGCTGGCGCAGGGCCTCGTTCTTGTTCCGCACCTTGGTCTCGCGGTGGGAGGCGTCGGACAGGACCGCGCCGTCGCGGTTGCCGAGCATGTTGTAGCCCTGCCACGCGAGCACCTTGAGGGCACGCGCCGTGAAGAGCGGCGCCAGGACGGTCTTCACGAGCGTCTCGCCGGTCTTGCCGTCGTTGCCGCAGTGCGGAACGCGACGCTCGTTCGCGAGCGAACGCAACGCCGGGATCGACGCGCCGCGGCTGGGCGTGAAGTTGACGTACGGACAGCCCGACACGATCGCGGCGTACGCGTACAGGAGCGACGCCGGCTGCGCGCGCCCTTCGTCGAGCGCACGCTCGAACGCCGCGAGGTCGTTCCACTCCTCGCGTTCCGTGCGGAACGCCTCGGTGCTGGCCACGTTGACGACGACGACGCGGTCGAGCTTCTGCTCGCGCTTGAAGTCGGCCAGGTCCGCGCACAATGCCGCGATCTGCTCGCGCGGCGGCCGCGACGACAGGCGCGCGGCGCGCGGATCGAGATCGGCGAACCCCACGTCGGCGTCGTCGAGCGTGCCGGGACGGATGCGCGACTCGTACTCGGTCGCGAATCGACTGGCGGCCACGACCAGGTCCGACGTCAGGATGCCGTTGCGCACCAACTCGCCGGCCGACGCCGAGAGATCGCGTCGACACACGTCGTGTCCACCGGGGACGATCTCGTCGAGGTCGGCGAGCGGCAGGCTCGTGAACGGCTCACGCTCGGTCACGATGCCCGTCGGTTCGAGCAGACCTTCGCGCATGCCGGCGAGGCCGTACACGAGACAGGTCGAGATCGAACCGCGTGCGCCGATCAACCAGAGACCGAGGCGGCGGGGCGTGTGGGCTTGGGTCAAAGGGTTCCTACGTCCGTGGATCGCGAGCGTCGTGCGGGGTGCGTGGGTGCGGGAGGGTGGAGCGTGCGTTGCGCGGTGCGGCGAGCGTCGTGGCGTGCGGAGCGGAGTTCGAGGAGGCGGGCGCGGTCGAGGCGGTCACTTGGGGCGTCGGGCACCGACCCAGCGCTCGACCACGGGATCGTCCTCGACCGGCCACCAGCGCAGCGTGGACACGCCTCGCTCGTCGCCCGTGGACGCCGCGTTCGACACCGCGACGGGATCGGTCCCGTCCGTTCGGGGGGCGATCATTCTGCCGTCGGCGCCGACCGACGCCAGCGCGGGATCCGTGTGCTCCGCTCGGGATGCGCCCGCGGCGTTCGTCCCGGACGCCGGCGCGTCCCCTCCGCGGCCCGAACCGAGGGAGCGATCGGCGGACGTCGAGCTCGCGACCGCGTCGCGCTCCAACGTGTCGCGCGCGCGGGCGAGCGAACGCGCGACCTCGAGCGGACGTCCGGGATCGTCCGCGGCCGCGCGCACGTCGGCGGCCAACGAGCGGCGTTCGGCTCGCGTGGCGCCGTCGCGAGCGAAGCGCTCCAATCGATCGGCCAGGGCGCGGTCGGCCAAGGCTCGCGGGCCCGACGACGCGGCGGAGTCGGCGTCGGACGCGCGCGGGTCCGGTGTCGCGGGCTGTGACGTGACCGCGCTCGAGGTTGCGTCGGTCGTGGACGCGGCGCCGGGAGACGCGACGCCGGGAGAGGGGGCGCGGCGCAAAGCCCGAGCCGCATCCTGCGCGGCCGAGCGCGCGGCCGAGCTCGCCGCGCTCGTGGCGGCGATCTCCGTCGCGGTCGGGACCGCGCGCGGCGCCAAGTCGTTCGACGCGTGGAGCAACGCCCAACCCGCCACCAGCGCCACGAGGGCCAGCGGTGTGCCGGGCAACGAGGCCCGCGCGAGCTCGTCGCGTCGCAAGCGCGACGTGACGCGTTCGATCAACGCGCGCGCCATCGCGCTCGTGCCGACGCGTGCGTCGAGCGCGGTCACCAACGCACCGTCGAATCCCAGTCGCCGATCGACGCGGCGCGCGTGCTCCGCGCGATCGGGCGCGCGCTCCAGCCAGAACGCTCCGGCCGCCGCGACGCCGGCCAACGCGGCCGCCCACGCGACCGCGGGCAGCGCCGGGTTCGTGCTCGCCTCCAGCGCGACGGCCTCGAGCCGCGCGGGGAACACGCGCTCGACCGCGACGACGATCGCCGCCGCTAGCCAGCCCACCGCGACGCATTCGCACGCGCGCGACACCGCGTGGAGCGCGAACGAGCGCCGCAACGCGCTCGTCAATTTCGACGCGGCATCCACGCGTTCAGCGTCCGTCCTTCTCGGGCGGCGGAACGGGGACCACGGGCAGGCGCGCGTCGACGTCGGCCGGCAACGCGCTCAAGCGCTCGCGCGAGAGCACGAGCTCGACCGCCGAGTCACGCGGCGGGACGAGCCAGAAGTTCGTCATCCAGATCGTCTGCTTCAAGCACTCGGGCAGCGCCGCGGTCAACAGCGTGTTGCCTTGCTCGAAGAGCGCGACGTTGACCAAGTTGCCTTCCAGGTCGGCGGCGAACGCCTCGTCCGGCTTGTCGGGGCGCGCTCGCACCATGCGCGAGCCCAGGTACACCCACTTGTGACGCTTCATCGCCTGACCGGTCGAGCGGTCGAGCAACAGGTCCTCGACGCGGTAGAGGTACGTCTCTCCGCCTTGCTTCCACGCGGCGTAGAAGTAGAAGCCGTCGCCTTCCGGCGGCACGACTTGGTATCCGCTGTCGCCGTTCTTGATCTCCTCGGGCGTGGGCGGCGGATCGCGCTTGACCCAGCGCGCGTTGGATCCGGGCGTCACGCCCATCGCCAGCAACGCGACGTTGAGCGACGAGGGGACCACGTTCGTGAGGAACATGCTCTCGTGCGCCTGGCCCTGCGGATTCACGAGCACGTACTCGAGGAGATCCTCGCGCACGAGCACGGTCGCGGGGAACGTGCACAGTCCGCGTTCGAGGTCGACGTGGATGCCCTGCGCGGCGAAGGCCTTCTGCAGTTCCGCGGCCAACGCCGCGGGCTTGCGACCGTCGGGCGCGCCGGCTTTCGGAGCGGCGCCCGCACCCGCGGGCTTCGCGTCGCCGCCTTGCGGCGCCATCCCGACGGAGAACGCCCAAGCGGCGAGCACGCACGGCGCGGCGACGAACGCGAACGTCCACTTCATCACGAACCTCCGGCGATCTCACCCGACAGGATGCGCTCCTTCGTGACGCCCAGGCGCTCGAGGTCCGTGCGCACCAGTTCGTGCACGGCCTCGGCGTAGCGACGGATCTCGTACTGCGCGTCGGGCTTGAGGCGCTGTTCGAGGAAGTGCAGCACGCCCTGCAACGACACGGTCCAGTACGCCTGGCTGTACACGCTCTGCGGCAGGCACAGACGCGCGATCTCCTTGGCCACGCCGCGCGCGATGCGCTGCTTGTAGCGCTCGAACGCCTCTTGGCACTCCTGGATCATCAGCGCGCGCTCGGTGGCGTGGTCGAAGTCGCGTCCCAGGTCGACCGACGCCTGCTTGTTGCCGTGCGGCGGATTCGCGCGCATCACGGCGGGCACGTAGAACTCGGGCGTCCACTCGACGTAGCGTCCCGAGACCTCGTTCCACGAGCAGCCCTTGTCCGTGTCGAACATGACGTCGAACACTTCCAGGCTGACCGGCGCGCCGTCGACCTCGTACTTCCGCCAGCCGCTTCCGACCTGGTACTTGAACGCTTGACGGAAGACGAAGATCGGCGCCTTCCAGTGGAACGTGTAGAAGGAGTGGCGGTACGGCGACGTGTGTCCGTGTTCCCACAGGAACGAACACAGCTTCTTGTCCTTGTCGTCGAACGCGGCCTTCTTCTTGTCGTAGGAGATGCGCGCGGCGTTGACGACCTTGAGCGCCGGATCGGTCTGCATGCGATCGACCAGCGACACGAATCCGATGCCGTCGTCGAGGGTCTCGACGGCGCCCCGCGGGAGTGCGATTTCGTTCAAGCTCATGAGATCGGGGAGTGTCTACGTTCGCTGTGCCGCGGGCAACGATCCGACGAGATCGGACGCGACCAACCCCGTGGGGCCGACCTGCGCCGCGGCCAGGTCGCCCGCGCGTCCGTGCACCCACACGGCGGCCGCCGCGGCCTCGTAGGCCGTGAAATCCCCTCGCGGAAGCGTCCGCCCCCGCGCGAGGTACGCGACGGTGATCCCGGCCAGGACGTCCCCCGTCCCGGCCGTGGCCATCCCCGGATTGCCCGTGTCGTTCACGTAGAGCCGCTCGCCGTCCGTGACCACCGTGTGTGGGCCCTTGAGGCAGCAAATCGCGTGGTAGCGACGAGCGATTTCGCGGGCGGCGGCCGCGCGGGCTTCGGCGCTCGACCCGCAGTCGTGGCCCATGAGGCGCGCCGCCTCGCCCGGATGCGGCGTCATCACGACGGGAAAGCGGCGCGACGTCAGGAGTTCGGGCTCGCGCGCGCACAGCGTCAGCGCGTCGGCGTCGACGACGATCGGCCCCTCGAAGGAGCGCAGGAACGCGCGCACCAGGTCGTGCGTCTCGGGGGTCGAGCCCAGTCCGGGCCCCACGAGCCCCGCGTGCCAACCCTGCGAGCCGTAGTCGAGCGCGCGCGCGTCGGCGAGCACGCACTCGGGCGCGGCCAGCGGCACGACGTGCCTCAAGACGTCGTCCTGACACGCGACGGTCACGAGTCCGGCACCCGCCCGGCCCGCGCCCCGCGCGGACAACACCGCCGCGCCGGGCATCCACGCGCTCCCGCACAGGAGCAACACGCGCCCGGCCGTGCCCTTGTGCGCGTCGGGGGGCAACGGCGGCAGGGGCGGTGGTCTCCAGGCCTTCATGGGACGCTCGTCAGGCCACGACTTGCGTGTGACCGATCTCGATTCCGGCCCAATTCTTCAGGCGCTTCTCTTCCCAAGCCTCCAGGGCCGCGCATTCCTCGGGCGTGGCGAAGTGGAAACGGCGCAGGAGATCCACGATCAAGGCGTGGAACCCGCGGTAGCTGCCGTCGTCGACCTTGATGGCGATGCCGCGGTCGGAACCGCGCACGCCGATCGCGTACACGGCTTCGCCGCCGATCTTGGGGAACAGTCGGCCGTTCGTGACGCGCGCGATGTCGGTGCAGATGCGCTGGTAGTGTCCCGCGATCAGGTGCGGGTGCTTCGCGACCGCGTTCGTCATGCGCTCGCACGCGGCACGCCGCAGCGGCGGCAGACCGTCGGGATTCGCCACGCGCGCGAACGCCAACGCCAACGCGCTGAGCGGCATGCGGAACGTGGGCGCCGAGCAGCCGTCGATCGCGACGTAGAGGTCCTCCTCGCGCATGCCGCACATGTCGGCCACGGCGCGTTGGATCAGGCGCTGCGACGGCGCGCTCGGGTCGAGGTAGGACGCGACGGGCACTCCCAGGTGCAGCGCGAGCGCCAGGAACCCGGCGTGCTTGCCCGAGCAATTGTTGTGCAGCGCCGTGGGCTTCTTCTTCTCGTCGCGCAGCTTGTAGCGCACGTCGGGATCGCCGGGCGCCTGCGGCCCGCACTTCAAGTCGTCGACGGACAAGCCCAGTCGCGCGAGCAGGCGCGCCACGGGCTCCGTGTGACACGGTTCGGCGTTGTGCGACGACAACGCCAACGCGACCTCGACGTCGTCGAACCCGAACCGCTGCGCCGCGCCGGTCTCGAGCAACGGCAAGGCCTGCAGGCTCTTCACCGAACTGCGCGTGAACACGGGCACGCGCCACGATCCGACGCCGTCGATCGCCGTGCCCGACGAATCGCACACGACCCACGCGCCGCGGTGCTGCGACTCGACCGCGCCGGCCCGCCAGATTTGGACGAGAACAGGGTTCTCCGGATAGCGCGGATCGACTCGGGGCGTCTCGGCGTCCTTCACGACCGGGCGGGACGGCGTGCTCGGTGTCGACGACGTCGGCGAGGTCGACGGCGTGTTCGGGGTCGAGGGAGAGTTCGAGGTCGCAGCCAGGGGGATCGTCATGGAGAGTTCCCGCGGCGGTGTGCCGCGGCTCGTCCGCGGGGGTCGACGCGACTTCGTCGGCGGCGCGGGATCACGTGATCCTAGCACCCTTCCCCTCGGGCCTGTCAGGTGCGATAAGGACGGCCGCCCATGAAGGACCCGCTCGACGAACCGCCGATGATCGACGTCGCCCTGAACCGGATCGTGATCCGGGAGGGAACCGAGCAGCAGTACATCTTCCTGCGCGAACGGACGGGCTCGCGCGGCTTCCCGATCGTGATCGGCACGGCCGAGGCCTGCGAGATCCGCCGGGTCGTCAACGACATCCAGCCAGAACGGCCCCTGACGCACCAGCTGGCCTACGAATCGATCCGCGCCCTGGGCGCCGAGTTGAAGCGCGTCGACATCGTCGACCTGCGCAACAACACGTTCTTCGCTCAGCTGGTGCTGCAGGACGAGCGCGGCGAACGCACCGCGATCGTGGACGCGCGGCCCTCGGACGCCGTGGCGCTCGCGTTGCGCGCCAAGTGCCCCATGCGGGTGGCCGAGAGCGTGCTCGAAGCGGTCCGCACCGACAAGTCCGGGCCCGATCCGTTGCCGCCCGAGGACGAAGGGCCGACCCCCGAATCGTGAGCGCGCCCCGTGGCCGCGCCGGCTCGAGCCGATCGCGCGCGCGATCGCGCTGGCCCGCCGCGCGCCGGCGCCGTAGTCTCTTCGGCCCGCGCGGAGGCGTGGCAGAGTGGCCGATTGCAGCGGTTTTGAAAACCGCCATGCCGCAAGGCATCGAGGGTTCGAATCCTTCCGCCTCCGCCAGCCTCCCCCCGCGCGACGACGAGACCACCTCGAGACCGCTCCGGCCCCACGACACGCGACGAGGTGTCGTCCACGACGCGCCGCGCGCCGTCTCCGCCACGCCATGAGTCAGTACACGCTGTCCCACCTCGAAGCCCTGGAGGCCGAGAGCATCCACGTGATCCGCGAGGTCGTCGCCGAGTTCCAGAACCCGGTGATGCTGTTCTCGATCGGCAAGGACTCGATGGCGATGTTGCGGTTGGCGGAGAAGGCGTTCGCGCCGGCCAAGCTCCCCTTCCCTCTCCTGCACGTGAACACGACGTTCAAGTTCAAGGAGATGATCGAGTTCCGCGACCGGCTGTGCCGCGAGCGCGGATACCAACTGCTCGAGTGGATCAATCCCGAGGGCTTGAAGGCCGGCATCAGCCCGTTCACGGTCGGCACGCAGCGTCACACGCACGTGATGAAGACCGAAGCGCTCAAGCAGGCGCTCGACAAGTGGGGCTTCGACGCCGCGTTCGGCGGCGCGCGTCGCGACGAGGAGAAGAGCCGCGCGAAGGAACGCGTGTTCAGCTTCCGCGACCGATTCCACCAGTGGGATCCGAAGAATCAGCGGCCCGAGCTGTGGAACCTCTACAACACGCGCGTGAACAAGGGCGAGTCGATCCGCGTGTTCCCCCTGTCGAACTGGACCGAGCTCGACGTGTGGTTGTACGTCCACCGCGAGCAGATCCCCGTCGTGCCGCTCTACTTCGCCAAGGAGCGCCCGATCGTGCGCCGCAACGGCGCGCTGATCATGGTCGACGACGAGCGATTGCCGCTCGAACCGGGCGAGAAGCCCGAGATGAAGCGCGTGCGCTTCCGGACGCTCGGTTGCTATCCGCTGACCGGCGCCGTCGAGTCGAACGCCACGACCTTGCCTCAGGTGATCGAGGAGATGCTGCGGTCGCGCTCCTCGGAGCGCGAAGGGCGCGTCATCGACTACGACGAGTCCGGTTCGATGGAAGAGAAGAAGCGCGAGGGCTACTTCTGATGCAACACGAAGCGGAACTCGATCGCGTCGGCATCGAAGGCTGGTTGGCGCGTTACCAGGAGAAGGAGCTCCTGCGCATCCTGACGTGCGGCTCCGTCGACGACGGCAAGTCGACGTTGATCGGACGTCTCTTGCACGACGCGGCGGGCGTGTTCGACGACCAGCTGCGCGCCCTGAAGAAGGACACGACCAAGTTCGGCACGACCGGCGAGGAGATCGACTTCGCGCTGCTCATGGACGGACTGCAGGCGGAACGCGAGCAGGGCATCACGATCGACGTGGCCTACCGCTACTTCAGCACCCCCAAGCGCAAGTTCATCGTGGCCGACACGCCCGGGCACGAGCAGTACACGCGCAACATGGCCACGGGTGCCTCGACGTCGGACCTCGCGATCATCCTGATCGACGCGCGCAAGGGCGTGTTGCCGCAGACGCGCCGCCACGCGTTCATCTGCACGCTGCTCGGCATCCGCCACCTCGTCATCGCCGTCAACAAGATGGACTTGGTCGGCTACGACGAAGCCGTGTTCCAGAAGATCCGCGGCGATTGCGTGGACTTCCTGGCCAAGCTCTCCGCGGGAGACCTGCACTTCGTGCCGATGGCGGCGCGCCGCGGCGAGAACGTCGTCGAGCGCAGCCCGAACATGCCCTGGTACCAGGGAAGTCCGTTGCTCGACCTGCTCGAGACCGTGCACGTGGCCAGCGACCGCAACCTGATCGACTTGCGCCTGCCGGTGCAGCTCGTGCTGCGCCCCGACCTCGATTTCCGCGGGTTCTGCGGCACGATCGCTTCGGGCGTGGTGCGCGTGGGCGACGAAGTCGTGGCGCTGCCTTCGGGCAAGAAGAGCCGCGTGAAGACGCTCACGTCGGCCGGTCGACCGCGCCAGGAGGCGTTCGCGCCCATGGCCGTCACCTTGACGCTCGAGGACGAGATCGACGTCTCGCGCGGCGACGTGTTCGCGCGACCGAACAACGCTCCCCCGTTCGAGAACGCGGTCGAGGCGATGATCGTGTGGATGAACGACGCGCCGCTCGAGGCGGGCCGTTCGTACCTGCTCAAGCAGGCGACGCAGACGACGTCGGCCGTCGTCACGCACCTGCGCTACAAGACGAACATCGAGACGATGCGCTCGGAGCCGGCGACGAAGCTCGAGTTGAACGGCATCGGGCGCGTGCGCCTCGAAGCCGCGCGTCCGCTGGCGGCCGATTCGTACGCCAAGAACCGCCGCACCGGTTCGTTCATCCTGGTCGACCGCTTGACGAACGCGACGATGGGCGCGGGCATGATCGTCGAGCGCACGCCGGCCGAGCGAGCACTCGAGCGACACACGAAGGCGCACGACGCGGGCCGCAACTTGCGCTCGCACGCCTCGACGATCACGCCGGCCGAAC